>Ga0256843_1000040_pt1 | contig 106547 bp, 117 predicted proteins | sample AlvinellametaG_FD_191572 | JGI IMG/M metagenome (GOLD analysis project Ga0256843, IMG submission 191572) | Pompeii worm associated microbial communities from hydrothermal vent at the East Pacific Rise, Pacific Ocean - Alvinella | ecosystem: Host-associated > Annelida > Integument >... | reverse complement strand
GATTTAGCAACCCCCGGATTCCCCAAAAACACAGCATGCTCATTAGCCAAAATCGAAGTCAAAGCAACATCAACCTCCTCCCTCCTCTCCAAAAAATAAGAATTCAACTCCCATCTAATTTTTTCAAGCATGATTTTCACCTAAATTTTATATTTGTTTAAATAGCCCCTTGGCGTTATCATCTTGCCATTGACAATTTTTGTTGAAGAATTTCCAATGATTAATATTGTATTCATATCTATAAACTCCAAATATCTTCCTATATCTTTATAAAGTTCTTTAAAAGTTGTTATTAAGTATTTTTCGTTGTCTCTACCGGCGTTTTTAACTATCCCGACTACATAGTCATTATTTTTTGCAAATTCAGATAAAATCTCCATGGCTTTTAAGAAGGGCTCTTTCCTCCTTTTGCTTAAAGGGTTGTATATGCATATAACAAAGTCCCCTTCTAACGCATATCTAAATCTTTTTAATATGATCTCCAACGGAGTTAATAAATCGCTAAAACTAATAACCACAAAGTCGTGATTTAATGGACTTCCTAAAATTGCAGAAGCCAAGGAACATGCAGTTATTCCAGGAATAACTTTTATCTCTATCCCATAATTTTTAACAGCATTTATTTCATAAGCTAATGAAGCTAAACCGTAAATTGTCGCATCTCCACTTGAGACCAAAGCAACATCTTTATCTTTTGCCTCTTTTAATGCATAATCAACCCTATCAATCTCTTTCGTCATTCCAGTTGTGTATATTGGCTTGTTAAATCTTTCAACGAATTTCTTATAATTTTTATAGCACACAATTAAATCCACTCTATTTAAAATCTCCTCTGCCTCTTTTGTGAAATGCTTTTCATTACCACTTCCTATACCTACAACATACAGCATAGTATCACTTCATCACACAGTAAACTAATAAAGGAAATACGATCGTTGCATCTCCCCAAATTTCTACATAATCCGCCTCAGCTCCAATTTTTCCCCAAGATACTCCCTCTTCTGGAGGAGCTCCGCTTAAAGAACCATCCCAAGGAAGAGCTGTAGTTATATATATTGCATAATCCGTCCCTTCTCTAAATAAGTTTGCATTTATAATACTATGCTTTGGAAGAGAACCACCTAAAACTATACACGCTGTCTCTTTGGAGTTTATAGCAAGATCGTTTAACTTTACTATATCGTTGGCAATATCGATTTTTAACTCCTTATCTTTATTATACTTTTTAAAAAAGTAGAGCATATCTCCAATCGAGCCGTCAGTTATTGCTGGACAGAATATTGGAATATTGTTTTTATATGCCCAGTATAGGATTGATTTCTCTTTTTCTTTGGTGTTTAATTTTTTATCTAAAAATTCTCCTAATTTATAGCAAAATTCACTTGTAGTTATAATTTCTCCACGTTCACGTTGAGATTTTAATAAACTTTCGAAGAATTCCATCATATACTCTTCAAACGCTATATATCTATCGTTTGGAACAAAAATATTTCCAATTCTATTTATTCCCTTATCTCTCAATAATTTTCCACTTACTTTCCAATCTCCCAATACAAATGGTTTTAAACATTTTATAAAGTCCTCTTCAACGCCCCCTGCTGTTGTAACTATAACATCTATCTTTTTATATTTTGCAAGGTAGGCAATAATCTCTCTAAGACCAGAGGATACAATATTTGATGTGTATCCAAAAAATACTGTTATTTCTTCTCCTTTTTTCCTCTTTTCTTCAATTTTTTTCCATATTTCAATTGCCTTTCCAATATGTGATGCTTGAAACCCAATTTTTAGATAGTAGTTTTTTATAATTTCATCTAAGGTTATATCCTCCTCTAACCACGGCCCCTCGATCTCTAAACCCTCTATATCCTCACTCTCTTTTAGAACTATATCTTTGGGGTTTGACATAAAGATCACCTTTTTTATTTTTCCACTTTGAAACATCTGCCTCGGACTTTAAAATTTAATTCCTCTCCATTTGCATTTTTTATTAATAACTCTGCTAAACTTGGATCTGTATCTATTCCACATATACTCGTGGTTATTCTTGGATTTATCTCCACAACATAAACTTTGTCTTCATTTACTATAATATCAACTCCAACATATCCATTAAGTCCATCTATGCAGTTAACTGCTTTAATTGATTCTGAAAAGATCTCTTCTTTTAACTCATGTTCTATATTAACATCTGCCCCAACAAATCCCTTTTCATTAATATATTGCCTATTTAGAGAGATCGGATACACTTTCTTTCCAACTATTAAAGAGACGGATAATGTTTCTCCTTCTATATATTCTTGAATTATAGATCCTTCATTAACAAGTTCATATTTCCCTCCACATCCGTCTATTTTTTTTATAACATATCTCCTTGGAGGAAAGGTCTTTGGAGTTCTTACATAATTTTTTATTTTTTTATAAGTTAAATACTTATTTCCTGCAATTTCAATGGCCTTTGATGACGATCCAAGGTTTTTGACATTGTTGTATCTTTCTAAAATTTTAGTTAAGTTCTTCAAAATTCCATCTTCTTCTGGAGCGATTATTAATGCATAATCAATATTCTCATTATTCAAGGCATTTTCTAATTGTTCCTCTAAATTGTTATTGATTTCTAAAATATTTAGATTGTTTTTATTTTTTTTAGTTTTATCATTATTTTTATCGGTTTCGGTAAAAAGTTGTGAAAATTCTTTGTTAATTAGGCAGAGAACATCATCGACGTTTAAAAATTGTGAGATTAGGGTGTTAAACATCATTTTTCCTTCTTTTAAAATACATCTGTCTTTAAATCCCACAGCCAATGCATATTCAAAGAACAGAATCACACTTAACCACCCATTTTTATTACGTGCCCACTTTTATTGGGTCTGCCAAATCCATGATCAACCTAACCGCAGAGTAAGCAGCCAGTGCAGAGGTTTTTGGGTTTTCTTCAAATGGAACATTCTCTACACAAACTTTTAATGTTCCAATAGAGCTCTTTACAAATATTTCATGCCTATTTAGTTTTATTTTTGGATCTGCAACAATAACCACCTTTGCAGAATATTCAGTTGCTATCGAAAGAACAACAGCAACGTTTATGTTTGCTGGAAAATTTTTTATTGCCTCAAAAACATCCCCTTCATAAACCACAACTTCTTCTTTTATTTTTTCTGGCTCATATCCGAGATTTTTTAATGCATCTTTTAATGCACATACAGGTTTAGTAGTTTTTAACACTACCTCTTTAATTTTTCCCAATTTAAGTGCTTTTATTGCATCTAATCCTCCAATAGCGCCTGATGGAAGATAAATTTTTCTATTTTCACTTTTAGCCAATTTTTTAAGTTTTAAAAATAACTCTTTATCTGCTAAGGCACCTACACTCATTATTAACACATCTTTTCCATTTTTTAGAGATTTTTCAGCAACCTCTTCAACAGCATGAACCGAAGCGGATTCAATCACAAGATCTAAATCTTCCCTAACTAATTCGTCAATATCTCTACATATTTTTGCCTCGACAATCTTTGAGAGAGATCTTGCTTTATCTACATTTCTATCATAAAGAGCAACTATTTTTGTGTTTTTTATGGTTCCATCTGACACTTTTTTTGAAATAAAAGTGCCAATTGCACCACAGCCAACGATTCCAATTTTAAGCATTTTTTATTCACCTCATTAAAAATAAATAAAAGACAATAAAACCTCATCTAAACTTAAAATTAAAATTTATTAATTTTCAAATTGATTACTCATTAAATATTAAATACCTTTAAAGTGCAAGCCATAAATACCTATCAACCATAATTTAAAATTTAACACCCACTTAAAACCTCCTATTGAAATTTAAGAAAAAAATAAAATAAAAATAAATAATGGGACTATATACATTTACAAGGGTATTTACGGATGTTTATAAATACACTACCTCCAACTCATTCTATCATAATTCACTAATAACTTATTTTACATATATTGTTATCAAAATAATTAACCACCAATACCTCATTTGCAATGAATTTTTAACCTTAATGCAACTAAATTTTTGTTTCTGTTGTTTATTTTATTCACTTTGCTTAATATTTTAATAAACATTAATATTTATTTTATTAATTTTATTAATTTTTAATTTATTGCTTATTTGATTTTATTTAATTTTTTATTTTATTTGTTTTATTTATTATTTTTTTATTTTTTTAGAAAGCCGTATCCTGTTTCAGCCGGTGGTTTTACCAATATTATGTTTCCAATAGCAGTTATTAAATTGAATGGCAAAACTACCTTCTTTGATGGATCTGCAACATAGTCCTTTAAACATCCATTTTGAACATCTGAAACAATTAAACCCGCAATAACACCCTTATTCAAATCCAGCATCACATCATACACCTTTCCAACGTAAACTGCGGTTGTTGTATATATCGGCTTATCTAAAATATCACTAACTCTAATTGCCATTAATCTCACCTTAAAGGTCTTTTATTGAATTTTTAATAACTTTTTAATGATTTATTGCAACCTTTTTATAACCTTTAATTTATAATTTTATATTAAAAATCTTATTTACAATTAATGTTTATTTAAATCTTTTTGTGTGGTAGATATGGAAGGTCTCAAAATTGCTACAAAAGTCGTTAATGAAATCGACAAAAAAATAAAACCATTGATTGGCTGGGAAAAAGCAGATGAAATAATTAAAATAGGGGCAGACGGAACCCCAACAAAAAGAATCGACTTAATTGCTGAGAATATTGCCATCAATGTGTTGGAGAAGTTTAGTGGTGGAATCTTAATAAGTGAAGAAATTGGAATAAGGACTTTTGGTAGGAACTTAGATTATATAGTTATATTAGACCCAATAGATGGAACATACAACGCTTTAAAATCCATACCCATATATTCAACCTCCATAGCAATAGCAGAAATTAAAGGAAAGGATAAAAAAGTAATAAGAGAAAATTCAGATAATATCAACTGGATAAAGGATTTTATCGCAAATAATTATACAATAAATGATCTAACAATTGGTGTCGTGAAAAATTTAGCAACAGGAGATTTATACTACGGTGTTAAAGGAGAAGGAAGCTTTTTAGAAAAAGATGGGGAGAAAATAAAAATTAAAGTTGAAAATAAAAATGATTTAAAAGATGCTTCAGTTGGATTGTTTGTTTATGGGCTATCAAACGATCTATTAGAGTTTTTAAAAGAAAGAAAGGTTAAAAGAGTAAGGTTATTTGGATCTATGGCCTTAGAAATGTGTTATGTAGTTAGCGGATCCTTAGATGCCTACATAAATGTAAATGAAAATTCTCGGCTTTGTGATATTGCAGGAGCATATGTTATTTGTAAAGAAGGAAATGCAGTGATAACAAATAAAAACGGAAAACCACTAAATATGAAATTAAACCTAATGGAAAAAACATCACTAATTGTCAGTAATAAACACTTAAACAGAAAATTAATTGCTTTGTTTGGGAACAGATGGGCAATAAAACCCACAAAATTTGGAATCGTTGTTAGGGAGGATAAAAAAGAAGCAGTCAACTTGGCAGTAAAAGTATGTGAATATTTAGATAAAAAAGGTATTCCTTACTGTGTTGAACCCTTCCTAAGAGCAAAAGTTGGAGGAAATCCACTAAACATTTCGGAAATATCCCACATAATAGCCATAGGTGGGGATGGAACTATTTTAAGAGCTTCCAAACTTGTTGATGGAGAAACAATACCAATAATCGCCGTAAATATGGGAAAAGTTGGATTCTTAGCAGAATTTTACGAGGATGAGATTTTTAAAGTAATAGATCAGGTTATATATGGAAATTACGAAATCGAAAAAAGAAGTAAATTATCTTGTAAGATAATTAAAACAATAAAAAACACATCAAAATCAAATAATAACTCCAAAATAATAAAAACCCCATCTGCTTTAAATGAAATGGTGGTCATTACCAAAAATCCAGCTAAAATATTAGAATTTGATGTATACATCAACGATACACTTGTTGAAAATGTAAGAGCGGATGGGATAATTATTTCTACCCCAACAGGATCCACTGCCTATTCCCTAAGTGCAGGAGGGCCAATTGTAGAGCCAAGCGTTGATTGCTTTATAATATCTCCAATATGTCCTTTTAAACTATCTTCGAGACCTCTGGTTGTTTCTGCATCAAACAAAATAAAGTTAAAGTTAAAATTAGAAAAACCGGCGTTGTTAGTTATAGATGGAAATGTAGAATACGAAGTTGGAAAAGATGATTGCCTAATATTTGAGAAATCAGATGATTACGCTTACTTTGTAAAAGGTAGAAGCTTCTATGATAAATTAGATAGATGCTTAGGGTTAAAATAAGACAAAAGAGACAGATATACCATACAATCAATATGATAATATTTAAATGCAATACACACTGAACATATAAAACAGATATTAAAAACAAAATATTAACTACAAAAAACTCAGAGTGTATATATTATGACATTCAGCGAGTTATGTGATGAGATCATCCAACATTATGATGATGCAAGGGATTTTGCAAAAATACTAAAAGCTGTTTATTTGGGGGAATTTGAACACATTAAAAAAGAAAATATGGAAAAATACAACATAATAGAAAAAGATGATTTACTTTTTTATGGAAAAAACCGCCCCATTTTCAAATCTTTAACTTTTTTTAATGAAATTCCAATATTTAGGAAAGAAGAAGATAGTATCTTATTCCTAAAGGATATTGGAATACCTCCATCAAAAACCTTAAACTCTCTCACCTATGAAGAAAAAATCAAACTTAGAAATGAATTTTTAAACATAAGTAAAACTATAATTCCAAGAGAATATTTTAGCCACGTTCCAAAGCTAATTTTTGGTAAAGAGTATTATTTTAAAGACGTTTGTCTAAAAGAATATGTTTCTGCCTTAAATGGGATTTACAAAATAGGGAATAAAAGAAAAGTAATAGAATTAATCATAAACAGAAAAATTCCAGAAGAAAAGGATGTTATAAAATACAGAAAGATACTGGCAAAGAGAATAAATCTCTTTAATAAAAAATTGGACGATTATGAAATAAGAAACTTTAACATAAACTTTAATGGAAAAAATTTTAAATGTCAATATATCTATATAAGACAAACTGTATGGGACAAAATCTTAGGTCTATTTGGAGAAGGAATCGAGCTTAAATATTACCCAACATTAGTTAACATTACCTATTCCTCTAAAAAAGTTGATTTCTTAAAGCCATTTTTTATATTTATCGACATTGACAAAAACATCTCAGTTTATGCAAGAGTTCCAAAACTTCTCTATCTAAAACATGGGTTATCCCTGAATTATTTAAAATTAAAAGGAAAAACCACGTATTTTGGAAATTGGGAAAGAGACAAATTTTGGAAAATAATTGAAAAGGGATCATTATGAAAAAACACACTTATGTATTAATTCTCCTGCTATTTCTCTTTATAAATATCGGACACTGCTATGATATTGGAAAAATAACTCTAACTAAAAAGAATCCAACATATTTATGTGAATTTACATTAAATAAAGTAGAAAACTTCACATACAAGCTTACATTCACACACTACGGAATCATGAACAAAAGTGGGGTAATTTACATTCTCCTAAATGGAAAAATAATATACAAAATAGATAAAAATAACAAAGTAAATATAAATAACAAACCCTATCCTACAATCTCAATAGATATAACCCACAATCTAAAAAATGGAAAAAATATATTGGAAATATATGCTTTAAATCTAAACAACCATAATTACTACGTCTTGAATAATGTTTACATAAATGAACCAACCAAAACGCCAATAAGCACTAAATTAGAACTATGTATTTTGATCTTAATGAGTATGTGTATTATCGGCTTTTATAACAGAAAAAAATTAAAAGTTTAAAATTTTATGAGAGCAGCAGTATTGGTGAAGAAGATGGCAATATCAATACTAAGAAAGTTAGATCGGTATTTAGGAAATTTTATGATCTTACTGTTAAATTTTTCTACTTTTATGAAAAGCATAAATAAAACTGACAATTTCACTTCAAACCATATTCTAATTATTAGATTATGGACATTGGGAGAGAGCTTATTAACCTTGCCAATGATAAAGAAACTAAAAGAAAATGGTTACACTATTTCTGTTTTAGTAACTAAGAGGAGTAAAGGAGTTTTTGAAAATGTTGATTTTGTTGATGAAATTGTTGATTTGGCAGATTTTTTCAATGTAATTAAAAATTTTAAAAAGTATGATGTTGTTATTGATACGGAGCCCTATCTTAACATCTCTGCTATATTGGGCTGGTTTTTGGGAAAATATGTTATAGGATTTAGAGGACTATTTAGAGATAAGTTATATGATTTCAAAATTGAATATAACGATAAAATTCATGCTGTTTATAATTTTTGTAATATGTTGAAACCTCTTGGCATTGACTATAAACCAGAAAAATTGGTTCCTCTAAAATACACAGAAAGAGATAAAGAAAATGTCGATAAATTGTTAAAAGAATATAATTTAAAAGATAAAAAATTAATTGGTGTTCATTGCGGAACTGCTGAAACCGCTCCATGGAGAAGCTGGAAAAAAGAGAAATTTGCTAAGTTAATTGAAAAGTTAGTTGAAGATGGTTTTTATGTTATATTAACTGGAAGTAAGGGTGATTATGAAGTAAATGAGAAAGTTTTAAATTTAGTTGATAGTAGATTTAAGGATAGAGTATTTAACTTTGCAGGTAAAACAAAGTTGAGAGAGTTTGCTTATCTATTAACAAAGTTTGAAGTTTTTATTTCCAACGATACTGGACCTATGCATTTAAGTGCTGCTATGGGAACCAAGACGGTTGGTTTATTCGGCCCTAATATACCAGAGAGATTCGCTCCTTTTGGTAGGGGAAATATTGCTATTTATAAAGCAGATAGTTTAGATTGCTCTCCATGTATAAATGTTCATAAGGGAGAATTTAAAGAATGTAAATTAAATGGGAAGTGTATGGATTTGATTGAAGTAGAGGATGTTTATAATGCCATTATAAATTTGGTGAGAAAATGAAAATCCTCTTATTTAAAATTGGAGCAATTGGAGATACTTTAATGACAACACCTCTAATTAAGCAATTAAGAAACAATTTTAAAGATGCCATTATTGATTATTTAATTGGTAGTCATTCGTATGGGGTTTTAGAAGGAAATGAGCATTTAGACAATATAATGAAATTCGATGAAAAGATATTTTTTGATAGAGATTTAAAGAAATGGATAAAATTAATTTTTAAAATTAGAAAAAGAGATTATGATGTAATTTTTGTTTTAGATAAACACTGGATTTTTAATCTAACTGCTTTTTTATTTGGAGTTAAAAAAAGGATTGGCTTTGATAGGTTTGGTGAAGGAAAGTTTTTAACCTATAAAGTTCCTTATTTTGGAAGAAAACATGAGATTTTTTATTATTTAGATTTGTTGAGGGGTTTAGGGATTGAGCCAGATTACGATGACTGGCAGATGGAGATATTTTTAGATAATAAAGATTTGGAGTTTGCAGAGAAGTTTTGGAATGATAATAATTTAAATGATAAAGTTGTTGTGGGGATATGTCCAGGAGGAGCGAGAAATATTGGAGTTGGAGATGATGATTTAAGAAGGTGGGATACCAAAAAATATATAGAGCTAATAAAAAAATTAAAAGAGAATGACTTTGAAGTTTTATTAATTGGGGGGAAGACAGATAAAGAAATTGAAGACGAAATTTTAAAAGAAGTTAAATGTGTCTCTGCCATAGGAAAAACTTCTTTAAAAGAAAGTGCTGCCCTATTAAAAAAATGTGATGTTGTTATTTGTAATGATAGCGGGCCAATGCATTTAGCAGCAGCAGTTAATAAAAAAGTTGTGAGCATTTTCGGTCCAACACATCCTTCTGAAAAAGCTCCATTACATAAAGAAAGTAAATATATCTGGAAACAAATTGGTTGTAATCCATGTTATGATTTGTGGGGAAGGTATCCAAAACCTTGCCCTTATGGAAAAAGATGTATGAAAGATATAAATGTTGAAGAAGTTTTAAATGTTATCAATAAACTGATATAGAGTATAAAAAATGTTTTTGGTGAGATTATGAAAGTTTTAGTTACTGGAGGAGCTGGCTTTATCGGCTCTAATTTGGCATTAGAGTTACAAAACAAAGGTTATGATGTCGTAGTTTTGGATGATTTCTCTTCTGGGCATTTTAAGAATCTTATTGGCTTTGAGGGAGACATTGTAGCAGAGAGTATCTTAGATGTTGATTTAAATAGATTTAAAGACGTTAATGTTATTTTTCATCAGGCAGCGATAACAGATACAACCGTTCAAGACCAAAAATTAATGATGCAAATTAACACAGAAGGGTTTAGGAGATTTTTAGATTTTGCAGTTGAGAATAATATAAAGTTTGTTTATGCTTCATCAGCAGCAACTTATGGAAACGCTCCTGCTCCTCAAAAAGAAGAAGATGCGGGAAAACCAAACAATATTTATGGTTTTTCAAAGTGGATTTGTGATTGTATAGCAAAGAAATATATGGAGAAGTATCCAGATGCTCATATCGTTGGGTTGAGATATTTTAATGTGTTTGGACCGAGGGAGCAGTATAAGGGAAAAATGGCTTCTATGGTTTGGCAATTGGCAAAGCAAATGGTCGATGGAAAGAGACCAAGAATTTTTAAGTGGGGAGAGCAAAAAAGAGACCAAGTATATGTTAAAGACGTTGTTGGGGCTAATTTATTAGCGGTTGATGCTAAAAAAAGCTGTATTGTAAATGTTGGTAGTGGAAGGGCTGTAAGCTTTAATTATATAATAGAAGTTTTGAATAAGGTTTTAGGATTTGACTATGAGCCAGAGTATATTGACAATCCTTATAAGGAGTTTTATCAAGAACATACTGAGGCAGATTTAAGTAAAGCAGAGAAATATTTAGATTATAGACCAAAATGGGGTTTTGAAGAAGCAGTTGAGGATTATATGGAGTGGTTGAAAGAGAATAAATATATTTAAGCCATCTTCTAAATACTTAATTAATGGTGATTATGTGATTAAAATAGAAAAAATTAGACATAGATATATTGCAGGATGGATAATTAACAATAAATATTATTATAGAGTTGTAAATAAAAATTTGGCATTGTTATTTTATTTTTTAGACATTTTTTTAAACTCAATATTTAAAAAAAGAATATTTCCTAAAGAAGTTAGAAATATATTGATAATCCGTCTTGAACATATTGGTGATGTTATATTAACCACCTCATTTTTTAGAGAATTAAAGAGAAACTACCCTAATGCAAAAATAACAGTGTTATGTAGGGAATTAACAAAAAACTTATTTAAGATGATTCCATGGATTGATGAAGTTCTTGTTCTAAATACACCATGGTTAAGTAGAAATGATTCTAAAGGATATTTTAATGTTTTAAAATTCATAATAAACAATTATAAAAAATATGATTTTGTCTTTGATTTGCATCCTGACCCAAGAAATTTAATTATTGCAAGATTCGTTGGAAAATATACTATTGCTTACGGTATTAAAGGGTTTAGATTTTTAATTGATAAAGAAATTTTTTGGGATTTTGGAAAGGTTGAACATATAGTTGATAGATATTTAAATATTCTTGAAGAGCTTGGATTAAATATTGAAAAAAAAGAACTTGAAATTAAATTAGATGAAAGAATTATTAGTAATGTAAAAAGAAAATTAAAAGAAAAATTTAATTTAGATTTTAATATAGATACATCTGACAAAAGAGATAATACAAAAATTGTGTTAATTCATCCGATAAGTGGAAGAGAAGAAAAAAACATTAGTTGGGATGAATGGGAAACCATAATAAAAAATTTATTAGCAGAAAAAGATACTTTAATTTTTATTGGTGGAGCAAAAAATGAAAAACCAATAATTGATAAAAATTTAGGACATTTAATTGACAACAAAAGAGTTTTTAATATTGCAGGATTTTTCAACTTGTTAGAGTATATTCATTTTATAAACTTGGTAGATTTCATATATAGTGTTGATACATTTGTGGTTCATGTAGCTTCAGCATTAAAGAAAAAGATAAAAACATTTTACATAGCAACAAATGAAGATGAGTGGGGATATTATGAAAAAAATTAAAGTGTTGTATGTGGGCAATTATGCACCATGGTTATACCAAAATTTTAAATATTATGATAAATTCGGAATTGATTTTTATGTTTTACCAATAGAAGGAAAAAATTTTTTAGAAAAATATAAAATAAAGTACTATGATGCTAAAAGAATAAAAGATATTGCTAATATACCTCTTGCATTGGATTTTTTAAATTACTTTTTTTCTATTGGAAATAAAGTTATGAATTTTGAAGAAATATTAAAAAAAGGAGATTTTGATATCGTCCATACCTTAGAACCATTTTCTCCTTATACAGTTGATATTGTTAGATGGTCTAAGAAATATGGGTATAAAACAATTGTAGAGACATGGGAAAATTTGCCATATAATTGGGAATACTTCTCATACCTTGGAACTCCTTTTTCTTTATTTAAGATAGAGAGAATCTACCACAAAAAAAATAAAAGATATTCATTAGCAAATTGTGATAAGATACTATCAAAATCAAAAACTGTTGAAAATGCGTTAATTTTGGAAGGTTGGGATAAAAATAAAATTAAAACTATATATTATGGAGTTGATTCAGAAATATTCAAACCATATTCTGATGAAGAAAAAGACCAATTAAAAGAAAAATATGCTAAAAAAGTAGGTATAAACAACAATAATAAAAAATTTTTTATATTATCTATTGGTAGGATTGAATATGAAAAAGGATATATTGATATGTTTTGGGCTGTAAAAAAATTAATTGAAGAGTATGGCAATAAAATTGATATCTATTGGTTAATATTAGGTTCTGGAAACTTAAAAAGTAAATTAATAGAATTATCTGAAACTTTTGGAATTAAGAAAAATATAAAATTTTTGGGATTCCTTGATTATTTTAACCTTCCTGATTATTATAATTTGGCAGATATTTTTGTTTTAACACCAAACCCAAATGTCCACTGGCTTGAGCAGTATGGATTTGTTTATGTTGAGTCCCAAATGTGTGGATTGCCTGTAATTTCTTCATTAACTGGAGAGATTCCAAATGTTGTTAAAAATGGAGAAACAGGACTTTTAGTAAAACCAAGAGATTCTTATGAAATATATCTCAAAATAAAAGAATTTATAGAAAATGAAGATTTGAAAAATGAATTTGGAAAAAAAGCAAGGAAATGGGCACTAAACTTTGATGCTGAAAAGAAAGCAAAAGAACATGTAGATTTTTATAAGTCAATTTTATAATAATCCTTTTTCCTTTAATATTTTTATATTTTCCTTTGGAATTCCAAATCTTATATATTTCCACATTTTAAATGACATTGGTTTTCTTTTTACTTTTCTTTGTATAAATATTAATTTAAAAGCTTCCTTCGTCCCTTTTAAAAATTCCTTATACATTTGTAAAAAAGTAATATCTGGTTCTTTTTGTTTTAAATTTTTATACGATAAAATACTTTGAATAGTTAGCCAATTTATTGTATAGAATAAAAATAAAAACATAGGAAAATTTTTATACAACATTAAAATCTGATTTTTCGTCATTTGATATTCTCTCCATAAGTTATTTCTTTTTTTGGGAGTTTCGTTATGCCTTATTATTATCCATGGATTTAAAAGTACTTTATAATTATTGATCCAAAGCCTAATGGATAAATCAATATCTTCTGCATATACAAACATATTTTCATCAAAGCCATTTATTTTTTCAAAAGCTTCTTTTCTAACTAAAACACCACATGTTGCAAAATGATTTAAATAAAAATATATTGAATTTTCTCTTAATAGTTTTATATTATTTGGAATATCAAAGAATGTTTTGGTTTTTGTATCTAATTCACAAACTGTATATTCGTAACCTATCCTTTTTCCATTTTTGTATATTGGATATTCAGTCGCATACCTTATAGCACCGATTTTATTATCTTTTTCTAACAATTCGATGTCTTTTTCTATGATATTTTTTAAAATATATTCATCTTGTAAGTAGTTATCATCATCTAAAAATAGAATATATTTGCCCTTTGAATTTTTAACTCCGATATTTCTACCTTTTGAAGCCCCAAGATTTCCATTATTTTTTATATATTTTATATTTAACTTTTTTTCGTATTTTTTTATTAAATCCCCTATACCTTCTCCGTTATTTACAATAACTATTTCAAACAAACTCCTCTCAACGTCTTTTTGATTTAAAATACTGTCCAATAAATTTTCTAAATCCTTCTTTCTATTGTTTGTTACTACCACAAGAGATAACAGAATATTATTCATTTAATTCACCCTCAACTATATTTAAAAGATATTTGGCTAATTTTTCATCTACAAAATATTTATTTACATGAGTATTTCCTTCTTTTGCTATCTTTTTCCATTTGTCGTTTTCCAAATAGTGAAGAATTAAATTCTTAACTTCACTCGCATTATTATAAAAAACAGCCGATTTTCTATCAATAAAATTGTTGGGAATTTCAATTATTGGTTTCTTTGTTAATAACATCGTATTTAAGTAGGGTACTTCATAATATCTAAAAGTATCTACACCATAGCCGTATGTGTTTATGGAAATTTTTGATAGAGATATTATTTTTAAATACTCCTCAAACTTTAAACTTCCTTTATTTGTGTAGCATTTTACATCATATTCTTTTTCTAATTCTTTTAATACATCAAAAATAATCGTTCTTTCCTTAGTGTTTGGAGTTGCAATAAAAGAGACATCGTATTCTTTTTCTTTCTTTTTAATATTTTTTAACCAAGGGCAATATTCTTCTAAATTTACAACACCTAAAGGAATAGGTCGTAGTTTTTTGCTTTTAAAAATATTGGATGGAGAAATATATAACTCATTTAAAATAAATGGTTCTGATAAGCATTTAGATAGTATATTACAATTATAATGCAAAATCCCAAGCAAATGTTTTTTGAGATAAATGTGGGCTTTTAAATTACTCATAAGTTTTTCTCTCTTAAAATATGCAATGACTTTTTTATTTGATATAATTTTTTTGATATAGGGAAAATCTCCAAAATCTACAACAATTATATTTTTTTTCTTATGATTATTTTTTAACACATATTTAACATATTTAGCAGTATATTGGTTTATACATTCTAAAATTATATAATCATAATAATCGCTATCTATTTTTTCTTTAATTCCTTTCCAATCTAAAAAACTTTTCTCATCATATTTCACTGTAAAAGAATCGTTATCAATATTAGGATACGGGAAAATATCAAGGTCTTCTCCCAATATTTTTTTTAATCCAATATAGAGTGTATTTTTAAGATAATGTGAATGAAGAGTATTTAAAAACAAAATTTTCATATTTTCACCTAAATTTTTAACCAATGGCTTAAGTCCCTTCCCGTAAATTCGCTTAGTGAGAGTATATCATCCCTATATAAATTTATTAAGTATTCTTTTGTTTCTTTTCTCATTTCTGGCTTTTTATCTCTTTTATATGCTAATTTTTTATACATATTTTGATAAATTTTTCCCAAGTTCAGTTTTCTAACTACATTATAAACTTGTGGATATTTGTATAAACTTTTTGAGAATATTATTTCAAATTTATTGAATAATTTATACCATTTAGAAGAAGTATCTGGAAGAACTCCAGCATTTTCCTTTCTTTTTAATGATTCTGGAATATAGTTTGTTTCATTAACACCTAAAAATTCATAGAGATCTTTTAATAATTTCTCTGGATTATTTACAATATCGTCATGAAAACATATAAAAATTTGCTCTCTATCAAACACGGACAGCCATTTTTGAAGATGTTTATAATAAAATCCAATATCTATATCCCACTTAGCCACTTTTAGATAATCTTCAAAGGTTATATATTCTAAATTTTTTAGTTCTTCAAAATGCTTTCTTAATACAAACGATGAAGGCAATACATAAAAGTAGCTTGAATACAGCCTTTCAATGGGATTTCTAAAAATTACAATTAACTTAATGTTTGGAAAATGTTTTTTTATTCTTTTATATGCCAATGGGTCAGAAAAGTAAGATGGTGAAAACTCCCCCTTAATTGGCTTTTCAGAATTAAAATGAGATAAATACCATTCTATCCCTTTTTTATAATTTTCTTCAAATTCAAATTTTTCACAATAGTAATATCTATTGAAAAAGTGTATCTCTTTCTTCTCAGAAATAAATATTTCTGGATGTTCAGAAAGACATTTTGCCAACCATGTAGTTCCACTTTTTGGAGTCCCAATACCTATAAAATTTATGGTCTTTTCCATAAACTCATTCACCTTTTAAATATCACTATTTTAAATTAAAATTATTAAATTAAAAAGAAATTTTTAAAAATTTAAAAGACAAAATTCTATATAATTAAATATATAATATTAATTAAACAATCTCTCTAAAATACTCAATAGTTCTCTTCAACCCTTCCTCTAACTTAACCTTTGGTTTCCAACCCAAAACTTCCTTAGCCATAGTTATATCTGGTCTTCTCCTAACAGGGTCGTCTTTTGGCAGTGGTTTAAATACAATTTCACTTTTACTTTCAGGAATTAGTTCTAAAACCTTATAAGCTAATTCTAAGATGGTAAATTCTTCTGGATTGCCCATGTTTAGCACTGGAATGGTATCCCAATTAAATTTATCTTTTAATTTGTTTTCCAATTCTTCTTTATTCATTTTCATATATTTCAGCATTCCTTCAATTAAATCGTCAATGTACTGAAAACTTCTCGTCTGTTTTCCATCTCCATAAACAGTCAGTGGTTCATTTTTTAACGCTTGAATTATAAAATTACTTACAACTCTCCCATCGTTTGGGTCCATATATGGACCATAGGTGTTGAAAATTCTAACAACTCTTATATCCAATCCAAAGTTTTTCCAGTATTCATAACAGTATGTCTCTGCTACTCTCTTTCCTTCATCATAACATGCTCTTGGACCGATAGGATTAACATTCCCCCAGTAGCCCTCTTTTTGTGGATGTTCTAATGGATTTCCATAAACCTCTGAGGTTGAAGCATGTAAAATCTTTGCATTATGTTCTTTTGCTAACTCTAAGATATTAATTATACCAAAGATAGATGTATTTAATGTGAAAATTGGATTTTTTTGATAGTGTGGAGGAGAAGCAGGACAGGCTAAGTTGTAAATTTCATCCAATTCCCCCTCAATTTTAATTGGTTTTGTTGTATCATGCTTAATAAACTTAAAATTTGGATTGTCTAAAAACTGTTTTATATTTTCTAACCTTCCAGTATAATTATTATCAATACAAATAACTTTGTTATTATCTTCTAATAATCTTTTTATCAAATTAGTGCCAATAAAACCAGCACCACCAGTAACTAAAATAGTTCTCATGATTTCACCAATACGTTTTTTCATTTTTTGAATAATTATAGTTGGCGTACAATTTGTTTAACTAAAATGATTATCCCAACAATTAAGATCATAATGGAAATTATCTTTCTTAAATTTTTTGGCTTTATTTTTGAATTAATTATAGATCCGAGATATACTCCAGGTACAGTTCCAAGAATTAGTAATAGAGCAAGCATATAATCCACATTTCCTAAGCTCATATAATTTAAACTACTAAAAAATGTTAATAAAAGACCATAAAACAAACTTGTTCCAATAATTTCCCTTGAAGATAGGTCTGTAAAATTCATCAATGCAAATGTAATTAAGACCCCACTACCTATAGATGTAAATTGAACTACCAATCCCACTATAAACCCAAAAAATAGTAAGATTTTTGACGAACATTTCTTTCTGTAAGAGTAGAAGAACTCCTTCTTTAAATTTATGATTGATGTAAGGATCAGTATAATACTAAGCATTATAGTCAATAAACTGTTTATTTCTCCTCTATTAACAACTCTCAATATAATACCACCAAGTATAATGGCTGGAAAACTACCAAAAAATAATTTTAAAGCAATATTTTTATTTACATTACCTTTTTTATTGTGAAAATAAGCACCTAATCCCTTAGTTATTGCAGCATAAAGTAGATCAGTTCCTATGACAATTACTGGCTCAACACCTAAAAGTATTAGAGAGGGAGCCATTAAAACTCCTCCCCCAATACCTGTAATTCCCACAACAACCCCAACCACAAATCCTAAAATAACAAAAATTATCTCATGCAAAAAATCACCTTTATAAATATCCGAGATCTTTTGCCTTTTTTATTATCAATTCAACTTCCTCATCTACATTCATCTTAGAACTATCAACTTTAACTTCTGGATTTTCTGGTTCTTCGTAAATTCCATCGTAGCCAGTTAAACCTTTAATTTCTCCTTTTAATGCTTTGGCATAAAGTCCTTTAGGATCTCTTTTAATTCTAACTTCAAGAGGAGCATAAACATAAACTTCCATAAATCTTTCAATTTCTTTTCTTGCATAGTCCCTAACAGATCTGTAAGGGGAAATTAATGAGACAATAGTAATTACTCCATTCCTTGATAATAGTTTAGCCATATGTATTACAATCCTATTATGCATTTCTCTTGCTTCTTTACTAAATCCTAAATTAGGATACAAAGTGTTTCTTATCTCATCTCCATCTAAAATTTCAACATTATATCCCATCTCTTTAAATCTATTTTTTAATGCCCTTGCAAGTGTTGTTTTTCCTGCTCCACTTGGTCCAGTAAGCCAAATTGTAAATCCTACCATGATTATCTCCTATTTTAGTATATTATTTTGAATAATATTTAAAACCTTATCAATCTCTTTTTTATCACAGATGCATCCTAAAACATCCTTTTTTCCACCAGCATTAAATCCCTTAGATTTTAATGTGTTAATAATTTCATTCATTTTTATTTTATCTACTAAATTAGACGAGATTCTAAAGTATATCTGCCCTTTTCCATTAAAGTTTCTATTTACAATAACAGCCCCATCATAACCCATTTTCCAAACAACCTTCCTTGCAACTTTTGAGATAACGTTAAATTTACTCTCAAATTCAATAAAGGCAATGTTATCTTTTACTTTAATATTTGATATTGCATCTTCAATTGCATTATTTATTATTTCCACGTTTTTATTCCATTTTTCATATTCTAAGAGTTCTTTTGGTTCTAATTCTAAAATAACATTTACTGCATTCTCTACCGATTCTCTTTCCATAACAATGTAGTTAGAATCAATCAATTGAACTAATTTTAAAGCTTCCTCTTTGCTAATATCTTTTTCATTTAAAAGTTCTAAAACTTTTTTAATGCTAAATGCTCTTTCTCCAATATCTCCAACTGCTCCAAGTGCTGATAAATAATTCCATAAGGAAAAGTATTCCGAAACTACAAAAGATGCTGAAGGAAAATCTCTCCCATCTAAAACTGGATTTATCTGCTTAACATAAGGGTTTTTAATCCTTTTTTGTATATGGTGGTCAATGAATATTGTCTCTTTTTCTATATTCTCTACGTCTTGTGGGAGATTTAAATCCAAAATATAAATTTTTTCTGATTTTTTAATTTCTTCCCAAATCCTATCATCAAATCTAAACTCTCCAATTGGAGGAATTACATTCACAAAATCATCCAAATTTAAAGCTTTAACTGTTAAAGCTGCTGAAGTTATACCATCAGTATCCCAGTGATGAATAATTAGCATTTAATCACCTACAAAAGGATTTTCAAAACTTTTTATAACCTCATAAACTTCTTTTCTCATAAAGTATTCAGGAGGAACTTCACCTTTAACTATCATATTTCTGATTTTTGTTCCACTGAAATATTTTCTATCCTCCAATGGATGAGGGCAGATTCTCTCATTCACTATGCCCTTACATTTTCTGCAATAGAAAAACTCTTTAAAGAACATTGGAATTATTCCCAAATCAGGGAAGTTTTTAAATATTTCTTGTGCCTCATAAGGTCCATAATAATTCCCAACTCCAGCATGGTCTCTTCCAACAATGAAATGTGTGCATCCAAAGTTCTTCCTCATGATTGCGTGATGAATAGCTTCTCTTGGCCCTGCGTATCTCATTTCATACCTAACTGTTGCTAAAACTGCTGAATCTTTTGGGTAGTAATGTTCAAATAATGTCTCATAAGCTTTTAAAATAACTTCATCTTTATAGTCACCTTTCTTTTTCTTTCCAAGAACTGGATTTATAAACAGCCCATCAACAAAAGTTAAAGCAAATTTTTGTAAATACTCATGCCCCAAATGAGGGACGTTTCTTGTTTGAAATGCAACAATGGTCTCAAATTTTCTTTCTTTAAATAAAGACCTTGTTTCTGTTGGTCTTAATGTATATTTTTTGAAAGGATTTGGTAATTCATTTAAAAGGTAAATTTCCCCCCCAATTAAATATTCTCCCATATTCATAAGTTTAGCAACACCAGGATGGTTTAAATCAGTTGTTTTAAAAACCTTTTGAGCAAATTCTTTTTTATCGTATTTGTAAATATCATCAACATGCATCTCTGCTATTGGCATATCTTTATAGAAGAGCAAAATTGTATCATCCACACCAAAGTTAAGTTCTTTTTCATTAACATCTAAAACAATGGGAATACTCCATGGTAAATCATTTGGCAACCTCATAGTGTCTAAAACTGATTGGAATTCTTCTTCAATTAAAAATCCCTCAAGTGGAGAATAAACTCCATGGGCAATATTTTCCAAATCAACTGCTATCCCTTCTTTAATCTGAACTTTTGGAAACTCATCTTTTTCACTTAAAATTCTTTTTTTATCTCTTTCAGATGACAATCTCTTTATTAATTTCCCTCCATGCGGTTTTGATACCATAATTATTTACCTCGCTATATTTTTAAAATCATCAACCTAAAATACCAATACATAAAAACCCTCTATATAAAGGGCATATTGGTATGGGTGTTAAAATGATCTTGAATGAATATAACAAATAAAGCAATAAAGATTAGATATTATAACCAACGCCATAATATTTAAAGCCAAGTTTTTTAACTTTTTCAACATCTAAAATATTTCTTCCGTCAAAAATAACTTTCTCTTTAACTAAATTTCCAATCTTTTTCCAATCCTCTTCATTGAACTTGTTATATTCAACAGTTATTATTATTCCATCCACATCTTTAACTGTCTCATATAAATCATCCAATACATACAAGTTGTAGCCATAAAATCCTTTTGATTTATCTAATTTATACATATTGATAGTATTTTCTCTTGCCTTTTCAACATAATCAAAGCCCTTAACAATAGCCCCACTCTCTAAAAGCATATCAATCAATTTTATTGCTCTACTTTCCCTCAAATCATCAGTATTTGGTTTAAATGCTAAACCTAAAATAGCAAAGGTTTTTCCATTTAAATCCTCATAATAATTTTTAATCTTCTCAAAGAACCATTTTATTTGCTCTTCATTAACTATATCAGTTGCCTTTATTAATATCGGCTCTATGTTGTTATTCTCAAATTGTTTTATCAGAGCTTTGACATCTTTCGGAAAACAGCTTCCACCATAACCAATTCCAGCATTTAAGAACTTATGTCCAATTCTTGGATCTAATCCCATAGCATAACTTATTGTTTTTATATCGGCTTTAACCTTATCAGCTAACTTTGCCAACTCATTAACAAATGATATTTTTGTAGCTAAGAAAGCGTTTGAAGCATATTTTATCAACTCTGCTGTTTCCCAATTGGTTATAACAAATGGAATATTTTTCTCTTTAAAGTATTTATAAACATCCTCCATTATCTTTATTGGCTTTTTATTCTCTAAATTTTCAAATCCTAAAACAATTCTTTCCGGATTAAAGAAATCATAGACAGCAATCCCCTCCCTTAAAAACTCAGGATTTGAGACAACATCAACATTATACTCCTTTAAAAGCTCTTTAACCTTTCTATTTGTCCCTACTGGAACAGTTGACTTTATAACAATAACTTTATATTCATCTTTATCAATTGTTTCTTTTATTTTTTCTACTGCTGAAAATAAAAACCTTAAATCGGCATTTCCATCTTTATCTTGCGGAGTTCCAACACACAAAAAAATAACATCTGAATCTTTTATCGGTTCATAAGAGGTAGTGAAGGTTAATTTTTTATTTACATGTTTTTTTAATAACTCTTCTAAACCATCTTCAAATAACGGACACTCTCCTCTATTTAACGCTCTAACTTTTGATTCATCAATATCAATTCCAACAACATCAAAACCAAACTCAGCCAAACCAACCGCCTGTATTAAACCCACATAACCAGTCCCAATAACTGAAATTTTTTTCATTTAAATCCCCCGAGTTTGTTTAGTGTATTTTGGATTTCTTTCGAATCAATTATTCTTAACCATAAAATCCCAATCAAATAAATTCCAAAATAAACTACTCCTCCAACAATTAACTGTAAAATAACATTATTTATAATTTTCGTTATTAACACCACAGGAATCAAACTAAAAACCCCAACTAAAACAGCCAAAACCCACCTTTTAATCAAAAATGAATAATTTAAAAATCTACTCAAATACCACGTCTGTAAAATCCACATTAAGAAATACCCTAAAACCGTTGTTAAAGATGCCCCAACAATTCCAAGCTTAGGAATTAACAAAATATTAAATATCAAATTAAAAGTAGCTCCAAAATATAAAATCTTAGTAGATAAATTTGGTTTTCCAATGCCATTTAAAACTGTGAATCCGATTCTATTTAGTGTCATAAAAATTGTTCCTAAACTTAAAATTCTTATAGCTGGAACAGCTGATAAATATTGCGGATTAAAGAACAAATTTATAATAACCTCTGGAAAATAAGCCATCAATATTGCCATTGGTAGAACTAAAACAAAAGAATATAAACAAATTCTCTCGACTCCATAACCTAACGCCTCTTTATAGCCCTTCTCCCATAACTCAGAACTCATTGGGAATAAAACAGCTCCAACAGCAGAGGCAAAATAACCTAATATGGAGACGGTTGGCATAGCAACATTCCTATAATCAGCAACTGCATTTAAGCCAGTAAAATAAGTTAAACAAATCCCATCAACATAACCCAAAACTAAACTTCCAGCACTACCCATCATAACAGGCAATCCATAGGAAAATAAGTCCCTAATTAATTTCTTTGAAAATAAAAATTTCTCTTTAAAAAATTCTGGAAAAATCTTTTTAATAAATATATATCCATATATAAAAATCATTAAAATTGGAGTTAATGTATAAGCATATGTTGGAACAAAAGCACTATGCATTCCGAAAACGTAAATAAATATTGTAGATAAAACCAAAACTAATGAGATTCTAACAAAATTTATTGTCCCAAAAAATTTCTGATTTTGAAACCCTTGTATTGAATTGGAGATAACGTCCATAATACTCTGAAACCAATATCCAATACTCAAAATAATTAAAATATCAATAACTAAACTTAAATGTCCAGTAAATTGCCCTTGATTATTTATATAATACTCTGCAATAAACGGAGCCAAAAAGATTATTAAAATAGTTATAATCAAAGAAATAGACGTCTGTAAAATTCCCACAGAAATTATTGCCGATTTAACTAAATCTTTTTTCCCTTCATGCAAAAATTTTGGAATAAATCTCACTAATGCAGCACTTAACCCCAAATCCTTAAAAATAGCAACCATACAACAAAAGTCCAAAACAGCATAAAATAAACCAACTTCTAACTTAGGGATTTCATTAGCATAGAGCATTCTAACTAAATATCCAATTGGAGCTGCTAAGATTAAAAGTAAAAAATTCCAACCAATACCCTTTATTGCCCTCTCTTTATAACTCAACTTTATTCACCATTTATTTTATAACAATCTCTTTATCGCATTCCAAATTAAAAATGATTATGGTTTTAAAATCATACTTTGCTGATATGAATAAAATATTCTTCCTAACTAAATAGAGATAAACTGATCCGAAATCTCTTTTTTACTAACCTTATAATTATCTTTAAACAATTTTAAAGCATTTATAATGTTTTCTTTTTTAGACAAAAGTTCTTAATTCATTATGCCTTATAATAAATATTTTCCATATCTTTGTTGAAGCCTCAACAACTATATCTCTGTTCTCAAAAAGTAGATCTGCAGAAGATAATTCTTCTTCAGATAATTCAAATCTCTTTATAAATTTCTAAGGTCTTGAATCTTCTTTTTTTATAATCTCAACACAATCATATAAACTTTTAGCAATAAAATCTGCTTCTGTTGTTTCTTCATCATCATAGAGAATTCTTATTGTCTTACAACCAACACTCTTTCCACAAATTATATCCCTCTCGCTATCTCCAATCATCCAACTTTTTTTAAAATCGATATTCCACTTTTCCTTTGCTTTTAAAAGCATACCATTTCTTGGCTTTCTACAATTACATGTCCCTTCTAAATGTGGGCAGTAAAAAATATCGTCAATCTCAGGCAACAATTTAAGCATATAGTCATGAATAACCTTTAAATCTTCCTCTGTCATAATTCCTTTGGCAATTCCCTGCTGATTGGTTACAACTATCAACAAATAACCCATTTTTTTAAATTCAATTAACGCCTCTCTAACTTTTGGCAGTAATTCAAATTCCTCTATTTTTTTCACATAGTCCCCAATTAATCTTTTATTTATAACTCCATCCCTATCTAAAAAAATTGCTTTTTTCAATGAATTTTGTCTAATATTCATAATATCCCAACAAAAAAAATTATCTTAATATTGGCCCAATACTCCTTAACACTTCTGGTATGAACGGAGATATTATGATCAATATTATTAAAATCTTTATCCAAAAATCAATTTTTTGATTTAATAATTCAATTTTTTTCTCTAATCTTTCCTCTACTAATAAAATATCTTCTTTTGTAGATAATTCTTTCCTTAATTCATCTCTAACTTCATTTTTCATAATAGGAATTTGATATTTAATCTCTTCTCTTGCCGTATAAGTTGATGTTTCTCTAATTCTTTCTTTGAGTAGTTTATTTTCTTCTTTTAATTTCTCAATTTCTTCCTCTAATTTCTGAATTTTTGCTATTAAATCATTGATTGTTATATTTGACATTAGTTCTCACCAAAAATTTTAAATTTAATCAAACAACTCTTCCAAACTAACTGTTGCAGTTCCAACTTTTCCAACAACAATTGAACTTGCTTTATTTGCCAATTTAACTGCATCAACTAAATCATAGCCCTTCTCTAATGCATATCCCAAGACAGCAATAAATGTATCTCCAGCTCCAGAAACATCATGAACCTCTTTAACTTCTGTTGGAATATGGTAAATATTTCCATCAAGAGTTATTAATGTTGCCCCTTTTTCACTCCTTGTTATAACAAAGTTTGAATTGTATTTATCAACCAATTCCAATCCAGCTTTTTCCAATTCACCATCTTTATTCTCAATCTCTCTTCCTAAAATTTGAGATGCCTCTTTTAGATTTGGTTTTATTAAATAAACATCCTTATAAAAGTCAATGTTTTTTGGTTTTGGATCAACTAATATTTTTCCCTTAAATTCTTTTTTTATGCCATCCATGAGTTCCTTTGTAATTAATCCTTTTGCATAATCAGAGATTATTAATATATCTGATTTTCCATTGAGATTTTTAATAACTTCTAAAATTTTTTTAGCTAAGTTATTATCTATTGGACAAATCTTTTCATAATCAACCCTAAGCAATTGCTGATTATAACCCATAGCAACAAATCTATGCTTTACTATCGTTGGTCTCCCATCAGATACAAAGCAATATCTAATATTATTTTTATTGCATAACTCTTCAATACATTTTCCAAATTCATCATTGTTTGATATGCTTATCAAAAATACATCATGCTTTAAAGAGGCAATATTGTTTGCAACGTTTCCAGCTCCTCCTAATGTATATCTCTCTTCAACAACATTTAGTATTGGAACAGGAGCTTCGGGATTTATTCTCTCAACCTTTCCATAGGTGTATTTGTCAAGCATAACTTCTCCTAAGACAATTATCATTCTTCCCCCTCTTATTTGTATTTTTCTAAAATCCAGTCAATTATTTTTGTTGTGGAAAATCCTTCAATTAAAGGAATTATTTTTATTTCTCCTCCATAACTTTTAACAATCTCTGCTTCTGGTAAATCCTCCTCTCTATAATCTCCTCCTTTTACATGAACATCTGGCTTAATGATTTTTATCAAGTTTATTGGTGTCTCCTCATCAAAAGGAACTACAAAATCAACTGCCTTTAAGTTATCTAAAACATAAGCCCTTGAATATAAAGGAACTATAGGTCTTTTATCTCCTTTTATCTTTTTTATTGATTCATCAGAATTTATCCCAACTATTAAAATATCTCCCAACTTTTTTGCTTTATTTAAATATTCTACATGCCCTCTATGGATTATATCAAAACATCCGTTAGTAAAGACAATCTTTAAATTTTGGCTTTTTAGCTCTTTAATTATATTTTCCAATAATTTTCTATCCTCAATTATCATAGTCCCCCATATTTCTAAAAATTGTTATGTTTTATTTAAATAGCAGTAATTTTCCAATGATGTCAGTAGCATACGCCATAATCTTACCATAATTAACCAAATAACCTCTTCTCAACCTCCTCACATATTACATGATAAATTGTTAGATGACATTCTTGTATCCGTGCTGTGTTATTAGAAGGAGCTATTAAAGCCAAATCAACAATATCCTTTAACTTTCCTCCACCTTTCCCTAATAAGCCAATTGTATAAATCCCCATTTCCTTTGCTTTATTAACTGCCTTTATAACATTCTCTGAGTTCCCACTTGTTGATATACCGACCAAAACATCTCCTTCTTTTCCTAATGCTTCAACTTGCCTCTCAAAAATCTTATCAAAACCATAATCATTTCCTATAGCTGTTAAAATTGATGTATCTGTTGTTAATGCAATTGCAGGTAAGCCATTCCTTTCTAACTTAAACCTTCCTACAATTTCAGCTGCAAAATGCTGAGAATCAGCTGCACTCCCCCCATTTCCACAAATTAAAATTTTATTTCCATTTTTTAATGCATTATATATAACTTCAATAGCTTTTTTTAACTTTTCCTCATTTTCTTCGATGAATTTTAGTTTCACATTTGCACTTTCCTCGAAATACTTTTTCATTACTGATCCCTCTCTTTTGTTATTATTTATTTTTAAAATATATTTAATCAAAAATGAATAATTTAATATTACATTTTTTTAATTTATTTCAATTTATACTTAAAAGTTACTCAATCCTTTGTTATCATAGTCCCAATTCCCTCTTCTGTAAATATCTCCAACAAAAGGGCATGAGGTATCTTTCCATTTATAATATGGACACTTTTAACTCCATGATCTAACGCATATAATGCACTTTCTACTTTTGGAATCATACCTCCCTTTATTCTTCCGTCTTCAATCATCTTCCTTACTTCTGATACGGTTAATCTTTTATGAATTGTATTTGGATCGTTTATATCATCCATTATTCCATCAACATCAGTTATCAATATCAATTTTTCCGCCTTCAAAGCTCCAGCTATATCTCCTGCCACTGTATCGGCATTTAAATTATATGCCTCCCCCCTTTCATCCAGCCCTATTGGAGAAACAACAGGGATATAGTTATTATTTATCAATATTTCAAGTAGATCTGTATTTACCTCAACTGTCTCTCCCACTCTTCCAAGATCAACTTCTATCTCCTCCCCTTTATCAGTTTTTATTTTTTTTAGTTTTTTCTTAGCCAAAATTATTCTTCCAGATTTTCCAGATAATCCAACCGCTTTTCCTCCGAATTTGGATAGTTTTGATACAATATCTCCATTTATTTTCCCAGCTAGTACCATTTCAACAATATCTAATGTCTCCTCATCAGTGATCCTTAATCCATGAACAAACTCTGGTTTTTTCCCCATTTTTTCCATTGCTTTGTTTATTTCTGGCCCTCCTCCATGAACCACTACTGGATTTATACCCACATACTTTAAGAGAACCACGTCCTGAGCTGTCCAATTCTTTGCTTTTTCATCTATCATTGCATGTCCGCCATACTTTACTACAAACACTTTTCCATGGAATTTTTGAATAAATGGCAAGGCCTCCATTAAAATTTCTGCCTTCTCTATTCTTTTAATCATGTAAATCTCCTCCATTAAGATTATCGAGTTATTAAATTTTTAACTTTAATGCCAATTAAAATTAAAAATCAGTGAAAGAGTATCTCCCTATAAACCTGTTAGTTTATAAAAATTTTTAATATATTTTTTTCTTATTATAAAATCTTCAAAAATTATTTAAAAAATTATTTATAGCAAGGATAAAAAATTACAATAAGGTTTAAATAATATTAGGGAGGAATTAATATATTTATCCATAACCAAGTAATTTAATGAATAAGAAATTAAATATCGATAAAAGAGATAAAGAACAGAACTTCTGTAAACAACCTATCCAGTGATACATTAAATAGAACTCATGTCAAAAAGTATAAGGGATATAAAGATGTAGAAATAAAATACGAAAAGTTTTCTTAAAAACATCAAAAAGAGGATAAACCCACAAAAACAAATCAAATAAAGATTATATAAATAAAAATTTAAAATATATATGATATGATAAAAAAATAAAATGAGATTTTTAGTTGCTGGTGAGAGAAGATGCCAAATTATCATGTAACATTACAGGCAGCATATATTGTGAGAAATGTTGACGATGTAGAAGATGCAATAAGCGTAACGATTTCCCAAATCGGAAAGATGCTCAACAAGGAAGGATTAAATTATGTTGACATTGATATAGGGCTTACGATATGTCCAAAATGTGGAGAACTTGTAGATTGCGTTTTAGTTGTAGCAAGAACTGCTTTGGTTGGTGTTCTACTATCTATGAAGGTGTTTAATGCAGAAAGTCCAGAACATGCCATTAGAATAGCAAAAGCCACTGTTGGGAAAGTGCTTAGAAATATTCCATTAGAGCCCGTAGATGTTGTTGAATTAGAAGAAGAATAAACTACCAAGAAGTTTATTAATATTACAATTAATAAAAAGAATAAATTATCAAAATAAATTTTTATTTTATTATTTAATAGTAAAAGGAATAATAAAAAGAAAGCATTACCCTATTAACAAAAACTATCATTTTCTATTTCTATCCTTTTTTGAATCCCAATCCAAAACCAACAAGGAACGATGTTCCAAATGAAAGCGAATGAACAAGTCCTACAATCTTATCTCCAAAAATCAATAATGAGTTTTCGAGATTTCCAAGTAATGCTGAAAATGCTTCTTTATTTATACTAATAACGCCTATTTTAGCCAAATACAACAAAGATAATATATAGATTCCTATCAAAAAGGCAACTATTTTAATGGCTTTTTTTGCAGCCCACCCAATAACAAATCCAATAATAAATCCACTACCAATATCTGGAATAAACTGGGTAAAATCCATAATAATCACCTCATTATGAAAAAACTATTTATTAAATCATTTTTTGTTATTTTTATCGATTTTTTTATTGTTTATTTTCAATGCTTTTCTATTTGATAATAGATTATATAATTTTTAAAAACTTTATAAATTTATAAATAATAAATAATTTAAATAACCTTGATTTTTAAATAGAGGTAATATTATTTTCCTTAATTATTATATATAAAACTTTCTAAGGGAGATTATGAAAACATACTTAGGAAAGATTCACTTAAAATGGTGTAAAAATTGCAATGTTCCATTATTGGGAAATAAATGCGAAGTTTGTGGTTCAAAAGCAGAGAAAGTGAAAATAACTCCACCCGGAGATCCAAGATTAGGATTTGAATATGACATAAAATTTGTAAACAGAATATTAGAAGAGACCTTTGGAGTAAAAAACATTATTGACGGAAAAATCATCCTACTTAATAAACTTCCAGGAAATGAGGAGAGTTATGAGATTATCGTTGACGGAGAGGTTAAATATCTAATATACTTTGATGAAAATGAAGAAAAATGGAAGCCAAAATTAAAATTGGGTGGAGCATTTGATCTAATGGAAAAAGGAGCAAGAAAAAAAATTATAAAAATAAAACAAGATGTTGTAGATATTTTAAAAAATAAAAAAGGATGTATATTAAGACCAGGTATTATAGAGTATACTGACGATATAAATGAAAAAGACGATGTTATAGTAGTCGATGAAAACGAAAATGTTGTTGGAGTTGGATTAGCGATAATTTCCTCTAAAAAAATCGATGAAATTAGTAGAGGAAAGGTAATTAAAGTAAGATCATTTATTGGAAAAGATAATAAAATATTTTCTCCAAAAAGATCATACAAAAATTTAAATGAAGCGTTTAAAGTAATGGTAAAAGCCAATGAGGGAGTTATTTCGACATACGAAAAAAATTCCATTGGATTTATAAGAAATATTTCTCAAAAGTTAAATAAACCCGTCATAGTAGCATTTTCCGGAGGAAAAGATAGTTTAACAACGCTGATATTAACTATCAAGGCCTTGGGAAAAAATTTTGAAGTAGTGTTTGTTGATACTGGCTTAGAATTTGAAGAAACGCTGAAAAATGTTGAAGAAGTGGAAAAAAAGTATGATATAAAAATAACAAGATTAAAAGGAGAAAACTTCTGGGAGAAAATTAAAGAGTATGGAATTCCAGCAAGAGATTATAGATGGTGTTCTGATGTATGCAAGTTAAATCCCTTAAAAACGTTTATTGAAGAAAAATATAAAGAAGATGTTCTCTCGTTTGTTGGAATTAGAAAATATGAAAGCTTTAACCGAGCACATAAAAAAGTTGTTTATAGAAACACATACATAAAGAGGCAGATAAATGCTCTCCCGATATTCCATTGGAGTTCGCTACACGTTTGGATCTATCTACTTAGAGAAAAAGCTCCCTACAACAAACTCTATGAGAAGGGCTTTGATAGGATAGGATGTTTTATATGTCCAGCTATGGAGATGGGGGAGATAAATAAAATAAAAAAAGAATTTAAGGATTTATGGGATAAGTGGGAAAGTGTTTTAATAGAATATGCAAAAGAGCATAATTTAGGAGAAGATTGGGTAAAAAAAGGACTATGGAGATGGAAACATAAGATCCAAGAAGAAAAGGCAAGTTAAAAATTAACAGAAAATATATTTCGGTTATAATTAAGATTAAATTAAAAATTAAATTAAAATAAGATTAATTATAATAAATCTAAAAAAGCTTAAAACCAGAATAAATGGAAAAATTAAATAATTAGAAATTTACCTAATTCCCAAAGCGTTTCCAATAGCAAGAACAAGCAACATTCCCATTAAAGCCAAGTGTGCAGAATAAATCCCTGTATTTTGAAATTGCGTTTTTAAAATGTTGCATATTGTCGGACAAATAGTTAATGCACTTAATATTTGGAATATTATTGCCAAATAAAAAACTATACTATTAGGAATGATTAAAGACGCAAGAGTTAATAGAAATGCCAATATTAATGAAATAAAGTGTGGCATTAACCTCATTCCAGTCAATCTGAATGTAGCAAAGCCGGAAAGCATTGCTCCAAATATAACTGAGAGAGATATTAAAGTAATTACTTGTTCCATTGTTTCACCTCCTATTTAAAGCCATACTGGCCTAACGTTCGGTTTTGAAAGATAATTTAAAAATGTTGGTGCTCCTGCAATCTCAAACCCATCTTCTAAGTTTTTCTCATTTATTCCTCTAAATTCTGCACTTAATTCACACACATAAACCTTAACACCTTTTTTTAGAATATCCCTAACAAGATCCCCCAACTTTGGAAACGCAGGATGTTTAACCTTATCACACTCTCCTTTTAAAGCCAAACTTGCTCCGTCCATCATTAAAAATATCGTTGGCTTTAAATTCATCTTTAAAGCAACATCCGCCATCATAAACGTTGAATAGGCCTTTTCAGCATTTCCAGTTCCAGTGGTATTTATAATAAATAACTCATCTATCTTAACAGTTGCTTTTTCTTCTTCTTTTTTCTCTCCCTTTTTAACCAGTATCCTATAAGTTCCATCTTCCTTTTCTTCTACACTTATTATTTCATTACCCATTCCTTTTAATCCTTCAGTTAAATCAGTTAGAGCATTTTTTCCGCAAATTATTTCTAAAATCTCTCCATTTTTCATTTTTGAAAGCATGTCAGAAACCATCATTATCGGCCCAGGACATGTGGCACCAACAACATTTATACTCTTGTCTGCTTTTATCTCTCCAACGTGTATTTTTACCACATTTCCTTCAACTTCATATTTTAGATTGTATTTTTTCAATAAATTTTCAATATCTTTTATCTGCTCTTCCCCATCTGTCTCCACTATTAAAATATCATCTTTTGCATCGCTTAATATCATATCTATAAGTAAAGAAGGACTTCTCAATCCCTTTACAGAAAACTTTCTTACCATATTACCACCTGTGTCATTTTTATACACAAACGTGCACATAAAATTTTATAAACTTGCAAGATCTTAAAGATAAAGGGCTACTTAAACAAGATTAGTTGAATTGTGATCAGAACTTCGTGGTTGTGTTTTATCTATGAACAAATATCCACACTTCTAATATATATACTTTTCGATTTATTTTTTATATTAAATCATAATCATACTTAGAAATAATTGTATATACACATAAATTGACAATATCCTATTTTAAAATCGTTGATAAAGATACCCAAAAGACATAAAAAATTTAATGATTTTTGATAGGATGGTGAAAAAACATGATAAATAAAACACGAGTTTACGGAGAGCATTTAACATCAACTGAAATATTTAAAGAATTTATACTACCCGAAATTAAAGATAAATTATATAATTTTATCTGGGTGGACTTATTTGCTGGAAAAGGGAATTTAATACTTCCAATTTTAGAATTAATTCCACAAGAAGAAAGAGTCGATTTTTTTAAAGAACATATTTTTCTCTTTGATATTCAGGAAAAAATGATATATGAAGCAATAAAAAACGCTGAGAAATACGGAATTCCTAAAAATATCGCAAAAAATAATATTATAAAAAGAGATACCCTAAAAAACTATCCAAAATTTTTATTGGAATCAAACCTCCCAGTTTATCACATAACAAATCCTCCATACCTTTACATAGGGTATATAAAAAAACATAAAGAAACGAGACACTATTTAGAATACTTTCAAAACGAAAATGAGGGCTACCAAGATTTATATCAGTTGGCATTAATGAATGATTTAAGGAATGGAATAAAAAACATGATATATATCATCCCTTCAAACTTTTTATTTGGATACTCTGTCTCTAACAAAATTAGAAAGGACTTTTTAAAATTTTACCTCATAAAAAAAGCAATAATATTTGAAAAAAAGATTTTTGAAAATACGGGGATTAATGTGGCAATTTGCTTTTTTGAAAGAAAACCAAGACCAAAGGATGAAATAATCACTTTTGAAGGACTTAAAATAAACAATCAAGTAAAAAAAAGAACATACATCCTCAATCCAAAATATAATTACAGAGCAGGTATTGAGTTTGACGAATTCGTAGATAAGTTTAAAGCGAAAAATCCATTAAATATAAAGTTTTATCTAACTATTGATGATGTTAAAAAGAATTCAGGGAATTTTGAAATAACGGTGATAGATGCAAATGCTTTTAATGGAAAAGAATATGAAAAAAAGAAAGTTTATGTAAATGAAAAAATGTATAACAAAATCAAATCAAACATACTATTTGTTAGAACAGTAGATACTGGAAAAAAAGAAGGAAGGGTAGGTTTATATACTATAAAAGATGTTTTTGGAGTTGATGGAATCTTAGTTACTAATAAAAAATACAGAACACACCCAATTCAGATATTTATAGAGCCAAAACTCTCAGAAGAAGATCAAACTTTATTAAAAGATTATTTTAATTTAATCCTTGAGCATTTTAGAGAAATAACCGATAGTGAATTTCTAACTACTTATAAGTATTCAAATAGCGAATATATAAGAAAATATCTGGGATTAACACAAGTAAAAAAACTAATCCATACTTTTCCATTATTAGATCTAAAAAACGAAGACCTTCAAAAATTAAAAGAGTTAGTTAACAGCAAAAAAGTCGATGACCTAATTGAATTTGTAAAAAAGAAGAATAGCAGAGGTTTGGAACAATGGCTCTAAAAGACAACTTATATTACTGGAATATCTCTCTAAAACATCCTGAGCCAGTTGTGGATAAATACTACATATTAGATAAAGTAATTGCTAACGATGAGAATTTAATAAAAAAAGTTGAGCGTTTAAGAGAATTAATAATAAGTTATTGCGTTGTTATTGAAAAAGATAAAACGATTGCATCAAAAATATTGGATGAGATATTCAATATTATCACAACAACAGATAAGATACAATACACCGAATTTGTAGCATTTTGGAAGGTTTTAGATCTTTCCCATTCTATTTTTAAACAACTCCCAGATAAGAAAATTATTTTAGAAAATATACTTAAAGAATATTGCAAAAGGAGGAGAAAACTTTACGATAATTTAGGATACTCAAATATAGTTGTTCAAGCATTATATGACAACGGGACATCTCGAAAAAAAGGAAATTCTGGAATTCTAAAAATAAAAGACATCATTCAAAATACGATCGGAAATATTCCAAAAGCCAGATCCGTTGAAGATATTAAACATAAAGATATTGTATATATTCTACCAGATAGCGGGGATAGAGAGTTATTTTTACAATTCTTAAAAGAATTCAATATAAAATTTAAATTTGGAAAAGATAAGCAAAATAAAGCTCCTGATTTTTTGTTAAAGTTTGTAGATCACGTATTTATAATCGAAGCAAAACACTTAAAAGAGCCAGGAGGAGAACAAAACAAATCAATAAACGAACTAATCGACTTCATTAAACAGAGAGAAGAAAATCCGAACATACATTATATAAGTTTTCTTGATGGACTTTATTTTAATCTTTTAATTAATCCCATACAATCCAAAAATAGAAAAAAGAATAAAATCCAAAAACAGAGAGAAGATATAGAAAATACTCTAAAAACGTATAAAAGTAATTTCTTTGTAAATACTTATGGATTTTTATGCTTGTTGGATGACCTTAAATCATCATTAAATCCAAACTCCTCAACATAACAAACCAAATAACCAAAATACTTTAAAAAACTTAACTTATTAAATGATAATGTTAATTCTCCAAAAGTTTTCCTTCCAAATACTTTTCATATGCCTTAACTATTTTAACTTTCTTTGTTTTTCCAATAAATTTGGCTCCATCCTTGACAACAACCATTAATCCACTATCTGAAAGATAGCCAATAGCATCCCTCTTATTTCTAAAATGCTTTTCAGATATTATAACCTCTAAAACTCTCCCAATATATCTCTTTTTTATCTCCAAATTTATCTTATTGGCTGTTTCTCTTATTAATAAAGAATATTTAGTAATATTCGGTTTAAAGTTTTGAAATGCAGACATTGGGAGAGGCCTAAATTTATAAACAGTTATTTTATCAATATAATTTTTAATTTTATGCATAAACCTTATCGTATTTTTTGCTGTTTTCTCAGTTTCTCCTGGCAATCCATAGATAAAATAAACCTGTGCCTTTAAATTGTATTTTTTTGCTATCTTAACCGCTCTTAAAACATCACTTGGAGATGTGGGCCTACCTAAAAGTTTACAGTGATCTTCATCCCCACTTTCACATCCAATATATATGGGTGTTTTTAAATACTTACTAAAAATCTCTGCCACTTTCTCATTAAATAAATTTGCCTTTATATTTTCAATCAATATGTTTGCGTTATATTTATCAGCTAAATCCCTACAATTTGACAATAACATCTTTATTGCTTCATAATTTGGCTCTGGAAAATAAGGGTTTATTAATTTCCCCCCTCTTTTATAATCTAAAAAATCAGGAGCAGATAGAACAACCCTTTTAACCCCCTCCTCCAATAATGCCTCAATCTCCTTTAATACATCTTCCTCATCCCTACTCCTTGCATATCCAAAAACAGAAGGGACAGAGCAGAAACCACAACCCGGATTTATATTTAGAGGGCATTTTAATGTTCCATTTTTACATAAGTTGCATCTTTTATTAGAGCATAATAATAGAGGTCTTTTAAAATTACTACAACCCCTAACAACCTCAACATAAACCCTTGCAGAGAAGTAATTTTTATAGTCCTTTATTTCAGTTGAGGGGGTTATTAATTTTAGATCAGTTAAAATCTCTCTCAAAGGATTTATAACCAACTTATCAGCATCATAATCCCAATATGTTGTTCCTTTAACATTTTCAGCATTAAAGTCCTTTTTTAGCAGTTCTCTTATCGTTATCTCCCCTTCTCCAACAACACTTATATCCGCCTCTATCTTTTCAAGTAAGTAGAGATCGTTAGATATTGGCCCACCTATCACTATTTTGCTATCACACTTTAATCTTATCCTCTCCACTAAACGTTTAACACACTTAAAATCAGATGACATTCCACTTATAAATATTACATCATAATCCCCTATTTTAGAAAAATCCTCTACAGGAATTATTTTAGCATCAACACTCTCATTCTGTAAAATACCCTTAACAGTTCTTGGCCCTGCTCCAATCACATCCCTTGTTAGCAGTTTTTTACCATCTCCATATGCCAAACAGTCAATAATTAACGCCCTCATTATCTCACAAATGTTAAAAAATTTGTCTTTAAATTCATTCTATTTTATTTTTAGAGAATTCTTTTAATTATATCTAAATTATAAATTATGTTTAATTTTTCTTTTAATTTTTGACAGTACATTACAACAATACTACCTACTCAACGAAAAATAACATCAACTCTTTTTAGCGTTTTTAACCTTTTTCCCTCTTATTTTTTGTTTTTAGTACATAATCTTTTACTTTTTATTTTTTATTTTATTAATTATTACCGTTTTCAATATTTGCATAACCTATAAATAACCCATCCATTTAATTTTAATTTATCTAATACCAGTTAATATAAAATTAAATACTGAAGAAATCCTTAAATACCCAAAGGTGAGTTATTATGAAAAAATCTATTGTAGTTCTTATCCTCCTCACACTTTTTCAACTGTCATTTGGAGTAAATGTAAGTGTTAGTATAGATAGTTACGGATGGATCACGATCACATCTGAGAAAAACATCTCAAAAAACCTTGAAAATTTAACATATCTTCAAATGTGGAGCAGTAAAGAGGGAGATGTATACAATTTCCAATTAAAAGTTCCACTAAATAAAAATAAATCTCAACTTGTCTATAATCTTTCCCCCATAGGAAAATTTCATCTAAATAAAGTTAGCACCGAGAAATTTTTTAAAATAAATGATTATAAAGTGAAAAATGGAGAGATAATAATAAACTACTCCTACAACTTTACCACTATTGCAATACTTCTCCTTGAATATTTAATCATATTTATCAGTATTGTATACTTCACTCATCACTTAAAAAAGTTGTTTAGAAAAAAATCCACTACAATAAGCGAAAAATCGAAAATATTAAAAAAATATACTATTCATTTTACATTATATGCCATATTTATAACTGTGATCTTAATAACCCAACTGATCATCTTCGATCTACCAGATCTCATATCATACACCTTCAATGTTGGATTAGATACAGCAATAATCATCTGGATGTTAATGCTATTTGTATTTATGCTCCTACCCCCAGTTCTTGCAGCAAAAGACATGGTTAGATGTTTCTCATCTCAAAAATCCAAAGATAGAAATGAAAATGAAATAAAAAAATCTCCCCTAATGGTTGCTCTTTCATTTATATTATTATTTGCACCACTTGGAATTATTTTTCTTATCATCATATATGGCATTCCAAACATGCTCATCTCTCCAATAAAAACACAATTTTATGATCTCCCCCTCCCATTGCGAACTGCATTTTGGATCACATTCTATTACTCCATTGCAGTTTTATTTTCAAAAACCTCAACACAACTTTTAAAATACACAAAGATTATTAAGGGAATAAACGACGAGGAAACGATAAACAAGATAAAAGATATTTTAAACGATATTTCTAAAAAATTAAACGTTAAACAATTTAAAAAAATAGAAATCATAAAAAGTGATGTAGCAAACGCAATGGTAGAAGGATTATTTAAAGAAAAATTAGTAATAACCTCTAAACTATTAGATATTTTATCTGAAGAAGAATTAAAAGCAATTATTGCTCACGAATTAGCACATAGAAAAAAACTACACATAAAATTAGGATTTATAAGTTTTATAATTATTGGTGCAATCATATATTCGATAGCAATATACATACTAAAATATATAAATGTTGGGGGAGAGTGGGTGTTTACAGCAGTATTTTTCACAGCATATATAATCGATTATTTATTATGTAGATATATATCTCGAAAGATCGAAAAAGATGCAGATCTCCTCGCTACAAAAATTATAGATCCAAGAACCTACATAAAAGCCCTTGCAAAAATACACTTCTCATCTTATATGCCAAAAGAAGGCATTCTAAATATTTTAATGACACATCCATCACTAAAAGAAAGAGCAAGATATATTCAAGAAACTTATGGATTATCAAAAGATGAGGTTGATAAAATAATAGATGAGGCATATCAATACGTAGAAAAAGTAGTAAACAAATAATGGACAAAATATAAATAAATATAAAAATAAATAAAGAAAAAAAGGAAAAAGAAATAAGAAAAATAAAAGGTGTCAATCTTGGTAAAAAAGGTTTATGGAGTAGGAGTCGGAGTTGGTGATGAAAATCTAATCACACTAAAAGCGTTAGAAGTTTTAAAAAAAGTTGACAAAATATTCATTCCAATATCAAAAAAAGGAAAAAGATCCATTGCTTATGAAATTATCAAAAACCATATAGATGGAAAAGATGTTGAAGAGTTGTTGTTTCCAATGATAAAAGATAAAGAAAAGTTAAAAAACTACTGGGAGACCGCTGTAAATAAAGTAATAAACGAAAAAGGAGAAGTGGCAGTAATAACAATCGGAGATCCAACGCTATACAGCACATTCTCCTATCTTTGGAAAATTTTAAAAGAAAAAAATATAGATGTAGAAATAGTCAATGGAATATCCTCAATATTCGCATCAGCATCAGCCCTTGGCATTCCATTAGTAGAAGGAGACGAAAAACTTTGCATACTACCACAAGGAAAAGACATTGAAAAATATATAAATGAATTTGACACCATAATAATTATGAAGACAAAAAATTTAAAAGAAAAACTCGAAAAAATAAAAGATAAAGATAACTATATAATCGGATTAGTGAAAAGAGCCACATTCAAAGATGAGAAAACAGCATTTGGAAGATTTGATGAGATAAATTTTGATGAATTCAGTGATTATCTCTCATTAGCAATAATAAAGAGGATAAAATGAAAATAAATATAATAAAAACAACTCCAGAGGATTTTCTCAACGGATTGTATTTTATCCCCACATTCAGAGGCAACATCTTAGAGTTAGATGAGAAAGGAGAGTTTGAAATAATTAATAAAATACCAATAATTAGGGTAGTGGCCACTCCAAACCTAAAAAAAACAGTTGGGAGATTAATCTATCTTATAAAAGATAAATATTTCCTCTTTAAAAATTACGAAAACGCCAAATGGTTAAAAAACTTACTAAAATATATAAATGAAAAAATATACTTTGATAAATACTATCGAGCAAAAAAAGCGTGGTATAGAGGAATAAAAGATCTGTTTTACGACATAAAAACATGGAATTTTGAAAAAGCAATTGGGAAAACCATAACCCTGTTAAAAATATTAAATCCAATAATCGTTTTTGATATTCACGATATTAGAAAATGGCATTACAAAAAAAGCTTTGTTAGGTTTGTAAAAGAACTAAGAAAAAATAAAATAAGTGTTGTAATCAGATTTCCATATGAATGCTACGAAGAGATGAAACTTCTCTTTCCAGAAGGAACCTTAAATGTAAAAGCATCCATAAAATACTTTGCAAAAGTCCACAACTGTTTAGTGAGTGATAAAGTTGCAGAACACCTGCTAAAATTAACCAACGGAAACTTAGAAACAATATATTTAATCCTAAAACACTCAAAAAGAGAGATAAAAAACCTAAGAGAACTTAAAATCCCATGGCTCAAAATCCTTCCCCATATAGTTAACTCGAAATATCGAAAGTTGGTTGAAAAGATCATTGAACTAAAAAAATTTAAAATCGAAGATATAGAGTATAGAGTCAACTACAAACTCCCAACGCTATATAGATACTTAGACGAATTAGTAAACCTCGGAATACTCGTAAAGATAAGATACAAAAACAAGGTAAGGTTTAAAATAAAACTCAATAGAAACAACTTATTAAATCTATTAAAAAACTATCAAGAGAATTATGAACATTGGACAACAATATTTTTAGTTGACAACATTCCAACATCTATACTATTAAAACGTAATTTCGATGGAGGATAATCTTTTTTTAATAATTAAAAAATTCAAAACATAAAAAACTATATAAAATTTTTAGTTGTGATATGTTGGGACATAAATAAACACTAACCTATTATCTTTTTTGACGTCAAATTTATCCAATAAGAAATATAATTTAAAAATAAATTTCTCAAAAGATTTTCGAGTTTTCGAGTTGCATGTATGTATAGGAAAAAGAAGGGTATACCCCTAAAAAAATGATTGTGATTATCGCAAGCACAACCATTATATTATTATATTTTTTTACACTATATGAAGCAATAACAATAAACTAATAAGATAATATATTAAAAAAATATATAATAAGTTATATAATTAAAAAATAATATTAAAATGTTTATATTATAAAAAAACATCACGGAAGATTAGTTATTACTAAAAAACATCATGTTTAATTGATTTATTTATTAAAAAAAGATGGATCTACCTCTAACATCTTTTTGCGATAATTCAATACTCTAAAAAAATTGCACACTCTTTGGGTCATATACATACATGCGACTCGAAACTTCGAAATTTATTCATCCTGATTTTTCAATGTTTTGTAAAGCCGTTTCAAGTAATCGATATGTTTACATGAATCACTCTGGCAGATAACGCACCACCATCTGCCGACATTACTTCTAAAAACGTCCCCTAAGTGCTCCCCATCAGCATCAAAGAATGAAAATATGATTCCTCCGAATTTATCCTCCTTCCACTTGATTTCGAACCCTATCTTTGTAAGTGGGTAGTGCTTAGTAGATATTTTCTTTTTTGGTAATTTTTCGAAAACACTCGAAAAACTCAAATCGAATATTTCTGGTGCCAATCTTTTTAAAACTGCAAGACCCTTTGAGGTAAACGAATATATAACCTTATGACCTGCCCTTTCCCTCTTCATTACATTGAGAGCTGAGCATAACCTCAAAAAAGAGCAAGCAAGACCTTTCGATATATTTAAATTTTTTGCCAGTGATTGAGGATAGGTTGTGCCACGTATTAACACATAATGTAGAATTGCCTTTCTGAAAATCGTTGATGTGATTTCATAAGGAAGTTTTTCCATGAGTTCCACCTCATCAACAACTCATCTTGTTTTTACATATTGTTGATCATAATTGCTCAATTATTATGTTTTTTTACATTTATAAACTTTATGATTCACGACTCAAATTTTCGACCCCATTTGATCCAAAAGTATTACTACCATTTTTTGGAAGATCTGTTGTTTATTTTTTAATATTTTGTATATATGGTGTGTTTTTTGATATATGTGTAGTTTTGGTTTTTTTCTATATATATGTTTCTACTGTGTATTTTTGTTAAATATATAATATCCTTTGATTCATAGTTTTTTATATCTTTTTTTCTTAGATTCACGATATTTTGATTTTGGGGTTTTTGAAATATTCCCAAGAGAAGAATTAAAATTAACTTTATTTCATAGAAATAGTATATATATAATTTTAATTTTTATTAAAGTTTATTTCTGGGGATCTTGGTGTTTTCTCCAGCTACAAATATAATTAGATTCATAATATTTTGTATTAGATAATTTTAGATTCACGTTTTTTTTAATTTATTTTTTAGACACAATATACATCAACAATCAATTTAAATTTACAGATTAGAAAACTCACTTTCGATCTTTCGAAATCTATATATGCATAAAAAACAAACTTCGAATAGAGATCAATTGGTGATAATAAATCCAAATGAATAATATTGTATTTATTATGTAAGGTGGAAACATGGATCCCATAGAGTTTATTCAAAAATCTGCCAACTCAATAGCAAGCACAATGCACAAATTAAAGCTAAAATATAATCCATTCTCTGAAAAACCAATAAGGGGAAATACAAAATTTTTTGTTGGAAGAGTTAGTGAGTTAAGGGAGATTGGGGAAATATTAGGATCTGCACAACATGGTAGTGTAGTTAACGCCGCAATCGTTGGAACCAAAGGAATTGGAAAAAGTTCAATGTTAAATATCATTTATTATGCAACAAAAAAGCAGGGGCATTGGGTTGTTGAGATGACTGCCTCTCAGGTAACACCAAGACAATTTCTAATTCAACTGTTATACAACATCTTAACTGAAAATCTTATCACAGTAAGCGGAACTATAAAATCTGACTATATGGAGCATTCTAACAGAATCTTAGATATGTATAGAAAATTAAACAACTATGGAGATAAGGTTCCTATTCACTATCCAAGAGAGAGGATTGAGAGGGATTTAGAGTATCTCATAAATGAGGTTAAAAGTCATGATAAACTTTGCATAATATTGATTGATGAAGCCGATCAGTTTGCAAAAAAGAGTTGTTTATCTTTATTGCAATTTTTCCACTCTTTCTTATATGAGGAGGGAATATTAACTTTTATGGCTGGTTCTCCAACTTTAATGGATGATCTAACAAAAATATCTCCACCAATAAAGGATAGAATACCAAAAATAATAAACATGCCTCCTTTGTCAAAGGATGAATCCTACGATCTGATTAGAAGACGGCTTGAAGATGCTCATATTGATGGGGCTGAGGAGTTTGAGCCATTTACTGAAACTGCCATACATAAGATCGTTGAGGAGTGTGATGGAATTCCAAGGAAGATAATAATGACATGCTCTGAATCAATATCAATTGCCATAAGAAATGGTCTAACAAAGATCGATGAAAAAGTTGTAAAAGAGGCAATGCACTCTCTTGGAATCAGTGTAGGGCATCAGATCTTAAACCATCTAACGCCCGCTCAGTCAGAGATTGTTAGGGCAATGTCAGAACTTGGAGGATCTGCAACTGTAACACAGTTGGCAGAATATTTAAAAAAATCACCAAGCACGATCGGAACACATCTTTCAGATATTTACGAGATGGGGTATATTAATAAGGAGAGAGATGGTAATAATGTATACTACCGTTTATCAAAAGAACTTAGAGATGTTTTGATAGGTGAAGAAGATGAATTGGAGATGTGATGTTCAAAATTTTGAGCCAGATGTTAAGATTTCACTAACAAGAGTTGGAGTTACAAATTTAAAAAAACTTGTTCGATTAAAAAGAGCAAATAAGCGTCCTATTATATTGCTTTCTACATTTGAGGTCTTTGTTAATCTGCCAAGCTCGCAGAAAGGAATTCACATGTCGAGAAATCCTGAGGTTATTGAGGGAATTATAGATGAGGCGTTAGAAATTGAGAGTTATGAAATGGAGACGATATGTGAAGAGATCGTGAAGAGATTATTTAAAAAGCATGAATATGCAACAGAGGCAGAGGTTTTTATGGTTAGCGATTTTATGACAAAGGAAAAGAGTCCAATATCTGGAAAATACTCTCAGGAGATACATAAGATTATGGGTGGAGCGAAGGGTGTTAAAAAGGATAATAAGGTGGAGATAACCAAGATCGTTGGGGCTGAGGTTGTTGGTATTACCGCATGTCCATGTGCTCAAAACTTAATAAAAGAGATGTCTATAAAAAAATTAAAGGAAGAGGGTTTTTCAGATGAAGAGATCGAAAAAATAGTAAGATCGGTAATTTTTGCAACACACAATCAGAGAGGGATTGGTAGAATTATATTAGAAGTTCCTACTGGGTATGAGATTGAAATAATGGATATTATAGAGATCATTAAAAAGTCGATGAGTGCGGAGATCTATGGTATTTTGAAGAGGGCAGATGAGGCGTATGTTGTTGAGCAGAGCCACAAAAAACCGATGTTTGTTGAGGACTGTGTTAGGGAGATGGCTAAAAATATTGTAGAGAAATTTAAACATCTTCCTGATGAAACGAGAGTTTTAATTAGGCAGATAAACATGGAGAGTATTCATAGACATGATGCGTATGCTGAAAAGGTCTCTACTTTGGGAGAGTTGAGAGAAGAGCTTTTATTTGAGAGTTGAGATGATATTTTTGTTTTTGTTTTTTCGTATTTGATTATTTTTAATTTAAATTATTTAATTTTTATTGCTTTTTGTTAAATTTTATTAACCTAATTTATTAATTTATTATTAATTTATTTTTCAAAGGAGGGATGAATTTGAAGGCCTTAGTTTTAGGAGTTAATACTCGTCCAGTAGTAAATTCCCTTAAAAACTTGGGATTTTACGTTTATTCCGTCTCTTATTATGCTCCTGAAGACCTGAAAGCTGATGAGAAATACTACCAAATAGATCCTTTGAATCATGGTAGATTGAGAGAGAACTATGATGAAAAAAAGTTGGTTGAGATGGCTGAGGAGTTGGTTGATGATGTTGATCACGTATTTATAACATCTGGGGTTTTTGAATCCGAAAATTCGAAAATTCCCAAGTGGGATAACGTTGTAGGAAACGATCCAAAAAAGATAAATGAAATAAGTAATAAGTATAAAACATATAAGGAATTAAAAAATTTGGGATTTAATATTCCTGAATTCAAAAAAATAAGGAATAAAAAACAGTTAGATAAATTTTTAGACGAGTTTGGATGTTGTGTTTTGAAATCTAATTATGGGAGTGGAGGATATATTTCAAAAATAAAAAAGAACGATAATATCAAAAATCTTAAATTTCCAATTCTTGCACAGGAATATATTAGAGGGAAGAGTTTTAGTGCTAACTTCGTGGGCAATACTTTTATAACCTTTAACAAACAAATTATAGTTAAGGGAACATATGCTGGAAATCTAACTCCCTATAACAATTTACCAGATAAGTTTATTAAAGTTTTTAGTGAAGTCATCGAAGTTTTTGAATTGGAAGGAATGAATGGCATTGATTTTTTAATTAGGGATGGAAAAGAATACATTGTTGATATAAATCCTCGTATTTTAGGAACTTATGAGACCATAGAGATGAGTGCGTCTAAAAATTTAGCATATATTTTACTAACTAAGAATAGCGACTTTAAACTAAAAGAAAGATATATCAAAAGAATAATCTTTGCAAAGGAAAGAATAGTTTCTAATATTTCAAAAAGGAACTTTTTATATGACATTCCAAGAAAAAATGCAATAATTGAGAAAGGAGAACCGATTGCCACAGTAATTGCAAAGAAAAACATTAGATCAATAATAAACAGCGTTTATAAGGAGTGTGCAGAGTATGGGAGAAAAGAAAGTAGAGATGATATATGAGATGTTAAACGATCCATTAGTTCAAGAAGTCCTTTTTAACATATTTGAGGGAGATGAAAAGGGCTTTGAAGTTATAGAAGTGCTTTTAGAAAAAGGAGAGACAACAGAAGAAGAAATTGCAAAAGAATTGGGTTTAAAGCTTAATGTGATTAGGAAATTATTGTATAAGTTGTATGATGCGAGATTGGTTGATTATAAGAGATGGAAAGATGAAGAAACAAATTGGTATTCTTATACATGGCTACCAACACTTGAAAAACTTCCATATGTCGTAAAAAAGAAGATAAAAGAACTTATTAAAGATCTTGAGGAGAAGCTGGAATTTGAAAAAAATAATATGTTTTTCTTCTGTCCTAAATGTAATGTAAGGTTTACGTTTGAAGAGGCAGTTGATTATGGATTTACATGTCCGGGTTGTGGAGGTATGTTAAAAGAATTTGATAACTCTGAGCTAATTAAGGATCTGGAAGAACAGTTAAAATTTTTAAAGGAAGAATTAAAAAACAATCCCTTTTTAAAATAACTTTTTTAAAGTGAGATCATGGACTACGAAATGGGCTTAACTATTTTAAAGCAGATGTGCTCTCTTGATGTTGTAGAACATTGTTTAGCAGTTTCAAGGTATGCCTATGAGTTATCTTTGGCTATAAAAAATAGGGGCTATGATGTCGATGTAGAACTTGTTAGGTTGGGTGGATTATTACACGATATTGGGAGGAGTAAAACGCATGGAATAGAGCATGGTGTTGTAGGGGCTGAGATTTTGAGAACATTGGGATTTGATGAAAAACTTGCTTTAATTGCTGAGAGACATATCGGGGCTGGAATAACAAAAGATGAGGCGGTTGAACTTGGTCTACCTCCAAAGGATTATCTTCCTCTGTCATTGGAGGAGAAGATCGTGGCTCATGCCGATAATTTAATATTTGGAACTAAGAGGGTTGAGATAGATGATGTTATAAAAAAGTTTGAGAGAAGATTGGGTAGAAGTCATCCTTCGATTAGGAGAATTTTGCAGTTAAATGATGAAATAAATGCTCTTTTAAAAATCTAAAATTAAAAATCTAAAAAAGTGAGATATAAATAAATAGTAATTTAGGTAAACATTGTTGGGGCGATTTTTAGGATTATGTAGTATGCAAAAACACCTACTGTCATTGTTACTGATGAAATAATAAACATTCTTCCAAGTTTTATTCCAAATATTGGTATAGAAAACAAAGCTCCAACCATTGCAGTTCCTATCTGAATTATTTCCAGTCCTTTCGATATTTCTGAGGGTTTTACAGGAGGAACAGGAGCCACCCCTCCCATCATTTTAGATATTGTTATAAGGTAAGCTCCTAATAGTGCAGCGACAGCAGGAATAACACCACATAAGATAATAAACCCAACAGCCAGCCCACTTGCAGTAACACTTAATAACTGCCTTTTATATAAACGAAAGTCCTCCAACGTTTTTGCTAAAACTCTAAGGGAATCTGCTAAGTTTCCTCCGTATTTTCTGTTTTCGATCATTATCCTTGCAAGCATTTTTAGAACTTTTGAATCGTATAGATTTGAAACTATCGTCATCGCTTCTTCAAAACTTATCTTCTGCTTTTCCATCAAATAGAGAACCTTTTTAAATACATTACTAACTTCTTTTATGTTGTTTTTAACGACTTCTTCGAGGGCTTCGTTTATTGATCTTCCAGATTCTAAGGTTAGTATCATAATGTATAGGGCTTGAGGAATGTTATTTTCGAGTGTTTCCATCTTATTTTCATAGAGGATTGAAGGAAGAGATATTAAAGCCCCCAAGTATAGTAAAATTGCAATAACCATTCCTTTTATTGTTAAATTTATCACGTGAAATATTATTATAGATATTATTATCAACACTCCGATAAATGCAATGAATTTCTTTTCGTCAATATTTCGTCCTAATTTTTTTAGAACTATGACGTTTTTCTTTATTGTGTGGTAGTATATTAACTCCAAATATCTGTTCATAACCATCACATCTTAAATCGGTTTGTGCTTGTTTATTCTATTTTCATCTTAACGAATATTCCAAAGATCAGAGTTAATAGTGGCCCTATTTTTGTAAGTAATAAATTTAATGTATTTAAAATTCCGGGAAAGCCCTGATTTGCTATCATTGTTGAGAGGATCATTCCGCTGAATGGTAGTATCAACCCTACCCCAAACGCTAAGTTTCCTAAGTTTTGTATTAGGAATTTTGAGGTGTCTAATTTCATCATTGATTGTCTAACAATATCTTCATAGAGTTTTTCCAATAACATTGGTAGATTTCCTTTGTTGTATCCGATTATCATTTGATCATAAAGTTTTTTTAGTAAGGGGATTTCAGTTCTTAGTTTAGCCCTTTCTAATGCCTCCACTAAACTATATCCTGCTATATTTACATCTCTGATGATAGATCTTACTTCAAAAGATACGATTCCATATTCTTCGCTTTTTGAAATACTCTCGAGAACTTCGGGAAGTGAAGCTCCTGCTCTCAATATTGAAATCATATACAACAGTGCAAACAGAACTTGTAGTTTTACTTCTCCTCTAAACAGAACTAATTTTATTTTTGGATAAAAGATAGAGAGTATAAGAATAACGATAGATCCTATTATTCCGTTTATTATTCCGCCGAGAATGTCTCCACTAAGCACATTAAAGAAGAACAATGCAATAAATGTAATGAACATATAGATTATTACTTTTTTGAAGTAGTCAATTTCGTTTTCAAATCCTAAGTATTTTAACTGGTTTTTTGATAGTATTTTTACGTTTTTTAAGAGATTAAATAGAGATTCGGCAGGTTTTTTAATAATGTCTTCCTCATATAGTAGAAACTCATATTGTTTGTATTTTTCAAGCCCCATTATAAGTTCTGGCTCAATATATACATCATAAAACTCGGATGGCTTCATTCCAAGGTCTTCTCCCATTTTTCTGAGTTCTACCATCAGTTTAGCATCAAATGCTTTTAGACCCCATTTATAAAGGAGGATGTCTATTTTTATTTTTAGTTTTTTCAGTTTTTCTTTGAAATCTTCGCTCATTTAAATCCCCGAATAGGAGTTTGTTTTATGAGATGTTTTTCAGAAGTTTTTCAGGATTTGTTTGATATGACATTATATACTTTGCAACATCTTCTAATCTTCTTATATTTTTGTTATAGAGAAATGTTAACACTCTTTTTCTATTTTCTCTGTCTCTCATTAACTCCTCTCTGGTTATCCCTGCAATTTCACATACCTCTTCTTCCCACATACAGATTCCTCTTCTTTCAAGTTGATCTTTTAAACCGTTATATTCATAAAGCGTAGTTTTTGCGAATTCGTGGCCTTCACCTCCTCCTTTTACCAGTTCCACGATTCCCAATATTCTTCTTAAAGTTTTTCCTCCTCTTCTTATCCTTTGCTGGTTTATAATAAAGTCCAGTGCAGTTAACATGATCTTCGGCACGTTCATTGGAGGGCTTGTTAATCTGAGTATTGCTTCATCCGCACTGTTTGCGTGTAAGGTTCCTGAGCAGTTAGAAACAGCAAAGCCACCGTTCTTTCCAGCAAGATAGGTGTGATTATCTTCAACAGTAAGATCATATATGTATCCTTTATATTCAACCATATCTATCTTTGTTATTTTATCTAAACATATATTTGAGTTTTTTGGAACATAGATATTATCTCCCTGTCGTGCAAGTTCTGCATTTATCTCAAATATATTTTTGCCTTTACATATATAAATAGGATGGTCATGAGTTAGGGTTATCTCCCTCCCCTCTTCTGTCTCTATTTTTATTAATTTTCCAATATATTCTTTCCTCCAAACCATTGAGATTCTTTTATTTTCTATTTTTAGAGTATTTTTATTAAAACTTTTTATAAATACTTCTTCTTCATGATTCGATATGTCAATTCTAAAAAATCCATTTTTTTCTACAACAACATCTTCTTTAAAGTTTCTAAAAACTTCATCTACAAATTTTCCAATCTCTATATTATCTCCACTGGATAGGTATATTGGTTCATCATAAGTTAAAGCTCCATCGTGTCCTGTGTTCATAGCAACCAATAGAGAGTGTGCCTCTTCTCCTCTAACCTCCCCTACAAAGATTCTATCAGGCCTCATCCTCAGAGCGTTTTTAATTAAATCATCCATCGTAACTTCATAGTCGGGCATTCCTGGTCTTGCAGGCCTTGTAACCATTTTTATAACGTGTTTATGTGGAATTTGCAGTTCTGGCGTATCTTCTATTGTTATTATTCTTTCATTATACATAGAGAATAGTGATAGAACATTTAGCAATGTTGTTTTTCCAGATCCTGTTCCTCCAACAATAAGTGTGTTTGCTGGCTTAGCTCCAAAATAGCCCTCGACTGCCTGCCATAAAAATGATGCAGTATCTATATCTAACGTTCCAAAGTGTATTAAATCGATAACAGTTAGAGGATTTTTTGAGAATTTTCTTATTGTTAAAGTGGCTCCGTTCATTGTTATATCTGCTGTTGTTGCGTTAACTCTACTTCCATCTGGGAGGAAGGCATCAAGCATAGGAACTCTCGAATCGATTGGTCTGTTAACCAAGTTTGCAATACTTTCAATAATTCGATCTACTTCGTTTCTATCTAAAACAATATTTGTTTCACACATTTGATACTTTCGATGAAACACAAAAGCAGGAAGGTTGTATCCGTTTACCATCACTTCCTCTAACCTATCATCGTTTATCGGCACTTCTAATAGTCCAAGTCGTCCAGAGATTAGATAAAAGAATTTAGCAAGCGAGTCAATATATGGGATGTTTAAATTATACCTTGTGGAAAAATCAACTAAGTAGTTTTTTATTTGGTCATATTCCATTATTCCAAGGTCTCCTATTTGCATCTTTATGAGGTTTATATTCTCTTTTGATAATCTTGAGAGGGCAGTGTTTATTTTTTCAATTTCAGGAATTAAATAATATGTATATCCCTCATCTTTTTTTATCACAACTTCTAAACTTATCTCATCAACGGTTACTGAATACTTATCTAATATTCCTCCGCTGTATGATTCGTCTGTTTTTTGAATTGGAAGGGATTCTTTTGGAGTGATTACACTTGTAAAGTTTTCTTTTTTTGGAAGAGTTGTTTCTTTTACGCTTTTTTCACTTTTTTTCTGGATTTTGTCAAATAGTCCCACAACATACCACCTTGCTGGAAATATTGTTCAGACCTCATCATTTTTATAATAGTATTTTTATTATTTTTACATTATTTAATTAATATTCTTAAAAGTTTTATTTAAGGTTTTCAGATCGTATATTAACAAAATTTGTAAACTTGAATAGACAAAATTGTAAATTAAGTGATGATGTAAAGTTATTTACCTATGTAGTTAATATTATGTTTTTATCTCATTTATATGTGCTGATCTTAAAATTGTTAAAATTTATTGTTAAAAAATTTGATGAATTTGCTTATAATGTTACATCAATATCTAAGTGTTCTGTCAACTCCTTATATCTATTTCTTATTGTTACCTCAGTTACTCCAGCAACTTCTGCAACTTCTCGCTGGGTTCTTCTGCAACCTAAAAGGACACTTGCAATATATATTGCAGCAGCAGCTACTCCTGTAGGGCCTCTTCCACTGGTTAACCCTTTTTCAGTAGCTTGTTGTAATATCTGTATTGCCTTTGATTCAACCTCTCCGGGTAATCCAAGTTCTGAAGCAAATCTTGGCACGTAATCAATTGGATTTGTTGGAGTTAATTTAATATTTAACTCTCTTGCTAAAAATCTGTAAGTTCTACCGATTTCTTTCCTATCGACTCTTGATGCTTCTGCAATCTCATCTAATGTTCTCGGAACTCTACATCTTCTACAAGCGGCGTAAATAGCAGCTGCAACAACACCTTCGATACTTCTTCCCCTTATCAATCCTTTTTCCACTGCATTTCTGTAAATTATTGCTGCATTTTCCCTAACATGTCTTGGCAATCCAAGTTTTGATGTAATTCTATCTAATTCGGATAAGGCAAATGCTAAATTCCTTTCAGCAGCATCACTAACTCTAATCCTCCTTTGCCACTTTCTTAGTCGATAGAGTTGAGCTCTTTTATTTGCAGATAAATCCTTTCCATAACTATCTTTGTTTCTCCAATCAATAACTGTTGATAAACCTTTATCGTGGATGGTGTTGTGTAAAACAAATCCTCCAAATCCAGCAACAAAGTTTTCTGCATTTGGAACAGTTAAATCATAAGCATATCCGTTGGCTGGCTCTACCTTATTAATTTTTTTAATTTTTAAGAATATGAAATCAGAGTTGATAGGTTTTTCGAGTTTTCTATTGTTGTATATATTTGGTATTCTCTTTACTTCATAAACGCTAATGCCTTTTATGATTTTTTTATTAAGGATGGCGTTTTCTTTTATCTGTAAAAGTAAAAATATTACATCTTCGGCTAACTCTTTTGATGTAAATATTTTCGTATCCTTACCGTTGAATAATCCATCTATGAATGATTTTTTTATTTCATAAGGAGATTTGAAGATTATAGAAGGAACTCTTTTATTCTCAACTCCTAATTTTTTTAATAAGCTGATAATGTTCTTGTCTTTCACTTCAATTTTTATATTTGAATTTTTATTATAAACACTTATTTCGGACTTTAACGATTTAAAATAGGAGATTGCTTCATCTATAACCTCTCTTTTATTGCAATTTAATGAAAATATAAGTTTTTCTCCATCATAATAACCTTCAGAAACTATATAAGCCAATATTTTAGCAAATTTTTTATCTATTGTATTCTCTTCTTCAATATTCGGCAATTCTTTTGCTAAAACCAGTATATCTCCAACCCTTATATCATCGACTCTTATCGGAACTACCTTATTATCTTTTATAGTGAAAACGCTATGGCTTCCAGTAACTCTAACTTTTTTATTCCCTTCAACAACGATCTCAAACATCTCACTGACTTTATGTCTTGAAACCTCCGATACAGGCATAAATTTGAACTTGTAATCACTGTCAAAGGCAATGACTTCAATACCTTTGCATTCTGCTATTTCTAAGATCCCTTCTTTTCTAACGTTTTCTGAGTTTTCAATAATTTTATCTATAAGTTCTCCAATCTTAACAACTTTTATTTCTCCTTTTTCTTTAATAATGATGGGTTCGTTGTAATCAACACTGTAAGTCATAGGAGCTCCAACTCTACATCTCTTAATCTTCTGCTCATGGTCAAATGCTCTCCACTCTGGACCAATATCAAATAGTTTTTCTTTAATAACACATCCACATTTTGCACAAACAATTTCCGCCCTTTCATAATCCTTAACAACTTCCCTACTTCCACAGATTGGACAAACGATTTCTTCATCTTTTATATTTTCATTTTTTTGTTCTGACTCTTTGGTTATGACTTTTTTCTCTTTTTTTTCAACTTCTTTTGTTTTGAGGGCTTCCATATATCACACCATTTGCTACTGGTTTTTAAGGATATTTTAACTTGCATTAAAAGATAATAAATCCATAATTAAAGCCAGATTTTGATTTAGACAGGTTTTTATTTTATCGATAATGTTGATAATTAAATGTTGATAATTATATTATTGAATTTAATTGGGTTTAAATTGCCTATTATCTTTTTCTATTTCTCCTATTTTTAGATGTTTTTTTATTTTTATTGCCGTATCTTTGAGGAAATATGATTTCAACCGTTCCGTTTACCTCTCCATTTTCATGCTTTTTAGATGGTCTAATCTTTATATAGGGTGATTTAACAGGACCAAAAATGTCAATAACTTTCCCAATTTCTTTATTTTTAAAAATAACAACTGATCCAATTTTTACTTCCTTACAACCTCTACCTATCAAGAATCCTTTTGGCGTTTTGTGTAGAATTTTCGCTTTCAAATTGCTCCCTCTATATATGCTGATATACCTTTACTTCTAACCCATATATATAATTTTCGAAAACTTTATATATATGTGGTTAGTTGGGATATTTATAATTAATCATTATAAATCTGTATAAATATGCATTACAATTGACAGATGAATGATCTAAGATAGAAAAATAAAACAATAAATAGGGGGTTGTGGGATTGTGAAGATCTTAGATCTAACTCAAACTCTAACAAATTTTCCATATCCTGGAGATCCGGAACTTAGGATTAATGAAAAGGAGATGGATGGATTTATCGTATCTGAAATAAGGATAGGATCTCATCTCTCTACTCATGTGGACTATCCAAAACACGTGGGATTAGAAAATAAGAATATTCTTAATATTTTTAAAGATGGAATTATTAAAGGAAGTTGTTGTTGTATATCTTTAAACAACTATAAGGAAAATATTCCAAAAAATTGCGATATTTTACTTATATATACGGGAGCTTCTAAATACTGGGGAAAAGAGGAATATTTCAAAAAGATTCCAGAGATACCATTTTTAAATGATATTATAAAAAGCAATATAAAATGTGTTGGTATAGATGCATGCACAATTGGTGGATTTGAGGAGCATAAAAAACTTTTATCAAACAATATTTTGATCATCGAGAATCTAAATGAAAATTTGAAAAATTTAGTTGGAAAGAAGTTTTATTTTTTGGGATTACCTTTAAAAATTTATGATATTGATGCATCTCCAATAAGGTGTGTTGCTATTTTCAAAAAAAAAGAAAATAGAAATAAAATAAGAAAACAATAACAAAAACAACAAAAACAAAACTATAATCATATATTCTTAATATAATCTCGATTTAATTGTTTTGATTAGCATATTTTTGTTTTTAATCTTAATCTTGATTTTTTATATTTATCATTAGAAAAATTAATACCGTCAATAATACTTTTTTATGGCTATTTAAGATTTGAAGTCAAATAGATAATTTTATATATTACCAAAGATAACAATAATATTACATATCGTTCTCAAAATTAAAAAGGTGATAGAGTGAAAATAGCAATATTAGGTGCAGGATGTTATAGAACTCATGCAGCAGCAGGAATAACCAACTTTATGAGAGCATGTGAAGTTGCTAAAGAAGTAGGAAAGCCAGAAATTGCTTTAACACACTCCTCCATAACCTATGGAGCAGAGCTTTTACACTTAGTTCCAGAAGTTAAAGAAGTTGTAGTTGCAGATCCATGCTTTGCTGAAGAGCCGGGATTGGTTGTTATTGATGAGTTTGACCCAAAAGAAGTTATGGAAGCTCATTTAAGTGGAAACCCAGAAAGTATAATGCCAAAAATCAGAGAAGTTGTTAAAGCAAAAGCAAAAGAATTACCAAAACCACCAAAAGCAAACATACACTTAGTTCATCCAGAAGATGTCGGATTAAAGATAACTGCTGACGATAAAGAGGCAGTTGAGGGGGCAGATATTGTTATAACATGGTTACCAAAAGGAAACAAACAGCCAGACATTATTAAGAAATTTGCAGATGCAATTCCAGAAGGGGCTATTGTTACACACGCATGCACAATTCCAACAACAAAATTCGCTAAGATCTTTAAGGACTTAGGAAGAGATGACTTAAACATAACCTCCTACCACCCAGGATGCGTTCCAGAGATGAAGGGGCAGGTTTATATTGCAGAAGGTTATGCAAGTGAAGAGGCAGTTAATAAATTATATGAAATTGGAAAAATGGCAAGAGGAAAAGCATTTAAAATGCCAGCTAACTTGATTGGTCCTGTCTGTGATATGTGTTCAGCTGTTACAGCAACTGTCTATGCTGGTTTATTGGCTTACAGAGATGCAGTTACAAAGATCTTAGGAGCTCCAGCTGACTTCGCTCAAATGATGGCTGATGAGGCATTAACTCAGATACACAACCTAATGAAGGAGAAAGGAATTGCAAATATGGAAGAAGCATTAGATCCAGCTGCTTTATTAGGAACTGCTGATAGTATGTGCTTCGGTCCATTGGCAGAGATCTTACCAACCGCTTTAAAGGTCTTAGAGAAACACAAAGTAGTTGAAGAAGAAGGAAAAACAAAATGTGAAATAATGTCTCAAAAGGAATAAATCAAAGTAAATTGTAATCCAATTTAATTTATTTCTAATTTTTTAGTTTTATTTTTTATAAGATAGCTTTTCATTTTTTCTATTAAAAGATTCATTAAAAATTTACAGGAAAATTGCTTCTTTTTTGCAAAAAATACATCACAAATATTAAAGTCGAGAAATATTAAAGATTATTAATTGTCAATGTGAACTAAAAATATAAAAGTGTGAAACCTGTTTATAAAATAGGGAAATAAAAATATTTGGTGATTTAATGGTATTTGGAAAAATTGAAGAAGAGTTTAAAGAATTTTTAGAAAATAGAAGAAAATATAACGAATTTATAAAAAATGGGCTTATAGATGAGGATGAAGCATTAAGATTATTTAAAATAGATAATTGGAGGGACTATTTAAAATTATTTGATATTGCCTCAAAAGTTAGGGATTATTTTAAGAAGGAGATTGAGATCACATCAACAATCCACATAACCAACATCTGCCATGTAAATCCCAAATGCTTATATTGCGGTTTTGCCGCTGGAACTTCAAAAGAGGGCTATTATAAGCCGTTTAGATTAACAGATGAAGAGATAAAAAAATCGGCAATAGCCATCGAAGAGAGTGGCATAAAAAGAGTTAGTTGCTCTTCTGCACATGGTTATCAAGGAAAAGAAGTAATAAGAGCTTTAAAGATAGTTAAAAAATATACAAACTTGGAAGTTTTAGTTAATGCAGGGGCTGATTTAACAGAGGACTCAATAAAAGAGCTTAAAAAATATGGCATTGATACAATATGCTGTAATTTAGAAACAATAAATGAAAATCTTTTTAAAAAAGTTAAACCAGGAGAGGAGTTAGAGGATAGAATAAATGTCTGTAAATTAGTTAATAAATATGATATTGAGTTATCTACTGGCTTATTAATTGGTATTGGAGAGAGTTATGAGGATAGAGTTAATCACTTATTTTATCTAAAAAATGAGCTAAATGTTGGAGAAATTCCAATAATGGGATTTAATCCTTACAAAGGAACGCCTATGGAGGATCATCCAAAATGCTCTGCCTTAGAGCAGGCAAAAACAATCGCTATAACTCGACTAATATTTCCAGAGATAAGGATTACATCACCAACACCAACGATTGGAGCTGAGTTAATGCAGTTTGCTTTGTTGGGGGGAGCAAGTAATGTAGCAACGGTTATTCCTAAAAATCATCCTTTAAATATAAAAGGAGTAGGAAGCCCAAAAACAGGAAATTTAGATGAAGTTGTTAAGATGATTACTGATTTGGGCTTAAAGCCAAAGTTGGACTGGAAAAGGTATAAAAGATATTTAGAGGTTTATAAATTAAAGAAATAATGGGCTATAAAGGAAGTTATAGAGTAAAAATCATTTTGGTGATTTTTATGAAATTTTACAACAGAGAAAAAGAATTGCATTATCTAAAAACCTCTGCCAATTAGAGCCAAATTCTATTTTATTTGTTTATGGTCCAAAATCATCAGGTAAATCAACTGTTATGAGGAGAGTTATTAAGGACTTAGAAAACAGCGATATTGTCTTTTTCTATTATAATTTGAGGAGACACGCAACTTACAGTAAAGAGGAGTTTTTGGAGATATTTTTTGAGAAAGATAAAAATAAGGTTGTGAGGTATAATCTAATTTCTGATTTGAAGGTTTTTAAAATTGGAATTGAGGAAGATTATGACTTCTCTAAGTTAAGTTTTTATACCATGTAATTTTTGCTTAACATCTGATACTTTGTTTATAGAAGAGATTTATCAAAGTTCAGCTTTGGAAAATGCCTCTGAATATTATTTAATCGACTGGTTAAGAAAAGAAAGTATTAGGGATATCTTAAAAGAAGAGAATTTTAGCGAAGAAGAGATAAATTACTGCTTAAATTATCTATCTTTACCTTATGAAATTTCTCAATTAATAAATAATAAAAAACTTGGCTTGTCTGTCGAACAAACTATAAGACAGTGGATAAATATTGAGAAAGATAGGTTAATTTATCTATTAAAATCAAATAAAGATAGGAAAGAGAGTTTATTAAAAGTTTTAAGCAAATTTGAAGATAGATGATTTTGAAGATGAGATTTTTGAAGAGGTTAAGTTTTTGATAAAAAATGAGATATTGTTTTACGATGTTGTTAATGGGATTATTAAACCAACTTCTATAAAGAAGTGATATGCCATAAGGGACGTTATAGAGTAAAAATCATTTTAGTGATTTTTATGAAGTTGAATCCCTATTATGCATACATACTTGGAAATAGCATAATATTTGCAGTTATATACTGTCTTTTAGGATTTATTGAGAAGTTAAATTTTGCCTGTTTAGTGGGAATTATTACTGGGATTTTTATACTTTATACCGTTCCTGTATATTACTCCTATAAAAAAACCAAAAAAATAGATAAAGGAAGATTTATTTTCAGAACAAAAGCAAAGATAGGTAGTTGGATTTATACACTTTCAGGATTGGTTTTTATAGCCGTAGGGGCGTATATTGTTTATTATTATGTTTGTTATTTTATTAATGATTTTATTTTAATTCATATTTTGACATCCTTTATATTATTCTTGGGTTTTATAATTTCAAATCTTAAACAAACTCACTACATCTCAATTTATGAAAACGGAGTTGTTGTTGATGGATTTGCATTTTATGATTGGAAAGATGTTAAGAAAGAAGAGATAGATAACAAACTAATATTAAAAATAAGAGGTATTCCAAAAGAGATAATTTTAGATAAAACATCTAATAAGTGGAATTATGAAGATTGGAATAACAAAAATGTATAAGGAGATTGCTGATTTAATTGGTTTAAAAGATTTTAAAATAGTTGATCCTTACAACAGCAAGGTTGATTGTGATTTTTTAATTATATCTAAGGGATATAAAGAGAGAGTAAAAAAGTTAAATCCAGAGGCAGAGGTTTTTGAAGTTAAATCAGCAACTTTTACTGACTTAATTGATAGTTTAGAAGAATTAAAAAAATTAGGCATTGGAGATGAAGAAAAAATAAATAACTCAATAAAATTCCTAAAAAATAAAGAGACAGAGATAAAAAACTTATCTGAAAATATTAAAAAGTTAAATATAAAGATTAATCCAAAAACCAAATTTATTAAAAAAGTTGTTGAAGATTTGGGCTTGGAAATATCAAATGATGGCATTTTAATAATTCCAGATTATTTATTTGATGGGAAAAATATAGAAAACATTATAATCCTAAAAACACACAACTATGATTTAGGATTGGTTGAGAGGATTGAGGATAGGTATTTGCAGATTATAAATAAATTGGAAATGCAAAAAAGGTGATAAATTGGATTTTAGAGAAGATGAAAAAATTAGAGAGTTCATCAACAAATTAAAAGAGAAATTTAAACCATATAAAATAATTTTATTTGGTTCAAGGGCAAGAGGAGAGTATTTAGAAGAAAGCGATTATGATCTGATTATAGTTAGTGATTACTTCAAAGGTATGCCATTTTTAAAGGTCTAAGGAGATTTATGAGCTGTATGATTTGGATGTTAATGTTGATATAATCCCCCTAACAAAAGAAGAATATGAGAGAAGAAAAGATGAGATAAGTATAGTTGGAAAGGGGATTAGGGAGGGAATTGCCATAATTTAAATTTGGTGAAATTATGAGGGATTTGATAAAAGAGGCGGTTAATAGCTTAGATTCAGCATTAGATCTAAGGAAATTGATTATAAAAAAATTAAATGAGAGAAAATTAAAAGAGAGCGATATAATCGAGGTTGTTGATGCAGTTGATGATTTATCCTTGGAAGAAATTCAAAAGTTGGGAAGTAATTTAAGAACATTCCCAATGGGCTGTGATTTGGTTGAGATTGCTGTGGGGCCGTGTTCATCATCTTTAACTTTAACTCAGTTTATTGAAAACTGTATGTTAACCGATTATATGGGATTTCCAATTCATATATGCAGTTATGCAGTGGCAGATATTGCTGAAAGAGAGGGATTAAAGCCAATAGAAGTTTTAAAGATGGTTTTAAATGAGGTAGATGTTCCGATAGATATAGACCACTTTGGTATGTATGGGGCTATGAGGTTTCCAAAGGAGATAACTCACTGCTATGGGGATTGTTATTTTAAAGGACCACCGTTTAAGGGCTGTCCAAGAGATAGGATTCATAAAAGGTTGATAGAGAAGGAGAAAGAGCATGCTGATGAGTTTGAGGACTGGATAAAATTGGCTTCAACTGTCTGTGTAAATGTTGTTGAGGAGCAGGGTGGAGAGGAGCATGCAGCTCCACTGGAGGAGATGAAGATTGTTGCAGAAACAGCCAAAAAATATGGCAAGGGTTTAGAAGGAATTTTTCATATTGGAGATGGGTATGATGACTTAGTATCAGGCATTAAAGCATGTATTGATTTAGATGTTGATGTGTTCGTTGTTGAAGGGGCTCCATTTAATAGGGCTAAGGATAGGTTGAAGGCATTTGCTAAATCAATAGCTGTCTCAAGGATTTTAGTTAAAGGAGGAGTTGTGGCAACAAACGGAGCTTATGAGGATGAATGTAGAGTTGGTTTAAGGAGTGGGCTAAATACAATACTAACGGGCTTTCCATTGAATCATCATGGGTATATGTGTGGCTACTCCCCAAAAACTGCAAAGAGAGGGAATTTTGGATTGAGGAGAGTTATGAGAATAATTAAAGAGGAGATAAGAGCAGGAAATGTCAATGCAAGTTTTGTAGATAAAGATATAATTAAAGCAATTGCCTTAGGAAACAGGTTTTTGAAAGGAAATATTTATCCTCATAACGTTGGAGGGTTTTATTTGGGAGATGCACACTGGGCATCTATAAAGGAGAGTAATTTATGCAGGAAATTGAAAGTAAATAAGACAATTGATGATATTTCAGCTGAAAAGGTTGGATTGATTGGAGGGAGGTATATAAGTTGGGCAATTGCTGAAAAGGCAGAGGAGGTTTATATTTCAGATGCTGATAGCTGGGTAGAAAAAGCCACTATTAAGATTTTAAATGAAGCAGGAATTAATGCTTATCCATGCAATGGAGATGATAAGAAGGCATTAGAGGCAGATAAGGCATATATAACAACCTTTATTCCAAACATTGCCTTGAAGATATTAAATAAGCTTAGGGATGGCAGAGTTGAGCTTTTGATTTAAATTTTGCTTTTAGTATTGTGTGGTATAATGAGAGTTAAGATTGATTGCGATTATGAAAATGATAATTTGTTAGTTTATAAGGAAGGGTCAAAATCTAAAAAAACTTTGGATTTAGATGATATTTTAATTGATTTTGATGAAAATGGAGATGTTGTAGTAATTGAGTAGGATAAATAAAATAAAAAAATAAAATTATAAGGGATTTTTATGAATTGGAAGGGACATACAATCTTAGGAATAATATTTGGATTGCCGTTCATCTCTTCTCCAGAACAGATATTTTTAGCATTAGCTGGGGCTTTGTATCCTGATTTAGATCATGATGTTAAAGAGGATATTGTCAAAAGAGGGCTTTTAATATCTGGAGGGATTGTTTTTATAAATATTTTGTTGTATTTTTTTGATAAGCATCTATTTAATATAGAATTGTTTGTTTTGGGAGTTTCAGTCCTTTTAATATATTTAATACCTTATTTTTCAGAGCATAGGGGTTTAACTCATACGTTTTGGAGTTTATTGTTTGTATCATCCATTTTGGGATATTTGGCTTATAAACTCTCATTTATCTCATCAGTTTTTGCTGGACTTATTTCTTTATTGATGGTTACAAATGAAGCTCTTCTTGGAAGAATTATGATGTATGCGATTTTTGCTTGGGCTGTTTTGGATATTTTAAACTTAAAACTTGGGGTTTCTGGAGTTTATCACTATATATTACCTGTTGCTTTTGGATATTTATCTCATATATTTGGAGATACCATGACACCGGCAGGAGTTAGGGCTTTTTCTCCAATATCAAATTATAAAATGAAGAAGAAAGAGGGTTATTTAATTTTAATCCTTTGGATTTTGGCTGTGTTGTATTTTTGGAGGGGGATGATTTTATCTTTTATTTAAATTTGTTAATAAAACAATATATGTGAGATCATAATGGTTAAAATTATTATTTAAAAAGTTAGATCTCATAATTTAAGAGTGTTTCTTTAATCTTATTTATCTTTTGTAGTTTCTCATCAACCTCTTTTTCATATCTGTCTAACCTCTCTTTAAATGCCTTTATCCTTTTCTCTACTTCCTTCGGAGCAGGACCTCCAACAACATCTCTCATCTTAACATTTTCATAAGGATCTAATGCCTTTCTTATTTTTTCCTCATCAACTTTTAAATTATATTTCTCTAAAACATCATAGATAACTTCAATCATATCCTTTTTTTCTTCTATACTTCTTCTAACAACTTCTCCAACAATACCATGAGCTGTTCTAAATGGAATTCCTGTTTCTCTAACTAATGTATCTGCCAATTCAGTTGCAGTTGAGTAATTTGCGTTAGCCAATTCTCTCATCCTCTCCTCATTAACTTTTATAGTTTTTAACATCCCATCTATCATTTTTATTGTGTCTATTGTTGTATAAACGCTATCCCATAAATGCGGGCTTATCTCTTGCAGATCTCTGTTGTAAGTGTTTGGTAGAGCTTTTAAAATGGTCAGAGCAGTTATCAAATTCCCATTTAACGTGGATAGCTTAGCCCTTGCTATCTCCGCCACATCAGGGTTTTTCTTTTGAGGCATTATTGAAGAGGTTGAGCAGAACTCGTTAGCAATTTCAATAGTTCCAAACTCGTAAGTTGAGAAGAGAACTAACTCCTCACAGATTTTTGATAAGTTTGTTCCTAATATTGATAAGTCAGCCATAACTTCCAATATAAAGTCCCTTGCTGAAACACCGTCCATTGAGTTTTCTATCAAAGCATCAAAGCCCAACAAGTCCTTAGTTCTCTCTCTATCTATTTTAAATCCAGTCGTTGCCATTGCCCCACAACCTAATGGGGAGATATTTATTCTTTTATATGCATCTAACAACCTTAAAATATCCCTTTCAATTGCTGAAACGTAGCTTAATAGATGATGAGCGAAAGTTGTTGGCTGAGCGTGCTGTAAATGCGTGTATCCAATTGTTAATGTCTCTTTATGTTCCTCAGCTAAATTTAAAATATCCTTTAACATATCTATTAATGATTTAGCGATTGTTAGAACCTTCTCTCTCAAAGCAAGCCGTAGATCTGTTGCTACTTCGTCATTTCTACTCCTACCAGTATGCATTCTTCCTGCTATCTCTTCTCCTAGTTTTTTAATTAACTCACTTTCAATAACCATGTGTATATCATCCAAGGAAGGATCTAAGTTTAAATTCTCCATTCCTTTTTTATAGATCTCTTTTAAACCAGTGATGATTTTTTTTGCATCTTCTTTTTTTATTATGCCCTGTTCATAGAGCATTATCACATGGGCTATATCACACAAAATATCTGCCTCAAAAATTTCTTTATCAAAGCTTAAACTTGTTGTATATCTTGCAACATCTTCTTTTATTGAATTTCCTAATCTTCCTCTTCTTAAGATGTTCATGCTTTCACGATTTTTCTTTTTTTAATCTTTTTTGATTCTTTTTATTGGTTGTGATAAGTTATATATACTGATTACAATTCATAGTAATTACGAATGTATTGTGATCGTGTTATATAAACTTCGATTTTAATGGTTTAATCTTATCTCTAAAAATTTATCTTAAATTTGTATCTTATTTAATAGTTAGTAAAAATAAAAAACTTTTTGGTGATTTCATGTCTATACATTATAGAAGAGTTATCGCAATGGTAGATGATGCATTAAACCTTGTAGAGTTAGTTGAAGAACACCCCTGCCCAAATGGAAGCGAATGGGTTATTTATCAATATAAGAGAACTTCTCCTTTAATATTATCGGCCTGGAGAGAGGGGAATAAGCATCATTTTGTAAGTAAGATAGGAAAAGAAAAGTTAAATTTAGTCCCTTCACTGTCAGCGGCTGGAATAGAGGAGGTGTATGTTGAAGATAATAAGGTTCATATTGTTTATGCTGGCCTTGCAGGGGGCGGTGTTGGCACTGAACTGAGAAAAGGAGCTGAAAACGTGCTTGAAGTTAACGTGCTTGAAAGGGGTGGAGGATCAAAATTAGGAAGGGCTGAGGTGATAACGCCAAAGATGGAGAAGGTTATTGTTGGAATTGATGATACTGATACAAAAGAAGAAGGAGCAACCTGGGTTTTGGCTCATGAAATTGGTTTGGAAGTTGAGAAGAAAAACCTTGGATATTATTTAGATCATACCATCGTCCAATTATATCCTGGAAATCCAAATAAAACACAAAATTGTGTCTCTATTGCTTTAAGTTTTGCTGTTTATCCAGAATATAAATATAAGTTAGACGGATTTATTAAAAAAATATTGGAAAAAAAGAGTTTATCTGATGAAACGGCAATGGCGGTTTATTATGGGCTGTTTCCATCTAAGAGTATGAAACTCTTTGCGTTAAAGGCAAAAAAGGAAATGGTAAAATTAGAAGAAGCAAAATCAATAGCTCTAAGAAATAATATTAAAATAATCCCAGTTAGAGGAGAAGGAGGAATTATTGGTGCAGTTTCAGCATTGGGGTTAGCAGAGCATCATTCATTAGCTCCAAAATTGTGTGAGGATATTGATATTCTTTAAAATTTTTAATTTTTGGAAAATTGCAAGAGTTTATGTATAAAAACTTCGTGGGACTATGCAAGAGTTTAAAATAGCAATTGTAGGGGCGGAAAATGTAGGAAAATCGTCTATAATGAATGCTTTATTTGGGAAGGATATTTCTATGGTTTCTGAAATTGCAGGAACTACAAAAATGCCAATAAAAAAATATTGGGGAAAATTTAAAATTGGTAGAATAAAAGAAGAGCCAGAATTTGCTAAATTAATTTTTGTAGATCTTGGGGGGCTCTATGCAAAAAGTGATAGTCAATCTCCAATTATGACGCCCAAAATCTTAGAAAAAACTTTAAAAGAGATAAATGAAGCTGATATGATATTGCATATAATTGATGGCACAGTTGGGTTGTTGAGAAGTTGTGAAAAATTACATCACATCCTAAAATTCAGATACCAAAAACCTATTATAGTTGTAATTAATAAATGTGATTTATTAAATGCAGAGGAGAGGGAACGGTTGAGAGAGTATGTTGAGAGGAGATTGAAGAACTCTCCGATATTTGTATCTGCAAAAACCCTCGAAGGAATCCCAGATCTTATAAATGCGATAATTAAATACTTAAAAAGGTGAAAATCAATGTTAAAGAAGTTAAAGCAGTTATTAAATAAGGGAAGAGGAGAGAATATATCAACACCAAGCCCTGTATCAATAGATGACTATTTAGAGGAGATAGAAGAGATTCCAATATCTACCGTGGAAGAGGAAAAAATCACAATAAAAGTATGCAGTATAGAAGATGAAAAAGATGCAATAAATGCGATAGTTTTAGCAGAAGCTGGCTACATCGTTATAGCCAAAACTCCAAACTTAGAAAAAGAGATAGACGATGAATTTGTAGAGATAATTAGAAAGATGAGAAATGAAGTCGCTAAGTTTGGAGGAATGCTTCTGGCTCTGGGAGATGAGCATCTTTTGATAACCCCTAAAAATGTAATCATTGAAAAACTCATAAAAGAGAAGAAAGAAAATAAAAGCCCTTTTAAAAGCGTGTTAACAGAAAAGGAGGAGGAAAAAGAGGACAGATCTGAAGAATAGTTTACCTTAATTTGTGCTTGTTATTTTATTTTTATTTTTACTAATTTTCTGAATCCTAAATTTAATATTCATACTTTTATGCTATTTTAACAATTAAAAATTAAAAAAATTAAATAAAACATGAAAAAATAATTAATAAAATAATTAAATAAAAAATGGTTGAGAATTATGTCGGTGTTAGATAAAATTGTAGAAAATAGAAAAAGAATAGTTGAAATTGAGAAGAGAAATAACATGATCAGAATTTTAAAAGATTTTATTGATGAGTTAGATTTGGATTTGAAAGAAAAGCGTAAATTGAAATTGTCAAAAGAAATAAAACATGCAAAAGAATATAAAAACCCATTAATTACTGAAATAAAACCATCATCTCCATCTAAGGGAAATATTAGAGAAATATCACTTAAAGATGTTGAAAAAATATCCAATGAGATGGTAGAAGGAGGAGCAACAGCCCTTTCAGTTCTTACTGAGCCAAAATACTTTAAAGGAAGTTATAAGAATTTAATTGTTGCAAGAAAGGTTAATGTGCCAATTTTAATGAAGGATTTTATTGTTGATTTTTACCAAATAGATATAGCCAGAGAGATAGGGGCAAATGCAGTTTTATTGATCGTTTCTACACTAAAAGATCGGCTTGGAGAGTTTTTAGATTATGCAAAAGAAAATGACCTTGAATGCTTGGTTGAGATACACAGTGAGGAGGAATTAGATACTGCCTTGGAAGCAGGAGCTAAGATTATAGGGGTAAATAATAGAAATCTGAAAACATTAAAGATAGATCTCTCGACAACTGAAAAACTCTCCCCTCTTATCCCAAAAAATAAATTAAAAATTGGGGAAAGTGGCGTTTACACAAAAGACCAATTAAATTATATTTTAAGATTTACTGATGCTGTTTTAATAGGATCTTCAATAATGGAAAGCGAAGATATAAAAAACAAAGTAAAAGAACTATCAGCAAAGTGAGAACTATGAAAATTTTATTATTCAAAGAACTCGACTCAACCAACAATTATGCAAAAAAACTTGCAAAAGAAGGGGTAAGGGGAGTGGTTATAGTGGCCGAGAGGCAGAGTAGCGGTAGAGGAAGATGGGGTAGGGTGTGGTATTCTGATGAAGGAGGGTTGTATTTTTCTTTAATATTGGATGTAAAAACTTGCAATCCAGCGGTTATTAACATTTTAACGCCAATTTGTGTATTAGAAACTCTAAAAAAATATCTTCCAAATAATAACAAAGATAAGATCGGAATAAAATTTCCAAACGATATAATGGTTTATGTAAATGGAAGATATAAAAAGATCTGTGGAATTTTAACTGAAAGATGTGGAGATAGAGTGATCATCGGAGTTGGTGTAGATGTCAACAACACAATAAGAAAGGAGATCGAAGAAATTGCAGTTTCTTTAAAGGATATTTGTGGTAAAGAAATTGACAAAATGGAACTTCTCAACGAAATTTTAAAACTTTTAGAAGATTATATCACAAAAATCAAAAATAAAGAGTTGAATGAAGACAATATCCTCTCTATTTATAGGAGGTATTCTCTAACGATCGGAAAATTTGTTAAGATAATGCTCCCAAATAACAGATACGTGTCTGGAAAGGTTTATAATATAGATCTTGATGGAATAATCTTAGGAACTGAAAGAGGCATTGAAAAAGTTCCTTCTGGAATTTGTTTTCATTTAAGATGATTACTTTTTTTCTTTTTTCTTTTTTAAACTTTTTAAATCTAATTTTTCTTGAATTGCTAATCCTTTAAGAAACCAGTCCCTTGCTTCATCTAACCTGCCTAACATTCTAAGGGCTAATGCTTTGTTGAAGTATGCATCTTTGTAGAGAGGATCTAATTCAATTGCTTTGCTGAAATACTCCAAGGCCTTTTCGACATCTCCAGCGTTTCCAATTTCTACGCCTTTCTTGTAGATCTCTCTTGCCTTTTCTTTGTTGTTCAATATCTCCACCCTGTTAATTAATCAAAACAAATTTTTTAATCCCCAAAGTTTTTTATTGATTGTCAATAAATTTTTCATGCAACTTTTTAACACAGTTTAATAAGTTTTCTTCATCTATAACAAATGATATGTTCACTTCTGAAGATCCCTGAGCGATCATCTTTATATTTGCCCCGCTCTCTGAGACAGTAGTGAATATCTTTCCTGCTATGCCTTTTGCTCCTCTCATTCCAGCCCCTACAACTGAAATAACACAAACATCCTTATCGACGCTTACATCCCTTATGAGATTGTTATTTAGAAATGTTTTCTTTCCAAAGTCCCCAAACTCTCTTTTTAATGCTTTTAATGCTTTTTCAACGTCATCCTCTCCAACTACAAGTGAAATGTTTGTTTCAGAAGATCCCTGGCTTATTAATATAACGTTAACATCTTCCTCTCCCAATGCCTTAAATATTCTTGCTGCTGTTCCACTAACTCCGACCATCCCTGCTCCGAAAATATTTATCAATGCAACATTTTTTATTGCAGATACTGCCTTAACTACGCTATCGCTCATCTCCATATCGTTCGTTATCAATGTCCCTTCGTTCTCTGGATCAAATGTATTTTTTACCAATATTGGGATATTTTTCTCCATCGCTGGCTCAATTGTTCTCGGATGTAAAACTTTTGCCCCAAAGTATGCCAACTCCATTGCTTCAATATAACTTATTTTTGGGATCCTCTTAGCAGTTGGAACCAATCTTGGATCGGTTGTGTAAACTCCACTAACATCTGTCCATATCTCTATAATATCCGCATCTAAACCATAACCAATTAAAGAGGCGGAGTAATCACTTCCTCCTCTACCCAATGTTGTTATATATCCCTCTTCAGTATTTCCAATAAACCCTGTTATTACTGGGATGATCCCTTCTTTTAATAATGGAGATAATCTTTCTTTAACTTCCAATCTTTTAACTCGTGCGTTTCCAAAATTATTATCAGTTATTATTCCTGCCTCTCCTCCTTCTAACGAAATGGATTTTTCTCCTAAATCTATCAATGCTCCGCTTAATATTGGAGCAGATAATCGCTCTCCAAATGACAAAATATAATCTCTTGATTTTGGAGTTAACTCTCCCAAGTAGGCAACTCCTATCAAAACCTTTTCTAACTCATCTATTCTTCCGTTTATTATCTTTTTAACATCCTCTCTAATTTTTTCAGATTTTATTGCTTTTTCTATTGCCTCGAAGTGTTTCTCTTTGATAAATTTTATAAATGTGTTTACTTTTGCAATATCTCTAACATCTAATGCCTGTTGAGATATATTTACCAGTGCGTTGGTTACTTCACTCATCGCTGAAACAACCACTACCACATTTTCATCATCTTTTTTTCGATTTTTTACAATTTTAGCTACATTTCTAATCCTTTCTCCAGATCCAACGGAAGTTCCACCAAATTTCATTACTGTTGTCATCTTTAACACCAAACATGTTTTAGATCCTAAATAATGGAAAGAAATAGAAATTATGAAAAAGGGAATTTATCCCTTAACAGAGTTTAAGTCCTAAAATTAAAAACTGATAAAAACTTAAAAAATTTCAAAACATATATATTTAAACTGTATTTAAAATTTTTCCCAATGGTTATTTATAGAATTTAACTATAAAAATTGTTAAAAATATATTTAAAAATATGTTAAAAAAATCTCTACGATAAAATGTTAAGTATGGATCATGATAGCATTGAATAAATATCTAAAATCTAAAAAATAAATCTAAAAAAATTAAAAAATTAAAAAGGAATAGAGGGGCAATATGAGGATTGAATTGGAACTAAAAACTGAAAACTTTAAAGTAATTCCCTACAACCATCAGTATTATTTAGCTTCGGCAATATATGATAAAATCAGATCAGTAAACCCAACTTATGCAGATCGATTACACAATTTCCAAAACTTCAAATTTTTTACATTCTCTTTATTACAAGTTAAAAAGAGAGTTATAAGACCTGAGGGTATAGAGACCATTGATGGAAAAGCTTATTTATATGTTTCATCTCCAAATAGTGAGTTTATCGAAAATTTTGTGGAGGGTTTATTAGAAGATGGAAAATTAAGGGTGGGGAGTATTGAGTTTTTAATAAACAAAGCAAAAATACTCTCTCTCCCTAAAAAATTTGATATATTAAAGACAATATCTCCAATTTATTTAAAAACAATGTTAGAAACAGAAGAGGGTCTAAAAACTTACGATCTGCTACCCAACAACTCCAAATTTTATGAAAACTTAAAAAACAATCTAAAAAAGAAATATGAGCTATTCTACAACGAGAAATGTGATGCTGATTTCGAATTTGAAATATTGAAATACAGACCAAAAAGAATGAAGCTTAAAGAAGGGGTTTATTGCAGATGTTCTGAAATGGTATTTAAGGTCTGGGGGGACTATGATTTAATAAAATTCGGCTATGAGTGCGGTTTCGGGGAGAAAAATAGTATGGGGTTTGGAATGGTTGTAAATATTGAAGATAAAAATTTAAAAAACAAAAAACTCAAAACAAAAATTTAGTTGGCTTAAAATTGTTAATAGCTTCTATTTATTTCTTTATTATTACATAATTATTGCATAAATATGGGTAAATAAAATCTGTCATTAATCCGTTTATGTTTTAACAATCTTTCAATCTTTGCTTTATTTTTCTATTCTACCCTATATATTGATATTAGTTTATTATACTAAACTTAAATTATATCGATATGTTTATATATGAGCTATTTCGAAATATCTATTATTTAAAAATTAAATCTATTAAAAAGTTATATTTAACCTGGTGGGGATATGCCTACTATAACTCTTGATAGTTTTATAAAACAAAATAATATAGAAAATAAAAGTAAAAATATTGGCAAGAATAAATTTTACTGGACTGGGCATCCCTTTGTTGATGCTGGGTTAGTTGCTATTTTGCTAATTGCTAATAAGAATCAACCAAAGGAGCTAACTAATGAAGATATAGAAAAAGTCATAGAGTTTGCATCAAAACTTTATGCTAAAAAAGAATGGGCAAGTTATTTACATGGAAAAATCTTCCCAAACAATGGAATAATCATGTCAAATCCTGGAATGTCAAAGAAAAGAACTCCAGAAAATATTTCTAAAAATCTCAAGGGGTTATATAACAATATATTAGAAATTTTAGAATGGTCTTCAAAAGAAAAACGATGTATTGTTTGTGGTAAGAGGAAACCCCATAATAAAGATATATATAGATCTGATTTTCCACTTTTAGGAACTGGAGGAATGTTAAATTTCTTCCATTCTGCAAATCCTAAAGGGGAGGATATATGTGCTTATTGTTTATTCTTAGTACAATTTATGCCGTTAGTAGCTTATAACTTACCAAACGTCCTTATTATCCATGCCTACCCTTATGAAAAGATGTTAGAGCTTTGTAAAGAGAGCTTTAATTATGCAAGGGAACATAGCTTAGTTTCAAATGCAAGGGATTTTAAAAAGCCAGAGAACTTCCTTTTTAAGAAAATAGTTGAAATAACAAGAAAAGTTGAAAGTAAAAGCAAGTTCTGGGAGAATGTTAGTGTCACTCTATACTACTTTAGAAATGGAAATCGTAGTGGGGAGCAGTATGTTGATATCATTCACATCCCAACCTCTGCATTGAGATTTATAGCATTTGCAGGGGAGAAAGACTATGATGGTTGGAAAAATATACTCAACATGGGATGGATAGTCAGCAAAACTAAAAGGGAGAAGCTAAGTTTTGAAGAACTTGAAAAAAGCTATTCCAATGAAGTCTATAGGAGATTATTGAACGAAGAAAGCATCTTAGAGTTTTTCTATGATAAAAAGGAGAAAAAAGTCAATGCAAAATGGCGATTGTTAGAGTTTTACTGCTTGGAGGTGTTGGGATTGGATGAAAAGACTTTGGAGTTTATCAAAGATGTTGGAGATAGAATAGTTGAAACTATAGAGAAATTAGAGAACAATAAACTAAGACAAACCGTTAGAGAGTTAGAAAATGCTACAAAACTCTACCAATTTGAAAATTTCTTTATAAGAGTGGAGAAGATAAGACAACAAAAAGGCATTCCAAAATCACTACTAACTTTTGATGAGTTTGCAAGGTTATTAACAAGCTATGGAGAGGATATCAATACCTCTTGGAGGGTTGTTAGAGATTTGCTCTTATTCAGAATCTATGAAAAGCTTCATGATAGATTGATTAAAGCTCAGTCTTCTGAATCTGAAGAGGAAGAAGATGAAATCTATGAAGGTGATGAAGAATGAAATTTGTAAGTGGTTTAGTCTTAATTGATGCTCCTCACTCAGCTCTAAATATGATGGGGACTGATACAAGCGTAGCTGAAAGAAATAAGGTTGTTGTCAAAAAATTAAAATGTGGAAAGGATAGCTACGTCTATGTTTCAGCCCAAGCATGGAGATACTGGTGGAGAAAGACATTGGAAGAGAAGTTTGGGTGGGAATTGTCTCCATTGGAAAAGGTTGAAGGTAAAAACCAAGTATATACTCAAGCAAATCCGATAAAATACCCAGATGATGATGTCTTTGGTTACATGAGAGCTATGGAAGATTTAACAGTTACAAGAATCTCTCCATTGAAAAATACTCCATTAATCTCAATATTGCCAGTTAGAAGTTCTGTTATAAGTGATTTTGCCACTGCATCAAGGCATGAAGGAGACCCAGTCCCTTATGAGAGTGAGTTTTATTCAACAGTGTTAAAAGGGGCATTTTCTTTGGATTTAGATGCTGTAGGGAGATTTTTGTTTGTTGATAAAGCTGGATTTAAGAATTTAATTAAAATTGACGATTTAGAAGGAAATTCAAAAAAATCTAAGAAAAAGGGCAAAAGTCAAAAATCCGAGCTAAAAACAATATTAGAAGAAGAATTTTTAAAACCTGCAAAAGAACTTGGAATTGAGATGAAAGAAGATGAATGGATTATGCCAAAAGATGTTAGGGCTAAGAGAGCTATGGAGGTTATAAAGGCTCTAAAATACCTATATGGAGGAGCAAAGCAAACATTGTTTTTAACTGATGTAACTCCAAAACTCATCATTTTAGGAATGTTTGACGGAGGGATAAATCCATTTATAAGTGATATACTCTATGAGGATAAAGGAGAAATAAAATTTGACAAAGAGGCATTAATTGAGAGAATTAAGGAGTTTTCTGATGTATTAAATCCAAAGAAGATTTTTATTGGAGTTGATAAAGGTTTTGCCAAGAAGTGGGGATTGGATGTAAAAGATATAAAAGAAATCTTGAATAAGAAAGAAGAGAAAATTAAAGTTGAGTGTGGAAGTGTTGGAGAGGCATTAGAAAATATGGCAAAAGAAATTGCTAATTACTATGGTGTCTAACTATGATTAGAGTTAAGATAAAAAGTTGGACTGCAACATTTAGGTATCCAACGTTTCAATCTGGTTATCAGCCTACTCTCCCTCTTCCTCCTTTATCCACAATCTTAGGTTTACTTTCAGCGGCTAAGGGGGAGATAGTTGGCTTAAACGATGTTGAGTTTGTTGGCTATATATTCAAAAGTGGGGGGAAGGGGGTTGATTTAGAAAGAACCCATACATTAGGAAAAGAAATGGGGACTGATGTTATAAAGAGGGAAATACTAACAGACAACACTCTATATCTTTATCTACCAGATGAATGGGAAAGATACTTTAAAAAACCAAGATATCAACTTCTACTTGGACGTTCATGTGATTTAGCTACTGTTGAAGAGATAAAACCAATAAAACTTGAAGAAAGAGAGAAAGTTCCAATTGGAGGGACTATTGTTCCATTAGAATCTAACATACCTGGAATAATTCAAACTCTGCCAGTTGAGTATGATTATTCAACAATTCCAAGATGTGTTAAGGTTGTTAGACCATTTATTTTAATTCCTTATCCAAAGAATATAAAAAGATCCAAAATCTATGAAGGAAAGCTCCCTTACGATGATGATTTAAACCTTGGGGTGTGGCTCTATGACAAATCTTTGCTTGGCTAAATTTTCTCCAGATGAGTTAATAGAATGCCACACTTATAGTGCCTTAAATGTTATGAAAAGCATGATGAAATATTTTTTCTGGATTAATGATTTTGTTGGGGAAAATTTTTGGGAGTTGTTGTTTTATGCAATTGTTTTGCATGATATTGGCAAGTGTGCAAAGGGATTTCAAAAGAATCCAAAAAAGTGGGGATATAGACATGAGCTATTATCAGTGCCTTTTGTAGAGTTTTTGGATTTTGATGAGGATGAAAAAAATTTAATTGCCCTTGCAATCTTAACACACCATAAATATATTGATGAGTTAGATAATAAGAGACAAATAATACCAAGGATGTATAGGGACGTTTATATTGAAAAAGTTGAGGAGTTGTTAGAGAATAAAGATTACCTAAATACATTCTTTTTTCCAAGGATTGAGGACTGGGAGAAGAGAATATTTAAAAAGAAATTAAAAAAGTTCAATCTTCCAAATAATTGGGAAGAAATGATTAAAAATTATAATTTTGTTGAGCTAATAGATGATTGGTATGAAGAAAACAAGGAAAAGAGGAAGATAGAGCTAATTTTTTTGAAAGGTTTATTAAATGCTTGCGACCACTTAGCTTCTGCTGGAGAGTATAAAATTTTAACTCTACCAGATTTAAAGGATAGAATCTTTGAAAAAATCAAAACTCCAAGAGAACTCCAAAGGAAAGCTCTATCTGTTTATGGAAATGCTATTTTGAAAGCTCCAACTGGTTATGGAAAGACAGAAACTGCCTTATTATGGAGTTTTGCAAACTTAGACAAAGTTGGAAATAAAAAGGTTGAGTATCCAAATAGAATCTTTTATATCCTCCCATATAAAGCAAGTATAAATGCAATGTATGAACGTTTAAAAACCAAATACCTCCCAGAGGATGGAATGGTAGCTATTTTACATAGTTCTGCCCACTACTACTTATATGTTACTGGACATGAGTATAAAAGGCTAACAAGCCTTTATGGGAAGATATATTCTCCAGTAAAAGTTTTAACTCCCTTTCAAATTATGAAAGGTTTCTTTGGAGTGGGATTCTATGAGATGGAGCTTACAGAATTAGCTAAATCTCTCCTAATATTTGATGAGATTCATGCATACGAGCCAAATATAACTGGAATTATCCTTGGAATGTTGGAAATCTTAACTAATGATTATAAGGCAAAAGCTCTCATAATGTCTGCAACAATGCCAACTTTTTTGGAAGAGCTTTTTAAAGAGTTATTAAATCCAGAAGAAATCAAAATGGAGGAAGAGAACATTGATGACTTCACAAGACATAGAGTAAGGATTGTTGATGGGAATATCTTTGATATATTGAATGAATTGGAAGATTTTGGAGACTATTGTAGCTTCAACAACTATACATTAGAAAAACCAGTTTTAATAGCATGTAATACAGTAGATAGGGCAATTGAAGTTTATAAAATTCTGAAAGAGAGAGGATTTAATGTTCTATTAATCCATAGTAGATTTACACACGAAGATAGAGAAAGACTTGAAAGAGAAGTTAAAAATAACCTAAAATCTTATGATTTTGTTGTAGCTACTCAAGTAATTGAAGTTTCGTTAGATATAAGCTTTAATTCAATCTTAACTGAGCCAGCTCCTTTAGATGCTCTAATTCAGAGATTTGGGAGGGTTAATAGGCAAGGATGGAGAGATGGGATTATTAAGGATGTCTATATTTTAACAGAAGGTTCTGAAAAGGACAAATACGTTTATAGAAAGTGGATGGTTGATAATTCCTTAAAGGTTTTACAAGAATTGGATGGTAAGCTTTTAAAAGAGTCAAAAATCCAAGAACTAATGGATGATGTTTATGGAAAGCCTAAAAATATTATAAAAGAAATTTTAGATGCAAAAGAGACATTGATTGGGCTTTTTAATAATTTAGTGCTGTTGTATAGAAGTAAGGATGAGGAGAAATTTTATGAGTTGTTTAAAGGTTTAGAGGTTGTGCCTATAAAGTATTTGGGTGAAGTGCAGAGATTAGCTGATGAAAGGAGATATATAGAGATTTATCGTTACTTAGTGCCAATATCAATTAGTAAGTATTTTGGAATTTTATCTAAGATTGGAGATGTGTTCTCATACGATAGAAAGTGTCGTGTTGTTTTTGCTAATCTGCATTATGATGATGAATTGGGGTTATTAACTGAAAGTGTTGATATGGATGAAGAAGAATGGATATTATAAGCTTTTGGTGAAATTATGGAAAATTATTTGGAAGAAGAACTTTTAATCAAAGGCATTGAGATAAACTACCTCTATGTATGCAAGACAAAGCTTTGGTATTTTGTAAGAGGCATAACTATGGAGCAAGAGAGTGATTTTGTTGATTTGGGAAAGTTTTTGCATGAAAAAAGCTATTTTGGAGAGGAGAAGGAAGTGCAAATTGGAAGCATAAAAATTGATTTTATCAAAAAGAGCGATATTATTGAGGTTCATGAGATAAAGAAAGGCAAACAGATGGAAAAAGCTCATATCATGCAGGCATTGTATTATATCTACTATCTAAACAATTTAGGAATAAATGCAAAAGCAATCTTGCATTATCCAAAACTTAAAGAAATTAAAGAGATCGAGCTAAAAGAAAGCGATAAAGAAGATATAAAGAGAGCAATAAAAGAAATTGAGCATATAAAATCACTAAAAGAACCTCCAGAGCCAATTTATCAGAAAATTTGTAAAAATTGTGCGTATTATGAGTTATGTTTTATTTAAGGTGAAATTATGAGAAAAAAGTCCCTAACTTTATTATCAGACGGTTATTTATTTAGGAAGGAAAATACAATCTACTTTGAAAATGCAAGGGGTAAAAAGCCCTTAGCTATTGAGGGAATTTATGACATATACATCTATGGAAAGGTTAGCATCAGCTCCCAAGCTCTCCATTATTTGGCTCAAAAGGGAATAGCTGTGCATTTCTTTAATCATTATGGATATTATGACGGCTCATTTTATCCAAGAGAATCGTTACACTCTGGTTATTTGGTAGTTAATCAAGTTGAGCACTATTTAGATAAAAATAAGAGGTTAGAGTTAGCTAAGTTGTTTGTCATTGGGGGGATAAAAAACATGGAGTGGAACTTATTAAAATTCAAAAATAAGATAAAATTTGATAGTTATATTGAAGAGTTAGACAATTGCAACAAGATAACAGAAGTTATGAACGTAGAGGGGAGAGTTAGGGCGGAGTATTATAGTTTATGGGATGAGACACTTCCAAATGATTTTAAAATTGTTAAAAGAACAAGAAAGCCACCAAAAAATGAGATGAATGCTTTAATAAGCTTTTTAAACTCTCGTTTATATCCTGCTATAATATCTGAACTTTATAACACTCAATTAACGCCAACTGTTAGTTATTTGCATGAGCCACATGAAAGGAGGTTTTCCTTGGCATTAGATTTGAGTGAAATATTTAAACCAATGATTGCTGATAGATTGGCTAACAGATTAGTTAAACAAGGCATTATCCAGAAAAAGCATTTTAGAGATGATTTAAATGGGGTTTTGCTAAACGAAGATGGAATGAAGTTGGTTTTAGAACACCTAAACAGAGAGATGGATAAAACCGTTCAACATCCAAAATTAAAAAAGAATGTTTCAAAGAGGAGATTGATAAGATTAGAGGCATATAAGTTGGTTAAACACTTAGTTGGGCAGAAGAAATATGAGCCGTTAGTTGCATGGTTTTAATAATTATTTTCATTTTAATTTATTTTTATTTTAGATAATATCATCAATTGGGTTCTTTTCTAAACCTAAGATCTCTCTCTTTGGTATAAAATCCAATGGAAATTTATAGATAATCACTGAGTCCTCATCTTCATCAATAATTCTCAAGATTCCATCTTTTATTCTTTCAAACTCTGCCTTTGTTATTTCCCCTTCGAAAACGCTATTCTGAACCCAATTTAAATGCTTCCTCAAAAAGCTTTTTACTTTATTCACTCTCGCAACATTCACATCATAAACAATAATAACATACATAGTCCCATCTTCAAATTTACTATTCCATTAATATAAGAAATATCATATTTTCTGTTATAAAAAGTTAAGTGCATAATCTCTCTTTATTTTTGTTGCCCTTAGAATTTAAGAACTTTTAATAAACGTCCGATCATAGAGGAGAAAAGCTGCGTAAATTTTAATATTCATGTCTCTTAGAGGTAATTAACGACCATATACACTTTTAGAGATAATTCATCCTAAAAAAGATTGATTAGTTTTGTTAAAGAATTCTTAGAACATATTTTATTACTATTTCCTATCACAAAACGTGCTGATTTTAATATATTAAAAAATAGAAATTATAACCGAAAATGTTGCATTTTCATCACAAGACGTGCTTATTTTAATAATGAGAAAAACATAAAAAGACACAGTTTAGTAGTTCAGTTTCCATCACGATCCGTGCTTATTTTAACAAAAAAATTGATGTAGATATTGGTAGTGAAATCGTTATTTCCATCACGAAACGTGCTTATTTTAACATTAGAGAGACATTTGGCGATAATACTCTCATAATTATTTCCATCACGAAACGTGCTTATTTTAACTTAATCTTTGCTCAAATATTTGGGATTTTTCTATGCTTAGCATTTCCATCACGAAACGTGCTTATTTTAATTTTAACCAGTTTTGATAACAAGTGGAGGCATCGAAGGTGAAGTTTCCATCACAAAACGTGCTTATTTTAACTTATTATGTCATTAAAGCTTGTCTCATTTTTCTAAAAATCGTTTCCATCACAAAACGTGCTTATTTTAACTTATCAATTCATCGCTTATGTCAAAGAGCTTTAGGTTTCCATCACAAAACGTGCTTATTTTAACTATGTTCTAATTTGCTTAAAATCTCTCTTAATTTTTTATTTAAGTTTCCATCACAAAACGTGCTTATTTTAACACTTTGCTTTTTTTCCAGTTCAAAGATTGCCGAGTGTTTCCATCACAAAACGTGCTTATTTTAACATGAAAATGATTTTATAATGAATTTATTACTTAAAATAAAAAGTTTCCATCACAAAACGTGCTTATTTTAACTTGAAGAGAGAGAAAATGAATTATTAAACAAAATGTTTCCATCACAAAACGTGCTTATTTTAACAGGATAATTTTTCTTAATTTTATTATAGTATTTTTACTGATATTTATAGTTTTCTATACCATAATTTTTCTACCCCTAAATAACCCCTTTTCTTTATAAACCCTATAACAAAACAATTCAAACTTCTATCTAAAAAACAACAATAAATAAAAAACAAAAACATAAAATATAATTAATCAACCGTGGATTTTTAAAAATAATATTAAATAATCAAAAACTCTAAAAAAACTCCATAATCAAAAACATCGAAATATATAAAATAATAAAATAAACCACCCCTTCGAAACCCACTAAAACCAAATAAAAAACAAAAATCTCAATTAAAAACTCAAAACACAAAAAAACAAAAACAAACAACAAGATAAATAAAAAAATAGAAAAATTTTTAAGTTAATGGGATTTTAGTGCTCTACTTCCCAGAGCCATGGGAATTCATCTATATCATTAAAGTTTTTGTTTTTCATTTCTTCGTAGAGTGTTTCAGTATCTTTTCTGAAGTATTTGTTATATCCTATTAGTTGTTCGTTGTTTGCTAATTCATCTAAGGCCATTTTCAAGTATTTTTGAGCGTTATCATAATCTCCTAATTTTGCGTAAGTGCATCCAGTCATAACTGTTCCAAGGAAGTAGTAGTTTTCGTGTGCAATACTTCTGTTTGAAACATTTGGATTATCAACTAAGTATTTGAAGTCCTTTAAAGCGAGTTCGTAGTATGTTTTGTTTCCTGTGTATCTTCCGAGATAGTAGTATGCTAAGCCCCTTTCATAGTGTCCTACTGGAATATCTGCTGGATAGTCATCAGCAGGAGGAACCATCATACTTGAGAATCTTATGTTCTCTTTTAAGTGCTTTATAGCATCGTCTAAATCTCCTTTCTTCATATCTACCATTGCAATGTATCTGTTTGCCTCTCCGTAGTATGGTGAGTAGTCATCTAAATCATCAGATGTTGGGTCTGAATATTTGTTTATGATTAGGTTACAGCATTTCATAACTTCATCGTATTTTCCTAATTGGTAGGCAGAAACAGCTGTTGGCATGTATCCTAAATCCATTGTCCAACCTAATTTTGGACCGTAGTTGTCAACGAACATGTGGCATTCTTTGTTTGCAGTTTCATATGTTATTTTTGGATCGTGTAGTTCAGCCAATATAATTGCTGACCAGACAAGGTGCTCAAATGCTGGCCCTTCTGGAATTGCATATTTTACCATTGGGTTAACTTTTGGATCTGTTAACTGTGAGTAAGCATAGTATTTGTATGAGTCGTTAAATTCTCCCATTGATAAGTAGGTTCTTGCAATGTTTGCTAATAATGAAGCAGTTCCTCCTTTTCCTGAAACTCTGTATATATCATCTATTCCTTCCAATGCTTTGAAGTCAGGAGGTAAGACATACTTAACTTTATCGTTGTAGGTGTCGTAGTAGAGGTAGTTTGCTGCTCCTATCAGTTCATATCCAAGTGCAGCGTCTTGTGGATCTAAGTCCATAAACCTATGAACGCATTTCATTGCTATATCGTAGTATTTTTGCTCATCTGGAAGTCCTGCTTGAATGTATGTTTCGTTTGGATATTTGTCGTAGTGGTAGAAGTGATCTGTATTTGCATAAACGTTTGCTTTGTTATACCATGCCCATGGGTAGTAAGGATCTGCCTGTATTGCCAAGTCGAAGTAGTGATCTGCTAATTTGTAAGCGGACATGTTTCCGTCAGCAATTGCCTCTCTTAATATTGGAATTCCTTCGTTCGTGTATTTTGCTGCCAAATATTCTGCTTTATATGTGGTGTATCCGTAAACTGCTAATCCGATCGCTCCGATGATACAGAGTATTCCGATAACGATCTTCGCCGTCTTATTCATTATATCCACCTTAATTAATTTTTTGATTAATTTTTGTTTTTGTTCATTGGTTTTTGATAAGGTTTTATTATGCATAGCCAAATATTCGTATTTACTGTTTCTGCTCGGTAGCAACAGGAACTGTTTTTTCTAAGTTTATCATGTTCTTTAAATATCTTCCAACGATTCTTCCGATATAGTCCCCAATAAATCCTGAAACTATCGATAGGATGAATGTTATAACTAATGCTGAAACGCTGTATCTTGCAGCGAACACATCTGGGTTAAATGCCCAGAACACAGCCCAGTTTATTATAACTGCAACGGGCAATCCAACTGCTCCATTGTATCTTTCAGTTAGATAACCCATTATGATAAAGGATGTTAACCCAACGATACCGAACCATGGTGGATTTGAGACACCAAACCAAGGACTTGCTATTAGAGCGAAGCAAGCGATTAGTGTTGCAGTTAAAACACCGTAGTATTTTCCACATACCTCTTTTGCTATAACAATCCAAAGTATGTAATAGAACCCTCCAAATAGAACCATCCCCAAGAATGGGGCTCTTATATGGAACAGATTGTACCATAAACTTTCAATTGAGAATAAACTGCTGAAATATCCTATTAATGCTAAGAAATAAACTATTGCGAATTTTGTTAAGTCAGTATAAAGCTTACCATATACATTGTTTGCAGATGACATTGTTTTTCACCCCTTTTATGAAGAGTATATGTCTTTTTAGCATCTCTTTGTAGGTTGAGTTTCTTGCATCTCCGAGTGTGTCATCACTTAAATAGACGCATGGAGATTGTAATCCATCGTATCTGACGAACATACATTTTAATAAAACCCTACAGGGTGTTGTGTGTTTTAATGGGAAATACAATGGAATTTGTTTTCCATATTTTTCTTTTATTTGGTTGAAGAAGGTTTTTTCTTCTTTTGGGGTTAACCCATATTTTACATCATTATCAACATTGTAAATGTCGAATAACCTGTGGAAGACGATTCCATCAACTCCTAATTCAATAGCTTTTTCTACAATATCCTTTATTTCTTCTAAATTTTCTTTGAATACGGTTATATCAAAAAATGTGGTTATCGGAACTCCTCTCTTTTTCCTCTCTTCAAGTAGGGCCTCAATATTTTTTAAAATCTCTTCCTTTCCATCTAATGTAAATATTCCAAAGGCAATTTCATCCAATCCACTTTCCAAGACCTCGTCTAATCTCTCTCCAAGTAGTTTTCCATTAGTGCATAAACTCGCTTTGACGTTTTGCTGTTTTATGTATTTTACCATTTTAAACAGGTCTGGATGTAAAAAACACTCTCCCCATCCGTGTAAAGCAACTTCGTCGAATTCGCTTATTGGGAGTTTGGTAAAGTCCTCATAACTCATATATCCAACTCCCCTTTTCCAGTGCGTCCTCATACATATCTTGCAGTTGCTATTACAGTCATTGGTTGTTTCGACTTGCAGTATCTTAGGTTTTATCATTGATGTTAAAATCGAAAGCACGTCATCCACCGTTATGTCGCTCTATTTGATATTACTATTTTCCAAACAATCTTACATATTAATTTTATTTCCATTTCAATTATTAAACACCTGTTAATAAAAAATGAAGATAATAACAGATCCTAATTTAGGATCTGTTTAATACTGCACTTAAAGTGTCTTTGAATGCGAATAAGACAACTCCGATTATTCCTGCAAACCCTATGATCTCAGCGATCATTAAGGCCTGGGAGATCATTGTGGCTCCAACGCTTGTAGTTGCTGAAACTGGTGCACACATCGATTATCACCTCCAAAAAATTGTCCATTTTAGAGATTTATTGCTACCCCAAAAAGAAAATTATGTATTTATTCAGACATTGGGACTTTTGAGATATTTTCGACTTTTGAGCTAACAAAGCTCCATGCTGAGACCAACATTAATGCAGCTGCTCCTAAGATGTATGGAAGCATCATTCCAACACTTGGTAATGCTCCCATTGCGGTAACTGATATTGGGGTGCACATAGTTTTCACCTCCACAAAGTTTTACAATTTGTAAAGTTGACTTTATGATATATAAAAGTTTTTGTTAACATTTTTGTAGTTTTTTTAGGTTAGTATTACTTTTTGAATACGATTTTTTGAAATAATAATTATAATTATGATATTTTATTATATTAGTATGATTAATTAGGTAATATTTGAAACGTTTACTGTTTTGCAATAAAACTGCAATAAGTGAAAAATAATCTTTTATGATATTAATTGAATATCTATTTAAAAACTGGAAATAATTCATAATTTAGTCAAAAATAAAGGTTTTTTACTTGATAAAATTGCAATTTATTGTGTTTTTATTAATATCAAAGTTATGAAGGTAAGGGGTTAATAATAGGGTTGGGTAGATCACATCTTTATATTTACAATAATAAATACAAACAAAAAATTTTTAAACTGGAACTGTGCTAAAATATAAATTTAAAACATACAAAATATAGCAGTTGACTTAAATTAAAAGATAGCTGGATAATAGTTATAAGATGTGAATGAGTATGGATTATGGTGTATTGGTTGTGTTATTTTTTATTTTGGGATTGATCTTTTGTAGTTATATAATATACTGTATTATTGTGGGAGGTAAAGAAGTAAAAGAAGTATTTAAAGAGGTAAGATCCGATATTAAAGAGCCGATGATCTTTTTGATACTGATAATTGTTATTTTATATGTTGTTCAGTTATTTAATATGAGAATGTGGATGGTCTATGTTGTCATATTGGTATTTTCCCTTATTTATAATTTTATTCGAAAGAAATCATTTAAATCAAACATTTTGAAATTTTTTGAGGGTATTGCTCTCTTATGTTTATTACTGATCCTCTATACATTTATATTTAGAATTTTAATATTTTTTAACATTTCAGAAACGACCTCTGCCTTTATAACTCCTCTTGTTTCCTTATCAATACTCTTTCTTATATTATTGATGGTGGATTATATAAACACGAAAAAATAAGGCAAAAAAGGTTTAGGGTAGAGAGATAGGGTAAAAAAATAGATAAAAAATATAAAGATAAAAATAAAAGAAACATAAGAAAATATAATCTAAATTTATTAATAGGGGGGATGTTTAATGTATGTAAGTGATTTTATAAGATTTATTGAAGAGTTTGCCCCAAAAGAACTGGCAATTGAGGGAGATAATGTGGGACTTCAAGTTGGAGGTAATGTAGAAAAGGACTTGAATATGATTGGAGTAGCTCTTGATCCTTCTCTACATGTAATTAAAAAAGCGAAAGATTTTGAAGTGGATATTTTATTTACACATCATCCTTTGTTAAAAGACCCAATAAGGAATTTTACTGGCGTAATTTACAAAAAACTTAAAATTTTAATGGAAAATGATATTATACTTTATTCTGCACACACTAACTTAGATATATGTAGGAATGGATTAAATGATGCATTATCTTCTTTATATGGGTTGAAGGATGTTGAATATTTATATGATAACGGTCTTGGAAGAGTTGGACTCTTTGAAGGTAGTTTTGAGGATTTTTTGAAAATAACAAAAACATATCTGCATGAAAATCCTGTAGTAGTTAAGAGTAGGGATGTTGATGAAAACTTCAAATTAGCTGTGCTTTCCGGCTATGGATTATCTCAATCCGCAGTGAAGTATGTTTCAGAAAAAGCAGATGTTTATCTCTCTGGAGATCTCACTCATCATTCTAAAATATTGGCTGAGGAACTTGGTTTAGTGGTTGTAGATGCTACTCATTACTCCACTGAGGTTTACGGCCTTAAAAAAATTAAAGATATGTTAATCGATAAATTGGGTGTTGAAGTTATAAGTTTAGATTTTTAATATTTGGTTTTGGAAAAATAATAATTAAACAATTCTTTCAGAGCTTCTGCCTCTTAAAGGGTTTAGGAGTATAAATTCAATAGAAAATCAGATTGCTGTTTTCATCCCTTAGAGGGTCTGATTTAATTCTAAAAATTGATTTTAATATCTTTTCATCACGAATCGTGCTGATTTTAATTCATACAAAAATTCATCTGAATGTTTTTCTATTAAATTTCAATCACGAAACGTGCTTATTTTAATTGCCTCTAATACATATCCCCAATATTCTTGGATTGTATTTCCATCACGAAACGTGCTTATTTTAACAAATTATCACGTTCCATGTATTTCAAAATTTACCCTAAAATATGTTTCCATCACGAAACGTGCTTATTTTAATGCATCAGTTAGTATGCTGAGATCAATATTTAACTTCGTTTCCATCACGAAACGTGCTTATTTTAATAAAAGAGTTGCTTATTGACCTAAAAAATCCAGAAGAGTTTCCATCACGAAACGTGCTTATTTTAATATATACTTTTAAAACATAGTAAATATCGATACAAAAGTTTCCATCACGAAACGTGCTTATTTTAATACAACAAATGTAGGTGAAACTATGGCTACGAACATCAAGTTTCCATCACGAAACGTGCTTATTTTAATGAACTTGCTGATAGAATCGTCAAAAGTTCAACTAAAAGTTTCCATCACGAAACGTGCTTATTTTAATTTGACGACAAATATAAAAAAAGAGTAGCAAGATACTTATATGTTTCCATCACGAAACGTGCTTATTTTAATCAAGATATATGGCTATCGGATCTTGGGCTTCAATTTGTTTCCATCACGAAACGTGCTTATTTTAATATTTAGGAAGCTATTTATTAACTTATGGGCATATAAGTTTCCATCACGAAACGTGCTTATTTTAATAGGACAATTTTTCTTAATTTTATTATAGTATTTTTACTGATATTTATAGTTTTCTACACTATAACTTTTCTACCCCTAAATAACCCCTTTTCTTTATAAACCCTATAACAAAACAATTCAAACTTCTATCTAAAAAACAACAATAAACAGAAAATAAAAACAAAAAATATAATTAACCAACCGTGGATTTTTAAAAATAATATTAAATAATCAAAAACTCTAAAAAAACTCCATAAATAAAAACATCAAAATATAAGAAACAATAAAATAAGCCACCCCTTCGAAACCAACAAAAACCAAATAAAAAATAAAAATCAAAACAAAAAACTCAAAAATCAAAAAAACAGAAACAAACAACAAGATAAATATCATGCATTATTAAATTAAATATATAATATAGAAATAGACGTCAATATTAAATATTTGTAAAATGCTAAATTGTCTGTTGACGATAACAATATATATGAACTGCCACTATATTTCAGAATATTAAGCATTATTGAGGGAAAAATTATGGTAAAAGTCAACTATAAGAGATGTGGTTATTGTGGAGCTTGTGTTGGTGTATGTGAAAATTTGGCAATAAATTTAATAGAGCATATAGTTGTGATAGATGAAAAAAAGTGTAGTGATTGTAATCTTTGTGTAATTGTATGTCCATTAAACGCGTTAGAGGGAGAAAAATGAGAGAGTTGATGGATAGTTATGATGTTGTGGTTGTTGGAGCAGGGCCTGGAGGAAGTATGGCGAGTTATGCTTCTGCAAAAAATGGAGTAAAAACTCTTTTAATTGAAAAATCTCAGGAAATTGGAGAACCAGTAAGATGTGCCGAAGCAATTCCATCAATTGAGGAGTTTGGAATAAAACCAAGTCCTGAATTTGTTAGAAATATAATTAAAGGAGGGATTCTTTTTTCTCCATCAGGAAAAAAGGTTGTTGTTACACAGGGTAAAGCACAGGGGTTTGTTGTTGAGAGAAAGATCTTTGATAAGTATTTGGCAGTTAGAGCTGGTAGGGCAGGAGCAAAGATTGCTGTGAAGTCAACTGTTGTAGGTTTGGAGAGAGATGGAGATTATTGGAATGTTATAGTTGAATTTTTGGGAGAGGAGTATGTTGTAAAAACAAAGATTGTGATCGCTGCCGATGGTGTTGAGAGTAATGTAGCAGAATATGCTGGATTAAAAGCAAAAAAGAAACCGTTGGATATATGCTCTTGTGCTGAGTATGAGATGACAAATGTTGAGTTGTTTGATAAAAATATGATGGAGTTTTACTTTGGAAATGATGTAGCGAAAGGGGGTTATGCTTGGATATTTCCTAAGGGAGAAACAGCAAATGTTGGACTGGGTGTTAGGGATAAAAAAAAGAAGGCAATTGATTACTTAGAGGAATTTATAGAGAATAGTTTAGCAAGTGATAAACTAAAAAACGCTACTCCTGTGGAATTTAAAGTTGGTGGAGCCCCTGTTTCTGGGCCAATAGAAAAAACCTATGCTGATGGGATTTTGGTTGTTGGAGATGCTGCAGGACAGATAAGCCCTTTAACTGGTGGAGGAATTTATTTAGCGATGGATTGCGGATTGATGGCTGGAGAAGTGGCAAGTAAATCTATAAAGTCAAATAATTGGAGTGAGGATGTTTTAAAAGAATATGAGAAGTTATGGAAAGAGAAGCATTATGAATATTTGCTTAATCATTTAAAGTATAGGAAAATCTTGGAAAAACTTTCTGATGATGAATTAGATGCTCTTGCGGAAGCGTTAGGGGATAATTTAGATGGTATTGATTTAAAAAAGTTCGTAAAGAGGATAATAACAAAAAAGCCATCTCTTTTAAAGTATTTCAAGGATCTTATTTAAATTTTAGGTTTTGCAAATATATAAAAAGAGATATTTAATATTTTTGAATTATTCTTCTTTTTTTGGTTTTTTAACAACTAAAACCGGACAGTGTGCATTTTTAATAACTCTTTCTGCAACACTTCCAAGGAGTATTCTTTCGAGACCTGTTTTCCCAGTAGTTCCCATAACAATTAAATCTGCTTTTTTCTTTTCTGCGAATTCTACGATTTCTGTTGCAGGAACACCTTCTAACATTTCTGTGTGTATTGTCAATCCTTCCTCTTCTGCAAGTTTTTTTACTTTTTTTAGGGCTTCTTTACCTTCTTCTTTTAAAAGTTCACTTATTAATTCCCAACTTCCCTCTGCAGGAAGTCCCACGAATGGAGAGACATCTACCACATATATGGCATATAATTCAGAGTCAAATTCTTTGGCAATTGCAATAGCATGCTTTGCAGCTTCGAGTGAAACATCTGAGCCATCCGTTGGGACGACTATTTTTTTATACAAGATTTCACCTTTTTTGGATCGATTAAGATCTGGGAACATAAATAGTTGGATCTCAACATCTATATAAACCTTAACCGTAAAATTAAAAGTGGCGATGATGAAAAGAGGGTTAGCTGATATTGTGATGATACTTACCCGATCTGAGCCATTTTTTTATTTTTTATTTACATTTTTAAGTCGTTTATTCTTTTTCATCCTTTTTTTCGCTGTCGATTATTACAATTCCTCCTTTTAATTTTTCTACTTCTTCTTCGCTCAACTCTTCCTCCTCCACACCCTCTCCAATTATTGCACTATGTCCAAGAGGATCTATGAGAATTAATGTCACTGATTCTTTTCCTTCTTTTATGTTTTTTATTTTCTCTCTAAGTTCTTCCGCTTTTTTCTTCTGCTCTTCTGTTTCTGCCCATCTTATAAGTGTCTGGAGGATATTATCTACTCTATTTAACACTCCCTCCACGTTGCTAACGAATCCTTCTGCCAGTGGTCCAGGGGTTATTTCAACTCCGAGTTCTGGTATTTCGATATAAGCAGAGGAGCTTCTTACTACTCTTTTATTTAGGTCTTTTTCGCTTTTAATTTTTAGTTTATATTTTTTTGGTTCCCTAACTTCTAATGGAAACACATCACTTCTTCTAAAATTGCATTTTTCACATATCATGGTTGTTTCTAAGACCGGACCAAAATATGGGATGTCTATTTGATGAGAGGTTATAACAAATGTTCCTTTTCCTCCACAGACAGGACAATCTAATCTTTGCACATTTTCCATCGTATCACCCATGGGAACTTTTAATCAATCTAATATATAAAATTTTCGTCTTGGGTTTTGTAGTTAATTTTATATATTTGCCAGAGGATAATGTTATTCCATAGCGATAATGTAATGATTGATTATGAACAATAGCGGAAATTAATTTCCTATAACGTTAAAGTGGGAACATGTATAAGAAATTAGAAATCATCGAACGAGCAATTCTCTTAAATCCACAATATATACAAGCATTTAGGGAAAAATTAAAAATAACTCAGTCAAAATTGGCAAAAGAAAGCGGGATAAGTCAGTCCCATCTTAGTATGTTGGAGAAGGGAAAGAGACCTGCAACCAAACTTATCGCAACAGCATTAACGCTTGGATTATTAAAGTGTTTCTCATCAAATAATGTTGAAAATCCAATTATTGAACTTTTGGATGCACTTTCCATGCTAAAATTTGAAGATACGTTTGCAGAGTTAGTGTCTGAAATAATAGAGAAAGGTGATAAAAAATATTTAAGATATATAGAGGCGTATCCAGTGTTAATAATTAGCAAAGAAAATCTCTTAAACGAAATGAGAACAAGATTGGAAGTTATAGATATTGAGAAGATCGAGATGTCAAGGGGAAGGATAAAGGTTATAGGAAGGCATAGGGACAATAAGTGTGTGGAAATATTTTTAGATTGCTCAGATATAAGGAGATTAGAAAAAAAGTTTATGAAAAAAACAGGAAAAAAGGTTATTGTTCAGGTCTTCCCAAAGGATGAGGTTCCTCCTATTTATTCAACAAATAAGGACTGTGTGATAATACACTGTTGGTGATCATAATGCAACTACTGATCCTCTATCTTGTATCGTTGATAACTTCAATAGTTGTAGCTGCACTGCTAAAAATGCCATTAATTCAAAAAAGTAGGCCAATTAGGTTCAGTTTTGAGACATCCATATTGTTTCCAACACCAATTTTAGCGTTGGGAATTGAGGCAATATTTCGAAATTTGTTTGGGGATTATATTACGTTGGCATTTTTTGCTGGATTATTTGGAGCTTTGTTGTCTAAGTACTCTGATAAGATCTTTGGTGAGCCATAATGGATGAGATAGTTGTGAGTATATTAAAGATGCTTGTCGCTGGGGCAATATGTTGGATTAATTTTGTTATTATCGATACATACTTTGGACTTCCTGAACAACCCGGCGTTTTAGGAGCTAAGATGATAGGAGAAAAGGTTAAAGACATTGGAGGGAATCTCCACGGTGGGTATTTTATGGGAAATATTGTTTGTTCTCCTGATGCCTCTGCTGGAACTTTACTTGCTTCAATCATGAACTATCTTATGGGTGTTGAAGGAGGGTTAATAACTGCCCTTCTTGTTTGGATTGGAAATCGACTCTGTGCAGATCCAGGGTATGCGGGAACCATTGGAGCTTTAACAATAACTGCAATTATATCCCTTTTAAAGCCAATAATTGAGCCGAAATATTTTGTTGCAGGAATGGTTTTGGCCATATTTACTATTCAAGGGTTAGATCATAAACATGCATCATTATTACTTGGAAAAATCGCTAAAAAAATGAATAGAGGGGAATAATGGATATATTAGAAATAGTTATTGGAGCAGTAGCCCTTTTAATGACTTTAAGGATATTTTTAGAGAGAAGTAGAGCAAGAAAATTATTATATTTGTGTTGTTTAAGTTTTTGTATTTCTGCTCTGATTGCTTTGTATGTAAAGAGTCCAATGGGCGGAATTACAGCGATTGTATACTTTATAACCTCCACTCTATCCTCTAACGCGATCGCTTACACGATAGAACAAACAAAACATATTGAATAAAAAACTTAAAAATTAAAAATAAAAATTAAAAATGGGTGAAAAATTTGGAAGTTCTTCCACTTATTTCAGGGGTTTGTTGTATACTTGGAGGATTAGGGGTTGTTCTTCACACCAATCCCATAAATAAGATAATAATGTTAGCTTTGCTTGAAATTGGGATGATCGGTTTAATTGTCTCATCTTACTATCTTGATATTGCAATAATCTCCTCTATCTGTGAGCCGATATGCACGATAATTTTGCTTTTGGGATATATGAAATATTTAACCACGATTAAGAAGAAGAAAAAGTTTGGGAGGGATCTTCCAGTTTTATCAAAGTAGTTGGAGGGAGTTTTATGGATTTAGTTCAATATATCCTCTACTTGGGTTATGCACTATTGATAATTGGCACTCTTGGGGCAATTCTTGGGCCAAAAGTTGAAGATCCGTTAATACGATTTCTAAATGTGGAGGTTCCGAGTATAGGTGTGGCGTTGATATTCCTTACGTATGATGAGGATTTGGCATTGATGACGTTTATAGCGGTTAATGCGATATTATCTTTGATATTGATTAGAGCCCTAATTTTAAAGGAGAAGTATGAAAGCGAGTAAAGTTCGATAATAGTTATAAAATTATTATAAAATTAGGATTACAAAAATAAAATCAAAATAATAAGGTAAATTAATAAAGTAAATTTAAAATTGACGGAAATAAAAGCGAAATAAATCTTTTGGTGGAAAAATGAAAAAGTTGGGAAAAATCTGGAACTATCTTTCTAAACCTGAGGTCGTTCCAAGGATATTCTCCATATTTATAGCTCTGATCTTTGTGTTTGGGTTGTTGATGCCTCACTATCTAAACCCAGATCAACTCTATCCAAAACCGGTTCCTCACTCTCAGACGTTAAAGACCCCCTTAGCCCCTTATGATAGAGGAGGAGTCCCGTTAAAAGTTCCTGCAAAATTAAAATCCCAGTATCCACAATATGAGCCGGATCTTGGAATGATAACTGCTTATTTAACTCCTGTGGCTAATTGGATTAAAGATAAAACCTATTACTTTGGAACAACAATCGTTTCCACACCTGGAGGAATACTTGATGAGATACTCTACTACACGAGGGGGATGGATACAGTGTTGGAAAGTTCTATCCTTCTTATTTCCTTTATAATATTCAGTTGGATGTTCTTTAATAAGGATTAGGTGATAAGATGGAAAATATTATCTACTCTCTCTATCATCCCACAATGATAATCGGATTTTCGGTTGGAATACTGTCTTTACTTGCCATTGGATTTCAGAAGGATGATTTACACGCTTTAATACTTGCAGATGTTGTGGAATGTGCAATGCTCGTTATAATTGCAGGAGTGGGCACTGATTTAGCAGAGGCACTAATCTTACCGGGATTAGTTGTTAGTTTGGCTGAACTTTTAGCCGTTTCAGAAGTTTTAATAACAAGAAAACATATTCAGTCAAAAAACCATGACTCTAAGAAATTTAAACTATTTGAAGAATTTAAACTACCTTTACACACTGGGGAGTTGAAGTATGATATTGAAATGGAGGTATTAAAAACATCTCCAAAATTTTTCGCGATTATTTTAATTGTATATGGAGCGATATTAAGCGGATTTACAGGAGGGGCGGTTATTGCCACAGGATTATTGTTCTATGCATTATCTCAGAGGGTTTTGGGCTTAAATATCTTTGATGACGTAAAAACACTATGGGAAGGGATGGCTGGATTGTCTGGAGTAGCTTGGGCTTTTTGGATCTTTGGATTTCTTGGATTTTTCCTGTTTCCGAAATACTGGCTTGTCTGTCTTTTGATGTCAGGTTTGGGTTTAGTTATTAAAGTTGGGTCTAAACTTGGACTTGTTGGATATATTGGCGAGGTTAAGTGATCTTTCTAACTATAAAATAAGTTATCAATGGGTGAACTACAATGATCAGCTCAATAATAGGACAACTCTTTGGCATTGTTCCATTTGGGGATATTGTATTTGGATTTTCGGAATTTTCAATTATCGGATTTGTAGTTGCGTTAATTTTTACGATTGTAGTGTATTTAACCAAGCCAGAGAAACAGTTGGAAGCACAAAAATTTAGAGTTGAAGATAAATTAGAAGTGGTAAGCTTAGAAGAACTTAAAATCAGAAGAATGATGGCTATTGTATGCGGAATAGCTACTGCGGGAGCTATGTTAACTTATGATTTGTTTGATTATGCTTTATTTTTAACTCTTGTAGGAATTGCGAATATTGGAATTGTTTCGGCTGTAAAAAAGGACTGGGTGTTAAATGCAAGCTATCAGTATGGTCTTATTGCAATGATTGCAACTCTTCCTTTATTTGGTTCTGCAGGAATGATATTGGCAAAAACTGGAACTCTTTCACTGTTTGAGCTTCCAAAAATCCCTACTTCACTGTTATTTGAAAAGATCATATTTGCTGCGGGGATGGCAGGAGAGACAGGTATTGCCCCTTTCTATGCCTCCAAGGCAGAGATGTTTAGAGCTCCCGGATCTCCATACATCCTTATGATTCATCTTTCATCACTTCTGTTGATAGTGAGAACTGTTGAGATACTTTTAACGATTTAAAGGTGAAAAAATGGATGAAGAAAGAAAATGTGGACTTTATTTGTTGATAATTGGATTGCTATGCACATTTGGAATTGTGATGTTTAAAGGAATGATATGCTACCTACTCTATGTAATTGCTGTTCCCTGCTTACTTTATGGAATTGGATCATATTTAATTCCAAAAACTCGAAGAAAAAACGCAGGTAGATTACCGTTTAGAGGATTTTAATGTCAAAATGTAGGATATGTAGAGGTAAAGCATAAAACATAAAGAAGTAAATTCATAGCAAAAACCTAAAAAGGAGACAAATTAAGGTGAGGATCATGGATTCATCCATAATAAACGTAGTAAATCTAACAATTCATGCATTTTTGGTTGGATCTCTATTACTTGGGCTTCACAGGAAAATTATTGCAAGAATTCAAGGAAGGCCAGGTCCTCCTATAATTCAATATCTACTTCACACAATTAAATTCTATGTAAAGGAGATAACCTTTCCCATAACTGCTGGAAATCCTCTCTACATATTTGTGGCATTGTTAGATGTTTCTGTTTGGTTAACGGCCTTAATTATTGCAATAGACCTTAAATCTTCATTATTAATAATTATTGGAATTTATGTATTGCAGAAAATAGTGGAACATGGATGTGGGCTATCCTCTGGATCTCCATATGGGAAGATTGGAGGGGTTAGAAGTGTCTTCTCAGCTGCGGCGGAAGTGCCTTTATTTGCAGTAGTTGCAGCAATATATCTAACAACACATTCCGTTCTAATTTCGGATATATTAAATTATCAATCAATACATGGAAGTTTACTCTTCAAAATGCCAATTTGTGCCTTTGCATTCTTTATACTACTTGTCTCTAAGGCACCAAATAGCCCCTTTGGTATTGTTAAGGGAAAAGATATTGTCAGCGGATACATGACAGAACATTATGGTTTACTGGCTTCTATAATATACATTGCTGAGGCAATTGCCTACTTCGCTCTACTTTGGATCTTTATTGCGGTCTTTATTGGGCCTTGGGTTGTGTCTCATCCATTGATAACACTGGCTGTGATGGTTGGGCTAACTGTTATATTAGCGTTTGTTAATGGACTAACTCCTCTCTTAGCTCCTCATCACTCAGTAATGCTTCAAATGACTATTGCAGGGCTTGTGTTGTGTGATGTATTATATCGCTTAATAATGGGAGGATAATAAACTTTATTGAGGGATACTATGAGTAAAGCAAAAAATTACATCTATTTCTTTGCAATTGCTTGTTTAATAGCTCTTGCATATACTATTTCAATAAATGCAATACAAATGAGTGTGATTCCAGCCATATTAGTATTTCTATTTATATTTGCATTAGAGGTTTCATCTATAAACAAAAGAATAGCTCACAACCTTGAAAAAATAGAGGTTTTATTCATGCTCGCTGTCTTGGTGTTCTTTGCATATGCGTTTTATAAACTGTATATGGTTATTCCCACGTAAAAACGGTGAGAGGTTATGGATCTGTTTAATCTTAATTTAGCAATAGTTTTATTTATAATAGGGAACTTCGTTGGATTGGAATACAGTTATAGAAGATACACAACCCCTTATACTGAGAAAAAAATAGATAAAATAGCGTTAATTTTGTCAGTAGTGGGAGGTTTGCTGATAAACACGCCTCTTTATGTAGTAGGGTGTTTCTTAATTGGGTTTCCATTGGGTATGAGGCCAGGGTATGGAAGGATCGAGTTTGTAGTTGGAGGGATTATTGCATTACTAACTTATCTTCTACTAAACTCATACTAAATACCCAAATACTTAATAACGTATTTGGGTTGTTGTTGAGGTGAACACAATGTCTGAAATTGTAGATATTGACAAAAGATACGTAGAAAATGCCTTAAAACAAAAAATGAATGTTCTAAGAGATAACAGATATTTGATGGATGATGTATTTATCCCAATAGCTAAGGCGTTAAAAATGGATGTTGAAGAAGTTATAGAGTTATTTGCAAAAAAACTGGATTTTGCCTCTTGCTATGAATTGCACGCTTATGCAGAACAGGCAAGGATGGGGTGTTTAGGAAGAAAGGTGGATATTGATTTAGGATTATGTTGGATATGTGATTTCTTTGGATTAATAACAAAAGAAGAAGCGGATCTTATTAGAAAAAAAGTTGTTGAAAGCCATCTTTTATATAAAAAGCCATACAATGAGGCGTTAGAAGAAGGAAGGCAGATGATTATTAAACTGCTAAAAGAGGAGTGATCTGTTGTATATTTATCTATTAAGTTTACATATTAATCTACCTCTTAAAATTTATTTGGGAATAACTATGATAAAAGAACTATTTAGAAACCATAGGGCTCCGCCCTATTGGTATACCCGAAATATCTGCTCCGTTGCAGAAGATCTGCCTCTTAAAATTTGGCTGGAGGAATAACTATGATAAAAGAACTATTTAGAAAAAGATCGATCCACGTTTGTGTTGTCAATACCGGAGGTTGCAATGGATGCGATATTGAAATCGTTTCCTGTTTATCTCCGAGATATGATATTGAGCAGTATGGAATATATGTCCACAACAATCCAAGAGAAGCGGATGTTTTACTAATAACTGGGCCAGTTACTTTACAATGGGCTGAACGATTGAAAGAAATTTATGAAAAGACCCCAGAACCGAAAGTTGTGGTTGCAGTAGGAGCATGTGCTCTGAGTGGAGGAATATTTAAAGAAGGGCACGTAATTGGAGGAGTCCATAAAGTTATTCCCGTTGATGCCAAGATTCCAGGATGTCCTCCAAGACCCTCCGAAATAATAGAAACGATATTAAAAGTTGCTCCTAAGGCAATAGCAATGAGAGAAAAACTCATAAAAGAAAAAATGGAGAAAAATGAGGTTTAATATTTAATAACATTATATAATGCAATACTAATCATTGTGATAATTAATGAAAGAAAAATAAACAACATAAAAGCGTGAAAACATGTCCACAGTTCCAATTGGGCCAATTCATCCTGTCTTAAAAGAACCGTTAAGAATAAAACTCGTCTTAGATGGGGAAAAACCCGTCGATGCAGAAATTGAGATGGGTTATGTTCATAGAGGAATAGAAAAAATCATGGAAGGAAAACACTGCCATAAGGGAATTCACTTAGCCGAAAGAGTTTGTGGAATTTGCTCATACATACACACAATGACCTTTGCGGAATGTATAGAGCATATTTCAAAGATAGAGATTCCAGATAAAGCAAGGTATTTAAGAGTTATAACTTGCGAATTGGAGAGGATACATAGTCATTTAATTGCTTCTGCGGTCTATAATTTATCTATCGAACATGAAACATTGGCAATGTGGCTTTTAAATGTTAGAGAGATAGTTATGGACTTAATGGAGATGATCTCAGGGAATAGGATAAATATGAGTTATAATGTAATTGGAGGAGTTCGAAGAGATATAAATAGAGAGATGATGGATGAAATATACAAAAAACTTGATGAATTTGAGGAGGAAATAAAAAATATCATTGAAGTTTTCGAGACAGGGCCTTTAATTGCTTTAAGAAGTAAGGATATTGGTATTTTGCCTTATCACGAGGTTATGAGGACAAGAGCAGTAGGGCCTGTTTGTAGGGCATCAGGACTACCAGAAAGTGATTGGCGACTAAGACATGCAACCTATCAAGAACTCGACTTTAAACCTGTTTGGAGAACAGAGGGAGATAACTTTGCGAGAATGATGGTTAGGCATGAGGAGGTCTTAGAGAGTGTAAGATTGATCAGAAAAGCGTTAGAGTATTATGAAGAATGTTCTGGGGATATTAGGGTAAAGGCAGAGATAAAAGGAGGAAAGGGAGTTTGGAAAAACGAGGCACATAGAGGAGAGGTTACTTACAAGATGGAAATTACAGATGGAGGAATAATAAAGCGAATAATGATTAGGACTCCAACAGTTATGAATTTAGAAGCATACAAATACATGTTAAAAACTTGTCCGACAGTTGCTGATGCTGTTTCTACTTACACAAGTATAGATCCTTGCATATCTTGCACTGAGAGGAGTATATACATAGTTAAAGATGGAAAAGAGATTCCAGTAGGAGTAAAACATCCATAAAGAGGATTACTAATTTAATTATTGTAATTAGGTGGTTGTTATGGCATCTTCATTATGGTATCTCTATGAATTCGCAAGGAGGAAATGGATTAAAAGATTTATTAATGCGAAATCAGATAAAAGTTCTTATATCCCTCCCGAGAGGTATAGAAAAGTCCCACCTATTGTAAAATACCCTGAGAGGTGTATTTCTTGTGAAGGATGTAAGGAGAGTTGCCCTGCATTTGCGGTAGAGATGATTTACAGTGAGGAATTTCAAAAAAACATTCCGTTAATAGATGAAGGTTCATGTATTGCCTGTGCCAACTGTGTAGAGATGTGTCCAACCGGAGTTTTGGAAATAGATAAACATAGGATAGAAACAGAAGGATTATTCTTTGATAAACCAAAATATAATAACCTATTAATTGATGATGAGGTGTGTGTCCACTGCGGAAACTGTGAAAGGGCTTGCCCAATAAACGTAATCGAGCGGAAAGAGGGAAGATATGTAATAAATATGTCTCAATGTATTTCTTGTAAGGAGTGTATCAATGCCTGTCCAATAGAGGATGCGATCATAGTTGTTGATGAGAAAACATTAAAGGAGAAAATAGAAAAAGCATTCGAAATTAAAACTAAAAAGATCATGGGAAAATTGGAAGTTAAAGAAGTTATAAAAGAAGTTCCCCATATAGTTGATAGTATATGCTTAACTTGTGGATTGTGTAAGGATGTTTGCGTTGGAGAAATTGATCTAAATAAAAAAGTTATTGTTAACTGTGTAAAATGTGGGTTTTGTATAGATGTCTGTCCAACAACTGCCATAAGGACTCATAAAGAGATCGTTCCAAAGAGGAAGGATATATGCTACATGGTTGATGAGGATATGTGTATTGGATGTAGAATCTGTCAGAAGGTCTGTGGTTCTGGTGCTATAAAGATCAGCAAAGAGACAAAACTTCCATACATTATTCCAGATCTCTGTGTTAGGGGAGGGGCATGTGCAAGAGAGTGTCCTGTTGGGGCTATAAAAATTGTTAAACCAGAAGAAGCCGAAAAAGCTGTTAAAGTTAGAATAATTGAAGATAAAATCATTGAAACTATTGAGAAAGATCTAATCTCATTCACAAAGAAATACGGAAAAGTTAAAGAGGAAATAGAAAAATTATCGATTAAAAAGTTAAAAGAAGAGTTAAGAAAAAAGGTCTACGAGGAAAATAAAAGAATAATGAAAAAGAAGAGGGAGTTGCAATGATAAAGGAAATTATCTCCAAACATTTTAATTTAGAAGATAATATCAAACTACTCCCAAAATTTAACATAATATTGAACAGAAGAGAAATTATTGTTAAAGAGGATAAGTGCATTGGTTGTGGAAAGTGTGTAGATGTCTGTCCAACTGATGCAATAACCTATAATAATAAACTTCATATTGTTATAAACAAGGAAAAGTGTGTATTCTGTGGAAAATGTAAAGAAGTGTGTCCGACCAATGCAATAGTTATAATTCGATTGAGATGTGAAATAAAAGAAGATGCGAAAATAATCGAAGTTGACAAGTATGAGTTTATTGATTATATAAGTGAAAGATGTGCTTCCTGCTTAGTTTGTTTAAGGAATTGTCCATTTAATGCCATTAAGGAATATGAAGACAAGATTAGAATTGACATAAACAAGTGTGAACTCTGTGGAAAGTGTGAAGAGATCTGTCCTTTGAATGCAATAATATTACGATAATAATTAATGAAATAATTAGGATAAATAATTAGTGCAGTATTTATAAAAGGTGGTGTCATTTGATAGAAATTAAAAAACCACTAAAAGAGATTATAAAGAAGATAGATGGAGATGAAAATTATATTAATGAAATTGCAAGGAAAATAACCCCTATATCCTACAAATTAATTTATATAGATGAAACGAAATGTGTTAGATGTAATCTCTGCTACAAAGAATGTCCAGTAAATGCAATAGAAAAAGCAAAAGTCAAAAATCCTGCTAAAATAATAGAGGATAAATGCGTTAAATGTGAAATATGTGCTCAAACGTGTCCAGTTGGAGCGATCTATGTTATAGAAGGAGAGGCAGAGGTTAAAGATGAGGAAGTCCATTACTTGATAAAAGAAAAGCCAATTCCACATCGAAAAATAAGATTAAAAAGTTATCATCTTGATGAAGAAAAGTGTATAAAATGTGGAATATGTGCAAGATTCTGCCCGACAAACGCGATAAAAGTGGTTAGGAGGAAGAGTATAGAGGTTAACTTAGATCTTTGCATGGGTTGCGGGGCGTGTGAATCGGTATGCCCAAAAAAATGTATAAAAGTCGAAAATGAGATAGGAGATGTGATAAGAACGAGAGATATTGATGTCAATAAAAACTTATGTGTTGGTTGTTTCGTTTGTATAGAGGAATGTCCTGTTAATGCAATAGATCAAGATGGGGATAAAGTAAAAATAAACAAGGAAAAGTGTATACTCTGTGGAAGATGTGTTGATGTCTGTCCAACAAACGCGATAAAGATGTGGAATATACATTAGACCCATTTCTCAATTAGATTTTTTAAATCCTCTCTAAACTTCTCATTTTTTAAGAGATCTTCTAAAATCTTCTTCCTATCTTTTGGGTTTGGGATTATTTCTTTTAAAACATCTCTGAACTTTGCTATTCCCTCTAAATCTGTCGATTTTAAGTAGTTTTCTACAATAATTCTAATATTTCTTGCTATCAAGGGGCTTTTGCCTCCTGTGTATATACTAAAAATCACACCATCAACTTCTGTGCAAGCGGGAATTATAAAATTAATTTCTTCTTCATTTGTTGATGAATTTACAAATTTATCCAAAGATAATGCAATTTTTACTATTTTTCTATTTATCTGAGGATCTATTGCGGTTATTACAAAATCATATTTTGTTATAATTTTTTTTAGTTCGTCATCACTTAACTTTTCAATATCTAATTTTATTAAATTTAAATTATCGCATCTATCTTTTAAAGATTTAATTTCCTCACTAAACTCCTTAGAGTATATATCCACCATTCCTCCGTTTTTCAATATTTTTTTAGCTCTTCTCGTTCCCACAGATCCACAGCCGAATATAACAACCTTTTTTCCTTTAAAAGATAACAAAACAGGAAGCAAAAGAACCCCCCTATATTGTCTTATTATCTATATTTTTAATTTTTATATGATATTTTTTGTTTTAAACTTTTTATTATCCTAACGCTATTCGGATCTACGGAAATAGAAACCTCATCCTCTACATTTAAAGTTTTTAACATATTAGGAGTTAATAGAGATCTTAATGTTTCTCCTCCAAGATCCAAGGTTATTTCAACAACCTCTCCTCTCCTTCGAATATTTTTAACTTTACATCTCTTTTCTCCATAAAAAACTACAACATCCTCAGGCCTTATGGATATTAACACATCTCCATCTCCCATATCTACACTTTTTACAACTGTATCTCCCACTTTTATCAATGTTAACCCATTTTCATCTTTTCCAATGACTTCTCCTTTTAAAACATTCGTTCCAACAAACTCAGCTACAAAGTTTACCGATGGTTTGTAGAAGATTTCCTCAACTGATCCTTCCTGCAAAATACATCCTCCTTTCATAACCGCAACCCTATCGGCTAAACTCCAAACATCCTCAAAATCGTGTGTGATATGAATTACTGTGGTTCCATACTCTTTAACTGCTTTTTTGACTAAATTTCTTAGGTTTTCTTTTGTTTTTACGTCTAAGGCGCTGAATGGCTCATCCAACAGTAAAACTTCCGGTTCAATAACTAACGCTCTTGCTAATGCAACTCTCTGCTGTTCTCCTCCGCTAAGTGTTTTTACATTTCGCTTTAAGATGTGTGTTATATTTAGTATTTCACATATCTCTTTTATTCTTTTTTCTATTTCTTCCTTACTTTTAATTTTTTTCTTTAATCCATACGCAATATTCTCAAAGGCAGTCATGTGAGGAAATAGCATGTAATCCTGATAAACTATGCTCATTTTTCTTTTTTCAGGAGGGAGGTTTGTTATATCCTCTCCTGCAAGATATATTTTTCCTAACTTTGGTTTATAAAATCCGGCTATTGTTTCTAACAGTATGGATTTACCGCTTCCTGTTGGCCCTATTATCGTTAAATAATCTCCTTTTTTTACTTTCAAATTAATATCCTTGAGTTTAAATTCTCCGAGTTCAATACTTATATTTTTGACTTCTAAATATGATAATTTTGACATGTGTTTTTCACCATTAATATTTAGTTCCTTATGCTTTCTACCTTCTTAAAATTGGAAGAATTTACTCCTTCAAATTTTTCAAATATTAGAATTGCAATAAATGAGATTATTATTAATAATATCCCGCTCGTTATTGCCATTCCAAGGTTTCCATAGGATATATTTAAATATAATGTTATTGGAAGTATTTCTGTGTTCATATAGGATCCACCTGCCAATATCAAAACTGCCCCAAACGCTCCCATGCATCTTGCAAAAGTTATTATTGTTGAAGCAAAAAGTCCATTTTTTGCTAACGGCAAGGAAATCCTAAAAAATGTTTCTAACTCTCCATATCCAAGAGATCTCGATACAAATTCATATCTTGGATTTATCCCTTCGAACGTTGAATATATAACTCTAACTGCATAGGGGAGAGCTGTAAAAAATTGAGCAATAACTATTCCAATTTTGGTAAAAACTATTTTAATTCCAAAGCTTTCTAAAAATTTTCCTATAAATGATTGTCCAAATAACAAAAGCAAAGCTAAACCTAAAACCAATTCCGGAAAAGCCATTGGTAGGTCGAGAATTGATTTCACGATACTTTTTCCAATGAAATCGTGTCTTGATAACGCATAACCTACCGGAATAGAGAAGAGAATTACAAGAACTGTTGAGGCAAGAGATGTTGCAATAGACAATTTTAAGGAATAAATCATTTCCTCAGTTTTTAATGAAGAGATAATTTCTGAAGGGTTTGGAACTAAGAACAATGAAAGTATGGACATAAATAGTAAAAAAGTAAATAAAAAAGATAAAAAAATGCAAAATGCTTTAAACTTCTCCATATTTTCTCACCATTGTTTATTTGATTTGTCTATTTTTTATTTTATTTTCATTCATTGTAATTTATCAAAATAAATTAACTGTTGTTGTATGGAATAAATCCCCATTTTTTCCATATTTTACTTGCTTCTTCGCTTGATATATAACTGTTAAATGCCATTGCAACATCATAATCTCCGTCTTTTTTAGCATAAACCGTTACAGCTGTTGGAATTGTCTTAATAATGTTCTCATCTTTTGGAATTTTTATAATCTCTATTTTTCCTTTTCCTTCTGCCCACGTAGCCATATCTTCCCATATTATCGTTGCATCGGCTTGGTTTGTAGCAATATATATTAAAAGTTGGTTAACTGTTGGGGTTTCCACAACAATATTCTTACTAACATTTGTCCAAAGATGATTTTTTTCGAGTATGGCTTTTGCAACTTTTCCAATTGCACACGCTTTCGGATCGCCTATAACTACCCTAACTCCGGGTTTTGCTAAATCACTTAAATTTTTTATGTGTTTTGGATTATTTTTAGGCACTGCGATAACTGGAATGTGATAAGTTATGTTTTTAATGGTGTTATTCAAAATTAAACCTCTTTTAGCAGCGTCAGCGGTGTATTTATATGCCCCAGGGATAAACACATCTCCTCCTGTTGTTGTTAAAATTCCAAACAACTCTGCACTACCCCCATAATGAACATCCACTTTTGCTCCTGTTTTGTTCTCAAAGTTTGTAATTAACTCATTCATTGGCTTCATAAGGCCTGCTCCACAGAGAACAATTATGGTTTTTCCTTCAAATTGCTTATTTGTTTGGCTTTTATTTTCATTCACACATCCACAAAAACACACTAACATACACACAACGAATGCTAAAAATATTTTTAAGATGTATGAGTTGTTCATCGACTCACCTCCATACGCTTAGATGTAATTAAAAATAGTTGTATATATTTATTATGTTTACCAATTCTAGTTAACAACATTGGAATAAAAAATAAATTAAAATAAATTAAAAAAAAATATTAAAATATAAAAAAGAAATATAGGAAAGATAGAACAAGGTTTTTACTCAAATTTATCCAAGTAGTAGTTTATAATATCCTCTCCATTTAGGTAAACTAAATTATGCTTTTCTGCATATTTTCTTGTTTCTGATTTGCTCATTGCTTCTCCATTATCTCCCATCATCTCACAGATGGTAGTTATTGGAGTTAATCCTGCCATTTCTGCAAGAGCGACCGTCATTTCCGTATGTCCTTGCCTATTTTTAACTAAACCCTCACATGCTCTAAGAAGGATAACATGCCCCGGACTTCTAAATTCTTTTCCAAAATCGTTAAATCTCTGTTCTTTTACCAACTCTGTTAATTTTTTTATTGTAAAGGATCTATCCTTGTCAGTAATTCCTGTAAATGTTTTTCTATGATTTATTGTTATGGAGAATGATGATTTTTCATCATAGGGAATGTCATTTGGATAGAGTTCCTTTAAAACTTTAAATTTTTGAGAAGCAAACTCTAAAATATCTACCATAAACGGAATTCCCAAACTTTCACATATTTTCGAATGCAAAGCTGTGCAGATTAACCCTCCAGCATCTTTTCTCATCGTTCTTATATGTTCTGGCGTTATAAATTGAGATGCAACTACCATATCCGTTTCTCCTTCTCTTTCATCAGAATCATACACCAATATTATTTCTCCTCTTTTTAATGCTTTAATTGCTTTTTCAACATTTTTATCACTCATTTTTATCTCCCTTATTAATTTTTGATTATTTTAACTCTTTGATTATCTTTTAATGTTATATCTTTTAATTTTTTGTTTTTTATGATTTTTGTTATTTTTTATTTTGGCATATTTCATTTTTTATTTATTGAAGAAGTTGTATTTTTACCAAATCCCCATCTTTTAACCCAAATTCATCTCTCAACTTTATTGGAGCCACTATTTCTACAATGTCCTCACTATGATATGTTTTTTTCGGTAATACAACTGCACCTTTTATTTTTTTATCTTTAATTATTATCTCAACAGGAAAAACTTTTACTCCAAAGAACTTTTTTCCTTCAAATTCAAAATCCTCAGTTTCGATATATTTAGAATATTTAAATGCTTCTTTAAATTTTTCTTTTGAAATATTTCTCAACTTTATATTTAAAGTTCCCTCATAAGGCACAAAACCAAGGATTTTTTTAAACGCTTTTTTATAAGGGGGAAGGGAAAGAAAGTATCTTCCTTCCCCAAAGCCAGAAACCACTTCTCCTTCAATTAACACTATCTCACTCCTGCTTTTTTGGTTTATATTCTCCAAGCAACTTTAACGCTAAAATTCCAGCCCACGAGGCCTCTAAAACCACACTCAAAAGGATCGTCATAAATGTCCCTATTATGATCGTTCCTGCAATGTCTATCGGAGAGATATATTTAGTTATATATTGAGGAATTTTATCTGCATTTTTTAAAATCTCGATACCAACAGTTACAGCCAGAGCTGCTGGAACAACACCTCTCGGCCCTTCCAAAGCCAAATAAAGTTTTTCTTTAATAGATAATTTCGATCCAAGTAATCCTATAAAAACTCCAAGGGGTCTCGCTAAAAATATCGATCCAAACGCTACTAACAACCCTACAAGGAAATAATTCTCTAACATACTAAGTTTTATACACGCCCCTAAAAATACGAAGATAAAAACACGGGCTAATAGTGAAAGATCATCACAGAATGATACAATATACTTGTAATCAATATCATCAGCCCTAAACAACGAATCCCCTAAATACAAACCCATTATTGCAACAGCCATATATCCACTAAACCCATATCCGAGAGTTTTTGGTAGGAGATCATCTCCCAAGTAGAGGAGAAGCATAGCTCCCCCAAGAACCAAGGGAGCGACATACTCATGAAAATTGCAACTTAATATTATCTTCTTGTAGATCTTTGCCATTAAAAGACCTACAACTATGGCCCCTCCTGCAAGTGTTATCAGATCTATGGCTGGATTTGAAGATGAGGATAACCCAAACAATCCTAACACTACGCTGGTGGAGACGATACCAAGAGGATCGTTAAATATGCTCTCTGCCTCCAACGTTATTGCTATTTCTGGATTTGTTTTAACTCTTGAAAATACTGGAATTAGAGTTGCAGGATCGGTTGCCGAGATTATCGCTCCAAACAAGTAGCCAACAGGAGAATTGTAGGGTAGATTCAATACAAGATTAAATACAATACCCGAAACTAAGAGTGTTATTAGAAATGTTATCGTATCTAACCTAATAACTGTTTTTATAACTCTCCTAAGTAGAGATATTCTCATCGTAAATGCTCCTCCTAACAAAATAAATATTAATCCAATTGGTCCTGCATATTCAAATATCTCCATTGCAGATTCAGATGGGATTATGTGTAAAAAAGGCCCTATACTCAGCCCCAATAGTAATAACAATGGAATATCTGGAATCTTTAATTTTTCAGCTATTTTTGCTACTAACGATCCGAGGACAAGAGCCAATCCAAGATAACCAATAGCCAACATTAGTTCCATGGTATCACAGAAATACGTGTTTTTTCCTTAATTAATTTTAACCTCTCAAATGTTTTTTCTCAATGTTTGATCATATTTTGCTTCCATATTTGGGTGTTTATTTTATATTACGACATTACTTTTCTTTTTATTTTTTGACAGTTTAAACAGTTTATTATGGCAATTTCTTAATAATCATAATTAAGAATTTTAATGATATTAATTGTTTAATTTTTTTAGGTTTTATTTTTTTGTTTTTTAGGTCAATAAATGGTTTTATTGTTAAATTAGTGTTAGATTAAAATTAGCAATGTGAGGAATATTCTCTCTACTTTAAAGGGCGGAGTTTCTTTTAGGAGAGCAGAGATTTACTTTCGTTATTCTTCCTACTAATATTAATCTCTGAGAAATATCGGTTTAATCTTTTATTTGAAAAAAATTTTTTAATGAAATCAACAAAATAAATAGATCAATGCCTATCCTGAGGAGTTCTAACCTCTTCTATAATCCTTTGAATTGTTCCTCCCAACGTTTCCACGATTTCCTGGATCTCATCAAAGTCAAGATTACTTCCTTCAATAGTTACCTTTACATTTTCAGTTTCCTTGTCAATTTCATAGACAGTAATATTTACTCCATCAATATTCGGAAGAGATGTTAATTTTAAAGCCATTTCTGTTATTTTTGGTTCATGTGGTTTTAGTATATCTAAAACGATCCTTCTAATTCCATTCAAGGTTATCCCTCTTAATGTTTTTCAACATATATATCTTTAACAATTAAATAGTTATTTAAGGTTAATTGTTAAGTATCATAAAATCTTTAATTTTTATAACTTTTGTAATTTTCATTTTTTATTCCTAGTTTTTATAATTTATAAATGGGGTATTAAGAATATTGCAGAAGGAAAACAGTTAAAAAGTTAGATATTAAAACTACAAATGATAAGATATTAATATCCCTTTGGGGTAAAAATATTTTGTGTAATTCAAAAAGACCATAAAAATAGAACCACTATATTGAAATTAAATAAGAGTTTAGTGTAAATAATAAAAAGAAAGGAGGGAGAGAATGGAAATAAACGGAGTTTATATT
>Ga0256843_1000039_pt1 | contig 107265 bp, 80 predicted proteins | sample AlvinellametaG_FD_191572 | JGI IMG/M metagenome (GOLD analysis project Ga0256843, IMG submission 191572) | Pompeii worm associated microbial communities from hydrothermal vent at the East Pacific Rise, Pacific Ocean - Alvinella | ecosystem: Host-associated > Annelida > Integument > Unclassified... | reverse complement strand
CATATTTTTCAAGAAGTTCCATAATCTGATTAGGCAACAGATAACCCTCATGTCGTCCTATCTCATTCCCATTCTTATCCCAAAAGATAGATGTGGGCAATACAATAACATTACTGTTTATTGCACCTAATGGGTCCTTATCTGTATTAATGTAATAGATTGGAGTCTTTGGGTACTGCTCTTTTATCTCTTTTAAATAAGGAGCCATATGCTCACACCATATGCACTCGGTCTTGCCAAACTCTATCATCAATACTTCTCCTTTCGGAATTTTATTGACTGAAGTTTTAATAACAGCACCAAAATCATACCCCATTAAAGTAAGGGTCAAGAGTAACAGTAAAAATAACTTTTTTAACATAATAGAGTTCCTTATAATTTTTATTTATAATTATTATAACACAAATCTACAAAGCATCAGCTACATTAATATAAAGCCCCAACAGCTCCAGCTGTGCATCTATTTTATAAATCTCTTGGTCAAGCTCTCTTACCTTTAAACGATTAATCACTATCTGTGTATCCAGATTACTTTTCTCTCCAAGGGCTTCTAAATCTTGAGAAGTCTCTAAAATACTGGCATAGTGACCTGCATCCTCTTTAGAAAGGGCTATCTTTTGGTCAATAATTTCTAATCTCTTCTCTATCAATGCAAAGTTATTTGCAATATTTTTTCGTCTCTCACTTAACTCTATTTTTGCATTAAGATAATTGATTTTAGCACTTTGAATCTCATCAAATGTTGTAATATTCAAAGGTAAAGTGACCTTAAAACCATAATTCCAATAACGCTGTTTAATCGAACTATTTGGCGAACTAAAGAGTGGATTTAAATCTTCATTAGTATAGCGACCCGTCACCGATACTTGAGGTAAATACTTACTTAATATCATGTAACTGTTATGCTTTTTCTCATCCACTCTAAAGCGCTCTCTCTGTAACTCTAACTGCTTTTCCATATATCGACTTTTATCTATCATTCCAAAATTTGGAAGGGTTATAGAGTAGGGGTCTACATCTGAAAGTAGAGAGAAGTCATTTTTTAATTTAGTTATGGTCAACTCCAGCTCTAATTTAGAAGTTATGTCTTGATTACGTTTCAATAAGGCTTGGTCATAAAGGGTTCTATTGGTTAATCCAGCTTCGTACAGCTCTTTTTGTATCGCTATATCTAAATTATCACTATCAACCATCAATGCCAATTTTTTAAGTTGATATTTTGACTTTTCAAGAGTATAAAGGGTTGTTAAAGATTGTAAAATAAGTTGACGTTTCTGAAGCTCTATATCTAAACTGTTTGCTTCTCCCAATGCTTTTGCATACTTTATTGCTGACCAGATTCCACCCGATTTAAAAATAGGCTGGTCAACAGAGATAACAAATTGACCTGTCGATAGTGCATCTCCAAACTGAGTTGAGTAGTTTTTTGAGTACTGTAATATAATAGGGTTAATCCATGAGTTCCCTAACTTTTTACTCTCTATCCGATTCTGCTCTTGTTGATATTCAAGAAGAGCAGACCTATCGGCAGAGAGAACATCTTGTAGTTCTCCCTCTGCCATAAGTAGCACAGAGAAGAGACTACAGAGAAGAGATAGCTTCTTCAAAGCGTCTAAATCCTTCATCTATCTCTGCCATACTAATCGTCAATGCAGGTAAGAAACGTACTGTATTACGTCCAGCAGGAAGTACAATCAATCTTTTTTCCATAGATTTTGCCAACACAGCTTTCATTGTATTATTATCTTTAGCTCTTAAGCCTCTCATAAGACCTAAACCAACCTCTTGGGTAAATAGATTTGAGTATTTAGCCTCTATCTCTTTTAATTTGATAGTAAAATATGCCAAAGTCTCTGTTAGTTTTCCACTATCATCCATCTTACTTAGCACTTCTAATACAGCTAAACCTGCTCGTGTACTTAGATAGTTTCCACCAAATGTAGAGCCGTGGTCTCCTGCTGTAAGCACATCTTTATGTTTTGTCATAACTGCACCAATTGGCACACCACCACCAAGACCTTTTGCCATAGTAATAATATCAGGCTCTATCTCATACATATTCGATGCCAACATCTTACCAGTTCGGTAGATTCCTGTTTGAACCTCATCAACAATAAGCAGAACACCCTGCTCTTTTAAGAAGTTTGCCAGTTTTTGAATCTCTGTCTTTTCAAATGGTTGAACTCCACCCTCTCCTTGAACAAGCTCTATCATCACAGCTACTGTCTCATCATCTATATTCTCATAAACAGCGTCTAGTCCATCTACATAAGAGAATCCATCAGGATATGGGGAGAAGCTTGGTGTGTGAAAGCTCTCTTGCCCTGTGGCTTTTACTGTGGTAATGGTTCTTCCATGAAATGAGTGTTCTAATGTGATAACTTTATATCTCTTTTTATCAAACTTGGTTTCACCATATTTTCTAGCAATTTTTATTGCCCCCTCATTTGCCTCTGCTCCTGAATTTGCAAAAAAGATTGCCCCATCATAATTGGCTAATGTACAGATTCTTTCTGCCAATTTTGCCTGTGGTTCAATAACCTGCAAGTTTGAAATATGAATAATTTTAGCTACCTGCTCTTGAAGTGCTTTAACCAAAGTTGGATTGTTATGTCCTACTGAATTTACGGCAATCCCCGATGCAAAATCTATATAGTCGTTACCATCTTCATCAAAAAGGGTTGAACCCTCTCCTTTTACAAAGTTGGTGTAGTTTCGGTTGTATGTTTGAAGTACATACTGTTTGTCTAACGCTTCTAATGTCATTTTTTTCCTTGTGATTTTTATCCAATCTGTTCATAATAAGCTTGAATCGTGTAGGTTCGATTTTATCGAACGAGAATTAAAGCCCCTAAAACAATCCGTTCGATAAAATCGAACCTACAAATTTTGAGCATTAATTCCTATGTTTGTTCCCACGCTCAGCGTGGGAACGAGGGATGATTTTTTTAGATGCTCTTTTGTGGCTCATCCACTAAATGTCCAAATGGTAATTTTGCTCCACCTAAAACATGAAAATGTAAATGACGAACCTCTTGTCCACCATTCTCTCCATTGTTTACAATAAGTCTGTAACCACTCTTATCAATCCCCATTAGGGTTGCGACCTCTTGTATAAAAGGAGTCATTTCAGCCATAATTTCGGCAGAGACATCTTGAAAACAGTCAACATGCTCTTTTGGAATAACCAAAATATGAATCGGTGCTTTGGGATATAAATCATGAAAAGCTATAAATTTATCGTTCTCTAAAATTTTATTGCTTGGAATTTCTCCAGCTACAAGTTTACAAAATATACACATCTTTTTGTCCTTTAACTATCTAAGTCAATTATTTTAATTTAAAAAATTATATCACATTCAATCCCACTATTAGCATAGTTTCGATAAAATCTCACAATTATTAATTAAAGCATATAAGAAGTAAACAGAGGTTATTTTGAAAAATTTAGAAGAACAGATTAGAAGAGCGAACTCGCTCGATGCACTAGGAAAGGTTCGTATTGAACTCTTTGGGAAAAAAGGTGCATTGGCAAAAGAGTTTGGTAAACTAAAAGATGTACCCGGACCAGAGAAAAAAGCGTTTGCAGAGGGGCTAAACAAGAGCAAAGCCCATCTTCAAGCTGTTTATGATGCGTGTTATGAGACACTAAAAAAAGAGGAGATAGAGCGTCTTTTAAAAGCTGAAGCAATTGATGTATCACTCTATAGCAACTTGAATGAAAAAGGTGCCTTACACCCTGTAATGGCAACTATGGATAAGATTATTGACTACTTTGTTGCACTCAACTTCTCTATTGAAGATGGTCCAAAAGTAGAAGATGATTTCCATAACTTTGAAGCCCTTAACTTGCCTAAAAACCATCCTGCTCGTGATATGCAAGATACTTTTTTCTTTAAAGATAAAGCTGTATTACGAACCCACACATCGCCTGTACAGATACGAACCATGTTGGCACAAAAGCCTCCTATTCGGATGATTGCACCAGGTGCTGTTTTTAGAAAAGATTATGATATTACCCATACACCGATGTTTCATCAAGTAGAGGGATTGGTTGTAGGAGAGAAAGGCGAAGTTAGCTTTGCAAACCTTAAATCTATTATGTCCGACTTCTTGCACTATATGTTTGGAGAGGTTGAAGTGCGATTTAGACCAAGTTTCTTCCCGTTTACTGAACCCTCAGCAGAGGTTGACATCTCTTGTATTTTCTGTGAAGGTAAAGGGTGTAGAGTCTGTTCACACACAGGATGGTTAGAGGTTTTAGGATGTGGAATTGTAGACCAAAACGTTTTTGATGCCGTAAACTATAAAAATGTTAGTGGATATGCGTTTGGATTGGGTGTAGAGCGATTTGCCATGTTGCTTCATAAAATTCCTGACCTTCGAATGCTATTTGAGGGAGATACACGTTTATTGGAGCAGTTTAGATGATAGTAACAAAAAGTTGGTTAAATAATTTTATTGACCTAGAAAAAGTAAGCAATGAGACACTCTATGAGACACTTAACTCTATTGGACTAGAGGTTGATAGTATTAAAACCTATAACATTCCAGAGAAGATTGTTATAGGAAAAATTATCTCGTGTGAAAAACACCCAAATGCCGATAAGCTTAATGTTTGTCAAATTGATATTGGTTCAGGTATACGTCAAATTGTCTGTGGTGCTTCAAATGTTGTTGATGCCGAGTATGTGGCAGTAGCAACCATTGGTGCAAAACTTGGCAAAGATTTTGAGATTAAACATGCAAAACTTCGTGGCGTAGAGAGTGAGGGAATGGTCTGTTCAGCTTCTGAACTTGGACTTCCTGATATTGGCGATGGGATTATGATTCTTGATGAGAGTATTGGTAAACTTATTGTGGGAAAAGACCTCAATGATTACAATAAACTTGCTGATACTGTAATTGAGATTGAACTGACTGCTAATCGTGGAGATTGTCTCTCGGTTCATGGTGTTGCCAGAGATTTATCTGCATCTCTTAAAATTCCTCTCAATAAATTTGATTATGAGAGTCAAAACCCTGAAAAAATTGGTCTAGCACGTGTTGCAAAATTGAATGTTAAAGGCAAAGTAGACGCATCCGTTCAATATGCCATGGCAAATATGGAAGCGTTACACAGCTCACTACTCTTCTCTTTAAGACTCGCTTTTGTTCAAGAACTCCAAAACGATGCACTCCACAACATCTTAAGGTATATCACCCACACCACAGGAGTTATTCTTCGCGCCTATGATGTGAGTCATATTGATTTAGAACATAATGAAAAATTAACCATTACCCTTGAAAATCATAATGGTGTGGTTGATGTTATTATCAATGATACACTCTACTCTAAATTAGGAATTAGCCATATTGCCAAAAGAGAAGCAACCGAGAAATCTTCTAAAGTTCTTTTTGAAGCATCATACATGAATCCTATCACCTTAACCGATTTGGTGGCTGACCATAAATTAGAGACCGATGAGCTCTACTACAACACCTCTAGAGGTTCAGAACCAAATCTATGTTTTGGAATCAATTATCTGACCTATCTCTTTGAGACCTATAATAAGTGTAAACTTTTTGATGGAACCATCTCATTGGATGAAGATAGAGAAGCCAAAGTAATTACAGCTTCTACCAGTGAAATCTGTCAAATTATAGGTAATGAAATCAAAAAAATAGAGATTATGACCATTTTGACCGATTTGGGCTTCAAAGTACAGAGTACTGCCGAAGATAAATTTGGCGTAACAGTTCCAGAGTATCGACATGATATTGAAAATATTCAAGACATTACCGAAGAGATTGTTAGAATGATTGGTATTAACAATATCCAATCTAAACCTCTCCTCTTTAAAGAGTCTCAACGTATAAATGCCACCATGGTAAAATATTATGCTAAAAAAGCTCTGCGTTCTCGTGCTACGGCTGGTTCCTTTGATGAGAGTATCTCTTATGCCTTCTCAGACAAACTTTTATTGAAAAAATATAACTTTCCTCTAATCGATGAATCTTTGGATATTATCAATCCAATTACAACCGATTTTAATACACTAAGAACAACCACACTTGTGAATCTACTGCAAGCTGTTGAACGTAATGTCAACTACTCTAAAAAAAGAGTTGCCCTTTTTGAAATAGGAACAATTTTCAATGAGAAACGAGAAGAGAAGGAAGTTCTATCCCTTATATATTCAGGTCAAAAAGAGACAGAGTATGTAGGTAATGCAGGAAAACCAACAGCCATTACATTTGATACCTTTGTAAAAAAACTCTCGGCAATTATTGGAAACTTTGAACTCAGAGCCTCAAATCAAGAGAATCTATTGATAAATCCTTATCAATCAGCAGATATTATTATCAATAATGAAGTTTGTGGATTCCTAACCAAAGTACACCCTAATGTAACTGAAGATTTTGGGATTAACGATACCTTTGTTGCAGAGATTGATTTCGAAGCACTTATTCCAGAACATGTTAATGCCCATACCATCTCAAAATTCCAAGGGGTACATAAAGATTTAAGTCTGGTTGTCGATAAAAACTTACCATTCCAACACCTATCTAACACTATTAAAATTTTAAACTTACCTCTATTGAGTAACTTCTATGCCATCGATGTATATGAGGATGAAGCCCTTGAGAATGAGAAGAGTTTAACTCTGCGTCTGTGGATTCAAGCACCCAACAGAACCTTGACCGATGAGGATATTGACTCTACTGTTAATAGAATTTTAGATGAACTAAAAAGTCACTATGGAGCGACGCTACGATGAGAAGCGTCCATATCAAAGAGGCTTCTAAAGGTTTTAATTTAGAGTGTACTGATATTGCTCCAGATAAATCTATATCTCATAGATGTGCAATGTTTTCTCTACTCTCAAATCAACCCTCGACTATTAAAAATTTTCTATTAGGAGAAGATACTTTATCTTCTCTCTCTATCGCCCAACAGTTGGGTGCATCTGTAGAGAGAGTTGGTGCAGAGTTAACCATCACACCACCCAAAAAGCTTACAGAACCCAGTGATATTTTAGATTGTGGTAATGCAGGAACAGGAATGCGACTCTATGCTGGATTACTATCAGGAATAGAGGGTTCATTTATCCTAACAGGAGATAAATATCTTCGTTCAAGACCAATGAATCGAGTTGCCGTTCCTTTACGAAATATTGGTGCAAAAATAGATGGAAGAGAGAATGGAAACTTAGCCCCACTGGCGATTCGTGGTGGAGCATTAAGTTCATTTAAGTACCACTCTCCTATTGACTCTGCACAGGTCAAATCAGCACTAATTTTAGCAGGACTACAAGCTGATAAAAAATCTTTTTATAAAGAGGATTTACTCTCTCGAGACCATACAGAAAGAATGCTAAATGGTATGGGTGCAAGTATCACTACTAATGAAGAGGGATGGATAGAGATTCAACCCCTTCAGAGACCACTAAAACCTCTAAATATTACAGTTCCTGCTGACCCATCAAGTGGCTTCTTTTTTGCTGTTGCCTCAGCCATTACCCCTAATGCAATAACTGTCATTAAAAATGTAACACTCAACCCTACTCGAATAGAAGCCTATAAGATACTTAAGAGTATGGGTGCAGATATATCTTTTGTTGAAAAAGAGAATATCTATGAACCAATTGGAGACATTACCATACGTTACAGTGGTAAACTCTTAGCAATAACGGTTGAAAAAAATATTGCATGGCTTATTGATGAACTTCCTGCTCTCTCAATTGCCATGGCTCTGGCAGAGGGAACAAGTATTGTTAAAAATGCCAAAGAGTTACGGGTCAAAGAGAGTGATAGAATCTCTACTGTCCTAGAGGGACTCAACGCTTCAAGTATTAAGACTCTAGAGCATGAAGATGGTTATGAGATAATTGGTGGAACATTATCTTCAGCGACCATCAACAGTTACGGTGACCATCGTATTGCCATGAGCTTTGCCATTGCAGGATTAACCTCTGGTATGACTATTGAAGATATAGAGTGTATTGATACCTCATTTCCTAACTTTTTTGAGATACTTTCTCAGATTACAACAGTCGATTTGGTATCATCAAACAACAGTTAAAATCTACAAAAAATAGGTTTACTTTGAGTAAACCTACCAAGGATATAAGATATGAAAATAGAACTTGCGTCTAGTTATGGCTTTTGCTATGGTGTAAAACGTGCCATTGATATTGCCCAAAAACATAAAAATAGCTTTACTTATGGGCCACTTATCCATAACAAAGATGAGATTAATCGCCTTAAAGAGGGATTTAATATTGGTCTTGTTGAGAAGATAGAAGATATAAAAAATGATAATGCCGTTGTAATTAGAACGCATGGTATTCCTAAAAATGAGTTGGCAGTGTTAAGAAAACAAGAGAATAAAATTATTGATGCCACCTGTCCCTATGTCACTACTCCTCAAAATATTGTAGCAAAAATGAGTAAAGAGGGCTACTCTGTAGTTATCTTTGGTGATAAAGCTCATCCTGAAATCAAAGGTGTTGTCTCTTATGCCGAAGAGAAAAATCACGCTTTTGTGGTTTTAAGACCTGAAGAGTTGGATGAACTTCCTTTGAAAAATAAAGTAGCATTGGTCTCTCAAACAACCAAAAAGCCTGAAGATTTTTTAAAAGTAGTCAATGCCCTTATCTTGACCCATAAAGAGGTTCGTGTGTTTAATACCATCTGTAATGCTACCTTTGAAAACCAAGATGCTGCAGCTGAGTTAGCAAAACGTGCCGATGTGATGATTGTGATTGGTGGTCGACACTCATCCAACAGTAAAATGCTTCAGAGTATCTCTCAACAGCAGTGTGAAGAGAGCTACTTAATCGAAAATGAAACTGAATTGGATGCCAATTGGTTTAAAGATAAAAAACTCTGTGGTATCTCTGCTGGTGCCTCAACTCCTGATTGGATTATTCAAAATGTGATTGATAAAATTCAAGAGTTAAATAATTAAATAATATTTAAACTTTAAAATCTAAAAATAGATTAATACTCCCCAGTAATCTATTTTTGGGCGTTCTCTGCTTCTCCATCTAACACCCAATATTATAGGATATTACTCTTTTTCATAATGTATTAAATAAAAAATAGTATAATAGCGCAAAATTAGGCACAAGCAAGGATTAGTAAGCATGAAATTCGAAGATATCGAAATAGAAGATGTAGATTTTGGAGCGATGCTCGAGGAGTCGTTCAAGAAAGCAGATACAAAGAGTGATTTAGTAGATGGCGTTATTGTAAAGATAGTTGAAGAAGATAATCAAGTTATTGTTGATGTTGGTCGTAAAAACGAAGCATTTATGTCACTTGACCAAATCAGAGATGAAGATGGCGACATTATGTTTAAAGAGGGTGAGACAATTCAAGTTGTTATTACTGGCTTTAGAGGCGAAAGACCGAGTGTATCGTATGAGTTAGCAGAGAAAAGAGCAGCACTTGCAGAGTTTATCGAAGAGTATGATGATGAGCAAGAGTATGTTATTGAAGGTATTATCACAAAGAAAAATAAAGGTGGATTTGTTGTAGATGTTTCTGGATTGGAGTTCTTTATGCCAAGAACACTTTCATACATCTCTTACAAAGTTGACCCAATTGGAAGAAAGATAAAAGCCCTTATTGTAAAAGTAGACAAAGAGAAAGGTTCAGTTGTTGTTTCTAGAAAAGAGCTAATTGAGCGTGAGAAAGCTGAGACACAAGAGATTGTTGATAAGTTATTAGAAAACAAAGCTGTTGTTCTTGGTGTTATTAAGAAAATTACATCATATGGTATGTTTGTTGATGTTGGTGGAATGGATGGTCTTGTTCACTACTCACAAATCTCTCATAAAGGACCAGTTAACCCTTCTAAATACTACAAAGAGGGTGATGAGGTTAATGTTATTGCTATTGATTACGATAAGAAAAAGAGACATCTTTCACTATCAATCAAAGAGGCAAATCTTGACCCATGGAAAGATATTGACAACACATTAAGAGCAGGAGATACTGTATCTGTAACCATCTCTAACATTGAGCCTTATGGTGCATTTGTTGACCTTGGTGAAGATTTAGAAGCGTTCCTTCATGTATCTGAAATCTCTTGGGATAAAAATGTTAAACACCCTAAAGATTACATTGAGATTGGACAAGTTATTGATGTTCAAATCATTGAAATTGATAAACAACAGAGAAGACTTAGAGTTTCAAGAAAAACACTACTTCCAAAACCAATTGACCAATTTGCATCAGCAAATAGAGTTGGAGACATTATTACAGGTACCGTTTCATCAGTAACTGATTTTGGTGCTTTCCTTAAAATTGGTGCAGTTGAAGGTCTTCTTCATAATCAAGAGATTTCATGGGACAAAGCAGAATCTGCTAAAAGTCTTTACAAAGCTGGAGATGAGATTGAAGTTAAAATCATCAAAATCGACAGAGAGAATGGTAAAGTCTCATTAAGTAAAAAAGCACTTGAAGAGTCTCCTGTAGCTGCCTTTGCAAAAACACATAAAAATGGTGATATTGTAGAGGGTACAGTTAAAGATAAAAAAGAGTTTGGTGTATTCATCTCTCTTGAACCAGGTGTTGATGCACTTATTCGATTGGATGATTTGGCTCCAATTAAAGAGGAAGAGGTTGAAAAGGGTCAAACCATTAGAGCTGTTATCTCATTTATTGATGCTAAAAATGACAGAATCAGAGTATCTGTAAGAAGATTAGAGCGTCAAGAAGAGCGAGAAGCACTTGAAAAAGTGAATGCTGAACAAGATGACAGTATGACTCTTGGTGACGTATTTAACGGTTTTAACAAAAAAAGATAGTAAGGTCTACATAGATGTCTAAAATAACTGTCGTAGTTTGTGACCATATCCACCAAAAAGGGCTGGATATTCTTGCAAACGATGCTGATATAAATCTTATTAATGCAGCAGATGAGCCTAAAGATAAGCTCATCTCTGAAATTATTCCTCATGCCCATGTTGCTATTACACGCTCGTCTACAGATGTAGACCAAGCGTTCCTTGATAATGCTCATAATATCAAATCAATTGTTCGTGCTGGTGTTGGTGTGGATAATGTTGATATTGATGGTTGTAGTAAAAAAGGTATTGTTGTAATGAACGTACCTACAGCAAATACCATCGCTGCCGTTGAATTGACCATGACACATATGCTTTCTTGTGTCCGTCAATTTCCATATGCACATAATAATTTAAAACTTGATAGAGTCTGGAGAAGACAAGATTGGTATGGTACTGAACTGAAAGATAAAAAGTTGGGTATTATCGGTTTTGGAAATATCGGTTCACGTGTAGGGAAAAGAGCCAAAGCATTCGAGATGGATGTTGTCGCATATGACCCCTACATTGACCCAAGAAAAGTAACCGATTTGGATATGACCTATACCAATAATTTTGATGATATTTTAGCTTGTGATATTATTACAATTCACACACCAAAAAATAAAGAGACGATTGGAATGATTGGCTCTGAAGAGATTGCTCAAATGCAAGATGGTGTGGTGTTGATTAACTGTGCAAGGGGTGGTCTTTATGATGAAGATGCTCTACTTGAAGGGTTAACCAATGGTAAAATTCATATGGCAGGAATTGATGTCTTTAATAAAGAACCTGCAACAGCACATCCACTGCTTGACCTAAACAATGTTACATTAACGCCTCACTTGGGTGCAAATACCAAAGAGTCTCAACAAAACATTGCCATTCAGGCTGCTGAAAATGCCATTACAGCAGGTAAAAATATCGCCTATCCAAATGCACTTAATCTGCCAATTAAAGAGAATGAACTGCCTGATTTCTTGCGACCTTATCTTGAACTTGCTCAACGAATGGGAAGCCTTTCAGCTCAAGCGACACGCTCTAAAATCAAGAGTATCAAAGTAGCAACAGAAGGAGCTGTTTCAGATTATATTGATTCATTAACCACCTTTGCTACCGTTGGTATCTTATCAGAATCTCTTGAAGATAGTGTCAACTATGTTAATGCTGAATTTGTAGCCGAAGATAGAAATATAGAGATTTCTAAAGAGACTATGGTTAACCATAGTGGATTGAGTAATAAAGTCTCTATAAAACTGGTTACCAATGATGGTGTTTTATCTATCTCAGGTACAGTCTTTGGTGAAGAGTCACAACGTATTATTGATATTGATGGTTACCAGCTTGACTTAGAACCAAAAGGAACCATGATTCTCTTTAGAAATACTGATGTTCCTGGTGTTATTGGTGATGTAGGACATATTATAGCTTCTCATCATAATAATATTTCTGACTTTAGATTGGGACGAGATAAAAACTCACAAGCTTTAGCTGTTGTTAAAGTTGATGGAAAAGTAACAAAAGAGCTATTAAATGAACTCTCTAACTTAGAGACCTGTTTAAGTGTTACTTATGTTACAATCTAATTCCCTTTAAAAGATTTCTAAAAGCTACATAAGGTAGCTTTTAGAAGATTTATATTCCTTTTCTTCACAACTCTCTAAATAAAAGAGAGCATAATCAACCCAATTTAGTTTCTTCATTAATAATTATTGATACAATTAATTTAAATAAATTAAATTTATAGTTTATTTAAAAAATTCTTATGCAAAGGTTCTATTAATGTTTTTTAAAAAGTCTTTCATTTTTCTTATCTTCCTGCTATTTGGTACTACTCTTTATGTTCAAGCAACTGAGACAAACTATTTGAGTAATCTTTCATTAAATGAAGCATTACAATTGATGAAAAAAAATAATCTTGAATTAAAAATATCAAAATTTAATGAACAGATAAAAGCATATGAAGCAAAAGTAGCACAAGGTCATCGCTATGGTAAACTTGACCTTAAGCTACAAGCAATGCGTTCTAATGACCCAGGAAATATATTTGGATTCAAATTAAAGAGTCGAGAAGCCAATTTTGGAGATTTTGGATTTTCTGACTTTATGGGAGCAATTGGGCAAGGAGCAGAACAAGCAAATGGAGACTTTGGAGCATTTTCACAAGGATTAGCAACTCAGGGAAGTGATATTCTTGCTATCCAACCCAAAGATTTAAATTTTCCTGATACACGAAACCATTTTCAAACAACCCTAACCTATCAAGTTCCCCTCTATACAGGTGGAAAACTTAATCAATACCAAGATATAACCAAATCTTTGGAGAAGATGAGTCATCTTGATAGCCAAAAGCTACTTAATGAGAAGATATTTCAGACTACAAAAACCTTTTATGACATCTCATTAATTGACCAATATCTCCATAACCTTACGAATATTGTTACCAATATTGAACAGCTCAAGAGCATTGTTAGTAGTATGAGAGAAGAGGGGTTTGCCAAAGAAATTGACCAACTCGAAGTAGAAGCAAAAAAAGCAGAAGTAGAGAGCTTATTAAATCAAGCCACCTATAACAGAGAGTTGGCATATCAGTATCTCTCTTTTCTACTCAATCAAAAAGTTAACTCTATTCAAACAGTAGAGAGTTTGGCAGTTATGCCAACTATTATAAAAGAGAAAGTTCAAGAGGAGAATCTTGATATTCAAAAAGCTAAACTTGGGTTAAAAATTACCAATATGGCAGTTAAAGTAGAAGAGTCCAACCTTCTACCAACTGTTGGAGCATTTGGTGAGTATGGTTCAGCAGACAACAACCCTTTCAATGAATTTACCCATAAAGATTTTTATACTTTAGGGGTTCAACTTGACTGGAATCTCTTTGATGGAAATATTAATAAATATAATTTAGAGAAATCTAAAGTTGAAAATATGAAACTTCAAGAACAGGTAGAATTGGCAAAAAAAGGCATCTGCTTGAAGGTACGAAAGCTCATAACTGAAGTTAAAAGTAAAGATGCTGAAATCAACAACTTAGAGACACAATTTAATTTTGCATCCAGAGTTTATGAGAACTACCAAGAGCGATATAGAGAGGGGATTACCTCTATATCAGATGTTATAATGAAACAATCTAAAGAGTTAGAGGTACTTTTAAAGCTTTTAACCTCAAAAAATGATAGAAATGCTAAAGTTTTTGAATTAACAAGTATTATTAACAAAGGAGACAAATCATGAAACCCTTAACCAAAATTCTGCTTGCAGTGATGGTTACCCTCAGTTTAAGCCATTCGATTGAACTCAATCTTGCAGGAACTGTTATATCGGATAATGATAAAAAGATTACCAGTAGATATATGGGTATTGTAAAAAAAATGTTGGTCAGTGAAGGAGATATTGTTAAAAAAGGACAACTTCTCTATGTTATTGACTCAAAAGAGATAGATTCAAAAAAAGAGCAGGTTGAGTTGGGTATATCTCAGGCACAACTGGCACTACAGATGAACAGAAACCAATACAACAATGTACTATTAAACCTTGGACGCTATCAAAGGCTCTATAAAAAAGGTATGGTCTCTAAATATGAGTTAGAGAACCTACAACTGGGTGCAGAAAATATGAAAGATATGGTTGCCATCGCATCAAAGCAAGTAAAACAAGCCAAAGCGATGAAAAAAGAGGTAATGAACCAATACAACTACCTAAAACTTAGAGCGCCAAACAGAGGAGTTATTATTGCAAGAACACTCCGTGTAGGAGAGATGGCTATTCCAGGAATGCCAGGTATTGTCTTGACTGACCTCTCTAAACTAAGTATTGTTGTAGAGATTGCAGAGAAAAATATTCGATTTATGAATTTAGGAAAAAAAGTAGATGTAGAAGTACCCTCTATGGGCTTTAAAACCAAAGGTACCATTCACTCAATTATTCCAAACTCAAATCCAATGACACACAAATTTAAGATGAAAATTAAATTTAATATGGGCAAAAAATCCATCTATCCTGGTATGTATGCCAAGATACATATTAAAGGTTAAAAATGGGAAATAGAAAAGAGCCTTATGTTGTAAAAGATATAGCAGGAAAGCTGGGTCAAGCTTTCTTACGAAACCCCCTTACTGCTGTATTGGGTATTGTAATTCTTACCTTGGGGTGGATTGCCCTTAATACCATGCCAAGAGAAGAAGACCCACAAATTGCCATCTCTGGTGGTGGAGTTATTGTTGCAATGCCAGGAGCCACTCCCCTAGAGATTGAAAATATTATCTCTAAGCCTCTAGAGAAAAAGCTTCGAGAGATTCAAGGAATAGAACATGTCTATAGTATGTCAATGGATAATGTTGGAATTGTCAATGTCATGTACTTTATTGGAGAAGACAGAGAGGATTCTAATCTAAAACTCTATGATAAAGTGATGCAAAATATGGATCAGATGCCCAAAGGGGTAATGCAACCACTTATTAAACCATTTGATATTGATATTGATGTTCCTATTGTTACGATTGCACTTTTTCAAAAAGAGACCTCAAAACTCTCAATAGTTGAATTTAATGAAAAAATTCGAACACTACAACACAAAATGAACAGTATTGAAAATGTTGCGAAAACAACCCTTCAAGGGGCACATAAAGAGCAGTATAATGTCGAAGTAGACATGGGTAAACTTTCGGCATATCATCTCTCTATGGGACAAATTATGATGGCTGTAAAACAGTTGGCTGTAAATGTTCCCGATGTTAAAGGGCGTTCATCTGACAAAAAACTGGTGATTTTTGGTATCTCAAATGCCATTGCTAGTATAGAAGATATTAAAAATGTTATGGTTGCCAATTATCGTGGTTCGCCTATCTATCTTCGTGATGTTGCCGAGGTTGAACAGGGTATAGATAAACAGAATTTTCAAAATGTAGAGCTTATATTTAGAGCTGATAATAATAAATCTCAACCCTTCTCTAAAAATTTATCACAGGTAACACTTACCATATCTAAACTGGCAGGAACCAATGCTGTATTTGTAGCACAAGATGTCATAAAACTGATTGAGGCACAAAAAGCAGAGTTTGAAAAGTTGGGAATAGAGTATCTAATTACACGAAACTATGGAGAACGTGCCAACCATGCTGTTGATGAGTTGATGCACCACTTGGTTATTACTATTATTATTATTGCAGTGATGTTGGTCTTTGCTTTGGGTTGGAGAGAGTCGCTTATTGTCACTTTCTCTGTACCTGCAATTCTTGCCATTACACTATTTATTGCATGGATGAGTGGTCAAACAATGAACCGAATTACTCTTTTTGCCTTCTTACTCTCATTGGGTCTACTGGTCGATGCAGCCATTATTGTTATTGAAAATATTCACCGACATCTTCACAGTCCAGGAGTTGAAGATAAAGAGATGGGTGAACTTCTTGTCGAAGCAACAGATGAAGTTGGAGGACCTACTAATATTGCAACACTTGCCATTATTATGACCATGGTTCCAATGGCATTTGTTGGAGGAATGATGGGTTCATTTATGAAACCGATTCCCTATAATGTTCCTGTTGCACTCTTTGCATCACTTATCGTCGCCTATATTTTTACCCCTTATTTAAGCCTCAAACTCTTGAAAAAACCTGAACATAAGAGTGATGATAATAAGCAGAATGAAACCAATGAAACAACAAAAGGAGAAAAATAGATGAGAAAACTTGAAAATTTTATCTATTGGATTTTAACCAGTAAACTACGAAAGACATTGGTTATTATTTTAACAGCTCTTGCCTTTTTTGCATCACTACTTATGTTCCCATCAGGTGGAGTTTTGGCGAGAATGTTACCAGGGAAAAGTGCAACAACTTACTCTATTTATGTGGATACCCCTACAGGAAGTTCAATTGAACAGACCAGAGAGGTAACAAGCTGTATTACCGATATCCTAAAAAGAGAAAAAGAGATTCTTAATATGTCCATATTTTATGGACAAGGAATTCCTTTGGATTATGCAGGATTGGTTAAAGGTTCAATGATGAAACGTACCGAGAATGTAGCAGAGATTTCAATTAATTTAACCCCTTCACATGAGAGAGATGAACCCTCTTTTCTAATGACAGGACGACTTCGACCAATCTTAAAAAGTAACTGTGAACCTCTTGTTGCAGGAACAGTTATTAAACTTGTTGAACAGCCATCTGGACCACCTACTTTAGCACAAATTGTAGTAGAAGTGCATGGAGAAGATATTGAAAAAACACGAAAACTCTCTCTGGAAGTAGCAAATATTTTAGCCAATACAAAAGATTTGGTTGATATTGATATTATGGCAGATGATATTTATGACAAATTTAAATTGATTCCAGATATTGAAAAGATTGCCCGTTCAGGATTAGGAATTGAACAGGTAAATAATATCTTATATCTTGCCTTTGAAGGAATGGCTATTGCCACAAAAAATTCATCTAATCGCTCAGTACAGATACCAATATTTCTAGTATTAAGTAAAGAGACAAAAGAGTTAAGTAGCCAAAGTAAAGATGCAATTCAATCTAAACTGGCATCACTTAACCTTATGAATAAGATGGGAATGATGGTTCCCTTGACAGAGATTGTAACCATTGTACCTGTAAAATCAACACCAACCATTATGCATAAAGATTTAAGACGCATGATTAATGTTATTGCCGAAACCGATATGGTCTCACAAGTATATCCTCTTTTAGATGCACGAGCAAAAATGGTAGAGTATTTTTCAAAACAGTATGAAGTTAAAAATGCACCCTTCTCAACCTATATGTTTGACCTTGAACTAACCGATAAAAAAACAGGTGAGGCGTTCTTATTGCGTTGGGATGGAGAGATGAAAGTTACCCTTGATACGTTTAGAGATTTGGGTGCTGCATTTATCTCTGCACTGGTACTCATCTTCTTTTTACTTGTTATCTACTATAAGAGTTTTGCACTAAGTGGTATTATCCTAATTGGTTCATTTCTTTCACTCATTGGAGTTATATTGGGACATTGGGTAGCTGATTTGGTTACAGAACAGACCTTCTTTTTGACGGCAACTTCACTTATTGGATTTATTGCACTTATGGGAATCTCTTCGCGAAACTCCTTACTTCTAATCGATTTTGCTATGGGTCTAATCAATGATGAAGGGATTGAGAAAAAACGTGCCATTGCATTGGCATCAGCAACCCGAGCAACGCCTATTCTATTAACTGCTGTGGCTATTATTTTAGGCTCTGCTCTACTTGCAGGAGACCCCATTTTTGGTGGTCTTGGTGTTGCACTAATTTCAGGTACAGTTGCAGCTGTATTTGTCTCTCTACTTTTTGTTCCTGTACTTATGGACAATGCCCGAGCTATGGATAGAAAGACTAAAGAGAATAATTAATATCTATTTAAGTATGTGTAGTATGTATGCTACACATACTTTCGACTTTGAGTATCAAAATCTTTTCCTATCACCTCCCTCTAACGAAAGAAAAAGTATAATTTAGTTTAATAAAAATTATAGGTTAAGATAATTATGACAAATACAATGAAAACAGACTCTTTTCAACTCGGCACAACCTACATCATTGGTTCCTATATTTTACCTGGAGAACTCAATGAAACCATCAATAGGATTAACAATAAACAGATAAATGTTCAGATTAGTAACTGTATTGATGTTGTAGAGAAACTTAAGAGAAAAGAGCTTGACTTAGGCATGATAGAGACACCAACATTTAATGAAGATGTTATTAGTGAAGAGTGGATAGAAGATGAGATGGTAATCTGTTCAAGTATTGAACTCCCCCCATTTATTGATAAAGAGACACTTATAAAGTGTAAAATTATCTGCCAAAAAGATACCTCTCCTATTAGTAAACTTATCCATACTTTTTTTAAAGAGTTCAATATCGACCATCAAGATTTTTACTCTCTCTCAAAAGTAGGAAATACAACAGCATCCATTCAGAGTGTACGCTGGTCACGACCTAATCGAGAACATCCCACCATTACTATTGTCTCTTCACGTGCTATAGAAGATGAGGTGAAGTCAAAACGACTCTTTATTTCCAGAATTAAAGGGCATGATATGCACCATAAATTCTATATTGTCTACCATAAAGATGTTGAGATGAAACGGATAGAATCTATTGTAAATACCCTACAAAAATACAATACTTAAAGACTCTTTTTTAGGTTACATAATAGATTAACAATCATCAATATTTATACAAAAAGTAACCAATCATCTAAAAAATCAATTAAAGATAGAGTATAATAGGAGCAAAATTATAAGGAAAAATCATGATAAAAAGATGTAGTAAACTACTTTTAACACCCCTACTCTTCACGCCCTATCTCTTTGCAGACAACAGCAAGGTTGAAGCCAAAAGCCCAAAACCAGTATTTCAAACAGTCTGGCAGAAGATATATGGTGGAGAAGATGATGATATTGCAAATGACGTTGTAATGTTAGAAAATGGAGATAATGCTATTATTGGAACATGTAAATCATTTAATGCACAACGTTCAGATATTTGTGTAACACGTATGACAGCTAATGGTGAGACCCGATGGACAAAGCTATTAGGAGGGAAAAAGCGAGATGAAGGTGTTGCTATTACCCGTGCAAAAGATGGAAATCTACTTATCTTAGGCTCAGGAAAATCATTTAATGAGAATTCTGATAGAGATTTATATGTGGCTAAGCTTTCACTTGATGGTAAAGTTATTTGGGAAAAATCTTTTGGTGGTAACCGTGATGAGTTTGCTGGAGGCATTGCAGGAATGAATAATGGTGGAGTGATGGTTGTAGGAGACAGTGAATCTTTCTCTAAAAAAGGGTATAAAGATATATATATTATTCTATTAGATAAAAATGGGAATGAGATTTCAAAACGAACCATTGGTGGAAAGCTCAATGATGAAGCCAAAGCATTAACACGAACAGCTGATGGTAACTTTATGATGGTTGGCGCTAGAGAAGTGAGCCGTTCAGGGGATTCAGACTTTTTTTTAATGAAACTAGACCAACAGGGTAAAAAGATATGGGCAAAAACTCTGGGACAAGATGAGCATGACATACTCAATGCCGTAACACCGACTCCCGATGGAGGTATTGTTGCAACAGGTGCCACACGTTCTTACTATTCACAACAGACTGATTTGGCTGTAATGTACTTCAACAAAGAGGGAAGACTCATATGGTTTAAGATATATGGATTTAAATATTATGACGAAGGTAATGCTGTAACCATGACAAAAGATGGAAACTATCTCGTTGCAGGAAAAACAAACTCTATGGGAAAAGGAGATTTTGATAACTATCTTCTGGCACTAAACCCTAAGGGCAAGCTCCTCTGGTCTAAAGTTTATGGAGAGAGAAACAGAGATATTGCACATGGAATTACACGTACTTCCGATGGTGCTGTACTTATTGTAGGCGAGAGTGATAGTTACAAAAGACCAAAAGATTTTTATATGATAAAAGTAAAATAAAAAATCCTTCTCTCTTATACGCAAATCATGATATACTCTTATGTTAAATCTAACAAAAAGGAATATCATGAGCGGAACAGTAACCCCAATTGATGAAATGCCCCTCGTGGGAAGTAAAGGGAAGATTAGCATTACGACCATAACAGCACCGTATGGTCCAAAGAGTGAAAATGTTGCCAGTATCGGTATCAGTCTCAAAGCAGATGCTAATGAACCTGACTGGAAAGTACACATTCCAAAATCAAATATTGACCAAGTGATAGAAGCTTTACAAAAAGCCAAAGCGTCACTTTAATTAAATAAAATTCAAGGAGAATTATAAATGAATAGAACAATCAAGACAATTATATGTGGAATAGCTTTAGTAGCAACAACACAATCATTAGTAGCATCAGAAGAAAAAGTAGAAAAGAAAATTACTATTGAAGAGATGGAGATTAATCTCGCTAAACTAGCAAAAGAGATTGCCGAAGAGAAAGTTAAACTCTACCAAAAAGAGGCTGTATTACATGACATGCAACTTGCTCTTTTAAAAGACAAGAAAGCCATTAAAAAATAACCTTCTCATTTATATAGCCTCTTTTGGGCTATCTTAAAATAAGGGTTGGCATCGTTAGCCAACCACACTATAATTATCTAAATACTTTTGTACAATCTTTTATAATTGCCCCTGGAATTGTTGCAATCGTCATAAACTCTTCCATTGTTAACTGTGGATACATCAATGCCAAGTAATATTTAGGCTCCATTATCTTTGCTTCACCATTCTCAATCAAAATAGGATAAGGCAACATTCCTGCATTATTTGTACCAATTCTTTTTGGAAATTTACTGGTTCTCTTAGAGAGTTTTACACCAATTAGCGTTGAACCATTTGGTAGTTTAAATTTAAATACTACCTTCTTTTTATTCTTTTTCTTCTCAAGCTTCTCTAATAAATCATCTCCACGAGCAATAACTTCCATATCATTATAATATGGCATACCATCCATAAACTGATATTTTGGTAGAAGTTGATACTTTAATTTATCCATTGAGTTTCTTGCATTAGGAAAAGCCTTTACAAGTGAAGCCAAAATCTCTTTTGCTTCCTTCTCGTTATAATCACTCTGAAGCATCGCTTTACCCATATAAAGAGGATTGGTAATACTAATCTGATTATTTTTAGGGTCAACCAAGAGTCTTAATGTTCCAATAAATCCTCTGTTGGTTTTAGATGCCATTTTTTTCAATCTATCATCAGTAAAGACAATTGAAACAAGCTCTTTCTTCTTATCTAATGGGAACTCAGCTAAAACTTCAAAGCCTGCACTCTTTAACTTATCACTCGCATGCTTAACATCCATTAAATCAGCCCGTAAATATGCAGATATTCTTCCTTTATCAACTTCTCCAACATTTCCCTGTTTTTGTGTCAGTTTTGTACCTTTTCCATCTTTTCCATAACGCTCTGCACTGGTTAAATAGTTCGGTGGAACACGTTTGGAGAATTTAATGCTTCTATCAAAGTTGGTTACTGTACTCGTTGTATTTCCATTAATCTCTAAAACAAGAGGTTTAGGAACAGCTGGAACTTTTGGTAATTCAATATGAACAACTCTCTTCATTGTCTCAACTTTTGAAGCTTCAACCTTTTCTTCTACAACAGTTTTCTTAACAACAACACTCTTTTTAGGCTCAACTACTTCCTCTTTTTTCACAATAGGTAGACTCTTTGGCTCTAAAATTTTCTCAGTTGTTTTTGCCAATGCAACAGCAATCGCAGCAGGATTAAACTTCTCTTTTGGTCTCTCTTTTAAAGGATTAACATTCTCAACTGCTTTCATTCCAAATGCTGTTAAAATTTCAGGAATCTCTCTATCAAGCTTTTTGACCAATGCCACACGAGAAGCCTCTTTAACCCCTAAAGTATCCATAATATTAACCAGTTTTGGCATACCAACAACCAATATATCACTATCTTTTTTTACATACATATACATAGTACATGGAGCAAAAAGTCCTGCATCTGGTCTTGCACCTTTATTGTCAAACATATTGTATGAGTACTCAAGATGACAGAGTGAATAACCCCAGAAAATATCAAAGGCTTCTAGAGCCTCTTCTCCTTCGTCGGTTGATTTAAAGTCATGAAAACCTGCAATAAGATACTCTTTATTGATAAAACTCATCTCAAATTTATTTTGAAATTCATCAATAAAATCATCCATATCTTCTGGTCGCTCAAATTTATACTCAAAATTCAACATATTGTCTTTGGATAAAGAGGTATATGTTTTATAAGATTTTTTATCTTTACCAAACTCTTTATCTAATAACGTATTTAGTGGTTTAAAAGAGGCAATGAACTTCTCTCTTACCTCTTTATCTGAAATACCAATAATATCCAACATCGCTTCAGGAGTTAAATGACCAACATGAGTTACATTCTCATCAAGTCTCTTATGAATAAGCATATTAAATGGTGCAAATCCTGCTAAACGTGGGTCAATATTAAATAGAGGCATCACATTAGCATCATTAACCACTGGTAAAAAACTCAAGACATCAAGTATTGTCGAACCATATTTACTCTTGTATTGGTCATTAACTCTATGGTGTGGGTCAGCAGAGTTAAATCCAATCTTTGGTAACTCTTCTGCTACAATTTTATTATATTTAGCCTCTGCATTTCCATCTAATGTATAAAAGACAGCTAAATTTTTTGTTGTCTCTGCCAAAAGTAATGAAGGTAGAAAAGAGAGTATCATCGTTAAAAGCATCAAAGTACTTTTTATTCTGATTCCATGTTTAAAGTTCATTATTATCCCTTTATAGTATTATTATAATTATGATAACATTTTTTGATAAACATGATAAAAATAGATTAGTTATTTTTAGATAGAAAAGAATAAAGCTACGAAAGGTTACGACTCATATTAAAAGAGATGTCAGAGCCACCATAAAGGAGATGACTCTAAAGTTGTTGTGAGAAAAGAATTGCCTATTTTTTATCAGCACTATCTTTCATATCATTTGAAACAGTATTTGTTGTGCTTGTTGCATTGGTTGTTGTTGTATTTGCAGTATCATTTGCATTATCAGAAACCTCTTTTACAGAGTCTCTTGTATCATTAGATACTGTTTTCGCACTGTCACTTGCATCATTAGATGCTGTTTTTGCACTGTCACTTGCATCATCAGATACTTTTTTTGCACTATCACTTGCATCATTAGAGATTGTTTTAGTAGTGTCAGAAATATCAGTTGATACTGTTTTTGCTGAGCTATTTAAATCATTAGAGATTGTTTTTGCACTGTCGCTTGCATCATTTGAAACAGTTTTTACTGAATCTGTAGTATCATTCGAAACTGTTTTTACTGAATCTTTTGTATCATCAGATACTTTTTTTACAGAGTCAGAAGCATCATTAGATACTGTTTTTACTGAATCTTTTGTATCATTTGCTAATGTTACTGTAGAATCTTTCATATCTTTAGAAGCGATTGTTGCAGAGTCTTTAAGGTCTGTTGTTGTACTTTTAATTGAGTCTTTTGTATCTTCAGCCAACTCAGTTACACTGTTTGATACATTACTTGAGGTATTTGCTTCAGCAGTTTTTAAATCATCAGATACTTTTACTGAAGTATCTTTTACATCACTACTTACATTAGTAACACTTCGCTCGGCAGATTTAGTAGTTTCAACTGCACCATCTTTCATAGAAGCAACAGAATCTTTTACATCTTTACTCATAGAAGTTGCTACCTCTTTCATATCTTTAAACATATCTCCAAAAGAGAAATCAGCCGAAGCTGTTGTTAGCATAGTTGCTGTAATAGCAGAAATAAGTGTAATTTTTTTCATCACAATCCTTTAGTTTTTATTTTTTGAATTCTAACATGAACTATTTAAACAAATACTTAAAGTAATAAACTTTAGTAATATAAATTTTAAATTTTAATAAATAAAAATGAATAACTATTTTAGATTAAATAAAAGAATAATTTTTTATTAAATATTATAATTAATTATAATATTTAATTATTATTTTATAAAAAAGAGAGAATAATAGACAATTATTTATAAAAAAAGCAGACAGAGATATAAAGAAAAAGAGATATAAAAGAAAAAAAGGTGATGAATAATATGGAGATAAAAAGAAAAATTATAGTAGAGCAAGAGCTGTCAAAAAGACAGCTCTAAAAAAGATAAATATAGATAATTATTTTGTCTCTTCAACAGCATCTTTAGCATTTGTTGTTGCTGTTTTTGTTGTTGTACTTACATTTGTTGTTGCTGTATTAGAAACATCATTTGCGTCATCAGAAACTGATTTTGCTGTATCTGCTGTATCATTTGAAACTGTTTTTACAGAATCTCTGCTATCGTTAGAAGCTGTTTTTGCTGTATCTGCTGTATCATTTGAAACTGTTTTTACAGAATCTTTTGTATCATTAGAAGCTGTTTTTGCTGTATCTGCTGTATCATTTGAAACTGTTTTTACAGAATCTTTTGTATCATTAGAAGCTGTTTTTGCTGTATCTGCTGTATCATTTGAAACTGTTTTTACAGAATCTTTTGTGTCGTTAGAAACTGTTTTAACTGAATCTTTTGTATCATTAGAAACTGTTGTTACATTTTTAGTAGTATCATTAGAGATAGTCTTAGTTGCATCATTAACATCTTTAGAAACAGAGATTGCAGAATCTTTCATATCTTTAGAAGCGATAGTAGAAGAGTCTTTTAAATCTTTTGTTGTATTTGTAATTGAATCTTTTGTATCTTCTGCCAATTCAACTACTGAATCTCTGCTATCTTTAGAAGTTGCAAGTTCAGCTGTTTTAAGGTCGTCAGATACTTTTACAGAAGAGTCTTTCATGTCAGAACTTACATTAGTCACTGTTCTCTCTGCTGATTTAGAAGTCTCAACGGCACCATCTTTTAGTGATGCTACTGAATCTTTTGCATCTTTACTCATAGATGTTGCTGCATCTTTCATATCTTTAAACATATCTCCAAAAGAGAAGTCTGCCGATGCTGTTGTTAACATTGTTGCTGTTATTGCACTTATAATTACGATTTTTTTCATAAGGGAAGTCCTTTAAAATTTGTTTATGAGTGGATTCTATCAAGTATTATTTGAAACTACACTTAAACGACATAAAAAAAAATAATTGAAATCTATAATGTTTATCAAAGCAATGAATAATTTTTTAATTGATAATTTAAAGATAATTTCTAAAGATAATCTGTTACAATAAGAGTAATAACTTATACAAAAAGGACTTACACACATGAAAAAATTACTAATCATTCCTGCAATAGTAGCAACTTTTTCTTCAGCAACAACTTATACACAAGCCGATAGAATCTTAGATATGCAAAAAATGGCTCAAGCGATGCAAGATATACAAATGGGCTTCTTTTACAACAATATTGATATTATTAAAGATGGTACAAAAACCCTTAAAGATACCATAAAAAAGGTACGTCCAATAAAATCTGAGGTTGAAAATACAGATATTTACGAGAAGTGGTTAAACAACTCTCTAAAGATGACCAATAAGATAAAAAAGAAAATTATACAGAAAGCTGATGACATTGAGAGTCGCTTTGAATCAGGTGACCCAAAACAAGCACTTCAAGCCTATAGTAAAATTACACAACAGTGTCTAAAATGTCATGTAAATCTACGTAAATGGTAACTTTATCGAAAATTAGAAAAGGACACCGATGAAAAAAGTATTAATTGTAACTTTTTTACTCATCATGAATCTTCAAGCAGATGACATAACCATTACAGGTACCGTTGTCTCTGATGGTCAAAAAATGATTGGTAGCAGATATATGGGTTATATCAAAAAGGTTTTTGTAAAAGTAGGAGACAAGGTTAAACGTGAGGATGAACTCTATGAGATGGAGTCAGCAGAGTTTGACATTATGAAATCTCAAGCAGACCTTATGCTCGAACAATCAAAAATTGTAGTTGAATTTTGGAGAAAACGTTTAGAGCATATCAATCAACGAAAAGAGCGTCTAAAACATCGAAAAAATATCCCCATGACAGATATTGATGACCTCTCTGCTCAAGCAGAAAATGTCTCTGCTATGTTGGATTCGGCACAAGTAATGGTAAACCAAGCCTCTATCAAAGCAAAACAGATGGCAACCATCTTTAACTATCTAAAGATGAAAGCACCATCCGATGGAGTTGTGGTACGCAGAAACATTAAACCGGGGGATATGATTATGCCAGGAATGTTAACCATTATGTTGACCGATACAGAATCTTTAGAGGTTCATGTCTCTGTCTCTGAAAGTATCATTGCTATGGTTAATGTGGGAGAGAAACTTACCGTAAAGATTCCCTCTATCAAATACACAACTATTGGAACAATAAAAGCAATTGTTCCAGATGCTAATCCAATGACCCATAAAATTCAAATGAGAATCTCTTTTGATAAAAGTGATAAAAACATCTTCCCTGGGATGTATGCAAAAGTTATTATTAAAGACAAAAAGAAAAACTAATCAAAACCTCTTTTAGTTCCTCTATTTAATTAAGAACTAAAAGAGATTACTGCTTCCTAAAGACCAAATAGAACTTCTCAGTAGTATTTCCATAAATAGCAATAGGTTTTTTAGAGACCAATTTCATTTTTGTTAATCTCTCTAATGTCTCAACCTTATGATAATATTGTGTAATACTCTCTTGAATTTTTGAAAATCCCTCTTCTCCTTTAGTAAAGAGTGTGAAATCCATATAATAGATACCATCAACTTCAATATAATCACTATCTATGGTTAAAAAACGCTCTCCAACATCTTTGATAAAAGAGCCTGAAGCAACAACTTTAAAAGCGTAAAGCGTGTTAATATCACAAATAAAGTGTCCACCCTCTTCTAAATGTGCTTCAACACATGAAAGAAATCGCTTTAACTGCTTAATATCAAGATAATTTACCATATCAAAAATAGCAGTAATAACATCAAATTTTTTATCTACTTTACACAAATCAATACAGTGTGCATTTACCCCTTTAGCTTGACTATTTTTAACCATAACTGGACTTAAGTCAATACCCATTGTCTTGACAGAGGGATATTTCAAAGCCAAATCCATTAAAAATCCACCTGAACCACACCCCACATCCAAAAGAGTCTTGAATTCTAATTTTTTAAGTGTATCAAAATAGTATTGATTTAAAAGAGGAGTTACTTCATGAATATCTAACATATCCTCTGCTAAGGCGTAGATGTCAAGTCCAGCTCTAGACACGGCTCTGCACCACACTATTTATCTTTTCATAAAGAGAGAGAACCTCATCTTTTTTAGCATAATAGGCATTTTTATTCGCAATTAAATAGACTGAAGAGTCCATAATATCTTCTGCCACTTTTAGACCATTCTCTTTCATTGTCGCACCTGTCTCGACAATATCTACAATTGCATCAGCCAAGCCAACAAGTGGTGCCAACTCTATAGAGCCATAAAGTTTAATAATCTCTACTCCAACAGCTTTTTGTGCAAAGTACTGTTCAGTAATATTGACCATCTTCGTGGCTATTTTAATATTGGGCTTACTCCAATCAAGTTCATCTTCATTACGAATTCCTATAGAGACTTTACATTTACCCATCTGCATATCTAAGAGTTTTACAATATCCAACTCTTTTTCTGTAATAACATCCAGTCCAACCACACCAATATCAGCTGAACCATGTTCAACATAGGTAGGAACATCTTGATTTCGTACATTTAAAAAACGGAAATCTCCAACTTCCATAATAAGCTCTCGCCCCTCAAACTTGAACTCTCCACCAAATATTTCAGAAAAAATCTCCAATGTCTCTTCTGCAATTCTTCCCTTTGGAAGTGCCACTGTTAACATATTTTATACCTTTTGTAATGCGTTTTTCATGCCCTGAAATATTAATGTCTCATCAAAAATAGCATTATCAAAAAAAGAGGAGAGAAACTCGCCATCTCCTCCTGATATATAGAGCTTTTTATCTGATTGATGTTTTTCTATGAGCATTTTTATAGATGAAATTATACCATAGCTTATCCCATCTTTAGTTGTTTGAGGTAACTGCTCCAGTGAAATATTACGATTTAACTCGCTCTTAAGTGCAGGAGAGATAGAGGCATAAGCATCAATATAAGCCCGTAAACCTAAAAGTAAAAATCCTCCTTGATAGATACCTCTTTTCATAATATCAACAGTAATTGCTGAACCAGCACTAACAAAAACACCATCTTTACCAGAGAGGCACAACGCTTTTCTATCAATACCCATCGTAGTATATCCATTAGGTAGAACCATTAAAGAAGAGATGTCTTTCCAATTCTCTAAAGAGGCTAATCTATCTTTTAGTTGATGTTTTACTGTTATATAAAATAGCTCTTGGTCTGCATAACACTCTATCCCCTCATCGTGACTTAAATGTATAACCTTATCTCCATTATAAATATGAATCCGTGTATTTCCTATATCTGCAAATAGCATCTCTATCCCTTTCGTCGAATATGTACTCTTTTAGGAGAAAAAAGCTCTAATGCCTTGGCAATCATTGGCTCTTTTAAAATTATTCTCTCATCTTTCTCTTTTGCTGACTCTACCCCTCCATCATCAGGAGCAACACAAGAACTTTTCATTGGCATTTCATGCTCATGAACCTTTATAGAATGATTTAAAAGAGTATCCTCTATCATCGAAATGGGTTCTATTAAAGATTCATTACTCTCTCTAGATGATGCTTTTTCTTCTTCTAAAATTTTATCTTTAACAGGCTGTTCCTTTGCAATATTCTCTATTTTAGTATTTAATCCAAATAGCTCTTGCACAAACAGACGAATTAAACTCCAGTTATTTCGAAGCATTCTCTTAATATCTCCTGAAGCAGACGATTCCCATGTTAAGATATTCTCTTTAAAAGAGCTATAGGTAATATTCTCTTTAAATGCTTCACCCAATTCATAATTTCGGTCATATATCTTTGAAATTAACTCTTCAAAAAGCTTTACTCCTTTATCTATAGGTTTCTCAACCTCTTTAGGTGGTTCAACTACTTCTCTTTTCTCTATTACCTCTGGAATCTCTTCTTTTTTATTTGTAAGGCTAGATGGTCTAGATATTTCTAATTGAATAGGCTTCTCTTTTAAAGTTTTCTCCTTTTTCTCTACCTCTACACCCAAAAGCTCTTTTTCTAGAGAGCGTATCATCATATCTATATCTTTTATCTCTAATGCTTCCATCATCTTAAAAAGTGTTAAAGAGAGAACAAACTCTCCATCACTCCCCATATTTAAGAGACTCTTTGAATCGGCAAGAACTCTAAAAAAACGCTCAATAACCATCGGAGGAATCTGCTGAGTATCACTTAAAAGAGTCTCTTTAAGATAGAGCATCAACTCATCAATCACCATCTCTGATTCAAACTCATTTGCCTCTTGAATAAATAGTAAAATTTTATCTCTATCTTTTGCTAAGATATTATTAATCAGGGCTTCTAACATTGAGGGTTCAATAATTCCCAACATTTTGGTCACAGTGGCAATATCTATAAAATTCTTAGAGTAGACAATCGCTTGGTCAAGCAGAGTCAAAGCATCTCTAACACTTCCTGCACCTGAACGGGCAATCACCTCTAATGCTTCCGATTCATACTCTACTCCCTCTAGATTTAAAATATGTGCCAAATGCTTGACCAATATATTTTGAGAAATCTTTCGAAACCTAAAGTGCTGTGTTCGACTAAGAATCGTTGCAGGTAATTTTAATGGGTCTGTTGTTGCTAAAATAAACTTAACAAATTCAGGAGGCTCTTCGAGGGTTTTAAGCAGAGCATTAAATGCCTCTTTTGTTAACATATGAACCTCATCGATAATAAAAATCTTGTATCGAGCCATAGAGGGTTTGTATTTTGTATGCTCAATAAGTTCACGAATGTCATCTATCTTACGATTCGATGCAGCATCCATCTCTATAATATCCATATGTCTTGACTCATTTGCCATAACACAGTGAGAACAGACCTCACAAGGGTGAGAAGTTGTCCCTTTTTCACAGAGCAGAGCTTTTGCAAAAATACGAGCTGTTGATGTTTTTCCCGAACCTCTTAGACCCGAAAAAAGATAGGCGTGAGAGAGTCGATCACTATCCAATGCTAAACTTAAGGTTTGAGAGACAGCCTCTTGACCTATAAGATTATCAAATGAGATAGGACGATATTTTCTTGCTAAAGCTAATGACAAATAGAACTCCTAATATAAAACAATTATTAATATTGTAGTCAAATTTTACTTGTGGTATAATTTATAAAAAACAATGGAGTGTAGTATATGAGATGGGAAGACCGTGAACAGAGTAGCAATGTAGAAGATAGAAGAGGTGGTGGAGATTCAACAGGTGGAAATAACATGCGTGGTATGCCATCTATGGGAACCATCATGTTCTTATGGCCAATTGTTAAACCCCTACTAAAAACAAAATTTGGTTGGGCAATTATTGGCTTAGGTGCATTTGCTTATATGTCAGGATTCAACCCCCTCTCACTTGTAAATGGTGGAAATGGAGCAACCACTTCCAGTATCAATAAAAAAGCTGATGATAAAGAGGCACGTTTTATATCAACAGTTCTACACGATACCGAAGAGGTCTGGAGAGAGATTTATCAAGAGCATGGGTCAAAATATAAAGAGCCTAAAATGGTAATCTATCGAGGTGCAACAACCAGTGGATGTGGTCACGCTTCAGCACAGATGGGACCATTCTACTGTCCTGCTGACCAAAAGGTCTATCTTGATTTGGGCTTCTTTCAAGAGTTAGCAAACAGACATAACGCTTCAGGAGATTTTGCACAAGCTTATGTACTGGCACATGAGATAGGGCATCATGTTCAAAATATGCAAGGGACACTTAATAAAGTCCAAAAACTAAAACAACAAGTGAGTGGTCAAGCTCAAGCCAATCAGTTACAAGTACGTGTAGAGCTTCAAGCAGATTGTTATGCAGGTGTCTGGGCTAACCGTGCCCATAAACGATTTAATATTCTAGAAAAAGGAGATGTAGAAGAGGCACTTCAAGCAGCCTCAGCAATTGGAGATGACACATTACAAAAACAGGCACAAGGGTATGTTGTTCCTGATGCATTTACACATGGTTCCTCTGCTCAAAGGGTAAATTGGTTTAGAAAAGGTCTTGAAACTGGAGATATAAAAAGTTGTAATACGGGTCTTTAAAAAAGAGAAGCAACAATTACCCGTTGCATATAAAAGAATAAGAGCCTCTTAAACTGGGCTCTATAAAATGATACCACTCCTCATTAATCCATCCTATTTAAATTTTAGATTTTGCATAAGAGATCCATTTTAAAAAGTTTTCGGCAGAAAAATACCCCTCTGCTGTCGCCAAGGCACTTCCATCAGCTCTCATAAAATAGACACTTGGTGCATATTTAGGATTTAACCCATATTTTAATGCCTCTGAACTGTCTTTTTGAACTTTTACCCAGACAAAATCAGCCAAAGCATTTGCCACATTCTCTTCAGTAAATGTCTGCTGTCTCATTTTTCTTGACCATTTAGAACTTGCTTTATCAACATAAATCATCAACTGCTTACCTGTCTGTTTTGCATAATCCTTTGCCGACTCTACATCATACATCCAGACATCACTCTTTGTCGTAGAGACTGCTTCTACAGATTTTTTTGCAGAGTTCATACCCAACTTAATTTTACTATCATCAACCCATAAATTAAAATCATCTTTTCCTAAGTAACCTTTTACAGTATTTACAACTTTAAATTTTGATGAGATAAAATAGACTGTTGGTGTATAACGTGTTGAAGGAAGATATTTTTTAGCATCAGCACTATTCTTATCGGTAACGACAAAAAGGAAATCGCTAATATTCTCTTGAACCGTAGAATCGCTCAATGTATTTTTTTTCATTTTTTCACAATATTGACACTGCTCAGCTTTAACATAGACCATAATTGGTTTATGTTCTCTCTTCGCTTTCAGTAGGGTATCCTTTAACTCACCTGCGACCATTATAACTGGTAATAACATAAAAAGTGTAACTTTATTCATTCTTATCCTCTCCTATATTTAATTATTAATAGTGTATTATGATTATCTTAAAAGTATTGTTTAGTTTAACATTTATTTTATATTTTTTTCATTTTATAATGTAAAATTATTTAAAAAAGTGTTAAATTGTGATTTTTTACTTTTTTAACCAATTCATTACAAAGGAATAGAGATGAAACTTATCATTTCAAAATATTTAACACTGAGTGCAATAGTCTTGTTAACATTGACATCATCTGCTTATGCTGAAAATTCTAAAGTAGAGAAAAAAACTGAAAAAAGCGACGCTATCCCTCAGATTAAAATTCAAGCCCAAGACGCTTCAAAAAAGAATAGTAAATTAAAAGATGGAAAAGCATGTAATTTTGATGATTTAGAAGAGGCAGAAGGTGAAGAGTTTGTAGATATTCCAATGGCTCAAACCATTCCCTGTGCCGATGTAGATTGTAAAAACTTAAAACCAGCACAACTACATAAAGATGACTATAAAGATTTACCAGAGACAAAAACAATTAAAGGTTGTGATTAATATTTAATAGAGTCAAGTAATCTCTTTTACTTGACTTTATAATCTTTTTGCTATAATCCCTATAAAAAATTAGGGCATATAGCATCGTGAATTTTGAAACCTACCCATTTGAAAAACTCAATAATCTATTAGAGAAGATTAATCCAAACTCAGACTACTCTGCACTTAGTCTAACCATTGGTGAACCACAATTTGAAACTCCGAAGTTTATACTTGATGAACTTACTTCATCTGCAAAACTTTTAAACAAATATCCAAAAACTTCAGGAGAGATGGTTTTAAGAGAGGGGATGTTAACCTACCTCAAAAACCGTTTTAATCTGCAACTTGATAACAGTCAAATTATTCCAACCTTTGGAACAAGAGAAGTACTCTTTAATTTCCCTCAATTTCTACTTCATGATATAGAGAACTCTGTAATGGCATACCCTAATCCTTTCTACCAAATCTATGAAGGTTCGGCAAAAGCCACCCGTTCAGAGGTTATCTATATGAATTTAACAGCTGAAAATAGGTTTCAACCGACTATTTCAGAAGAAGATTTAAAACGATGCCATTTTGTTATCATTAATACCCCCAACAATCCAACCTCTTCTGTTATTTTAATGGATGAACTAAAAAAATGGGTTGAGTTGGCACTCAAATATGATTTTGTACTTCTCAATGATGAGTGTTATATCGATTTATATCTTAATAAACCTCTCCCATCACTGCTTAATGCCTCCATTAAAGTTGGAAACAATGATTTTAAAAATATCTTAGTTATCAACTCAATATCAAAACGCTCCTCTGCCCCTGGGTTACGAAGTGGATTTATTGCAGGAGATGCCAAAATATTAAAAGAGTATATGACCTACCGAACCTATGTTGGTTGTGCCTCCCCTCTTCCCTTGCAACACGCATCAGCTGTGGCATGGGCAGACCAAGCCCATGTGGATGAGTTTAGAGCAAAATATATTAAAAACTTTGAGATTGCTAAAGAGATTTTAGGTATAACCCCTCCAGAAGCCACTTTCTATATTTGGCTAGAGGTCAAAGATGAAATAGAGTTTACAACACGACTCTATAAAGAATACAACCTAAAAGTCATACCAGGTTCATTTTTAGGAAGAGAAGGGCAAGGAAAAGGTTTTGTAAGATTAGCCTTAGTCTATGAAGCAGAGAAAACAAGAGAAGCATTAGAGAGAATCCAAAAAGCCCTGTAGGGTACTTAAGAAAAATTTGAATTCTGTAGGGTCAATTTATCGTAATGCCAATGAAATAAGCCTGAATCCTGTAGGTTCGATTTTATCGAACAAGAATTAAAGCTCATAAAACAATCCGTTCGATGAAATCGAACCTACAAATTTTGAGCATTAATTCCTTAATTCAATGGCATTACGATTTATCGACTACACACGGAAACAAATGCCTATTTGATAGTCGGTAAACCGACCCTACGCGATAAATTTGGAACATAAATTTTAAAAACAAAAAACAAAGGAAACCCATGCAACAACAAGAGATAGATATAGAAGCACTAAAAAAAGATGAAGAGTTTTTAGGAAACTTAAAGAAAATTGAAGAGGAGATGCGTGCTGAAAATAGCATTGCCAAAGGCTACCAACTCCTTGATGCAAAACTGTTACTTGAAGCTCCTGAAGATGAAATAAATGATATTTTTACCTTTATTGTCAATACTGCTTTTGATGTCTTGGCTGAAAACCTAACACAAAACAAAGGTTTTAATATGGAAGAGTATGAAGACCTTGCAACAGCCAGAGCCATCTATGAACATGCCATTCAACGCTACAGTGAAAATGATAAAAAAGGTGCAAAAGAGATTTTCTTAGTCCTTCACCACACCATGCAGAGTCAAGAGCTAAAAGATGCCATGATGATTCACGCTTCTGCTGTTATGGCAGGTCATACTTTTGAAGATTTCATTCAAAACCTAGTAGATACATCAGGCGTTGATGAATCAGACCCAACAGCCTTTTTTATCCAAACATTTGTGCAACCCACCGATATTCTTTTGACTATGTTTGCAAAATATGTTAAACAAGGAAAAGATGAGTTAAAAGTTTTAGAAGAGAGTAAGTAATTACTCATTAAATTTTAATATAAATCCTGTAGATTTGATTTCATCGAACAGATTATTTTATAGGGTTTACTTTTATGTTCGATAAAATCGAACCTACACATATTTTTATACAATTTTAGGATAAACCGTGAAAATACACTTCATAGGAATAGGAGGCATTGGTCTCTCGGCATTAGCAAAACTTTTAGCAAACGACGGTCATCAAATTTCAGGTTCTGATATAAAACAGAGTGAGATTACTGATGATTTGGCTCTAAATTTTGGGGCAAAAATAACTATACCCCATCATGCAGATGCTGTTGAAGGTGTAGATAGAATCATCTACTCAGCTGCTGTACGACCAAATAATCCAGAGTATCAACGTGCCAAAGAGCTTGGTATTGAACTGCTCTCTCGTAAAGCGTCATTAAAGAGTATTTTGGGAGATAAAGAGGTCTATGCAGTAGGTGGCGCACATGGTAAGAGTACCACTTCGGCAATGCTAAGCTCTATTATTCCCGATTCCAATGCTCTTATTGGTGCAATTAGTAAAGAGTTTGGTTCAAATGTTAGACATGCAAATAACAATCAAGTAGTTTTTGAAGCCGATGAGAGTGATGAGAGCTTTTTAAACTCTAATCCTCACTTAGCCATTATAACCAATGTAGAACCTGAACACATGGAGTATTATGAGTATGATGAAGAGCGATTCTATAATGCCTATATCAACTTTTTAAAGTTAGCAAAAGTTCGTATTATTAATGCAGAAGATGAATTTTTAGCCTCTTTAGATATGGAGTCAATTAAGCTATACCCTTCAAAAGATATTACCAATATAGAGTTTGTTTTGGTTAATGGAGAGCCATACACCAAATTTAGTTTAAAAGAGTTTGGCAATTTTGAAGTATTTGGTTTTGGTGACCATATTGCGCTGGATGCTGGTTTAGCAATTTTAGGTGCATTAGAGATGGGTGAGAGCATCGAAGATATTAGAGAAAATCTTATCAACTACAAAGGGATTAAAAAACGTTTTGATATTGTGCAGAACTATGAAGATTGTGTTGTAATTGATGATTATGGACACCATCCAACCGAGATAAAAGTAACCATGCAGTCACTTCAAGCCTATAAAGAGTTACGAGGATTCAACAAATTAAATGTAATTTGGCAACCTCATAAATATAGTCGAACGCTAGATAATTTACAAGGGTTTGTAGATTGTTTTGAGGGTGTTGATGAGTTGACTATCTTACCAATTTGGTCAGCAGGAGAGCTAGAAGTAGACATTGACCTAAAGGGTGCATTTAGCCGTTACAAACTCCATATGGCAGACTCTATTACGCGTAAAGATGGTGTGGTTCAAATTATTCAAAATAACAATATTATTCAAGAGTATCGAGAAGATTTAATTACAGCCTTTGGAGCAGGAGATATTACCTATCAAATTCGTGGAGAGGCGTAATTTCATCACCATCCCCTCTAGTTCCCACGCTTAGCGTGGGAACTAGAAAAAACTTAAAGTACCCTTTATATTAAAATTAGTATTATAAACTTATTCTAAACAGATAAATAAATCAATAAAAAAGAAGTAATAAATGAAAATATTTTTTATACTAATTCTATCTATATACCCCCTATTGGCTCAAGAAAATCACTCTATTACAGAGAGAATTAATAATTTATTTAAAATGCAACGTGCCTCTCAACTCTTTTATGTACAAATTGGTGCTTTTAAGAACCGAAGATATGCACACGTTATAAAGAGAAGTTTTGAGAAAAAGAATTATCCGATGATAGTTAAAAAAAGAAGAATTGGAATTGATAACTACTATAAGCTTCTTATAGGTCCTCTTAGAAGTCGACAAGAGGCTTATTCTATAAAGCGTTTACTTCCAAAAGCTTATCGAGATGCTTTTGTATTGACCGAAGATAATTAAAAATAGGTTATAATCCACCTAATGAAAACACTTACAGAAAAACTAGACCTAGATAGATTTATAGAGAACTTTAGCAACTTTTATGCACGGCAGAAACCCATTGAGATGATGGGCGATATTAATCAACACTTTAAATATATTAATGCCCTCTCTACTATAGAGTTTCCTGCTATCAAAGAGGTTCCCAACCTTGATGAACAGCTTCAACGTATCAAAAAGCAGGGCGTTCTTCGCCTAGAAGAGATTCACGCCTTTGTAACAATGGTTGAGTATTTTAATGCACTAAAAGCTATTACCCTTCCTGAACCCCTTCATAGGTGGATTCAAGGGATAGATACCCCTCAAGAAATAAGCGATATTCTACTCTATTTTACCAATGAAGGCAACCTCAACCCAGAGCGAGAACCTGAACTTTTTGAGATTGAAAAAGCGATAAAAAGAAATAAAAGTGAAATAAAAGATGCTCTCTACAGAACAGCACACTCCTCTAAACTTAAAGAGTATCTGGTTGATACCCAAGTTCACTTTTTTAATGGAGAAGAGACACTACTGGTTAGAGGAGGATTTAATAAAATCGTCAAAGCATCGGTTGTAGGGCGTAGTTCTGGTGGATTTTTTTATATTATCCCACAAAGTGTCTCTCATCTAAAAGAGAAAGAGAAGATGCTTCTTTCTCGCAAAGAGGAGCTTATCTACAAGTATTGTCAAACATTCTCAGCAACACTACATCAGCACTTTCTGTTTATACGTTTTATAAATAGAGAATATGATAAATTTGACCACTACCAAGCACGTGTAAAGTTTGCAAATGCCTATAACTATGAGTTTATCTTGCCATCTAAACGAAAAGTTGTTAACTTAAATGGCTTTTGCCACCCTGCCATAGATAAGCCAAAACCTGTGGATATAACGCTAGATAAATCGGTTATGTTGGTAACTGGGGTTAATGCTGGTGGTAAGACGATGCTTTTAAAATCGTTGCTTTCTGCTGTCTATATGAGTAAGAACTTATTACCATTTAGATGTAATGCCGAAAAGACTGAGGTTGGTCACTTTAAGAGTATAGAGGCTGTTATTGATGACCCACAATCGGTTAAAAACGATATCTCTACCTTTGCAGGAAGAATGGTGGAGTTCTCTAAACTATTTAATAAAGAGAACGCCATTGTAGGGGTTGATGAGATTGAGCTTGGAACAGACTCGGATGAGGCTGCATCACTCTTTAGGGTAATGCTTGATGAGTTGCGTAAAAAAGGAATCGTATTTATTGTAACCACCCACCATAAACGTTTGGCATCATTAATGAGTGCCGATGATGATGTAGAACTTATTGCAGCGTTATATGATGAAGAGAAAAGGCAACCTACTTATACTTTTTTACAAGGAAGTATTGGAAAAAGTTACGCCTTTGAAACGGCAGAGCGTTATGGTGTGCCTGAACATATTGTAAAAAAGGCAAAAATCATCTATGGAGAAGATAAAGAGAATCTTAATGAACTTATAGAGAAATCAACCACCCTAGAGAGAGAGATGCGACTAAAACTAGAGCAGATAGATAGAGAGCTTGAAGCTGTAGAGAAGAAAAAAGAGGCTCTAGAGACCATAGAGTATAGATTAAATGAACAGCATAGAAAAGCTGTTGCCACCCTAGAGAACCGATATAACGCAGCGACTAAACGGGCATTAGAGGCAATAAAAGTAAAAGAGTCAACTGAGGGTCGAAGACTTATAAATGAAGCCCATAAACACAAAAAACTATCCAACCAAGCCAAAGAGGCAAAACAGCCTAATAAACGCGTTTTACAGATAGGAGATAGAGTCAAATATCGCTCTAGTAAAGGAGAGTTGGTAAGTATCCGAAATAAAGAGGCAACCATAGAGGTAGATGGACTAAAAATGCGTGTACCACTAAATCAGCTTAAATTTATAGAGAGTGTTCAGAAAAAAGTTGTTAAAAAAACTAAAACAAAAGTGCATGTCGAAAAATCAGGAAGAGGAGCTATATCTATTAAACTTCTTGGATGTTACGCTGATGAAGCGATTGAAAAGCTTGATGTATTTTTATCGGATGCCTTGGTTGCAGGTTTCTCAAGTGTCGAAATCATTCATGGAACAGGTTCGGGAATTTTGAAAAAAGTTATTATTGATTATCTGAAATCTTATCCTAAGTTACAATCTTTTCATGGACAGAAAGGAAATTTGGGGATTACTATTGTGAATCTTTAAAAATTCTGTAGGTTTGACCATGTCAAACAAAAAATGGATATTGTCCAATAATGTTTGAGATGGTCAAACCTACGAAACCCTAAATTATTTTAGATATAATATGAGCATTTTTAAACCACGGAGATAAATTTGAATATTTCAGAAACCATAAACGAAGCTAAAAAAGAACTCAGCAGTGATGAGCAGATGTTGGCTTCTGCTTTTAAATTGGAAAAACTATATAAAAAACATAAAATAAAAATCTATTCAGTCCTTACCATTGCAACGGTATATGTACTGGGAACAGCGATTATGGATAATATTGCTGAGCAGAAATTGGTAACAGCAAATTCTGCTTATTTGACTTTGGAAAAAGATTCTAAGAATCAAACAGCACTTAATGAACTAAAAGAGAATAATCCTGCACTCTATGAACTCTATACCTATCAAAAGGCAATTAAAAGCTTAGATAAAGAGGCTTTAAAAGGATTATCGGGTAGTACGAATCCTATTATTTCTGATATAAGTGGCTATCATCTTGCTGTAATAGAGGGTAAAATTGCAAAATCTGAACTCTACAATGATATTGCACTGATTGATAATGCATCACTTTATATTAAAGAGAAGAAGATTGAAGAGGCAAAAGATGAATTAACACTTATTGGTGAAGATTCTCCTGTTTATAACATCTCTAGAATGATTAAACACTATACAATTAAAGGTCAATAATGTATAAGAAAACTCTACTAGCCAGTTCAACTGCCCTACTTATGTTTTTGGGATGTAGTTCAAAACAGTACTACACTCCAGAACAGACATATAATGCCTCAAGTAGTGCAATGGGTGATAAAGTTGTTCACTATTCTCGTGATGGTGCAACACTGGCTAGTGGAGATGTATTGACAAGAGCTAAACGGATAAAACTTCATTTAAAAGATGGATTTAACTTTATTAATAATAGCAATGGAACAGTATTAACTGCCAATCAACAAGGTCAATGTAATATTGTAACAAATAAAGATATCACTGCTACAATTGAGTTTCCTCAGGCACTTGTAGCAGGTACTGTTATTGGAAAACTTCTTGTCTATGTACTTCAAAATAACAGTTTTGGTGTTTATGACCTTCAGAAAAAATCTATTATCTACACAAATAAAGCACAAAAAGCTTTTGCAATAGATACACGAATTGCAAATCCATTAGCGATTGAGCGTCTGGTTGTTATCCCCACTCTAGATGGAAAACTAACCATTCTTGATTTAAAAACATTAAAAATATCTAAAGAGATGTATGTTAGTACAGAGACAGCACTTAATAATGTTATCTTTTTAGGTCGTCTCAAAAACACCTTGATTGCATCAACTCCAAATAAGATTTTATCCATCAGCAACCGAGGTAAAAAAGAGTTAGATACCCCCATATCAGAAGTTGTTATTGATGGAGAGAACCTTTTTGTCTTTGCGAAAGATGGACGAATTCTGAAACTTGATGAGTCGCTGAGCATCCAATCAGAAAAAAAGTTTAAATTTGCACACTTCTCTGTAGCCACTGTTCATAAAGGTACTGTATATGCACTGGATAAACAGGGCTATTTAATTGTCTCAAACCCATCATTTTCACAATATCGTGTCTATAAAGTAGATGAGGTAGATGGATATGCTTTTGTATCTAATGGAAAACTCTACTACAATAGAGAGATTATTAATTTAGACAATCTTACATATAAATAAAAGATGAAAGAGCTTGTTCATCTTCTTCAATCTAAAAAATTACTCTTTAAATCTCTAAAACCTATAGAGATAAAAGAGTTTAACTCTCGTAAAAAAATCAATATCTATTTGGGTGTTGATTTGCAAAGATACTACTGCTGTATTATACATATAAAAAAGAAGAGTAAAATTTTGACCAAAGAGGCTCTAGAGTTAATGGAGTTTCATAAAAAATTAGAGTTACTCAATGAGAGTAAAATCAACAAGAAGTATATCTATATTGAAGCTCCCCTCTGTTCTAAAGCAAAAGCTCTATTTAAAGAGCAAAAGTGGAGAGTTTGGAACAGTAGTTAATCGCTATTATATCCAAGGGGATTTCAGCTCTACAATAATGGACTGAGGCTAAAACTGAAGATTGTGTGAAGATTTAAAGACCTCCAGTATAACTATAAAAAAGTGCTCTTTTTAATTTAGAAAAAACCTCTTTTTTATCTTTTGGTTCAATTGAGAAACATCCAAAACTACGTCCTCCCTTAGCAACATACCATGCTGTATGTAGTAGAATCTCTCGCTTTCTTGCATTTCTATTTCTTTTTTCTAATCCATCTACAGTAAGATAGTTATATCTTTTTTTTGTTGTAATCCCCTCTTTTGTTCCTACTTTAAAAAATCCAGAAGGAGTTTGTAAAGAGCCTTTAGCATCACCTGAAGCTAAAACTCGACCATATTTTCTTCCTGAATTTACACCATGTGCGACTAAATAACTGTTTACTTTTCCACTATGAAGATTAATAATATACAATCTTTTATCTAATGCTTTTTTTGTGTAATCTGCAATAGCAATATAGTTGGGAGAGAATCTTTTTTTATAACAATTTTTTTCATAATAGGCAAATGCTTCTGCCAACGCTTTTTGACTAACATTACTGTTTCTTTTAACCTTCTCAAAAACTTGATGTAGATGCGAAACTGTTGCGTAATGATTACGATAATAGTTGTTTGTTGCCACAGAGTTTGTAATAATAAAAAGTATAAAAAATGTGACAAGGGTCAATTTTTCTTTCATAATTAATTCTTTCAATATAAATTAAATTTTAAATATTTAAAATAATAATATTTTTTATATTAATATAAGTTTAAGAACCATTTAGATTTATAAATATTTTTTTTTGTTATTTTGATAAAGCTTATTATTAAGAAAAAAAATATAGCACTCTTTAAACACTAAACCGTTAAAATACGTCAAACAATAAAGGAAAAAAATGCATTATCTAAAATCATTAAATGTCCAAGTTTTCTTAGGAATTATTCTAGGAATCCTCTTTGGAGTATTTCTCCCCTCTCTTGCTCTAGAGCAAAAACTTATAGGAGACATGTTTGTCAGCCTCTTAAAGATGTTGGTTGTCCCTTTAGTTTTTGCCTCTATCTATACTGCACTTACAGGTTTAGGCTCAGTTGAAAAACTCAAAAATATTGGATTAAAAACTATCGGTCTCTATCTTTTAACAACTGCTCTTTCCGTATTTTTAGCCATTCTTGTTATGAATATCTTTCCTATTGGTGAACCTATTAGTTCAGCTGGATTAGAGTATGCCAAAGCTTCAGAGATTAAACCTTTCTCTTTTCATGATATGATTATGAGTTTTATCCCCTCTAATGTGTTTAACTCTTTAGCCAGTGGTTATATGATGCAAGTTATTGTCTTTGCTGTCTTTTTGGCACTTGCATCATTTAAATTAGAACAGAAACATCAAGATGTTCTTTTTGACCTCTTTACCTCTATTAATGAAGCGATGTTCCATATTGCAAAATGGGTTATTAACCTTACACCAATTGGTGTTTTTTCTCTTATCTCTTATATTATTGCAAAACAGGGTCTTGATGTAATATTGGGCTTATGGGAGTATGTAATTGTTGTTTTAGCTGTTCTCATTATTCATGCAACAGTAACACTGCCTTTTGTATTGGCATTTTTTACAAAAATAAACCCATACCACTACTTGAATTCTGTAAAAGAGTCTTCTATTATGGCTTTCTCAACAGCTTCATCAGCTGCAACACTTCCTGTAAGTTTACGTGTCGTACAAGAGAAAGGTGGCGTCTCAAAAGATTCGGCAGGTTTTGTTCTTCCTCTGGGTGCAACAGTCTCAATGGATGGAACAGCTGCCTATCTAACCATTGCTGTCTTGTATATTGCCAATTTAGCAGGAGTCTCTATGAGTTTTGGAGACCAAATCGTCTTGGGTGTAACCGTTGTAGCACTTAGTGTAGGGGTTGCAGCACTCCCTTCAGCTTCATTGGTCATGATGGTCGTTATCTTAAATCAAGTAGGACTTCCTGTAGAGTATTTAGCCATTATCGTAGCTGTTGACCGTATTTTAGATATGGCAAGAACATCACTAAATGTTACTTCCGATTTAGTCGTAACTAAAATTGTAGATATATTAAGCAAAAAGGCACAATCATGAAAAAAATTTTACTATTAATTGCTATTTTACTTTTGGGTGCGTGTACCTCTGACCCAAAACCAAATTCAAACACAACAACAGCTACAGATACCCACACAGAGAAGCGTGATTCAACAGAGATGAAAGCACTTAAAAACGCTCTTTCAGAGTATACCCAAGCCACCATCAATAAGGATGTCGACAAACTCTTAAGTTTTATCTATCCAAAAGCATTTACCATTGTATCTAAAGATAAAATGAAAATAATGCTTCAAAAAACATTTAATTCAGGAAAAGTACCAACTGTTCAGAATGTAAAGCATCTTAAAATTGAACCAATTAAAAAGTACAATGAAGGAGTCTACTCTATTATCACTTCATCAATGGATACAGTTATCAAATCACCCAAGCCCGATGATGCAAAATTTGAAAGTTATATGTTAAAAACATTACAAGGAAGATTGGCATCTAGAGGTACGGTTACTTTAGATAAAGAGAAACACACTTTTAATATTCAACATACCAACAAAACCATAGCACTCAACGAAGATGGTAACTGGAAATTCATTGGTTTTAAACAGGCTGAAAAGTATATTAGTAAAGGAATTTTTCCTAAAGATTTAATAGAAAAACTTACTCCTTAAACATTGGCTCAAAAGAAATCTCTCTCTTTTGAGCCTTAAATAGAATAACAAGAATGCCAATATAATTTAAAGAGTTTTATTTTATTATATTTAATTTTTAAGTAAATTATAACATATACAGTTATAAAATACTTTTAATATAATATAAAGGATATAAAATGAAACATCTACTAATATTTCTATCATTTACACTCTTCTTATTGGGTTCTAATCCATTCAATATAACCATTCATAAAAAAGAGTCCAATATTGTAAATATTGAAATGGAAAGGAAAAGAGCCAATTCAAAAATATTCTATACAACCTATCAATCTGCATTAAAAGGTGATATAGATGCACAGTTTAAAATTGCTATGATGTATGGAACAGGCACACATATTAAAAAAAATGAGAAAGAAGCCTTTCGATGGTTACATAAATCTGCTTTTAATGGTCATCTTCAGGCTAAATATCTGATGGGACTTAGCTTTAAACAGGGTACAGGAGTCAAGATTCAAAAGGAGTTGGCACGATATTGGTTTAAAAAAGCCCTTAAAGCAGGTCATCCTAAAGCGTTATATCAATTAGCAGAATTAGAGAGAGAAATAGATTTTGATGAATTCTAAACAAAAAATAAATCAAGGTTGAACCAAGTCAACCTCAATATCAAAATACTACTCTTTAATCATATCTCCAACCATAAATGCTAACTCTAATGCTTGACTGGCATTAAGTCTTGGGTCACATTGGGTATGGTAACGGCTTCCTAAATCTTCAGCTGTAATTGCACATGATGCACTTCCTGTACACTCAGTTACATCATTTCCTGTCATCTCTAGGTGAATACCACCAGCTACAGTCCCCATCTCTTTATGAATTGTAAAGAACTGCTCTACTTCTGAAAGAATATTTTTAAAATCTCTGGTTTTATAACCAGTAGAACTCTTCTCGACATTACCATGCATAGGGTCACAAGACCAAACAACATTTTTTCCCTCATCTCTTACTCGTTTAAGGAGTTTAGGGAAATGCTCTGCAATTTTATCTGCACCCATACGCACAATCAAGTTCAATCTTCCCTCTTCATTCTCAGGATTTAATGCATCAATAAGCTCAATCAACTCATCTTCACCCATAGTTGGACCAACTTTACAGCCAATAGGATTTGCAATACCCCTAAAATACTCAATATGTGCTTCAGTTAAATCACGTGTTCTATCTCCAATCCATAACATATGTGCTGAACAGTCATAAAACTTATTATCTCCCTCTGAATCTTCTCGGGTTAATGCCTCTTCATAATTTAAAAGAAGTGCCTCATGAGAGGTAAAAATTGTGGTCTGATGTAGTTGAGGTACTTGGTCACTTGATAAACCACAAGCAGCCATAAACTTAACAGCTTTATCAATTTTATGACTCAATTCTGTATATTTTTGCCCCAACTCATTCCCTTTAATAAAGTTCAAATTCCACTGATGAACTTTATTTAAATCGGCTAATCCACCTCTAGCAAAAGCTCTTAAGAGATTTTGCGTTGCAGCAGATTGATTGTAAGCACGAATCATATTATGAGGATTAGGAATACGTGCTTCTGTGGTAAATTCACTACCATTAATAATATCCCCTCGGTAGGAAGGCAACTTAACACCATCAATCTCTTCAAAATCTGAAGAACGAGGTTTCGCGAACTGTCCAGCAATACGTCCGACTTTCACCACTGGTTTACCAGTAGAGTACATCATAACCATATTCATCTGTAACATTAATTTGAAGAAGTTTTTAATGGTCGATGTCTTAAAATCGGCAAAACTCTCTGCACAATCTCCACCTTGAAGTAAAAAGGCTTCACCACGCCCAACAGCTGCCAACTGCTCTTTCAAAGTTCTTGCTTCTCCAGCAAAAATCAATACTGGATATGAACTAAGCTCATCTTCTACATCTTTAAGTGCTTTTTGGTCTTCATAGCTTGGTTGTTGCTTAATAGGAAAGTTTCTCCAAGAACTTGGTGTCCATTTCATCTGTTCTATCCTTAAAATAAATTCTGAAAGTATACCTTAGTTAGCGTTTATTTTCTATTTTTTAATATCAATATCAGAACTTTTTATTATGTAAAAGCGTTTAAATCTATTTTTAGTCTACTTTTGTAACAATTTCCTATTACTTAAAAAGAAAAATTAAAGTAAAAACTATCCATTTACCAACTGTTTATTTAAAAAAGATATAATTAGTTTTTGAATAGACAAATATTTTTTTTGCTTAAAAAAAACTTACTTTGTTGATTTACCAAAAACTATTCAAAAGGCTATCTTAATGAAAAAACAACTAATCCTCTCCTCTATACTTTTAAGTCCTCTACTCTTAAATATTGGTTGTACAGAACAGAATCAACCTACAATAAATAGAACAGACGCCCCACTTATATCTTCTCCACCTATTAAAGAAGAGATTGACATAACTTTAGACGATAGCCCACAAATAGTCCCTCCTTCCGTTACTCCTTATCAACCCGTACTTAGTGAAATTCACCAAATGCATAGTGTTCAAGGAGATACTATTTCAATACAAGAGCATAATCGAGGTCTCCTCTTTCCCGACTATCCCGACCGTGTTGTTTTAATTCAAGTTTTTGGGAAAGAGTGTCCCTACTGTTTTCAAGAGATGCCCATTATCAATAAAATTCAAGATGCCTATCCAGAAAAAGTCTCGGTGATTGCTGTTCAAGCACAAAAACCGATGTCCAAAGAGAGAGCCTTTGAGTTAATTCGTGAACATAACATGAACTACCCCGTTATTGACCACGATGAAGCAGAGAAAATTTTAATATTTTTAAGAGATGTATATGAATGGAGAGGTATTTTACCTTATATCATGCTTCTAAAAAATGGTCAAATAGAGCATATCTATAAAGGTTCAGATAAATCCTTTGAAGAGATTTCAGAAGGTATTGATGAGATTTATTAAATCTTCATCAATCTCCCTTTGGAGTGACATAGGTCATGGAGATTCTATAAAAAAGGCTAATAACTGTTAGCTAAAACATGGAAAAATATATAAATAATTAATAGATATAAAATTGTAAAATGTGTCTAGACAATACAAAATGTATTAAAAAACGAATCCCTTTAACTAAAATTTAGTATAATCAATCTATGATAAGAAACCATGAGCTTGACCATTTTATTATCTGTAAGAAGTGTGATACTCTCCATAGAAAAATTCCTCTGCACAAAGGAGCAAAAGCACTCTGCTCTAAATGTGATACACTCATATATCAACGTAATGATAATATGATAGAGAAGAGTTTGGCTCTGGTAATTACAACCATTATATCAATTACTATCGCTTTTACCTTTACCCTTATAACCATTAATATTAATGGTTTAGAGCAGACATTAAGCTTAACCTCTCTATTTGCTGTTTTAATTGAACATCAACAGTATATTGTTGGTCTAATGTTTCTATTTTTAATTGTAATTTTTCCTCTTATGATACTCAGTTCTATCTTTTTTATACTCCTTTTTATGAAAATAGAGAAGTATGGATATAGTGTTAAACGACTACTCATTCTCCTCTCCCATCTAAAACATTGGAGTATGCTTGATATATTCTTTATATCACTCCTTGTTGCCATGGTTAAACTTTTTGACTATGCTCGTATTGAACTCAATATTGGCTTTATTGCACTTATATTAACCCTCATTCTAGAACTTATTCTGGCAAATGGTATTAGCTTTTATCAACTCTGGGAGAGATATGAGATAATTTACGGAGTAGAAAATGAAGAAGCATAATTTTATACGTTGTCATATCTGTGAAACAGTTAACTATGACAAAGAGGATAGCCTCCTCTGTAGACGTTGTGACTCTACCCTCCATCATCCCAGCTATGTCTCATTTCATCGAACTTTAGCTTTTTTAATTACTGCAATTATTCTCTATATTCCTGCCAATATCTATCCCATACTCATCTCTAAACAGTTTGGAATTACCACAGAAAGTACTATTATTGGAGGTATTATACATCTATGGGAAGCAGGTTCTTACCCTATTGCACTTATTATTCTTGTGGCATCTGTTTTTGTTCCTCTCTTGAAATTTATATTTATAATCTATTTACTAATAGCAACCAAGTATAATGTTAACTCATCAAGGGTAGACAAACATAAACTTTTTTATATAACAGAAGCAATTGGACCTTGGTCAATGATAGATGTATTTGTTGTGATTATACTCTCTGTACTGATTCACTTTTCAGGCATACAGGTATTTCCAGGTACAGGTGCAACATCATTTGCACTGATGGTCTTTTTTACCATGCTTTCTGCCCTGTCATTTGATACACGACTAATTAAAAAAGGGGATTAACATAGATATGCAAAGATATAATGCACCGAAAGTAAAAGAGTCCAAAAAGATTCAAATGCTAACAACCATTTGGCTTGTTCCTTTTTTGGCAATGGTCATCGCACTCTGGTTGGCATTTCAATACTATGCTAAAATTGGACCAACTATTAAAATATCCTTTAAATCCAATGCTGGTCTGATTGCTAATCAGAGCCAAATAAAACTGCGTGATGTTACAGTAGGAATGGTGACTAAAATCTCTCTTTCCAATGATGGGAAAGGGGTTATAGTTCAAGCACAAATGAATAAAGAGGTCTCTGCATACCTTAACAATAAAGCGAAACTTTGGATTGTTCATCCCGATGTTGGTTCACATGGTGTCTCAGGATTAGATACCCTACTCTCTGGCTCTTATATTGAACTGCATGGCGTTAAAGATGATTCATCAACAAAACGCTACTTTATTGGATTAGAAAAACCCTATCTTGATACCGAAGCAGAAGGAAAGTACTATCTACTCTCGGCACCACAAAGTTATAATATTACGGAAGGTTCTAATATCTATTACCGTATGATAAAAGTAGGTCGGGTAGAGCGTGTTGGTATCTCTCCTAATGGCGAAAAGGTAAACTTTACAGTTTTTGTTGAGAAAAAGTACAACAGCTATATTAATAAAAAGAGTAGATTTTATGCACAGAGTAGCTTCTCTATTGATTTCTCTCAAGCAAAAATGGATATGCAATTAGCAAGTCTCTCTCAACTTGCCCATGGAGGAATCTCTATCTATACCCCTATTGAAACACTAAAAATGAAGCGTGAAGAGAACAGAGTAGAAGAGGGAAAACGATTTCCTCTCTATAAAAGCTTTACTCAACTCAAAGAGAAACAGCTTATCAGTGGCAAAGAGGGAGAGATATATAGATTCGTTTTCTCTAAATTTGACCACAAACTAGAAATTGGTTCTCCTGTCGAGTTTCAAGGATTTCAGGTGGGATATGTTACCGATATAGAGAGTAAATTTAATAAAAATAGACAGGCAGTTATATCAAAAGTCTATGCCCTTATTGATACCTCATCCTTCAAAGGTAATAGAGAGAATAATCAAAGTTTAACTATTGAAAGACTCGTAAAGTCTGGATTAAAAGCCAAACTCTCCTCGGCACTACCTTTTATTGGTGCAGAGTATATTGAATTGCTCTTTGATAAACAGAGAAAAGGTAAAATTGTCATAAAAGACAACTATCCACAATTTCCAACCATCAAAAACCCTACCTCATCAACCAATAATATCTTGGATGAAACAGAGAAACTTCTTGTTAAGTTGGAAAAGCTCCCTTTGGAACAGCTCTTAATTAGTGCTACACAACTTCTTGATGAGAGCAGAAATCCTGTAAAAAAAATCTTGACCAATGTCAATAAACTTGTAGTACGGAGTCAACAACCCATTGAAAAAATATTAGAAGATTTAGAAAGAATAGTAAAAAATATTAATGATTTTAGTCAAAATGAAGCACTACATCAGATACCAGAAAATGTTAACTTTACTCTCCAAGAGCTGGAACAGACCCTACGAGAACTTCAAACATTTACACAAGGATACGATATGAACTCCCAATTCTCAGCTGAACTCTCTGAAACACTACATGAACTCTCACTTGCTGCTGAGTCAATTGGACGTGTTAGCCGTAAACTAGAGAAAAAACCAAATTCCCTACTGTTAGGAGATGACTAATGAGATATTTTCTACTCTTTATTCCAACTCTACTTCTATTTAATGCTTGTGCTTCTAAAGAGTACTATACATTTGGGGATATATCACAAATCAACCATATTCAAAGTTGTCATCAAACCATTGCCATTGATAAAGTTAAAGTACCCAAATACCTTACAGATAATGCTATTGTTAAGCAGGTTAGCCCCTATAAAGTCATCCGAATCAAAAATGCCAACTGGTTAACCCCTATGCAGAAACGTTTAACCAATGTTCTAATTAACTATCTGCAAAAATCTTTAAACAATCCCAATATCTATCTCTATCCATGGGAGAGTCGAAAAAAAGATACCGACAAACGGGTTTCAGTTAAAATCCAACGCTTTATCGCCTATAACAATCGTGTGCGTCTGGAGGCAAGCTATCAGATAAAAAACATTAAAACAAAACAGAAAACAACCAAACTTTTTGATACCACAGTTGTCACATCCAATACAATTGAAAGCATGATGGGAGCGATGGAAGAAGCTTATTTCAGACTTGCTAAAGAAATTAAAACAGATATTATCAAATAATATTAAGCTTTTCATGAGTATAATGGGTTTATGAAAATTTTAAACCCACTATACATTGCTCTCTCTTGGCTTTTAAAGTTAAGTTTTCTACTTATTATCGCATTTACAATCTACATCATTATGCCCATTAAAACAACTGAAACCATTACTATTCCAAAAGGTTCAATTACAAAAAGTATTAATCATCTAAAAGAGCAAGGTTATAGCTTAAGTAGTATTGACACCTATATTTTAGCCTATCTATTAAAAGAACCTAAAAGTGGTACACTCACTATTGGAAAGGGAAGCATGAGTCGGATTAAATTTTTACAAAAGCTCTCTACAGCAAAAGAGGCTATAGATGTTATCACCCTTATTCCAGGAGAAACAAAAGATATTTTTCTAGAAGAACTTGCTAAAAAAGAGCATCTTCAACTTGAAAAGCTTATCACCTATTATAATCAATTTTCACCTTATCCCGAAGCAGGAATAATTCCCGATAGCTATCATCTAGCAAAACAGAGTGATGAAAAAACCATTATCAAAACATTAATAGAACAGAGTGAAAAGCGTTATGAAGCGTTGGCAGTAAAATATCTAAAAAAATATGACAAAGAGAGATGGCTTCGAATCTTAACCATCGCCTCTATCATACAAAAAGAGGCTGCCAATAATGAAGAGATGCCCATTGTCGCCTCAGTTATCTATAATAGATTAAATATCGACATGCCTCTCCAGATGGATGGAACACTCAACTATGGAAAATACTCTCATCAAAAGGTAACTTCAAAACGGATAAAAGAGGATAAGAGTGGATTTAACACCTATCTGAATAAAGGTCTACCACCCTATCCAATATGTTCAGTCTCCATATCTGCTATTAAAGCTACACTCAATCCCAATAAGAGTGATTATCTATATTTTATGAGAAATAAAAATGGTCTCCATGATTTTACAAACTCTTATAAAGAGCATTTAAAAAATATTAAAAAAGCCAAATAAGACTTTTAATATATCCCCAAAGAGGTCATTAACTCAATAGATAATTTACTCGTAACCCCCAAACCATTTGCTTTTTGATAAGCCCGTGCTGATGATTTTATATCCAAACTCCAGATGCCATCAATCTCTCCATTATAAAAGCCATGAAATTTTAAAGCCCGTTGAACATCTCTAATCATTTTAGGCGTAATATTTGATTCACATATCATCGGCATCCATTTAGAGTACCCTTTTGTCCGTTCTCTCTCTGTAACTACCGTTATATACTCCTCTGGGATAATGACTTTTTTATAAGAAGCTTTTCGTAAAATTTTTTTAACCTTTACAGTTTTATACTGCTCTGGAGTCTTTATCTTTCGGCTCATTGCAGGTTGAACAACAACTCTTTTGGCAATCTTTTTATATTTAGCAGGAGTTTTAGTTAAACAGATTTTATTACACTCGCTTGTAATTCTATTTTTAGCTTCAATATTAAATCTCTCTCGCCAATAATACTGCTCCTCTTCTACTTTTTCTTTCCGTTTCAATATTTGATAGGTTGCAGGAATTTGAATACGCTCTGTTCTTGCAGGTTCAATCAACTCTGTGACTTTAATAATTTTATATTTAGGTGAAACAGCAACTTTATGTTTTACAGCAGGTTGAAGAACCAACCTCTTAGTTACACTCTTATACTTAACAGGTACTTCTATTAAACAGACCACTTCTGATTGATTACAACCCCTATTTTGACAAGTTGTCTTCTTCCACTCTGTTCTGGCTGGTTCAACCACAACTCTATCTTTAACCTTTTTATAGATAGCTTTAGAGGGAAGCAGTTTAATCGTTGTACTATCGGTGATAATTTTTTTATTGTAAGTTCTATATTTGGCAGGAATCACCACAACTCTTTCACTTGCTTCTGATGCCAATATCTTTTTAACAGTGAGATTATATTTAGCAGGTTGATAATGTTCATAATAACAGGTGCCAACCTCTGCATTAATAATATCCATTCCTCCTCTAAAAGCAGAATCTACACAAGAGTGTAATACTTTAGGAGCATTTTGATTCAAACTCTTTCTCCAAACTTTCTTTGAAGGTTTAATTAAAACTTTTTCATAAATAATTTTATATTTTGCTGGTGTAGTAACAATTTTTTCTGTTCCATCACTTATTTTAATACGCTCTTTATGCCAAGAGTACTCTGCAGGAATTACCTCATATTTTACACTTGCATCATTAATTAAAACCCGTTTAGTCGATTTTATCTTGGTGGTTTTACTGTATTTTGGTGGGTAAAAAGATTTAGTAAAACATTGCCCAGGCTTTGCATATTTGGGCATACTCTCTCTATCGGCTGTGGATATGGTTACAATGAGTAAGATAATTAGTAACGCTTTAATCATATATTTTCTCCTTTGGTAAAAAACCCATAATTCTACACAAAAATATTAAATAGAATATTATATTAATTTATTAATATTTAATATTCATTATTTATTATATTTATTTATGCTAAGTTTCAAATAGATTTTTAATTTAAAAAAACAGGATAAAATTTGAAAATAATTTTAATTTTACTATTAAGCCTTCATCTGCTATTTTCCAATAACATATTAACAGAAGAGAGACCCCATGAAGGTGGATGTGTTATCCCATTTTTTAATCAAGAGAAAAAAGCATGTTCTTCTACCAAAAAAGAGCAAATAACTACCAAAAGTATACCCAATCTAAAAAAACAGAATATAAAAAAAGAAAAAAGAGTGAAGAGACTCAATAGTAGAGCGAACAGTCTCAAGCAGTATAAAATAAAAAGTGAAAAAGAGAAAAAAATACTAAAAAGAAGCATTAAAAGATTAAAAAAAGAGTTTAAAAGCTATAAAGTTCAAAAAAATAGAGAGATAAAAAAGCTCTATCAAGAGTTAAATCGTCTAAAAAAGAGGCTCTCTAAAAGTAAAAATCAACTTAAAATATGTAAAAAAAAGAGTAAATCATTAAGGAATAAAGTTAAAAAATTAAAAAAGAAAAAAAGAATTATAAAAGCACCTACTGTTGATGTTGAGCCAAAAATATACACTCAATCTTCTCTACCTAAATATACTCCTGCTCCAACACCACTGCCATCGGTCAATAATCTTCCATGGGTTGAAGTGATGGTTGAAGATGGTCTTGATATTTATCAATTAGCAGTAAAATATTATGGTGATAGAAGTAAATATAGAGAAATCTACTCTGCTAATAGAAATGTTATTGGAAAAAATCTTAAAATATATGATGGAATGTCGCTTAAAATCCCAATGCTAGAGGAGTTTAAAGAGCAACCAATGATTTTAAATATGGATTAATCCAAAGCAAACTAAACAGATTTATATGATAAAATTCCACAAAAATTTTTACTAGTTAACAAAGGTTTATTATGGCAAAAAAAGAGATTAAAAAAGCAGTACTCGCCTACTCTGGTGGGCTTGACACCAGTATTATTTTAAAGTGGCTTCAAGATGAGTACAATTGTGAAGTGGTAACCTTTACTGCTGATTTAGGGCAGGGTGAAGAGGTTGAACCAGCACGTCAAAAAGCATTAGATATGGGGATTAAACCTGAAAATATCTTTATATTAGACCTTCGTGAAGAGTTTGTAAAAGATTTTGTATTTCCAATGTTTAGAGCAAATACTATATACGAAGGTGAATACCTTTTAGGAACGTCTATTGCTCGTCCACTTATTGCTAAAAAACAGATTGAAATTGCTGATGAGACAGGTGCTGATGCAGTAAGTCATGGAGCAACAGGAAAAGGAAATGACCAAGTTCGTTTTGAATTGGGTTACCTAGGATTAAACTCTGATATTGCTGTAATTGCTCCTTGGAGAGAGTGGGATTTAAATAGCCGTGAAAAACTTCTTGCTTATGCAGAGGCTCATGGAATTAAGATAGAGAAGAAAAAAGGTCAAGCCTCTCCATACTCTATGGATGCCAACCTTCTTCATATCTCTTATGAAGGACTTGTATTAGAAGACCCAAGTAAAGAGCCTGAAGAGGATATGTGGTTATGGACAGTTAGCCCAGAGAATGCACCTGATGAGGCAGAATATATCTCTATTGAGTATAAAAATGGTGACCCAATTGCTATTAATGGTGAAGCGATGAGTCCAGCAACCATTCTTACAAAACTTAATGAGTATGGAAACAAACATGGTATTGGACGAATTGATATTGTTGAAAACCGATATGTAGGAATGAAAGCACGTGGATGTTATGAGACTCCAGGTGGAACCATTATGTTAAAAGCCCACAGAGCTATTGAATCTATCACACTAGATAGAGAAGCGAGTCACTTAAAAGATGAGTTAATGCCAAGATATGCAAAACTTATCTATAATGGTTACTGGTGGTCTCCAGAGCGTGAGATGCTACAGTCAGCTATTGATAAGACTCAAGAGCATGTAGAGGGAACAGTAAGATTAAAACTCTATAAAGGAAATGTAATGGTTGTTGGACGAGAATCAGTAAAATCACTCTTCTCTGAAGCACACTCAACATTTGAAGAGGATGATGTTTATGACCAAACTGATGCAGAAGGGTTTATTAAACTCAATGCCCTTCGATTTATTATTGCAGGTAAAAATCGTAAATAAATAGACAAACCTCTACTCCGTTACTCTCTAAAGAGATTAGAGAGTAACCTTCTCTCTTTAAATGTTTCATTTTTGTGTTTTTATATTATTAATTATTCTTTTTAGATTAAAAACTATGCTTTTAATCTAAGTTTAGTTAAAATATATCCCAGATTAGAGAGAAAAAGGAGAGAGATATGCTTTATAGACCAATTGTATTAGATGAAGAGATAAAGTTTTCTAAAAAAAAGTTTATTGTCAGTAAAACCGATATTGAAGGCAACATTATTTTTGTTAATAAAAACTTTTCTGAAGTTTCAGGTTACTCAGAAGCAGAACTTATTAATCAACCCCATAGTATATTACGACACCCCGATATGCCCAGAGCTATCTTCTATTTAATGTGGCAGAGCCTTCTGTCAGGAAAACCCATATCAGCTATTATTAAAAATTTAGCAAAAGATGGTCGATATTACTGGGTTATTGCCGATTTAGAGATAAAACGAAATCCCAATGGAGAGACCAAATCATTTATTGCATTTAGACGCTCTGCACCTCAAGATGTTATTGATACAACCCAAGAACTTTATGAGACCATGTTAGCAATTGAAAAGAAACATGGAATGGAACACTCTCTTGCTTATCTTCAAGCTTTTCTAGAAGAGCATAAACTCACCTATGATGAGTTTATGGAAGAACTCGTAAAACCAAAAGGGGTTATTGCCAAACTTCTAGAGATATTTAAAAAGCTTATGGGTTAAAAAATTAATGCCACCCCAAATGTTGGGGTTGGTTAACAAATTTATCTGTAACGACAATTTTAAGTTTCATCCCCTCTCTTAATTGTCTATCTTTGGAAATTACTTCTCTATTATGTTCATAGATAAAATCTGCCTCTTTGACATCTCCATAATAAGTCGACGCTAAATCTTCTAATGTCACATCTCCAGAATCAATGACAATATCAATCCATGTGATATTTTTAGGAGCTTTGGTCAAGTGGGTATCACTACTTTCATTTGCAATTAATAAGTTTGTAGTACCAACAACCATAAGCAGTGATAGAGCCAAACTCCATTTTAAAAATTGATTTTTCATTAATTCTTCCTTATTTTTAGTTATGAGTAATTGATTATACTATTGAAGAACTTAGAAATTAATAATAAATAGATTAGATTAGATTAAACAAATAAATTGATAATATTTTAAAGGAAAGAGAGAAAAAACAGACTAAAAGAGTTTTAGTCTGTTAAAATAAGATTAGTTTGTCTCTTGGTCTACAATTTTATTAGCAGAAATCCAAGGCATCATCTCACGAAGTTTATTACCTGTTTTAGTAATAAGAAGCTCTTGGTCATTGTTTCTTTCAGCATTCATTCTTGGGTATCCAGCTTGACCTTCTAAGATAAAGTCTTTAGCAAATCGTCCATCTTGAATCTCTGTAAGAATATCTTTCATTGCTTGTTTAGACTCAGCGTTAATTACTCTTTTTCCTGAAACATAATCTCCATACTCTGCTGTATTAGAGATAGAGTATCTCATATCTGCAATTCCACCTTCAAACATAAGATCAACAATAAGTTTTAACTCATGAAGACACTCAAAGTATGCAAGTTCAGGAGCATAACCAGCTTCTGTTAATGTTTCAAAACCAGCTTGTACCAATGCAGAAGCACCACCACAAAGAACAGCTTGTTCTCCAAATAGGTCTGTTTCAGTCTCATCTTTAAATGTAGTTTCAATAATTGCAGTTCGTCCACCACCAATTGCAGAAGCATAAGATAGAGCCAACTCTTGAGTTGTTCCACTTGGATTTTGACCAACAGCAATAAGGTCAGGAATACCACCACCTCTTACAAACTCACTTCGTACTGTATGACCTGGAGCTTTTGGAGCAATCATCGTAACATTAATATCTTTTCTTGGAATAATTCTTCCATAGTGAATGTTAAATCCATGACCAAAAGCGATAGTAGCACCCTCTTTAAGATTTGGCTCAATTTCGTTCTCATAAATCTCTTTTTGGTTCTCATCTGGAAGTAAAATCATAATAACATCAGCTTTTGCAGAAGCTTCTGCCACAGTAAGTGTCTCAAAACCTTTCGCTTCAGCTTTTGCCCATGAAGAACCACCTTTTCTTAGACCAACAACAACATTAACCCCTGAATCTCTTAAGTTTTCTGCATGTGCGTGACCTTGAGAGCCGAAACCAATCATTGCTACGGTTTTTGATTTGATGATACTTAAATCACAATCTTTGTCATAAAATACATTTAATGTTGACATTGTTTATCCTTGGAGTTAAAAAATTTTGCGATTATAGCGTAAGGTTGCTTATTTTACTTAGGAGAGAGATGGCTTCTTTAACTATAGATACCAAGTGTACCACACTCTACCAAATCACAAATTATTAAAGCAACTCTCTTTCATAATTAATAGAAAATAAACAAAGTAAAAGTTAAGAGAACCAAGCAACCCTTGACATATACGATATAATTGGGAAAAAGAAATATAGGATTAATAATGAACCATCACAAAGAGTATAAGAACCCCATTGCTAAAAACTTTCTGCCTACAACACGCCAAGAGATGGATAAATTGGGCTGGAAACAGTGTGATATTATCTTGGTTTCGGGTGATGCCTATATTGACTCTCCTTTTATTGGAGTAGCTGTTGTGGGTCGAATGCTAGAGAAATTGGGTTATAAGGTAGGGATGATTGGACAACCTGATATTAAGAGTGACAAAGATATTAAACGCCTAGGAGAACCTCGACTCTATTGGGGAGTAAGTGGAGGTAGTATTGATTCAATGGTCTCAAACTATACAGCCACTAAAAAGTTTAGAAACAATGATGACTATACCCCTGGAGGAAAAAATAATAAACGTCCAGACCGTGCTGTTTTAGCCTACTGTAACCTCATCAGAAGATATTTTAAAAATACTGTTCCAATTGTCTTAGGGGGAATAGAGGCAAGTCTACGACGTGTTACCCATTATGATTACTGGACAAATAAACTTAGAAAACCGATACTTTTTGATAGTAAAGCTGATATTCTTATCTATGGCATGGGTGAAGAGGCGATACGTGAGCTGACTCATGCTTTAGCAAAAAAAGAGGAGTGGAGAGATATTCGAGGTATCTGCTATATTTCAAAAGAACCTATAAAACAGTACCACCAGATGCCCTCTCATAAAGCCTGTCTAGAAGACAAGGAGAAATATATTGACCTTTTTGACCTTTTCTATGACAACAATGACCCCATCTCTGCCAAAGGATTGTGTCAACCTGTAGACAGCCGATACTCTATTCAAAATCCTCCTTGTGATTATCTTAATGAAAAAGAGATGGATGAGGTCTCTGCCCTACCCTTTACCCGTGAACTCCATCCTTATCACAGACCCGAAGGAAAAGTTAAATGTTTGGAAACCATTAAATTTTCAATTATGACCCATCAAGGGTGTTGGGGGGAGTGTAACTTCTGTGCTATTGGTGTCCATCAAGGAAGAACCATACGAACACGAAGCGAAAACTCTATTGTAAAAGAGGCAAAAGATTTTCTAAAATATAAAGATTTCAAAGGAATCATCTCTGACCTTGGTGGACCAACAGCCAATATGTACGGATATGAGTGTGATAAAAAACTTAAACTTGGAACCTGTGACCATCAACGCTGTGTCGACTCTCGTCACCTCTGTAGTGCAATGAAACCTGACCATAGCCGTGTGGTCAATATGATGAAACAGGTTAGAGAGATTAAAGGAATAAGAAAAGCTTTTGTTGCTTCGGGTGTACGTTATGACCTAATAACTGAAGATAAACGTCACGGCTACTCTTATCTCAAAGAGATGGTTAAACACCATATTTCTGGGCAGATGAAGGTTGCTCCTGAACATACAGAACAGCATGTATTGGATTTAATGGGAAAACCAAATAAACAGACACTTATTGATTTTAAGAAACTCTATGATAAACTCAATAAAGATATGGGTAAAAAACAGTATATGACCTACTATCTTATTGCTGCACATCCAGGATGTACCGAAAAAGATATGCATGCACTTAAACGCTTTACTACGAATGAACTAAAAATTAACCCTGAACAGGCACAGGTCTTCATTCCTACTCCTGGAACCTATTCGGCAGTTATCTACTATACTGAACTTGACCCAGTTACACGAAAAAAAGTTTTTGTAGAGAAGGATATAAAACGCAAAGAGAAACAGAAAGCAATTATTCAAGCCCAAATAAAAAAAGGTTTTAAAAGTGGCTTTGCAAGTTAAGGCAAATTTAGTAGAATAAGCAAAAAAGGAAAATTATGACCCAAAATGAGATTATAGAGACCCTTAAAGCAACCTACTCCAGAGATGTAAGAAAAGGTTTAGTGAAAACCATTTTAGATAAAGAGAGAGAAGAGGATGAAATGGCAACCCTCCAACAATATAAGATTATAAATCAAATCTTCTCTTATGTTCTACAACAATCAGGCTGGAAAATGGGTGAAGACTCTACCGTTTGGGATGCCAAACCCCTAGAGATTATGAAAGAAGTCTTTCCTAAACTCTCCACTACAAAGTGGTACAGTGAGCAACTTCTAAATACAAAGCAGAAAGTTGAGGTAAAAGTCCAAGAGAAATAGATGCTGTTTTTTAGTACAATGCAGAGATATTTTACACCAAAGAGGTTTTTATATGTTAAAATTTTTAATTATTATACTCATTCTTGTAATCTTCCTTGCTATTGGACTAAACTTCAAGACACCCCTTGTAGAAGAGCAAAAAATTATACCAAAGATAGTAAAAAAAGAGGTGCCACTTCCAATAGAAGAGAGCAATAAAAGCTTTACTCCAAAAATTATTTTTCAACCACCTCCTATTAAAATGAGAGAAAAAAAGCTTCAAAATGAGTACAACTTAAGCCATGAGATTAATCGACTTCTTCAAGAAGCAAACCTTCTTTTTAAAGACTCTAAAGATTCCGAAGCCTTAGAACTCTATAAAGAGATTATACAAAAAACACAAAATAGTCAAAATCCGAAAATACTCGAACAGTTTGCAGAGGCCTCTATTCAGATGGCTTTTCTCTATCAAATATATCCTAACTCCGATAGAGATGCCTCTATTGATGCCTATAGCTTAGTAATTAATAGATTTGAAGAGTCCAAAAATCCAAAACTTTTAAAGCTCTATATATCGGCTACAATTCAACAAGCTTATCTATTTGACAACAGTGAAAGGGTTGAAGTGTATGATGAATTAATCAAAAAATTCGAAAACAATCCAAATCGAGAACTACAACAGAAAGTTGAAGAACTTCTTATGAATAAAAGCTTTGAATTAATGGGTAAAAATGATGAAGAGGCGATGGAGATTTTAGATAAATTAATTAATAAATATGAAGAGAAAAAAAGTGATGAACAGTTACCACAAGAGATAGAATTGGCAATTTTAAACAATCTTGAACTCTCTATTATTACCAGTAATGATGATGAGAAATATGTAGAACTTGCCAATAAATATCTCTTTCAATCTCCCGATACAAAACCCATTTTGGATATGCTTGAGATTATTAAAAATGCACAATATCTGAATCAAGACGATGCCTTTGAGACATGGAAAAAAGAACACAACTCCTACCATTTTGATGATTGGAGTTTTCAAGAGATTCGTAGATGGATTAGTAGAATGGAAGATAGAGAGACAAAAGAGCGTGTTACAAAATATATTGATGCCTTTGAGAATCAAAAATATAGTCAACTACAAGAGAGCCATACAGTTGACCTCTCTTCTATTCAAAATAATAACAATAACCCCAAACTCTCTTCTCCTACACCATATGAGTACGAAGTAGATGAGTATGCAGAGGATTTATATTAGTCCAATTGGTATGTTACTTCTCTATCTTTTGCGTCGAATAAGCCAAAATAGAAGTAGAGAGATAACAAATAATGGTAGAAGCAGTTGCATCCATGCAGAGATTTTTACCGTTTTACTCAAAATACCATTATGCGTCTCTTTATCAATCACTAATCCTGTCATATTTGCAATATGATTCATTGCAGAGATAGCTAAATCTCCATCAGGAATATTTTTATGACAAGAGTAACAAGCCCCCTCTCTGTCTAATTTAGCTCGTTGTTCAGAACTAAGTGGATTTGCCAATCTCCAGTGGTTATCTACAGTCTGAACTTGTGTTCCATTCTCATCTATCATTACAGAATAGTCATGTTTTAAGTTTGGAATTGCAGGTATCTGTTCATCTGTTTTCTTAGGAATAACCTCTCTATTGGCTGTCATTAAATCAACTACTGCTGTTTTACTTTGGTCTGCAAAATATTTTCCACCATTAATCCCCATTCCCAAGGCTTTTTTAGAGGTATGACAACTCTCACACGTTCTTGATTTTTTGCTAATAGTATGAGGATTTACTTGTGACATAGTTATAGCATTTTGCCCCTCTGCTCCTGCTCCTTCAACATTAGGAATTTTTACAATATGATTCTGAAGCAGAGCTTTTCCCTCTTTTCCAATAACAGTAATGGTCACTTGACATCCTGGAATAGTTGGTGATACTCTCCCCTCCCCATTTACACTTAATGCAGGATTCTCCCAGCGTAAATAACTTCTTGTCTCTGTTACTTTTCCATCTACCAAAAACTCTTTTAGACTCTTCTCTCCTGTCATACCATGAGCATCATGATATTTAGAAGCTTTTAGATAATCAGGGTTCTGTTTCCCTTTAGAGTAGTCTATTTTAACATGACATCCGTAACATTGAGGTGCCCATGTTGCGTGGCAGGTATAGCACTCTAATTTGTCATTATGTGCTGTTATTTTATCCATTGCAATAAGTGCCTTTTTAGATAGCTTCTCCTGCTCTTTTAGAGCTTTTAAAGGAGTAAGTTCAATATCTTTTCCTGAAGCCAAATGCATTATTACTTTATTACCATGACGCACTGCTTTTGTCATAGGGTTACCCCTTGCACTCAAAAGAAATCCATCTCCACTATCTTCAGAGATTGCCCCTTTTTTAAGATACTCTGCTAGAGTTTGGGTTGTCCCTCTTCCTTTTCCCTCTTTTGGTTTTAAAGCAAACTCATCGGAGTAACCCAAAGGGAGTTCCCAAGGGTATTTTTTAGTTGTACCATGGCAATCTTGACACTCAATCTCGACAGCACCAAGATTTGCACCTGTCATAAAACCATCTCCGTGCATATCATTACTTGTATGACAATCTTGACACAACATCCCTTTGGAGTAATGAATATCTTCAGTCAAATGTAAATAGCGTTTGGTATGTAATTTTGGTTGACCATTTCCCTCACTATCAAAGGTACTTTGATACTCTGTCTCCATTAGCCCTTGATAACTCACCCCAATTCTTTTACCACGATTATGACAAGTGGTACAAGTCTCAACAGGAATACCAGAATACTCTTTACCATGAATAGAGACCTTAACCTTACGTGAAGATTGTATTTGATGACTCAAGAGATGCCCTGCTTTATCATGAGATATTTTAGTATCATTCCCTTCATAAAAGCCCTCATTAGAGTAAGGAATATGACAACTTGCACACCCCATTCCACGATAATCTCCTCTTCGACTTCGCCCTTTTCCTCCTGTATGACATCGCAAACACTCTTGACGTAAATAAGTATAGACACTTAAAAGAGGGTCTCTCTCGACCTCATCTGCTGTAGGTGCTTCTGGTAAAGCCGTTGAATGTTTAGGAAATGCTTGTGGTTCAAGTGTTGAGAGTTGTTTCATATATTTTTGATAACGCTCTGTTCCCAAGCGTTTATGGGTATTGTTACTCTCATAGTTAGACTCCCAATGATTATAACCATCCGACTTTCCAAAACTCCATAATGCTCCATGAATCTTTCCTGCTTCGGTATTCATCAATGAATTCCATTGAGCCTTTACCTGTTCAACATGACACATTCCACAAGTATTGTTATTAATCCATTGACTTGTTGGTGAAGGGTAGAAATCTTTTGGACCTTTGTGCGTCTTAAAGTACTCTAATGTTCCAGAGTGTGAACTATTTTTATCTTCACTCCTTGGATTACCACCATGGCAAACCACACAATCGTTTCCTGTGGCTCCTGCTTTTTGAGCAACGTTAAAAATCTCTTGCATCATTTTAGATTTATGGTCACGAATATGTTCAATTCCATTATGACATGCTATACAGCTGTTATCCGTAGCCCAAAGGGAACTTAATAGAGCCATAAAAAGTAGTAGAGAGGGTAATTTTTTCATCAGTATATCCTTTGGCGTATTTTACCAAAAAGATATAATAATATATTGTTTTTAAATGCTAGAGTAGACCCAATCCAGAAGAAGAGATACAGGACATCTCATGAGACTTTTCAGCCATTGCTCTGGCAACTTTATCTTGATTCTTCTGTGCTTCAACTTTTCCTACGATACAAATCTCTTTTTCGGTAATTTTGCTTACAACCAAGTAAGAGGTAACTTTATCCAAATCTTCTGGGTCTTCATTCACTTCTAGACGAACAATCAGTGCCATTGGATTTTCAAACTCATTACGTTTATAACGCCACTCCAACTCAAATCCCAATGAGATAAAAGCATAAGAGATGGTATTACGAAAATTTAACTCATAACGTTGATTATCACGGGTCAAAGTTATTCCCTGTTTAATGTCACCTTCAATTACAGTAACTTTTATATCTGCAAACGATTCACACTCTTCAATACTACCTAAATTATCGCTCTCTAAAGTTCGACAATCTTTTGGGGCTATTGAGGTATAACTGCTCTCATAAAGAGCATAATCCTTCGGCTTTTTATTATCAGCCTGAAGCGAAATTGAACCCAAAAACAGTAACCCCAAAATATAAACAAGTATGATTTTTTTATCCATCCTACATCCTTTATATAATTATAGAACTTTTTTAATAATTTTACAATTAGGCTATTAAATTAATTGAATAATTTCTAACTTTTAATAGAATTATTTCACTACTTTTTTCTCTTTTTCCCATAAAAGCAGACTTACAGCCATTATCAAATATAATATTGGAACTTCAATTCCCCATGCACCATGTTCACCTAAAGTAAAGAGTGCATTTTGATGCACTAAAAAAATAGCAACCAACATATTAACAGCAATAACAGCACCTGCAACTCTGACATATTTTCCTAAAATCAAAAAGAGAGGAGCCAGAACTTCTCCTATATAGACCCCATACTGTACATATTGACTATAGGGTATTTTATGTGCCAACAGTACCTTTTCAATAAATGCTGTTCCATGCATAATTTTATCAACACCATGAAAAAGAAGAAGTATTCCCAATCCAAAACTTAAAAAACGTAACGCTCTACTGTTCATCATTAATCCTTTTTAAGGACTATTATACCTAAAGTTCTATTCTGTTTCTTTTTATTTAATTAAATTTATACTATCGGCATGAATTGTTCTCTTATCTTCGGGGGGAAGCTCCATAAAATTAAAACTATAGATTGCTCCTAGATAGTGATGTGGATTTTTAGGAATAGGAAAGGTTAAGCCTTCAAACTCTAAAGTTGATAATGGAAAAACCTCATCTCTATCAAACCATGCAGGAACATCAGGCATCACTCCACTATAGATAACTTTTGTATCTTCCTCTCTCCAACCTTGGTGCATCGTGTTAAGAGATTCAATCAATTTAGCCCGTGCCTTTGGGTGGTCTTGACCATTTGGAGTATGAAGACTAATAGAGGAGACATCACGAATAAGCTTGAATATGTCACTATAATAGTTGTAGTAAAAATCATTATTAGGAAGCGTTAACATGGGAAAAATATCAATAAAAACCCCTTGATGATAGCCAACATCCCTTCCCTTTTCATGAAATTCAACTATCTCTGCCTTATTAGAACGCAATTTTATATAATCAAACTTAAAATTTTTATCGCTCAAAGAGGTCTGAAAAAAGATATTTTCAGAAAGTCTATCTTGGGCTATCTCTTGAAATTTTAAATAATCCTCGATAGGCATTGATAAATCAATATCATCATCCCAAGGAATAAATCCCTTGTGACGAACAGCACCAAGTAGTGTTCCTGAATCAAGCCAATATTGAAGTTTGTATTCTTTACAAATGGCATCAAATTCAACCAACATCTCTAACATAACAAGTTGTGCTTCTCTTAATGTTTTTGGCTCTATTTTAGCCATTATTTCGTTCTACTCCATAATAATCATAAAGAGCATTAATCAATACATCGGTATAGGCTCGGGTCATATCTCCCATATGTGAGACTCTAAAAATAATATCACGTTCTGCTCCACCATTTGGACAAACCATAACTTTATATCCATCTTCTAAACCATTTACTATATCCATTGCAGATTTACCATCTGTTGGGGTTAATGTTGTCATAGCATTTGGCATATATGGTGTATACTCTTTAAGAGGCAACCCTTTAATCTCTTCTCTAAAGTACTGGGCAATATCTTTGGCTCTTTTAATGCTCTGCTCTACCCCTCCTCTTCTTTTTATCTGTGCTAATCTGGCTTCAAGTTGCAACATAATCGTTACAGCAGGGGTATAAGGAGTCTGCCCTCTCTCCCCATTACTTAGATAATCTTTAAAGTTGAAGTATAAACTCTTAATCTCTTGTACACGCTCTATGGCTCGTGGAGCTAAAATAACCATTGTTAATCCAGGAGGAAGAGCCAACCCTTTTTGACTACTGGCAATCACCACATCTATATTTTGACTCTCCATATCAATAGGGTCAGTAACCAACATACTAATAGCATCAACAATAAAGAGTAAATCGTTCTTTTTAGCATAAGCCCCCATCGCATCCAAATCATAAATGTGACCCACAGATGTCTCATGGGCATTAACAATAAGAGAGCTATAATCCTCTTTAGGAGCTAAACTTTCTATATCATGGAGATTGGTATTTTTGACTACAAAATCGGTATGAGGAACAGCATGAACATCACAAATATCGACAAAACGACCACCAAAGCCTCCACCGTGAACGACCAAAGCGTTATCCTCTTTGGTTAAAAGATTCATCACAACAGACTCCATACCTGCTGTTCCTGAAGCTGTTAAAAAAATAACCTTTGAACCCTCGGGAGCATTAACCATCTCAATTAAGCCTTTTTCACACGCATAAGTTACATCTGAAAACTCACAATTTCTAAAATATGGGGTCTGTTTTGCACCCACATTCATTATCTCTTCGCTCATCTTAACTGGTCCGGGGGTAAAGATGTAGTAATCTTCGTATATCATCTATTTTTCCTCTTTTTTATTTTTTATTTTACTCTCATTATACTCCAAGAGTACTCTGTTAATACCCACCATATCCGAAGGGGTTAACATTTTTGATTTCCGTTTTCCACGCTGAATCAATGAAGAGAACTCTGCAATCATATAGCGTAACCCACACCCTTCAAACTCATAACTATAAGTTAACGTTTTATGTATATCTTCAAATCTTACCTCAAAAGTTTGGGTCAACCACCAAGGAGCAGGAATATAGATATACCCTTTTGTTCCAGATATAACAGCATCCCCTTCTGATTTCATTCCAACAGCCACATTTGAGATACCCAATGCCCCATTTTTATGTTTAGTTACAATAAGATTATTAATATCATATCCATTCTCTTCTTGAGGAAAAAAAGTGATATTTTTTGTTTTACCAAGTACTTTATTGACCAGAAGTGAAGGATAAGAGGAGAGAATATTGGTTGCTCCTTGCTGAATAAAAGTATCCGAGTAGTTTTTCTCTTTATAGAGTGAGGTTCGTGTAGCACGAACCTCTTTTATCTCACCAATAACGCCAGAATTCAACTCTTTTAAAAGTTGATTAAAAGCAGGAAGAAAAGCAGTGTTTACAGCAGAAAGAAGAATCTTTTTCTCTTTTTTAGCAATAGAGAGCAACTCTTTTAGTTCCTCTTTTTCTAATGCTATAGGATTTTCACAGAGAACATGTTTTCCTGCCTTTAATGCTTTTTTAATATAAGTGTAGTGGTCTGCCAATTGGGTGTCAATATAGACAGCTTGAATTCCTGTATCTAAAAACTCATCATAATTATCATGACCATATTTAATAATAGAGTTGTCTTTAGTAAATGCTTTAACAGCTAAAAAATCTTCGGAAAAAATACGATTTACTTTAAGATTTGAGACAAAACCTGACTCATCGATAAAGGCTTGAGTATCACGCCCCAAACCGACCAATCCCATTTTAATAGTATTAAAGTTCTCTTTACGCAGTTTGGTACTAGAGATTCCCTCTGTACGTGCAAGGTACTCAACGTGGGTATACTCATTAAGATAATCAAATGCCCCCACCCAATCATCACCAATAGCAAAAATGTCAACATCATACTTAACCATATCTTCAGCTTTTTGATTTTTATGAGTCTCTAAGATGACTTTATCCACAAAATCCAAAGCTTCTACTGCTTTCATTCTCTTTTTCGTACTCTCTGAAACATTGAGTTTACCTCTTGAACGGTCATAGTTTTCATCGGTTACACCAACAATTAGGTAGTCACCAAGAGCTTTTGCCCGTTTGAGTAAGTTCATATGACCTACATGCAACATATCATATGTTCCATAGGTAATTACGGTCTTTTTATTTTTCATCTTTGCTCCCAAAAGTATGTTATCTTAACAATAAGATAACATATTATTTTAAATATAAAGTAGGAGCATAGTATAAGATTTAATTATTCCAGCGATAAGTAAAGAAATGAAACGATTATTAAGCTCTCTCTTTCTCCTCTAATGGTTCAAAATTTGAGTGATTTACCAAAGATTGAATCTCTGTTTCATGTTTTACTGTATCAAATTTAGCATCTAAAATATTACAAATATTGAGCGTATCACTTAAGGCAATCGAGAGTGAACTTGTTGCTCCTGGGCTTGGTGTCATATTGAAAATAAGTCCATTCTCCTCAATTTTAGCTTCACCCAAAAGAAGTTCATGATTTTTCTTATCAATAATTTGTGGTCGCATTCCACCATAACCTTCTGCAAACTTTAAATCTTTAACTTTAATCGACGGTATAATCTTTTTAGCATCATGAACAAATATCTCTTTACCAACAAGAGGTATCTCTTCCATAAAGTTTTTCAAAATATAGCGACGAATCGTTTTATCTTTAAAAAGATTCATATAGACTTTGGTTACATCTTTATCTATATTGAGTGCCGAGATTAAATCTTTAAGATGAAGTTCGTGATAACGTTCTAATTTAGGAAGTGCAAATGCTGTTGGTCCAAAACGGGTATTCCACCCTTGAGTAACATCAGGGTCTGCATGAATGGCAGCAAATGGAAGTTTTGGATTCTGCATTGTATAAACTTTAGAGTTTAAAAGTTTCTCTTTAGTAAAGAAAAATGAACCCCCGATAGGTAAGATAGCATACTCTTTTCCGTATCCCATAGATTGAGCAAAAAGAAGTGAATATGCTCCAGCATTAACCACTACTGTTTTGGCTCTAAAGCTGGTGGTATCGGTAATAATTGTAAAAATACCATCCTCTTCTCTCTCAATTTTCAGCACCTCTTCGTTGTAACGCATCTGAATGTTTTTATCTGTATCAACAGCCTGTTGTACAAAACTTTCACTCAATTTTTTATAATCAACAGTTGTAATTTGGTCTTTGGCACCCATTGCCAAAATCGGTTCAGTTCGTCCTTCAACCAGTTTTGGTTCAAACTCTGCAAGAAACTCTTCATCCCAAAGTTCAAGGTAGGGATAGAGGGTTTTAAATTGAGTATAACGCTCTTTTAACTCTGCAACCTCTTTCTCGCCTACAGCCAAGAGCATCTTGTCTTTTTTGAATCCAGCATTATCAACTTCATTAAAATTTTGAATATAATTTGCTACCATCGAAGAGGCATTCTTTACCTTTACAGCCTTCTCATAGGTATAATTACTCTCTATATCTCCTACATGTAAGGTTTGTGAATTGGCTTTTGGATTAGAGTTTAGTTGGCTCACCTCATCATATTTCTCGAAAAGAATGATATTGTTAAGATTGGTGTAACGTGCGAGTGTAAAAAGTAGAGAAGTTCCAGCAACACCACCACCAATAATGGCAGTGTCGAAAAGTTTATTTATTAGCATATTTTGTATTCCTAAATATTTATATTACTTTAAAATCATACTCCTATATAAATAAAAGGAAGCTGTTCTGATTCTAATAAATTTTATTTTTAAGAAAAATTTTAATTTTAAAATTTAAGTTTATAAATTAACGAAAGAGAAACCTTAAATTAAGGCTTCTGCTAAAACCTCATCAATAACCGATACAGGAATAATATTAATCGCTTTTTTAACCTCATCGGGAATATCCTCTAAGTCTCGATCATAGTTTTTATCGGGAATCAATGCTTTTGTAACACCTGATTTATGTGCAGCAATCAGCTTCTCTTTTAATCCACCTATTGGTAAAACTTTTCCTGTCAAAGTCAACTCTCCTGTCATCGCTATGTGATTATCAACCCTCTTTTCAGAAAGAATAGAGGCGATAGCAACAGCCATAGTAATTCCTGCACTTGGACCATCTTTGGGTGTTGCTCCCTCTGGAACATGAATATGCAGGTCATATTTTTTATAACTTTCACTTATATCTAAATGCTCTTGCCCCTCCTCTTTGTTTTCGAGTAAAGTATGTTTTTTTGAGATTTCTAACATTCCATTCTCAATCAAAATCTTTACCACAGAAAAAGCGATATGTACCGACTCTTTCATCACGTCTCCAAGACTACCTGTAAGCTTTACAGTCCCTTTTCCTTTTAATTTAATCGCTTCAACTTTTAAAACATCACCCCCAACAGAAGTCCAAGCCAAACCGTTGACCACTCCAATTAGAGGATACTTATCTATTGTTGAAGCTTCAAAAACTTTTTTATCTGCAAAAGCAGGTAAATCTTTTAGTCTAACTTTTATCTTTCCTTTTATTGAAGGGTCGGTTAAAAGTTTTAATGCTGATTTTCTCATAAGCCCAGCAACCTTTCGACGTAACCCACGTACTCCTGACTCACGCGTATACTCATCAATCAGTATTTTCAATGCTTTGTCTGTAATCTCAAACTCATCGCTACTTAAAGCATGTTTTTTTAACTCTTGAGGAATAAGATACTGTCTGGCAATCTCAAACTTCTCATTGGGTGTATAGGAGCTGACCTCAATAAACTCCATTCTGTCACGTAATGGTGCAGGAATCTGTCCAACATCATTCGCCGTAGCAATAAATATTGCTCGACTTAAATCAATGTTAAAATTGAGGTAATAGTCACGATACTCGTGATTCTGCTCAGGGTCTAAGACTTCTAACAAGACAGAAGTTAAATCACCACGATGTCCTCGTCCGACCTTATCAATCTCATCTAAAACAATCACAGGATCCATACTCTTTGCCCCTATTAATCCTTGAACCATACGCCCTGGCATTGCACCCACATAAGTTCTTCGATGTCCTCTAAGCTCATTAACATCTTCCATTCCACCCAAAGCAATACGCACCAATGGACGATTAAGAGCATTTGCTATAGAGTTCGCAAGAGATGTTTTCCCAACACCTGGAGGACCTGCAAAACAGAGAATTGTACCTGAACTCTCCTCTAATGTAATGCCTCTCTTCTCTGCCAATTCTCTTACTGAAAAAAACTCAACAATACGCTCCTTTGGTCGTTCAAGTGAAAAGTGGTCACGATTTAGAGCCTCTTGAACATCCAAAACTTTCAACGGTTTATCACTCATTTTACCAAAGGGAAGTTCAAAAACCCACTCTAGATAACTCTGAATCTGACCAGCATCGGCTGAATCAGGATGCATCCGTGTAAAACGCTCTAACTGTTTAGAAATTTCACTGTATGTCTCTTCTGAAATAACTTCTTTAAAAGACTCAAGTTTTTCTCGAAACTCCTCTATCTCCTCTTCTCGTTTGGCATCAACACCCAACTCTTTATTAATCTCTTTAATCTGCTCTTTTAAGAAATACTCTTTATTGGTCTGTTCAATTTTATTGTGTACTTTTGAACGAATCTCTCGCTCTACCCGTGCCGACTCCATCTCTGAGATAATAATATCAATTAACTGCATTAATCTCTGTTCAATGGAGCTTTCTGTATAGATACCATACGCCTCTGTTTTTGAGAGCTTTAAAAGGGAAGAGACCAAATCAACAATACGATAAGGATTCTCTGTCTCCGATATGGTTTTTAGAAGGTCTGAGGGGATGTTGTTATTTACTTTAGAGAGCAGTTGTATCTTCTCATTTAAAACCCCCACCAGTGCTTGAACTTTTAACTCATCATAAGCTTCATTCTCAATTAACGACACCAAGGCTAGAGAGAAACTGCTCTCCTCCTCTTCTCTTTTCTCTAAGGTATCAATAATTTCACCTTTTGCCAACCCTTGAAAGAGTATCTTAACCCGTCCATCGGGAATATTTACTTTACGCATAATAGAGCCAATAACACCTGTTTTATGTATATGTTCCTCATCGCGTGAACCTTCAAATCCCTCTTTTGTTGTGGTTAAAAGAATCAAAGAATTCCTCTCCATAGCATAAGTGATGGCATCAATATCCTCTTTTTTTGTTAAGAAGATGGGACTTATCATAAAAGGATAAATAAAAAGTTTATCCTCTATCACTACAGGTATTTTTGTCGGGAACGGTTCGTAATTACTTAATTGCATTTATATCCTATATTAATTAAATACCGAATCTAAAAAACCAGCTTCTGGAGCTTTGATGTCGGCAATATTCAGAGGAGATTTTTGATTTTTTGCTCTATAAATCTCAGCTGCTTTCTCTTTTCCTATACGCGCATAGAGACGTGCGATATTATCATTTAACATATATTGAGCCATATGTAGGCGAACTCTAATGGTTTGAACCATAGGAAGATAAATTGAGTTTTCATAGTTATTAACAAATCTGTCAACCTCATTGAGTGTATCTATCATTAATTTTTGGTCTTTGTTAATATCTTTTATTCCTAAAAAAGCTGCCTTTATTTTTAAAAACTTAGCCTCTTCTATTTTAGAACCTGATGCATACTTTTTCAGATACTCATCCAGATAATAATCTGCCATAATAAAGGCTTGGTCTTCCATATGTGCTTGTGCCAGAAACATCGTAGCAGTAGGAAGGAGTGGTGAACGCATATGTTCACTACGCAGTGATATATAGTAGTTATCTGCTTTATCTAAGTTCGATGATGCAACCTCTTTTACAATATTTTTATACCAATAGAGTGCAGACTTATCATACTCATTAACAGCATCTTTATGGCTACAGCCTAAAAAAAGCCCAATAAAAAGAAAGAGTGTAAATGTTTGTTTAATGTTTTTAACTATTCGCATCATTAACCTTATGTCTAATTTTTCAAAAAACATCATACCTCAAACTCTATTATATTTCGCTATAATCATCCCAAATTAAATGATTAAGGATTACGTTTGACAGTAACAATTATTGGACCGGGTTCCATGGCAATGGCAATGGCTCATGGGCTTAAAAAGAACTATAATTTGGAGTTTGTAGCACGAGATACATCTAAATTAGACCCGTTAAAAGAGGAATTTTCTGCAAATATCTATCCTTTAAACAATTTTGATATAAGCAATAAGAAAGTTATTTTAGCTGTTAAACCTTACGCCTTAGAGTCGGTATCAAAACAACTTGTAGGAGAAGCTGATTCACTCTATTCTGTATTAGCAGGAACAACCCTTGAAGCTTTAAAATCTTCTATACCTGCAAAAAATCATATACGAATCATGCCCAATGTCTCTGCTAAATTTGGAGCATCAACCTCGGTAATTACTGGAGATGAAACAAAAAAAGAGGAGGCGATAAAACTCTTTTCTACCATAGGTGATACATTCTGGGTTGATAGTGAAAAAGAGATTGACATTGCCACAGCAATTGCAGGTTCTGGACCAGCTCTATTAACATTGGTAGCCGAAGCGATGATGGATGGATTGGTAAAAGAGGGGATGAAACGTCCCGATGCCATCAATATTACCAATTCACTCTTTAAAGGTTTTGCACCACTTATCGCCTCTTCTCATCCTGCCCTTATTAAAGATTCTGTAATGAGTCCAGCAGGAACCACCGCTGCAGCTTATGGAGCATTAGAAGAGGGAGCTGTACGAAGTGCTTTTATAAAAGCTGTAGGAGAAGCATTTAGAGTAACCCAAAAATAGAAACTACTATACAAAACTCTTCCAAATTATAAATTAATGGAAGAGTGTTTTCTTAATATAAATTAAAATAAAAAATCTATTTATTAATTATAAAAATGATATTATATAATTATTTTAATTATAGAGAGACCCATTATGTATCAAAAAATTCTACTACTATTATCTACCATCTTTTTCTTCTCAACACTTTTATATGCAGATGGTGATGATATTTCTATTACAGTGAGTAATGCTCCTTCGGTATATGAGAATGATGGAACAGCCACATTTACTATTAATCTTAGTGAAAAACCTGATTTCTGTACCTCTGTTACTGTAAATTTTAAAACAGAAAATGGCTCGGCAAAATCAGAAAGTGACTACGAAGCAAAAGAGGGTTCAGTCACCTTTTATGGATTCTGTCCCAATCCACTCAATGCACATATTGGCTCAAAAAGTGAGACTGTTGATATTAATATCATTGATGACTCTGTCTATGAGTATAGTGAATATTTTTATTTAAGAATCTCTAACTCTACTATAGGTTATGACGTAACCGATTATAGTGGTAATGTCTATATCTATAATGATGACCAAAAACCGATAATCCTACAAACATTTAAGAGTATCAATGTTAATGAGCAAGATAGCGATAGAGTAGTAAATGCTCTAGGCTACTTTAATCAAGCAATTCCCTCTGCATTAACTGTAACATACCATACTGAAAATGGAACAGCTATTTCTGGTTTAGATTACCAAGAAGAGAACAGAACCATTACTGTCTCTGCAGGTAATTATGTGGTCTTTGTTCCTGTAACAATTAAAGGGGATTTAACTCCTGAAGTTAGCAAAAACTTTAAAATTATAATTGACTCTATCTCTGATGGAACAGTAACAGATAACCAAGCAACAGTTAATATTGAGGATGATGATAATATAGAGGTTGATGTTCATTGTGATGATGCTACCGAAGGAGATGATGTTCTCTGTAAAATCTATTTGAAAAAAAATCTTCCTGCTGGTGAAGATGATTTAACCATTAACTATCAATCTGAAGATGGCTCTGAACCTTCAGCAAAAGCAGGTATTGATTATACTGCTGTTCATAATAGTGTCACCTTCAAGAGTGGAGAAAAAGAGAAGATTGTTAAAATTCCAACCATTCAAGATACTATCATTGAACCTGATGAAAAGCTAAGACTTATTATCTCTGGAAGTTCATATATTATAGATACCGGTTCAACAGCAGAGATTATTAATGATGATGGAGATTATCCTACGTTAAGCTTTAGCACCACAGATTTTTATACCATAGAGGGTAATGCCTCTGAACATATTTTAAACTTTACCTTTAATCTCTCAAGTAATGCTACTGTTGAGGGAGAAGTCTCTTTTGAATACTACACATCACATGGCGATACAGATGATGCTGATTATAAGAAAATCTCATTAAAAAAATATACTATCTCTACAGGAGAGAGCAATATTACCATTCCTGTAACCATTAAAGAGGATAAAGATATTGAAAATGATGAGACCTTTTATCTAAAAATAATAAATGAAGAGCATCTTAATGTGGCTGGACATACAGCAAAAGGACATATTATTAATGATGATGGTAGTTACCCTCTCCTCTCTTGTACTCAAAGTAGTGTATCAATTACAGAGGGAGATAGTGGAGAGAAAACACTTACTTATCTATTTACTCTTGATAAAGAGAGTGATGGAACGAGTCAATTTAATTATGATACATGGGATGATGATGAAGATGACAAAGATGAAGATGAGAGAGATGATAAAGATTCAGATGGAGACGACGATGATGATGACGATGATGATAATGAAGATTCAGAGGGAGATGACAGAGATTATGAGATAGTTCCAAAAACTTTATACAGTATAGAGAGTAATGAGAGTGAACTCAATATCTCTGTTATAATTAATGGAGATAGAAAAATAGAGAGAGATGAGATTTTTTATCTTTCACTATATAATCCTGTTCACTTAACCATAGATAGTAACTGTAGAAGTATAGAAACAACCATCATTAATGATGATGGAGATTTTCCTGAATTTTCGATTGATGCACCAATAGTTAAATTTGTAGAACAAGATAGTAACAAAACCCTTGTCTCTTTTAATATTAGACTGGATAAACCTGCTAAAGAGGACAATGTAAGTATTGAGTATACAACCAGTAATGGAACAGCCAAAAGTAGCGATTATGATTATGACGAGATTGAACCAACAGTCGTTACCTTTAATAGTGGAGAGCAGAATAAGACCTTCTCTACTTATATCAATGGAGATACCAAAGTAGAAGATAATGAGACATTCTTTATTAAACTATTGAATCCTTACCGTGCTACCCTATCAAATAAGCAAGATAGAGTAGAAATTACTATTATCAATGATGACCAGCACAGTAATGAACCATTTACCTGTAATAGCAGTATGTATATCTCCAGTAGTACCAATAGAGAGACGGGTGCAAGAGGAAGAATGTGGTTACATACCATAGAAACCAGTAAAAATCCTTTTGAATTTTATGTTATTGAAGATGAAGGAGCCAATGAACTCTATAATGCAACAGCTTATAACCCTGATGATAACTATATCTATGGACTCTACCATAGAGAATTAATTAAACTGACAAAAACAGGAAAAGTAATTAATATTGGCACAATAACAGCTCTGCCGAGTCGATTTGATGATAAACAGCTTTATGCTGGAGCAATTTCTAATGGATATTACTATGTTTCAGGACGAACAACACGCAACAACCAACTCTTTAGAGTTAAACTCTCTGACCTCTCTGTCACCGATATAAATCTCTCTAAAGATGTAGCAATTCAAGATTTCTCTTTCTATAAAAATGTTAATGATAGCATTCCTGACAATACATATCTTTATGGTGTAGATAAAGATGGAAAATTAACAAAAATAGATGTACGTGATGGTACAGTTACGCAGATTGGTTCAGACCATATTGGTTTTGAATTTGACTCCTCTTTTTCTGACAAAACAGGGCGTTTTTTTGCTAATGATAGTAATGGTAATGGATTCTTTGAATTCAACTTGGTGACAGGTGAAAAAAACCTCATCTCAAACTCCCAATCAGCAACCTTTAACGATGGAGCAAACTGTATTAATGCTGAACTGGTCTTTAATGACTATGGAGATGCACCCATGCGTTATCAAAATACTTGGCACACCATCGCAAATGGTATCTATTTAGGAGATAAAGTAGACCATGACGTTGGCTCTTACGATTCCGAAGATGCCGATGGTGATGATAATAATGGAGAGGATGATGATGATGGTATCACCTTCCTAGATGGAACCGATATTGATGGGGGATATTTTGAACTCAACAAGACACAACAGCTAAAGGTAAAAATCTCTAAAGAGGCTTATCTTAGAATCTGGATTGATACCCAGATTGATGGTATTATGGATAATGGACATGACCTTGTCTATAGCTCAAGAGGTAAACTCTCGGCAGGAGTACATACAATCAATTTTACTCTACCTGCAAATCTTACAAAAAATAGAAAGACCTACCTTCGTGCCAGAGTATCATCTAATCCCAGTATGAATTCAACAGGCTTTGGACAAGATGGCGAAGTAGAGGATTATCTCATATACTTTGGCTCTGCATTTCAACCATTAAGAGGGGTCTTTAATATTGAACGTACCAATAGTGGAAAGTTTCCAATCAATAGCAACAATAGAAATGCATGGTATACACAAGTTGTAGGTCGTGACTTTGACTACTCTATTCTCTTTTACAAAGAGGATATGAGTGCCGAACAGACGGTTTCCAATCTGACCTTTAAAGTAGAATTGGTTGATAGAGACCACAACAACAGCATACTCTACGAACGATATTTCCACATTCCAAGTAGTTCAACACAGAGCAGGTTTGATATTAGCCATATTAACCATAATGCAGAAGCTGATGACTTAAGTGAGCAGTCAAAAGCCTCTCTTCCATCTATCCCTGCAAGTAGAGATGTCTATTTTAGAGTATCCTATCAAGAAGATTCGGCTGGAAATATTATACAAAGCGATTGTGAAGGCATTACAGAAGCCGATTATAAGACCTGCTATAACACCATTCCTGCATCTCAAATACATCAACAACCTGCAAAAGATAACTTTGCAATACGCCCTAAAGGGTACTATCTCTCAATTTATGATGGTGGCATTGCTTTAAAAAAGAGTATTGATAGTAATAATTCACTGCGTGTTGCATCGGGATATGATTACAATTTAACCATTATTGCTACAGATTTCAATACCATTAATCCTACTAAAGGTTTTGATGGAAAAGTTATTAGAAAGCTAGAGTTTAAAGATTCATCCAGTTGCCACAATAGAACCTCTCCTTCTAAAGTGATTCAATTTGATAATGGAAATTTTAATGACCAAAACTTTACACATCATAATGTAGGTCATTACCAACTCAAAATTATTGATGATAACAACTGGAGTTATGTTGATAGCCATAAAAATGACTGTAACAACAACAGCTTAACACCAGCAGGAAATGGAGAAGAGAAAATAGGATGCAATATCATTCAACCCAGTTATAATATCCATCTAAATTTTTATCCGTATCAGTTTTCACTTGATGATGTAAACTTCTCTGTACTGCCTATTGATGATAATGAGTTTATCTATATGGATTCAGAACTCAATCATGTTGGTGTACAACTAATAGGTAATATTGTTGCCCAAAATGCTCAAGGAGAACCAACCACAAACTTTACAGCCACCTGTGGTGCTGAAAAGGTAGCTCTACATCTTGATGTCAATATCACCTCAGATACAGGGTTTAATACCCCACTTAAGACAACACCTGATAAAAATGGCTCACGTCTTGATGTAAACTTTAACCGTAGTTTTGCATTTAACAACAGCTTTACCACCTCTGAAAACAATATTAGTAACATTACAAGCCCCATTACCATAAGACCCATAGATTTTAGAGAGACAAACAGTTCTGCTGATGGAAAAGTTAAAATTGACCTTCGTTACAACATCTCTAAAAATATTAAAAGAACCATCAATCCTATTAAAATTGGATTTAAAAAATTAGTAGCAGACTCTTTTGATGCGCACACCTATGCCAAACAGAGTAACAACTGGATTCCTAAAGGAAGTAAAGAGTTTAATGAAGCACGACTATTCTATTTTACACAAGTTGTTTCAGATACCATTCTCTATCCCAGAGTCAATTTTATCGGTTCTCCTGTAACAGTAAATACACCCATTAGTGTTGATATTTTCTGTCAAGAGCTTCTTCATCCAGAGTTCTGTAAAAATATGGCAATTTTTGAAAATACACACATTTATGGTAGTCCAAGAAAAGAGAAAGGGTGGTATATCTCTATCAATCATAATCCTCAACTTGATGGAAATATAAGTAGTTTAAATAGTCTAAACTCAACCAGTTTAACAGTCAATCCAAGCAATAATATCCCTTTTAAAAATGGACAAAACTATGCGATAATAAGTACCGTTCAAGATAAAATACATACTTTAAATAGAGTAGAGATTACTCTCCCTTCACAGTTGAAGTATCTTAAACCATTTTATCTGATTCCTGTTATTGGACACAATGCTTCTGAGTGGTCAGGGATTGGAGAGGCAGGAAACTTACTGAGTACCAAACCAAATACAGACAAATCAGACAAGAGTGAGTGGTAGAATTAACTTAAAAAAATATTAATTTATAAAATAGTTTATAATAATCAATTAAACCTTATATTATTCTCTTTAGTGTATAATATTTTTAAGATTCTTTTAAAAATAAGGTTTAATTTTGATAAAAAGATTTTTTTTATTTACACTTCTTTTCGCCTCAATATTGAGTCAAAAAACATTAGCCATAAGTATCAAACTAGATGGAACACAGACACGCTTAAGTGGTATAGAGTGTCAAACAGCAAAATATAGATTTGGTACACAATCTTCTTATCAAGGTCAAGATATAGATATAATTTTAGAAATCTTGGCTCAAGACAATGAATATAATGATGATAAATGTGTTGATATTGTTGATAATGTAATTGGTTTAAGACTCAGAGACAAAGACAATAGAAACAATGATGCCTATATGGATATAAAAGTTACTGTTGTAAAAAAGAATAGTGAAACAGCACTTAATGTTGATACTATTAATGTAACAAACTTCGATTTAGACAACAATCCTGACTCTACAGATACTGATGATGTATACTACCAAAACCCTTCAAAAGTATATCTAAGTGAATACACCAATGTAACACAAAGCAGTGGATTTTTTTTTGATAAATATACGAAAAAATTAAAAGGTCAAGATGTAGGTAACTGTACTGATGATGCCAACCTCTTGGAAAAGGAGTGTAGAGGTGGGGTATCTTTTAATAATACCTCAACTTTCTATGCAAGAGTACAAAATGATAATGCCTATGGTAGAGATGCATACTATAGTAATCGTTATAGATTGATTCAATTTTCATTTGAACTTAAAGATTTAACACCTCTCATTTCAACAACAGAGATTCCTTGTGGAACTATAGGAAACTACTCAACAGCAGGTAATTCATGGATAGATGGAACCCAAAAGAGTGCATACAGCAATGGTTTAAATATCTCTAAAACAATAGAGGTAACGGATAGTAAAAATATAAAAATAACCATCAATGGAGAGACTGAAAAAGATTATGATTGGTTATATATATATGATGAAAACAATAGCCAAGTATATCTTGAGTCGGGAGCTTTTCATAATGAATCCATTACCGTATCTGGCTCAAAAGTCACCATACAATTAACAAGTGATGACTCCATTGAAAAATCAGGATTAACTATTAAAGTTGAAGGGTTAACATGTCAATCAAATAAACCTTTTAACTGTAGTGAAGAGAGTTATTTTTTTAATGGATACCCATCTGATGCTTATAGCATTAATTTAACAGAGGGCAGTTATCAATTAGAAAAAAGCAGTATAAATCATAATATTAATGCAACAGGATACAATAATCTGGATAATCTTATTTGGGGTTATGATATTGCAACAGACAGGGTCATTAGAATTGATGCAAACTATGATATAAAATCTTATCAAATAGAAAACCTACCTATGGATAATTATGAAGCTGGAGATGTCTCTCTGGATGGTTTTTTGTATCTCAAATCTCATAATAATAACAATATATATAAAATAAATTTAAATTACAGAACCCCTAAATATGAAGGGTACATCACTTTATCTAAACCTCAATTAAGATTTGAAGATTTTGCTTTTAATCCCATAGATAAAATGCTCTACAGTATTAGTGAGACGGACAATCATCTTTACAGAATCAATCCCATTAATGGAGAAGTTACAGATTTAGCTTGGAGTAGTCTGCCTCAAGAGGCAAATTTTCACAGTTATCTCTTTGATAAAGTTGGAAACCTTTACTTTTATGGAGTAAGTGGAAATATATATCAAATTAATATAAATGATTCAACTCCCTATACTCCAATACTCTTCTCTTCGACCGATATAAATAAAAATGATGGAGACTGTGCAAGATGTTCTGGTGCAAATATGCTACAGCCTCCTCGATTATCAGTCAGTGATGAGGAGATTGACGAGGGAGACTCTGGTGAAAAAATATTAACATTTAAACTGTTATTAGATAAACCAGCAGTCGCTCCTGTCTCATTTGATTGGCAAATTTTTGATGGAAACAGTACACAATCTGCTTATAATGCAACAGCACCTAATGACTTTTTAAAAATAGATAACCCAACACATGTAACCTTAGATAGAGCATATCAAACCTATAATATTAACATCACAATTAAAGGCGATACTTTAATTGAAAAGAGTGAAACATTTACTCTTGTTATAAGTAATATTAAGGGTGCTATAGCAGAAAATAAGATAGCAACAGGAACCATTATTAATGATGATGAGAATAACTCAGTTGAACCTATAGCCGAATACCGATTTGATAAATGTCAATGGAATGGAACAGAAGATGAGGTTATTGATGAGGTTGGGAATATTCATGGAACAGCTAAAAATGGAACAACAACAGATATAGGAAAAATAGAGAGGGGTGGTCAATTTAAGAAATCAGAGCATAACTATATCAATTTAGGAAATAATTTTAATCCAAATGGTGATGAGTTCTCTATCTCACTCTGGTTTAAATCTAACTCAACAGAAAGTGAACAGATTATCTATAATAAAGAGAGTCTTTATGAGATGGGTGTAAGAGATGGTTATCTACAGTATGCTTTTAAACCTCACTGGCATTGGGATGGAAGTCACTCATTTCCTGTTGAAGAGGGTATTTGGTACCATGTTCTCTTTACCTATGATGGAGAGAAACAACGTATTTATAAAAATGGTGTCGAAATATATAGTAGAGAAGAGAGTGGAGATATTGGTTCAAACAGCTATAAACTGCTTATAGGAGCCAGAGGTTCAGACACACCAAATAGTTTTTTTAATGGATATATAGATGAGTTTAAGATATTTAATAGAGCTTTAACCCCTTCTAATATTCAAAAAATCTATAACAATGAAAAGAGTGGAAAAGATTGGAGTGGAAGCAGTCGTAATCACAATACAGAGTGTCATGAGGCAGGAACTCCCTTTAGCTGTACAGAAGATGCCTATATTTTTAATGGAGAATACTCAACAGCCTATAATCTTAATCTTACAAATGGTAACTATCAAGTACAAAAGCGTTCTATAAATCACAACATTAATGCCATTGGATATAATGTTATGGACAATCTTATTTGGGGTTATGATACAACTTCACACAAGATTATTAGAGTAGATGCAGACTACATAACAGATAGCTATACAGTAGAAGCTCTACCTAATGAAAACTATAATGCAGGAGATGTCTCTTTAGATGGATTCTTATATCTTAAATCAAGAGGTAGCAATAAAATCTATAAAATTGATTTAAACTCTGGAATACCCACCTATAGTGGCTCAATAACCCTCTCTAGAACAGATTTAAATTTTGCTGACTTTGCTTTTAATCCAATTGACAAGATGCTCTATAGTATCAATCAAACAGATGCACATCTTTATAAAATCAATCCTCTTAATGGAGAAGTAACCAATTTGGGTCTTCAAAATATTGCCCAAGAGATGACCTTTCATAGTTATTTTTTTGACCCAATAGGAAATTTATACTCATATGGTTCAAATGGAAATCTCTATCAACTTAATCTAAACCATACTGCTCCTTATAATATGCACCTATTCTCTACAAGCCATCTGAAAAAATCAGAAGGAGATGGTGCGAAATGTCCCAATGCCCATGTGAAGCAACCCTTCAACCTTATTGGAGAGTTCCGTTTTGATAATTGTGATAATGAGTGGAGAGTTGACTACTCTTCGCTTCAAAATCATATTATAGGTGGGTCAGAAGTTACTATTCCAAGTAATGATGGTAAAAATTTTATGTCAACATCCATATCCAGCTATAACAATAATGATGCACAAATACCTCATCATCCTCGTTATCAAATGGCAGAAGGAACCATCTCGATGTGGCTCTATGACCATCACAATATATCAACCTATAGATATAATCTCTTAAAAAAAGGGAATGATTTCCTAATAAAAACTGTTCGTGTCAATAATAATCGTAAAAAAGGAAGTATAGACGTTACACTTAATGGACATACCATCCATACAGGTGAAGTTTTCTGGAGAACAAAGAATAAAGGGGATGACCTTGATACGCAATGGATTCATATTACTTTTACATTTGGTTCTAAAGGAATGAAACTTTATATTAATGGTGAACTAAAGGGAACCAATAGCTATAATGGCGGATTGAGCAACAATAGTGATAATTTTACACTCCCTAATATATCAGGATACTATGATGAGATATATATTTTTGAAGGAGAGGCTACAGAAGAGAAAGTTGCTGAGTTATATAACAATAGTATTCAAAATAGAAATATTGATGGCACAGACAGAGAAAACCTTATATGTAGTCAGGCCGTAACACCTTTTACATGTAACAATTCACTTTTTCTCTCAAATAAAAGTCAACTTGGAACAGGTAGTATTGGTGAAAAGACATGGTTACATACAATCAATAGAGCAGAGTTTCCCTATAATTTTCATGCTATAGGTGACTATGGCTATGGCAACAGTGACAAAGGATACAATGCTATAGGCTATAATATTCAAGATAACTTTATCTATGGATTAGATAAAAACATATTAATTAAGATAGACAGTACAGGAGTTGTCGAAGAGATTGGTAATGTAGAGGGACTTCCCTCTCAACAACTTTATGCTGGAGAGTTCGACAGAGATGGATTCTATTACGTTACAGGTGGTGGTGGAGCAGACAATAAGATGTATAAAATTGATTTGACTCAACGTAAAGTAATCCAGACAATAACGCTCTCAGAACAAGTACGTTTTTGGGATATGGCAATTGATACAACAGGAGAATATTTCTATGCCATGTTAATTGGGAATGGAGATTCTGATAGCTCCTATAATAACGACCATTTTGCAAAAATAGAGATTAATACAGGTCTAATTACAAGAGTTGGAGAGAATAAACAGAATATGCCATCATATATCAGCTTAATCTTCTCGGATAAGAGTGGAGATGTATTTATGCTCTCCAATGAAAATGGATTTTATCATGTAAATCCAGATACAGCAGAGACAACATTTATCTCTTCTACTCAAGATTTAGCCTTTTATAATGATGGTACAAGTTGTCCAGATGCAGAGATTTATATACCACCAAAAATCTCTATTGAGAATAAAAATATTATAGAAGGAGACAGTGGGGAACAGATTTTAGAGTTTATAGTAACTCTAGATAAAGCACCAGAGACAACACTCTCTTTTGATTGGCAAGTTTTTGATGGAAACAGTAGTAACAGTATAAAAAATGCAATCTCCCCAAGTGACTATAGAAAGAACTCTTCAATCACGCATGTTGTTTTAGATAGCTCAACATTGTCTTATAGTATCAATATTCCAATCAAAGGTGATAGAGTCGTTGAAGAAGATGAAGAGTTTAGCATTGTTTTGAGCAATCTACAAGGAGCTATAGGAAATAACTTAATAGCTATAGGAACAATTATCAATAATGATTCAGCCATCTCAGGGGGAACAGTAAACGACTTAGATGAAGACAATGATGGTATTTTGGATAAAATTGAGTTTGGAGAGTATCCTAACCTTGTCGAAAACCCCTCTTTTGAAGCAGATAACTGTTCTGATACAACTTATTTTGATTCTGACATGACCACCGAAGATGGTACATTTTTAGGAGAAGATTACAACAATAAACAGATAACAGGTTGGAGCTATACAAGCAATATAGATTGTTGGGTTGAAGGACACAGGTTTGCATTAACTGATTATGGTAGTCAATATATTGATTTACAAGGAAATCTTTTAGTTCATGGTAACGGTTCAGAGACAAAACGAGTAGAAACAAATCACTTAAGCCAAACCATAACCACTACTTTAGGAAAAACTTATAGACTCACATTTCAGTGGGGTGAGGATGTGGGGCATAAAATTGGAGAACCCATCATCTTTAACACCAAAGTTATTGATAGCATTAACAACAGAGTACTCTCAAATGAGACACTGCATGAAGTTGCAGAAGGAAGAGATACTTTTCCATATGCTGGTCCAAATAGATGGTATACCTATGAAACTTTTTTTATTGCAACATCCAATCAAACCAAACTCGATTTTTCAGCCACACCACCTACTGGAAACCTCTCTGCTGGTGCTGATATAGATATGGTCTCAGTTAAAGAAGTAGCCGATAGCGATAATGATGGTGTTCCTGACTTTTTAGATTTAGACTCAGATAATGATGGTATTCCTGATACTATTGAGACACAAACAACACAAAATTATATTAAACCAAGTGGTATATTTGATAGGAATGGTATAGATGTTGCTTTTAGTGGTGGATTTACTCCTGTCGATACAGATGGAGATACCATTAAAGATTATCTTGATTTAGATTCTGATAATGATGCTCTCTTTGATATTCAAGAGTCAGGACTTGGAGCTATTGATACCGATAATGATGGTAGAACAGATGGAGATGTAGGAAAAAATGGTTTAGACAACACTCCAACGATTGAAGAGAGAGATGACTATAGTGATATTAATGGATTGGCATACAATGGAAACATCTTTAATTTAAAAGATAGCGATAACGATATAAATAGTGAAGGGAGCAATGCTTTTCCAACAGGAAAAGATTTTGACTATAGAGACAACAGTATTCAAGGTGTTCCATTCAACTGTTCAGAAGAGAGTTACCTTACAACGTCTAACGATTTTTACTCTCTAAATCTTACAGATGGAACCAATAAATCACTCAAACAAAACTATACTAATCATAGTATCAATGCAATAGGATACAATGTGAAAGATAACTTTATTTGGGGTTGGGATTTAACAGAAAAAAAAGTAATACGAATTGATGCAAACTATACTGTAACCCTTTATAATACAGCCGTAGATACAACTCAACATGATATATCTATCTCAGAAAAAAATGGATTTACCTCTGGAGATGTCTCAAAAGATGGGATATTATATCTTTCAAAACCCTCTCTTGACCATAAAATTCATAAATTTAACCTCAACTCTACTGTGCCTATATATATGGGTTCAGCAACGCTAAGTGATACTAATGTTCATTTCGGAGATTTTGCGATTAACCCTATTGATGGCTATCTCTATACAACAGCCAATCAAAACTTATATAGAATCCATCCATCTACTGCTCATGTAGAGAACTTAGGTCACATATCAGGAGATATTGAAAATGCTTATTTCCACTCTTATGTTTTTGATAATTTAGGAAGACTCTATTTTTATAGTAATGCAAATGAGAAGAGAGTATTTAGGTTAAATCTATCAAATTATGCCAATCCTGATTTAACTGCTGAAACATTTACAACACTAAATTGGGTAACAGCCTCAGGAGATGGTGCAAGATGTGTTAATGCACAAATGCGTGAACCCATACGACTCTATATTAGTGATGAAAAACGTTTAGAGGGAAATTCAGGTGAAGAGAATTTAACCTTTACTGTATCTTTAGATAAACCTGCCAGAACAGGTGTATCTTTTAAATATCAACTCTTTGATGGAAATGATACAGATGCTTTAATCAATGCAGTAGCTCCTAGTGATTATATAAAAAATAATTTTGCAGAAGAGGTCATATTAGAAGGTAGCCAACAGAGCTTTACTTTTACTGTTCCAATAAAAGGAGATACAGCAATTGAAGATGATGAAAGATTCTATGTTCTTATAACAGATATTCAAGGGGCGATTGCAGGAGATAATGTAGCCATAGGAACCATTCTAAACGATGATGTGGGAATCTCTATGGGGACAATAAATGATTTAGATGAAGATAATGATGGTGTTCTTGATGAAATTGAGTATGGAAACTATCAAAATCTGGTAAATAATCCCTCTTTTGAGATGGATGATTTTACTAATGGTCTACAATTCAAGAATGCTTTTACTTCTGAAAATGGAACACTCTTTAATTTAGAACAGAACAGTAATCAAATCACAGGTTGGCAATATAGCTCTGCTGTTGATGGCAGGGTAGAGGGTCTACTTTTCTCTGCAACACCCTATGGAAAGCAGTATATTAAACTACAAGGAAGTGCAGATAAATTTCCCTTATCCATCACACAAAATCTATACAAAAAAAACTATTTAACACAAACCATTCAGACTGTATCAGGTAAGATGTATAAACTCTCTTTTTGGTGGAGCGAAGGGGTAAATTTTCCAATAGGAAAAAGTATTGTTACAACAATTAAAGTAAGTGATACCATTAACCAAACCATGCTCATCAATGAGACCATTAGCGAACCATCTCAAAGGGTTATTGTAAACTTTATTCCTTCATGGAAAAAATATGAACAGTTTTTCACGGCAACTTCTAGCCAAACAAAACTTTCATTTTCTGCTACCCCTCCTTTGCTCTCTCCTTTTGCCAGTGCCAATATAGATATGGTTGAAGTGAAAGAGATTTTAGATAGTGATTCAGATAAAATTCCCAATTTTTTAGACTTGGATTCAGACAACGATGGAATTCCAGATACCATTGAGATACAGACAACTCAAAATTATATTAAACCAAGTAGTATATTTGATAATTATGGTATTGATATTGCTTTTGATGGTGGATTTACTCCTGTCGACAGTGATGAAGATAATATTAGTGATTACCTTGATTTGGATACAGATAATGATGGTATATTTGATATTGAAGAGTCAGGACTTGGAAACAATGATAGTGACAATGATGGTAGAACCAATAACCCTGTTGGGAGCAATGGATTAGATAATGATTTAACCCATGAACAGAGTGACGACTTTCAAGATGTTAATGGTATGGCATATGAAAATAATCTATTTTTATTAAAAGATAGTGATAATGATATATCCACAAATGGTACAGATGCAGAATCCTTAAGTAAAAATTTTGACTATAGAGATGCCTCTTATGACCCACTTCTAATTGATATTCTTGGTCTAGAGAAGTTAGAAGGAGACAGTGGTATAACCAATTTTGTTATACCTGTCCGACTCAACCGACCTGCTCCAGAAGAGGGGGTTTTACTAAAATATACACCAAAAGGAGATTTGGTCTATAGTGATGATTTTGCTAATGGAATATTTGATGACTTTTTTGAAAGCAATCCCAATAAAGTAGATATTAACAGAACCAATAATGATGTCAACATAACTATAGCAATCTATAATGCTTCAGTTATTGAAGGAGATAGAGGGACAACATCACTAGAGTTTCAAGTAGAGTTAAATGAACCTGCTCCATTGGGTGGGGTAACGGCACAGATTATGCCACATGATATTACAGCTAAAGAGGGAGAAGACTACACAAGAAGCACCAGCTCTGTCTATTTTGCAGAAGGTACTCAGAGTGTTATCCTCTCTTTTCTTATTAATGGGGATACAAAAGATGAACCCGATGAGACATTTAGTGTGGAGCTTCATTCTCCAATTAATGCCTCTTTAAATACAAATGCGTCTATAGCTACAGGAACCATTATAAATGATGACACATCAAGTACTTCAACAGGAGTATATAGTGAAACAAGTGACTCTTATAAACGATACTGGAGTAACTGGATAATATTTAGAATCTCCTATTTAAAGTATGCTAATTACTACACAGACCAATATGGAAGCTATGAACAGTATTATATTCAAGAGTTGGGAAGAACACCTAATGAACTCTATCCATTATTAACAGCCAAACTCTCTTCTAAGCAAAAGAGTCTTAGTAAAAAAAATAAAACAAATTCTGCTCTACCACTTGCTATTAGTCTGAATAAAGGTGAGCAAGAGACAAATATTACTATTCTAATTCAAGGAGACAGAGAGATAGAAAATAATGAACCTTTCTATCTTGAATTTGAATCTATTACTGGCGTTGAATTTATAGGAGGAACAGAGCTACAATCAAAATTTAAGACATCTCTTCCTTTATTTAAAACTTTGCCAACAAAAACTATTGAAATTGTTATTATTAATGATGACCAAAACTTGACACAATCAATAGAGGCTGAGTACCGTATGGATGAGTGTGAATGGAGTGGTATAGAGTATGATGTGATTGATAGTAGTGGCAAGAACCACAATGCAATTGCAAATGGAGACGCTCATACCATAGATGAATCTAAAGTTGGTCGAGCTGGTAGCTTTAATCAATCAAGCAATTTTTTACAAAATGATTTAAATCTTACTGCCCCATTCTCTGTAACTACTTGGCTAAAAACCGATATTAATAGTTGGTATCATGCTGTTATGGTCAAAGAGATTAATGAGACAAGATTTTATATTAACGGAGAATTTAATAAAAACTTAACCATTAACTCTCCTGAAATTCCACCATTTTTTAGAAATATCAATAAAATAACTTTTAATGGTCAAGTTGATGAGGTTAAATTCTTCTCTACCCCACTAAATCAACAATCTATAGATAAGATTTATGGTAATGAAAAAGAGGGAAGAGCATGGGACAGTAATCAGACCCGTGCTACCATCTCATGTCAAGAAGAATTTACCTGTGATGGAACGCTCTATCTCTCTAACTTTAATTCTAATGAAACATTTTTAAATACAATCAATCAAGTCAGTCCATACAGTTACACGACAGTAGGAGCCAGTTATACAGGTAGTTATAATGCCATGGGATACAATATTAAAGATAATTATATCTATGCTTTAGATAACAATAGACTACTAAGAATTGATAAAAAAGGATTAATCAAGAATCTTGGTCTTATCACGCAATTACCAAACAGAACATATCATGCAGGAGCTTTTGACCAAAATGGTTATTATTATGTGAGTGAAGGATTAAATAGTAATAAACTCTATAAAATAGATATGAAAACCAATACAGTTATCAAAGAGATTTTACTCTCTTCAACCATTAGCTTTTGGGATATGGCACTCGACGATTCAGGAGAGTACTTTTATCTTATGACACTTAATGGAGATAAAAATGAGAGAGTAACTAAGATTGAGATAAATTCAGGAGTCGTTACACCTATCGGAAATAGCCATAGTAATTTGTCATCTTATATTAGTTTGGTATTTTCCGATAAAACAGGAAATATCTTTATGATGGCAAATACCAGTGGATTCTATCAGGTTAATACTACTACAGGAGAACTCTTTGAGATGGCAGAAACCAATCCCCTCAATGGAGATAACAATGATGGAACCAGTTGTGGAGAAGGGAATATCTCTATTCCTCCATCTGTAATTATTAATGATTTACCTCATATAGTTGAAGGTCATAGTGGTATAAAAAATATCAATTTCAGATTAACATTTAGTAGAGCAACTGAAATAGAGAGTGGGCTGTGGATAAAATTTTCAGATGGAATCAATGCCATTTATCCAATAGAATCTGCTTCGCAATTAGATAATGACTTTAAAGGAGAAGATAGATATATTGATATTCCAATAGGCTCAACCCATTACGATATAAATCTCTCTATTATTGGAGATAAAAAAATGGAACACCATGAAGAGTTCTATCTTGACCTTTATGGTGCTAAAAATATTATTATTTTAGATAATAGAGGCGTGGGAACAATTATTAATGATGATATGGTTAAACTTAATATTGAACGTCAAAATAGTCTAAGTGATTATGAACAAAATCATAATTTAGATGAAAAGTATAATCTCTATACCCAAATTTCCAAAAAAGATTTTGACTACTCGATTGTTGCCTATGATATAAATGACTCCATTGTTAATGAAAAAAAGACCTCTGAACTCACTGTTAAAGTTGAATTAATTAATGGAACAGATGCAAACAGTTCAACCAATATACTACAGAGTATTGTAAAAACTTTTAATCAACAGAGTAGAATAGATATAGATAAAGGGAATCAATTAGAGAATACTCCTGCAACCCGATATGCCTATTTTAAAATCTATTATCCTATAGATAACAACAATAGTGTAATTTTAGATAATGATTGTAGTCAAAGTGTAGAATGCATTGAAAATCTACCCCATTTTAAAGAGTGGCAGTGGATTACATCACAAGATATCTTCTCTATTCGTCCAGCAGGATTTGAACTTATGCTTTGGGCAGATGATGGAACAGTCCGAGACCATCTTGCAACAAGTAATCAAAAAGAGTCTTATGGTATTGCATTGGCATCGGGTTATCCTTATGAACTTCAAGTTAAAGCGATAGGATATAACAATAGAACCCCTGAAGAGCAGTATCAACCTCAAATACAATATTTGGATATAAAACAAACCATAATAAATCCAATACAAGAGGTTAATGCTACCCTCATATTTGACGGCAATAAAACCAACTGTGCTGAAATAGAAGATACTCAACTTAAATACTATGAATTTACTCATGGAGTCAATCAACAGCAACTTTTTATACATAAAAATGTAGGAAATTTTCTTATTAAAGTAAAAGATGAGAACTGGACAAATAGAGACCACTCAAATAACAGCTTTAGACAAGGGTGTATTCTCAACTCCTCAAGCAATAAAGCCGATGAAACAGGAAAGGTCGGTTGTAATATTGACACCACATTCAGTAGAGTCTCGGGAGATACTTTTTATGATAACTATCATGATTTAAAAGTCTATTTCCAACCCTACTATTTTGACCTAAATTTAACAGTATCATCTCCACTCAATGAAAACTTTATATATATGGGGAATCTGGATAGAAGTGATAAGATGGGGCTTACTATTCAAGGCGCTATCACAGCTAAAGAAAAGAATGGTAAAACCACCACAAACTTTACAAAAAGCTGTTTGGCACATGAGGTAAAACTCTCTTTTGATTATAAACTCACATCAGATAGAGGCACCTTTAAAAATAGTCATGATGCAATAAAAACAAGTCAAAAAACTGTAAAATATCCAGATGGAGAAGTTGTAATTATGCAACGCAAAGAGCAACATAATCAGTATGAGTATATAGACAAAAACAGTACTCTACTGGATAACAATCTAACACTATCTACTGAAGACTTTGAAGACAATCGTACAGGTTCAACACAAATTAAACTCTTATATAATCTAAAGAAAAACCTCTCTAAGACCATTAATCCTATTACCATAGAGTTTACAAAAGCCTCTGTCATATCTAAAGATTCAGGTAGTAACCTTGCAGATAATGAAATTAAAGACTTTTTTCCAACAGGAGAGCAGAATTTAAGTAATCCTATAACCCTCTATTTTTCAAGAGTTGCTCCCCAAAATGAGCTTTACCCTCCAACACTGGATAATAATCTATCCACTCCATTAAGTGTAGAGATATTTTGTGAACAGAATATCAGTTGGTGTAGTGAAATGATAAGAGATAATGGGGAGTATACTCAAGAAAATAACTGGTATACCTCTGTCAAACATACAGGTAAAAGATATGGTACGATTGAATATTATGATTATGACCCAATAATAGGAGTGGAGGCTAATGGCTCTTTAGAGTTCATTCAAGGAAGAGATGAAAATCTAAAAACAGTACTGTTACTAAATAGCGAAGGTTCCCCACAATTACTAGAAGATAACAATAAAGTAGAAACAAGGATTACAATTACTCCAACTTCTTGGTTGCTCTACCATTCAGATGTTCAACAAGAGGGGAAACCATTTTGGATAAACCAATTTCAAAAAAATGTATCAGAATGGTCGGGTATTGGACATGCAGGTAATCTGCTTAGTACCGATGAAAATATTAGACCTTCAAATAAATTAGATTGGTAAAGTAAATGATAATAATAGATAGTTTTGACATAAGGATTCAATTTTGTTTTTAATTAAAATTTTAATTACTCTATTTCTATCCCTTACATATCTATTTGCAGACAGTGAAATCTGTTATGCAATTGATGATGTGAATGGGAAAATATACTCTTTAGAGATGAATTCTGAAGCAGACCCCATTCCTGTAGGCACAGAGTTGGAATTGGATAAATCAAATATTTTTACAGGAGAAGCAGAAGCTTTTCGCTCAGAAGATGGACTTATTTATGGATTTCAAGAGCAGTCAAATAAAAACTCTCCAGCACTATACTCTGCTAATCCAAATACAGGAGATGTTAATCTAGTAACAACTTTTGAAGAAGAAGATATAACAATAAAAGAGAATGTTGTCGCCTCCTCTTTTTATGATGGTTATTTATATATTATTGCAGAAGATGACGCAACTGAAAAAGATTATCTATATAAAATAGACCCTCTACTTGATTGGAAAATACTATTAGAAAAAGAGATGCCAAATATTGATGAAATTTCTGGTTTAGCAATAAGTAAAGATGGCGAAGCGTATGTAATTAGAGATGTTGAAGATAGAGATATTTATAATCTCAATCTTCAAACAGCAGTTACAACAAAAATCAATATAACACTTCAAGAGATAGATGATAGAAAAATAGAAGCAGAAGGGCTATCCTTTGCAAAAGATGGGAATCTTTATGTTGAAGATGCTGATGATGAGGAAGAGAATGATGGAGTAATCTATAAAATTAACCTTGCTGATGGAACATTAACTCCATCAGCGAGATTACCTGAGGATGATAATGTTGACATTGAAGGATTGGCATGTAATATCGTTTCAAAAAATACCCCTATAGGGTGTCAAAACTCTGCATTTATTTTTCAAGGTTCTATTAGTGAAATGAATCTACTAAACCTCTCGACTGGAGAGATTAACACCACAAATGAAATCTTTAAAACAGAGCTTATTAATGGTGCTGGGTACAATAAAAAAGATGGATTTATATGGGGAGTTGATAAAAATGCTACCAATGGAGGAACCGTTGTCCGTATTGGACTGGATAATCAGAATAACTATATGTCACAAAAATTTAAAATAGAAGATGAAAATTTTATCTCATATGTTGGAGATATTGATAACAATGGTCACCTCTATATCAAAGTAGATAATGAGAGTGAGAGTAGCAGTGTTCTTGTAATTGATTTAGATGTAAACTCATCAACGTATTTAACAAAAATAAGAGAGTTTAATATGACTCAAGAGTTAGATATTCATGACTGGGCTTTTAATCCTTTAGATAATCAACTCTATACTATTGAAAAAGGAGAGATAAATAATCTCTATAAAATAGACCCCAATAGTGGAGAAGTAACAAATTTGGGTGATACACAGATAGGTGAAGCAGAGGCATTTGGTGCTTCTTTTTTTGATAAAGATGGAAATTTTTATAGTTATAACAATGGTAATGGTAATATCTATATGGTTACCCCTGCTATATCTTCTAAAGCAGTTCTATTCTCTAGTAGCCAAATTGTTAGCGAGAATGATGGTGCTATGTGTTCAGATATAGAGATAATACAACCAGCAAGAGTTACCATTGCAGATGAATCGACTTCAGAAGGAGATGAAGGTGAACATAATTTAACTTTTACCGTGAAGCTTGATAAACCAGCAGGAGTAGAAGGTGTTCAATTTCGGTATCAAATCTTTGATGGAAACAGTAGCGATATATTAGAAAATGCAACTGCTCCAAATGATTACTCTAGAGATGATAATTCAATAGCTGTTACACTTGAAGGAGATATACAAGAGTTTAAAATCTACGTTCCCATAAAAGGCGATAGAGTTATGGAGAGAGATAAAAAATTTAAAATTACTCTAAGTGATTTTATTCATGCTATTGGAGAAGATACCGAGGCAGTAGGAACAATTATAAATGATGATATGATTCAACTAAATATTGAGAGACAAAATAGTCTTATTGAGTATCAAGAAGAGAATAATTTAACACAAGAAGAGAAGTTAAATAAAAAGTATAATCTCTATACTCAAATTACCCGACGAGACTTCAATTACTCTATTGTTGCATATGATACAGATAACTTTGAAGAGGGAATCGAACAGAAAAGTTCTGATTTAACAGTCAAAATTGAATTAATTGATGGAATGGATAGCAATATCTCGACAAATATATTACACAGTATGGTAAAAACATTTAACAATCAAAGCAGAATAGATATAGATATTAATAATAGTAATGAGTTAAATAATATTAGAGCAACCCAATATGCCTACTTTAAAATATACTATCCTATAGATACTAATGACTCTATTCTTTTAGACAATACATGTAACGGGGATATAAATTGTATTGAAAATCTAAGCTTTTTTAAAGAGTGGCGTGCAACTTTTGCACGAGACAGCTTCTCTATTCGTCCAGCAGGATTTGAACTTATGCTTTGGGCAGATGATGGAGCAGTCCGAGACCATCTTGCAACAAGTAATCAAGAAGAGTCTTATGGTATTGCATTGGCATCGGGTTATCAATATGAGCTTGAAATTAAAGCAATAGGATATAACAATAGAACACCCGAAGAGCAGTATGAACCAAGAATTAAATATCTTGATACAAACCAAACAGAGCTTAATCCTGTCCAAGAAGTTAATGCTACTTTAATATTTGATGGTAATACAACAGGCTGTAGCGATACCCAAAATAAACAATTGGACTATTATCAATTTAGCAATGGAATCAACCAAGAGAGATACTTTAGCCATGATAATGTCGGAAATTTTATTATTAAAGTTACAGATAGAGACTGGACATATGCAGACCAATCTACAGAACCATATAAAGAGGGTTGTATTCTGAACTCTTCAACTAATCAACCCGATGATACGGGAAAGATTGGTTGTAATATAGATACCACCTTTAGTAGAGAGTCAGGAGACACATTTTATGATAACTATTATGATTTAAAAGTCTATTTTCAACCCTACTATTTTGATGTCAATTTAAATGTCTCATCTCCACTAAATGAGAGCTTTATATATATGGGCAGTTTGGATAGAAGCGATAAGATGGCACTCACTATTGAGGGCAGTATTACAGCTAAAGAGAAAAATGGAAAAACCACCACAAACTTTACAAAAAGTTGTTTGGCACATAAAGTTGAACTCTCTTTAGACTATACACTTATATCAGATAGAGGTATCTTTAAAAATAGCCATGATGCAATTAAAACAACTAAAAAAACCTTAGAGTATCCAGATGGAGAAGTTGTAATGACACAACGAAAAGAGCAACACAATGAGAATACTTATATAGAAAAGAACTCTACGCTACTGGATAACAATATAACCCTACCTATTGAAGATTTTGAAGATAATCGTACAGGCTCAACACGCCTTTCACTCTTATATAATCTAGATAAAAGTCTCTCAACAACTATTAATCCTGTTATCATAGAGTTTACAAAAGCCTCTGTAATATCTAAAGATTCAGGTAGTAATCTTGCTTATAATGAGATTAGAGACTTCTTTCCAACAGGAGAAGAGAATCTCAGTAATCCTATAACCTTCTACTTTTCAAGAGTCACTCCCCAAAATGAACTCTATCCTCCAACACTTGATAATAATATCTCTACACCATTAAATGTTCAGATATTCTGTGAATATAATATCAGTTGGTGTAATGAGATGATAAGAGATAATGGAGAATACTCTCTCTCTGAGTATTGGTATACCTCTATAAAACATACGGGTAAAGAGTATGGTATTGTTGAGTATTATGAATATCAACCGATAATTGGTATAGAGGTTGTTGGCTCAGTAGAGTTTAATCAAGGAAAAAACAATAACCTCAGTACTGTACTGTCACTAAACAGCGAAGGTTCACCTCAACTACTAGAAGATGAGAATAAAATAGAAACAAAAGTTACAGTTACCCCCACTCCTTGGTTACTCTATCATCCTGATGAGGTACAACAGGGAAAACCATTTTGGATAAACCGATTCCAAAAGAATCTCTCCGAATGGTCAGGTATTGGACATGCAGGTAATCTGCTTAGCACCGATGAAAATATTAGACCTTCAAATAAATTAGATTGGTAAAAAGATATGAATAGAAAACATAAACAAGGTATTGCAATGATAGAGCTTATCTTTGCATTAGTAATTATAGGAATAGTACTTATGTCTGCACCGATGCTTATTTTTCAAGCCTCTCAAAGTAATAATCTGGCGATTCAACAAGAAGCAATCTCTGCAATCTCTGCACATACCAATATTTTAATGAGTAAACACTGGGATGAAGCCGATGCCAATCTCTCAGCTGGTGTTGCTCCAATCCTCACAACCACACTTATCAATAGTTTCTTAGAGATTAACAATACCACATATAAAAGAGCTGGTCTCTATAATGAGAGTTCAAGATTAACACTCTACAACTCAACAACACTTCCTGCCTCTTCCATTGGAAGTGAAGGAGATGATAGAGATGATGTTGATGACTATCATGATACCGACAACAATGTCTCGGTCTATGCCAATCAATCTACCAACTCTCAAAAAGGAGACTATGTTGATGTGAATTTAAATATCCATACAGAAGTTGCTTATGTTAATGATGTACCAACCGTTTTTGATACAAACAGTACTGTTAATGAAATATCCCAAAATACAGCTGTTACAGATACAAGTAATATCAAATTTATTCAAGTTGTTCTTACCTCCAACAGTGGCATAAAAGAGTTGGATAAAAATATTACTCTAAAAGCCTTCTCTTGTAATATAGGAACAGTTAGTATAAATGGAAAGAGATATGAATGAAAAAGTATAAAAGAATACACAGAGCCTTCTCTATTATTGAAGTTATTTTTGTTTTAGTTATTTTGGGTATTATATCTTCTATTGGCTCATCAATTATTGTCCAAGTCTATGAGAGCTACATTACACAAAATGCTCTCTACAAAGTAACAACTCAGACGGAATTGGTCTCAAACCAGTTGGTTAATCGTCTAAGTTATGCCATAAAAAATTCTGTTATTTCAAAAGTTACAAAAGATGATGGTAGCTGGAATCTCTATTTTAGAAGCAGTATGGATGAAAATACATCACAAGAGAGCGATGTACCCCAAGCTATTGAAACAGAAAATTGGTTAAAACTTGAAGATATTATGTTTGGAACATCAGACTTTGTAACCATAGAGTGGATAGGTTATGATAATGACAGTTTTTCAGCAGACACCATAGCAGGATGGAGTGGTATAGCAGACTACAGTGAAGCCAATATAAGCTCCTTTAAAACCCCCCATTCAAATCTCTCTTTAGCCAATGATATTATCTCTAATCTCTCTGCAGATAAAGTTAATTTAAATGATACAGCGTTGAACAATCCTGCTGTTATATTTACAAAAAAAACTGGTTCATTTGTCGAAGATGGAGCAGGATGTATGGGATTAATTGATAATAACAGTTCATGTATATTTCCTGTAAAGATGCTAAATAATACCCAATTAGAGTTTTTAGGAACAGCAAAGAGTACACCTAAAACCATCACAGAACGCTATAAGTTGGTCTGGTCTGCCTATGCAATATCTCCTGAAAACCCTAGAGATATTGATGGAGATGGAGAAGCAGATTTATGGGAGTTGGCATTTTACTATAACTATCAACCATGGAATGGAGAGAACTATAAAGAGCATGGAACACGAAAACTGCTTATGAGAAATCTCTCTGTCTTTAAATTTACAGAAAATGGTGGAATTATTCAATTTAAACTCTGTGCCTCTTCCCCCATATCTGAAAAACTCTATATTAGTACATGTAAAGAGAAGGTCGTATTACGATGATAAATAGAAAAAACAAAAAAGCATTTTCAATGATAACAGCCATCTTTGTTATTATTATAATGGCAACATTAAGTGCCTTAATTCAAAATATTACAAGCCGAACTCTCTCTGCAACAACCCAACAGTATCAAAAAGAACAGGCAAGTTTATTGGCTCGGTCATATACCGAATTGGCAATTTTATATATTACAGGGTATAAAAGAGACCCCAACTGTTTAAATCGTATCCAAGCCCAATTTGGAGAGAGTGATAATCGATATGATATAGAGATAGAGATTCAATACATCGGAAAAGCGAGTGAACTCTTCTATTGTAATGATTCAATAAAAACAGACCTCAATGAATCAACTCTTTTTGGAAATAGCCTCTCTATTCTTATTGATGTATATGTACACTACCAAAGCTTTGATGACCCAAGTGGTAAAATTAGAACTTTACATAAACGAACAGTACAGAAAATTTAATATTTTTTTACATTTAAATATTAATTTTTCCTATCTATTTACTATCCATTTATCTATTCTTGGTATAATATCCCTACAAAACATTCACAGATATAAAGTGTGAAATGTTGTTTGTAAGACAATAGTAAAAGGATAAATTATGAGTAAAAATATAGTGGGAAGACGTTTTGAACTATCGGACTCTATTAGAGAACATATCTCTGCAAGTATTGATGCTTTAGACAAATACAATTTAGAAATTATTTCAAGTAACACCATCGTAACGGCCAACAATAAATCTAAAGAAGGGGTAGCTGTAGAGCTTGTCCTAAATTTAAAAGATAAAAACACTATCGTTATTACTCAAAGAGATAAAGATGTTTACAGTGCAACTGATTTGGCTATTGAGAGAGCTAAAAAAGCACTTAGAAGACATGCAGATAAAGTTAAAAATCATAAAGTAATGTCATTTAAAGATTTAGGTCTTGAAGCAGAAGCTGTTCTAGATTTAGAGCCAGAAGAGGTAGAGATTGTACCAATGGACTTAGAACTACATAAGCCTCTTGACTTTGATGAAGCGATTGATGCATTAAAAGCAGAGAAAAAACGACAATTTATTGTATTCAATGACCACGACGGTCTTATGAGAGTTATGTATAAAAGAGCTGATGGGAAATTTGGTCTCTATTAATCTTTCTAATTGTAAGAATATTGCAATCTAGGGTGCATTTTTCAACGCACCCTAGAGATATTTTAATCTCTCTTTAGCCTCTGAAACAATCTGCTCATCATCTGCCAATCTTAACCATTTAAACTGAATACCACTCTGTACGGTTCCATCAACAATATCCCCAGATTTTCTAAATCTTAAATCCAATTTTGCTATCTCAAATCCACTTATTGTCTGAGTAAATGCCTCTAAACGACCATTTTTTTTATCTTTTGTAAAGAGAAAACAGTAACTCTTTAGACCCAAACGCCCTACCCGTCCACGCAACTGATGCAGTGTTGCTAACCCCAAACGCTCAGCACCCACAATTACAATTAGTGTTAAACGGGGCAGAGAGATACCCACCTCTACCACTGTAGTTGCTAAAAGAATATTACCCTTATCTCGAAACTCCGTTAAAACACGCTCTTTACTCTTATCTTTGCCATGGGTCAAATAGACATGCTCAAACCGTTTCTCCCAAAATCCTCTTCCCTCATCAAGTGATTGATAAGGAATCTCTTTACTCTCTTCGACCAAAGGATAGATAATCAAAACTTGATGATTTTTAGCTATTTCACATTTAATATACTCTAAAAGTTCTCCAAAATCCTCTTTACCAATTACTCTGCTGGTTATATCTTTTTTAAAAGGGGTAGAAGTAATTAAACTCACATCAATCAATTCAGAGTACATCATCGCCTGTGTTCTAGGAATTGGTGTGGCTGAAAACTGTAAAAAATGAGGTTTGTTCTCTCCTCTAGAGACCATTGCTTCTAACATTGCTCTCTGTTTTGTTCCAAAACGGTGCTGTTCATCTACCATAATTAATGGTGCATTGGGCATATCCTCTTTGAAAAGAATTGCATGTGTACCAATAATAAAATCAGCTTCCAGATAATCCCCCTCACTCTTCTTCCCCTGCATTACGAGTGCCACCTTCATCACTTTAGGCAGATACTTCTTTGCCTCCTCATAGAGCTGAAGTGCAAGAAGTGAAGTGGGTGCCATAAGAATACTTTTTTGAGGATAAGCCATCACAGCTGATGCTAAAATTACCATCGTTTTTCCAGAACCAACATCTCCAATAACCATCCGTTTTGCTGATTTTTTACTTAAACGTAAATCGGCTTGAACCTCATCAATAACACGCTTCTGCTCTTTGGTTAAATCAAAAGGTAAGGCTTGAATAAAATTCTCTAAAGAGCCATTTAATGATGATAAGGCAGGAAATTCTCTACGCTTTCCCTTAAGTTTTTTCATATGGTTAAAAGCTTCAATAAGCTTTAATGTATCAATATCATAATCTTCAATATCCTCTTCTCTTTTTGGATAGTGTAAACGTAAAAGCGTCTCAACCTCATACGGATTTAAACCCTCTGCTAAAAGCATCGGTTCTGTAATATAATAAGCAATCAAACTCTGCATACTGCTCTGTTTAATTGCTACACTATACTTAGGGATTATCTCGCCTACTCGCTTTAGAGATTTTGCCTGATTTATCTGTAACTGTCCACGATACTCCTCTACTTTTCCTTGAATATAGTGCTTTGTACCTACACGATAGAGTTGATGATGATAAGGCGTTACCCTAAAAAGCATCGAACTTAACTCTTTAGAAAAATCAATTAAAAAGAAACCTATACGTAATTTTCCATTAAATGTTGTGACCTCATTCACCACTGCTTCAAAGGTTTGAACCTCACCTATCTTGATAGATTTAGAGAGACTACTGTTGTTGTAGGAAGATGGAATCAACAGAGCCAAATCTAACAGAGAGACAATTTTTAACTTTTGAAACAGTGCTTTTGCTTCTTTCACACCTATCTCCTTTTTATTTAGACTCTATTATTACATAAAATTAAACATAAAGCAAAAAAAAATATCAAATTGATATTTTTTAGGTAAAATACAGTAAAAGATTTAATTGTGATTAAAACATTCATCTTTATTCAAGATTTATATTTAACTGTTTATTTTAGTAACCCAAAGAAGTTTGACTCTTGAGTTTAGATAACTAATATTCCATTTAACTTTGTTTTGTCATAGAATACATCAAAAAATTTAACACGATAAAGGATTCCTATTACACCTATTTCAACACTTATCAATCCTTTTAATATTTTATATATAGAAGATGACCCTTTTGCTCTGAAAAAAACAACCCTACTTCTTCAAGAGTTAGCCACAAATATTATTACAGCAGAGAATGGAGTTGAAGGTCTAGAGAAGTTTCAAAGCAATGCGATTGACCTAATTATTACAGATTTAGATATGCCAAAAATGAATGGAACAGATTTTATAAAAAAAATTAGAGAGATTAACAGTACCATTCCTATTATTATTATATCGGCATATAACGATATAGAGACCCTTCAAAATAGCATAAATTATGGGGTACAAGGCTATATCTCTAAACCCTTAAATTTAAAACAACTTAGTCAAAAAATTTATGACGTAAAAAAAGAGACCCATGATACCCCCTATCAGATTATTACAATTAATCACCCTCTAAAACAGTTTGACAAGCTCTTAAAAGCGACCCCAAATACTATTGTTGTTTTTATTAAAATGGAAGAGTTCAAATATATAAACAGTACCCTTGATAATAAAACCAGTAAAAAACTTCAAAAAATATTTGCCAAAGAGCTTTTTAAATATATGCCTGACAGATGCAGTTTCTCAAAAGTATATATACTTGATAACGGAGAGTTTCTTTTTTTAAAAAAACACTCTATACATCTTCAGAAACATCAACTCTACGATGAGGTGAAACAGTTTCAAGAACGTGTCAATAGTGCCAAAATAAAAGTAGCCCACATTGACTATACCCTCTCAATTATTACCAGTCTCGCCTATGGTAAAGATGCACTTGAAAATGCAAGAATTGGTATGTCCCAACTCCTAGAGACAAAAGAGGATTTTATTATTGCTGATTCACTTGTAGAGCAAGAGAATGAACGCTCTTGTAAAAAGTTTGAGACATTTAAAATGTTAAAACGTGCCATTGACTCTTATAATATAATCTCTTACTTTCAACCCATTGTAAACAATAAAACAAAAAAAATTGAAAAATATGAATCTCTGGTTCGACTTATTGATGAAAAGAAAAATATCATCTCTCCCTACTTCTTTTTAGATACAGCAAAAGAGGGAAAATATTACCAAAAAATAACCTCTATAGTCCTTCAGAACTCATTTAAAGCCCTCTACAGTACCAATACCCATATCTCTATAAATCTATCTGCTTTGGATATTGAGAAGAGAGAGACACGTGAAGAGTTTTTTAAACTACTCGAAGAGAATAAGAGGCAAACACACCGAATTGTAATTGAACTGATTGAAGATGAAAGTATTACAGATACAAAAATTATTAAAAATTTTATGAAAAGGGTAAAAGAATTTAATGTTAAGATAGCTATTGATGATTTTGGTACGGGACTATCAAACTTTTCTAGAGTCCTTACCTATAAACCCAACTTTATTAAAATTGATGGTTCACTCATAAAAGATATAGAAAAAAGCAATTTTTCTAAAAATATGGTCGAGACCATTGTCAACTTTTGTCAAAAACAGAATATTAAAACTATTGCCGAGTATGTTGAGAATGAGAATATCTTTAACATACTCTGCAACTTAGGTGTCGACTACTCCCAAGGACACTACTTTGGAAAAGCAGAGATTTTAAATAGTGAAACCCAGAAAGCTACTGTTTCCCTGTAACCACAGAAAAAGAGATATTGGCTATCTCTTTATGAGATGAGATAAAGCTATTTAACTCTTTTAGAGTCAACTCTTCTATCTTCTTTAAGTTTTCTACCGATGCACCAAGAGGTCGATTGGTATAGAACTCTTGAAAAGCCCGATTTAATCGTTGAGAAAGTGTCTCATTTCTAAGTGGTTCAGAACCTAAAATAAACTGTTGTGCAGAGAGTAACTCCTCTTTAGTTACTCCTTTATCCAAGAACTCTTCTACCACCGCTTGAACCGATTTTACTGCCTCATCTCCTGTACTTATCTTGGTTTGAAGATAACCAGAGAAGTAAGAGTTTGTCTTGTTAATATTAAAACGACTATAGACTGAATAGACCAACCCTTTTTTAACCCGAATCTCTTCCATCAATCGTGAACCAAAACCTGAACTGCCTAAAATGAATGAAGCTACCTGTGCCAAATATCGCTCTTTAGAGTCATATGCTACATTAAATGGTGCACCAAAATAGATATATGCCTGTTCACTTTTAACAATAGTCTCTTTAATCTTTTTTTGAGCTACAGCTTTCATTGTGGGAATCTCCTGACTATGCACATGAGGAAGCCGAGTCAAAACCTCTTTTGCCAATGCTTGAGCTTCACTCTGGTTCATATCTCCACCCATCACAACAATTGCATTCTCTAAACCCATATGCTCTGTAATATGTTTTTGAATATCTTCTAAACCCATATTCTCTACACTCTCTACAGTTCCCAATGAAGCTTTTGCCATAGGAGTATTGGGAAAAAGCATCTCTTTCATTTTCAAAGAAGAGATATAATCAAAATCACTCTCTTTCTGTTTCAAAGAACCAATCGTCTGTATCTTTATCTTTTTTAATGTATCCTCTGTATAGTTTGGGTCACTCAAAAGTGCCTTGAATAGCTCTATACCATAAGAGAACTCACTCTTAAGCGAACCAAGCTCTACCACCAATGTCTCTTTTCCAGCATGAACACTCAAAGAGATGGCTCGATTTTCAAGTTTGGTTGCAAAATTTAAAGCACCATCTTTTTTTGTTCCTTCATTAAGAAGTTTAGCTGTCAACTTAACCAAACCATCTTTTCTATCACTCAATGAACCTGAATTTTTAAAAATCAACTGCATTGAAACAATTGGTAAATTTTTATCCTCTTCAAAAATAAAGGGGACTTTTGTCGTATTTATATCTATATGGCTAAGGTTAGCACTCATTAATATTCCTTGTATCATTATGATTAATATAACTATTTTTTTCAACAATTAAAACCTCTCTAAAATTTTATAAGCTGTATTTCGTTTAGCAGGATTCTCTCCAACATCACGAATCAATGCTATCATCTCAGCTTGGTTCATTGTATTCTTCGCTCCTGCTGAGGAGACAACATTCTCTTCCATCATGGTAGAACCCAAATCATTTGCCCCAAATTTCAACGCCATCTGTCCAATATAACTCCCCTGAGTCACCCAAGAGCTTTGAATACTTGGTACATTATCTAAAAATAGACGGGCAACTGCTAAATAACGTAGGTATTGATTAGGAGTAGTTTTGGTAATGGTAGGCAGTTCACGTTTAAGTTGCGTATGGTCACTCTGATATGACCACATAATAAAGGCTCTAAAACCTCCTGTCTCATCCTGAAGCTTACGTACATGCTCTAGATGTTCCACAATCTCACGTGTGGTCTCTACCGTTCCATACATCATCGTAGCTGTTGATTTAATTCCCAGTTTATGCGCCTCTCTATGTACCTCTAACCACTTCTCTGTCCCAAGCTTTTTTGGAGCAATAATATCACGAACTCTATCCGAAAGCACCTCTGCACCAGCCCCTGGAATTGAACTCAGTCCTTTAGATTGAAGACGTGCTAAAACATCTGATACACTCAAATGAGAACGTTTGGCAATATAATCAATCTCTATTGCTGAAAAACCATGAATCGTAATGGTTGGATATTTATTATGAATATGCTCTATCAAATCTTCATACCATTCCAACTCCAATTTAGGGTGTACCCCACCCTGAAAGAGAATTTGTGTTCCACCAATAGCAATCAGTTCATCAATTTTTTGGTCTATCTCATCAAAAGTCAAAATATATGCATTCTCTTTTTTCTCATGTGTATAGAAGGCACAAAACTTGCAGTCAACCCAACAAATATTGGTATAATTAATATTCCTATCCACAACAAAAGTTGTAATCCCTTTAGGATGCATTTTCTTTTTCATCTCACTTGCCATACGCCCAAGCGTCTTTAAATCGGCTTTCTCAATCAACTCCACAGCTTCATCAACCGTCATTCTTTTATTATTCAAGGCACTCATTTTCTATCCTTTATAGAGTTAAAAGCTCTACTATAATTGGTTTGTGCGATTATACTATGGTATTGTTAAAGTTTTAGCTCTTGTTCCGTAACCCCTCGCCATTCTAGGGTGGGGATATAAGGAACATTTACAAAGCTAATAGTAATTATTAGTTTTATTGAAAAATAAGATATAATTTAATTGAATAGAAAATATAAAAAGGAGCAAAATTGTGATTAAATTCTACTGTCGCTAAAGCCTCTTAATATCTGAATATTGGTTCGGAGTTTCTAGGAAGCTTCGCCCTTTAGGGTGGGGTAGTCCACTTTTGATTGAAATACAGAGGAGGGAACACCCACATTAAATGTGGGAAGAAGAGAAGAATCTACTTTTATTCTGGTTTCTCTTGAGGAACAGCAACCTCTTCAGGCTTCTCAATTTTTGCAGATTCATCTTTACCAATCGCATCCAATACAGCATTGATAAAACGTGGAGATTTATCATCTGCCAGTGCTTTTGCCAACTCTATCGCTTCATTAATAATAATACGTTTATCTATTCCATCTATCATAATCTCAAAAGTTGCCAAACGCATAATTGCTTTCTCTACTTTACCAATAGAGCTATAGTTCCAACCATTAAGATGTTTTTGTACTTCTGAATCGATTGTTAAAAGGTTATCAATTGTCCCTTTAAATAGTCGGTGAGAGAACTCTCTCTGCTTATTTCTTATCTTATCTTCTTCTAGGATTATATCTGAAAATTTTGAGATATTTTCGTTTCCTAAGTCATAAGCATAAAGTAGACCTACTACTGCCGTTCTTGCTTGATGTCGTGTTGCCATATTCTATCTGCCTTTTTAAAAACTATCTTGATTTTTACGAATTATACCCTACTTACGATGTGAAAGAGAGGAGTAAAATAGAGTTTGATTATATTTTATTTTGTAGAAGTATGATTTTTCTAGTTTCCCTATAGAGAGAAGAGAAACTAAAAGTGTAAACTCAACGTTATTTATCCAATTCAGTGTAAAGATTCATCATCTCAATAAGTCCAGCCATAGCCTCACCACCTTTATTTCCTGCTTTTGTACCTGCTCTCTCGATTGCTTGTTCGATACTATTAACAGTTAAAACACCATAAGTAACAGGTTTTCCATGTTTCATGGTCGCACTTGCCACACCTTTGGTTGCCTCTGCTGATACATAATCAAAATGTGGTGTCGCACCACGAATTACAGCACCTAAACAACATACTGCATCATATTTACCCGATGCCAATGCTCTATCTAATGCAAAAGGAATCTCGAATGCACCTGGAACTAAAATTAAATCTAAATCTTCAGCATCTCCACCATGCCGTGCGTATACATCTTTAGCACCCTCAACCAATCTGTCTGTAATAAAATGGTTAAATCGTGCATTTATAATTGCTACTTTCTTGCTTCGGTCTACGCTTAAATTGCCTTCTACTATTCTCATTATACCTCTTTGTTTTGGTTGATTTTTTCATAGTCTATCTAAGGCTCACTTTAATTCATCTAAACAACAAGATTTTATAAGTTAAACAAATAGC
>Ga0256843_1000038_pt1 | contig 108433 bp, 104 predicted proteins | sample AlvinellametaG_FD_191572 | JGI IMG/M metagenome (GOLD analysis project Ga0256843, IMG submission 191572) | Pompeii worm associated microbial communities from hydrothermal vent at the East Pacific Rise, Pacific Ocean - Alvinella | ecosystem: Host-associated > Annelida > Integument >... | reverse complement strand
TGGAGGTCTTCTTCACTAAAGAACTTCGTTAAAGGACCTTTAAGCCCTTCTTCTTTCATTTGAAAATAACCTAGCCCTTGTGCACCAAATTTACGTACATAGTCCTCAAACCCTTTCATCTCTCTTTTAGAGAAGATCGTATCGCCCCCAGGAACTTTGAGTGCTTTGATACGGTTTTTCTTTGGATCTTTTGCGATGTTAGCAAAGATCTCATTTTGACATTTAGCAAAGATATCGATCACATCAACCATCTTCAGATCATAACGAAGATCTGGTTTATCACTTCCATACCATTCCATCGCATCGTTATACTTGATACGGTTAAATGGAGTTTGTACTTCAACTCCAGCAGCTGCAAACATATCTTTAAGAAGTTTTTCTGCAACTGTGATCACATCTTCTTGATCACAAAAGCTCATCTCAACATCGACTTGGGTAAATTCTGGCTGACGATCAGCTCTTAAATCCTCATCTCTAAAACACTTAGCGATCTGGAAGTATCTATCAAACCCACCAACCATTAGGAGTTGTTTAAAAAGTTGTGGTGATTGTGGAAGTGCATAAAACTCTCCCTCATGAACACGACTTGGAACAAGATAATCTCTTGCACCTTCTGGAGTTGATTTTGTAAGGATCGGTGTTTCAACTTCTAAAAATCCCATCTCATCAAGCGAATTTCTCGCAGCGATCGCTGCTTTTGAGCGGAGTTTAAAAGCTTCGAACATATCTGGATCACGTAGTTCTAAGTAACGATACTTAAGTTTCGTTTCTTCACCAACGTTTTTATCACCAACTTGGAAAGGAAGTGGAGCTGAACGGTTTTCGATAGTAAGATCATCTACGATGATCTCAATAGCACCCGTTTTTAAACGAGGATTTTCAAGTCCTTCACCTCTAGCTCTTACACGCCCTTTAGCGATAAGAACATACTCATCTCTTACATCATTTGCTACTTCATGTGCTTTAGCACTATCTTCTGGATCACAAACAAGCTGAATAAGCCCTGTTTTATCTCTAAGGTCTATAAAGACAATCCCACCATGGTCACGGTAGCTATTTGCCCAACCAACAACCGTTACTTCTTTACCTATATCTTCTTTACTCAAATCGGTACAATAATGCGTTCTCAAAGTCATTCCTATGGAAAATTTTTAGGCGATTATATCGAAAAGTTACTAAATATCTACTTATTGAACTCTATATGTAAATGAGAAAACCCCTTTATGATATAATTTGAAAAAAATAGTTTGGAAGATATATGACAGATCTTAAAATAAAAAAAGCAGGTGTAGTCCTACGCCCATCAACTCCACAACTTAAAGATGGATTTTATAAATTAAGAGATACTTTTGAACACTATGGTATCGATGTTTATCTTGATAGTACTAGTGGTGGAATGATAGATGTAATGGGGATGGATTTTGATGCAATGTGCCAACAATGTGACATATTAGTAACACTCGGCGGCGATGGAACATTGATCTCGACAGTTCGTCGTTCTTTTAAATATGACATCCCTGTTCTTGGTATCCATGCTGGAAGACTTGGATTTTTAGCCGATGTAGGAATGAACGAGATAGAATCCTTTGTAAAGAACCTGACCCTTGGGAACTTCCGTATAGATGAACGTTCTATCTTAAAAGCAAAGTTTATGCAAAACAACAATGAGATCAAAATGTATGCATTTAATGATATCGTATTTACCCGTCCGAGCATCTCAAATATGATCCATATAGAAACACTTGTTGATAAACGACCATTTAACACCTACTATGGTGATGGAGTGATCGTTTCTACTCCAACAGGATCAACTGCTTACAATCTCAGTGCTGGAGGACCTATAATCTTCCCACTTACTAATGTTTTTGCACTTACACCTATCTCACCACACTCACTAACACAAAGACCGGCGATCTTACCGGGAGAATACCCAATAGAGATGAAAACAACAGATCAAAAAGGGCTTATCATCGTAGATGGACAAGATATGTATGAACTAGAACAATATCAAAGTATCCATATACAACTTGCCACAAAAAAAGCAAAACTTATCCATAGAATGGAATTTAACTATTTTGAAGTACTCAAAGAAAAACTAGGATGGGGAGAATAAATGAAAGATATACTTTATGCACCATGGAGAAGTGATTATGTTAAAAGAGAGAAAATACAAGGGTGTGTTTTTTGTCATATAAGCTCTCATCCTGATGAGGATGCAAAACAACATGTGCTTTATAGAGATGATAAATGTTTTATAGTGATGAACCTTTATCCATACACTCCAGGACATTTTATGATCATTCCTCATCAGCATACTGATGCACTAGAAGAACTCCCAGAAGATGTTTGGCTTCATATGAGTGCTTTAGCACATAAATGTGTCAAAATGCTCAAAGAAGGTTTTGGAGCCCAAGGAGTAAACCTAGGGATGAATCTAGGAAAAATAGCAGGGGCAGGTATAGCTGAGCATATCCATCTACATCTTGTTCCAAGATGGCTTGGAGATACAAACTTTATCACTTCCATAGGGGAAACAAGAGTTTACAGCAGTGACTTTGAAAAAATATACCAAAAGATGCTTGAACTTACACAAAAATATATAAAAGAAGATTAGTTTTGAGTTATATAAAAGTATCACTAATTATGAAAAGGATTAAAAATTAAAAAAGTGGTACCGATGGGCGGACTTGAACCGCCACGCCCGAAGGCAACGGATTTTGAATCCGTCGTGTCTACCATTTCACCACATCGGCATTTTGTGGAGTGAAATGATATACAAATTTCTCTTAAAGTTTACTTTCTTGCAGTAAGCAAAAAAAGATCAAAATAGCGATGTGGTTTTTTAATGGTATTTATTATTTGAAAATCCAGATCTTTATAACCAATTTTCTTTAAAATATCAAATAAAAACTCTTTTTCAAATCCAAAGTGATGTACTCCTGTATTATCAGAATGAAATGTTCCATCTTCACTGCAAAGATCAGCAAATGCTATAAATCCATTATCATCAAGCATCTCATAGAATCTTTCAAAAAGAGAATATACATTTTCTATATGGTGAAGTGTCATAGAACTAACAATTCCGTTTACATGTAAACTACATTTCTCTTGTGTAAGATCCTTATGTATAGGCTCTATAAAAAGCTCTTTTGTATTTTTAGCTTTGATCTCTTCTAACATCTTTGAAGAAGTATCTATACCATATACTTTTTTAACTTCCTTTGCTATCTCATACCCTAAAAGACCTGTACCCACACCAAAATCTATGATCTCCATAGATCGATCTAATATGATCTTTCTTTTGATAGCTTCAGCGATGGTTTTCGCGTTTTGAACACGTATATTTCCTTTATCACCTTTTTCCCATTCTTTGGCCCGTGTATCAAATGTACTCATAGTTGCTCCAACCAAAAATCAACATAACGTTGTTCTTGCTTGATTGTTGTAGTATTTCCATGACCTGGATAGACTGTTTTATCATAAGGTATCTCTTTAAAACGTAAAAGAGAGTCTTTCATCTGCTTAGGGTCAGAATAAGGCAAATCTGTTCTACCAATACTTCGATGAAAAATAAAATCTCCACTAAACCATGCATCATCTATCTCTATGACACTACACCCTGGAGTATGCCCTGGGAAGTGATGGAATTTCACCTTAATCCCTTCAATGTCAAGCTCTTCATTTGGCTTTACTAGATAATCAGGTATTGATATAGGAAGATCCTCTACCCAAGAACTTGCTTTTAAAAACTCCTTATCTGCTTCAGGAGTATATAACTTTACATGTAAACTTTTTTGAAGTTCATCATTGCTCCATACATGATCGAAATGTCCATGAGTATTTAAAATAGCTACTGGATTCTTAACATTTTCTTGTACCCATTTTGTTGCTCCAACACCAGGATCTATAATAATATCTTTACCATTCTTAGTAATGATATAACAATTGGTTTGGTACATTCCCATTGGTTGAACTTTTATCTGCATTTTAATCCTATTAATGTAAAATTACTTCATGGAATTTTATCAAGAATTAGAAAATATTTTAGAAGCATCAACACCAGAAGAAAAAATATCAAGATTTTATGATTTTTATGAACTTTATAAAAAAGATCTTCTCAAAACAAACAACACAACTCGACCAAAAGAGTTCAAAAACCCATCCTATGCTACTTTTTGTACAATAGTCTCTCCAAGAGACGTCCCTAAAAGAACAAACCTAACAACAAAAGAAGGTCAAATAAACCTACTTCATGCCATAGCACATATAGAATATACTGCTATAGATCTTGCTCTTGATATTTGTTATAGATTTCGTAATATGCCAAAAGAGTTCTATGATGACTGGCTTGAAGTTGCAGAAGATGAAATAAGACATTTCAAAATGATAGATGAACTGTTAGTTCAAATAGGTGGAAAATATGGTAGTATCCCTGTCCACAACAGTATCTTTGAAGCAAGTCAAAGAACAGCACATTCTCTTTTAGACAGACTTGCTGTTGTCCCACGCTACTTAGAAGCCAATGGTCTTGATGCAACACCTCAAATACTAAAAAAGCTTAAAACACTTCCTAAGAACAGCATATTAGATAATATCAAATCAGTTTTAGAGGTTATACTAGAAGAAGAGGTTGATCATGTAAAAAAAGGGGATAGATGGTTTGAGTTTACATGTAAACAAAAAACACTTTCAAAAGATGTTTATATAAAGATCATAAACCAATATTATCCTCAAGGTTTTGCAAAACTGAAAACACTCAATGAACAAGCTCGTCTTCAAGCTGGTTTTACGAAAGAGGAACTCAATCAAATCAATATGTTTAAAGAAAAAAGAGTATAATGTAGAAATAAGAAAAAGTGGATACATAATGAAGATCATCTATAGCATTTTAACAGTATTCATACTTCTTTCATCGTACTCTTATTGGCTTATAAATAGTTTTATTACAAAAAGTGAAACCAGCTATACAAACTCCGTCAAAGAAGAGATTCAAATCCTTATAAACTCACAACTTTCTATGACCTATGAACTTGCAAAAGCAATCTCTATAAATAAAAAGATCATTCATACTCTACAACAAGGGAACTATGAAAGATTTTACAAAGACAACTTTTTTACTATTCCAGAAGAATATAAAAAATTTCAAACCATAGACATCCATATAGTAGATGCACAAGGTCGCCAAGCATACCTTTCATGGGCAGGGAAAGAAAAACTCTATGAAAATGTCTTTGATGCACGAAAAGATTTAAAGTTGCTTTATACAAACCCCCATCCAACAAAACTCATAAGTGTAGGAAAATTTGACATCACTTTGAAAGGGATCGCTCCTATTTATACAAAAGATCAAAGATTTTTAGGTGTTGTTGAAGTGATTACACATTTTAACAATATCACAAATAGATTAAGAACATACGATATTTATAGTCTTGTTCTTGCCGATAAAAAGTTTAAAAAACAGCTCAAATATGCATATACAGGAAAATTTATCGATGGCTATTATGTTTCAAATCATCCTATTGAACCAAAAATAGAAAAAGTAGCCAAAAAATATGGCATAGAAAACCTCATAAAACTTAAAAGTTTTACTTATGTACACCTTGATCATATCTTAGAAGGTTGTTATGTTATATCGATACCTATCTATGGAATCAATAATGAAGTCATAGGCTATTATTTGGCATTTATACAAGATAATGAACATCTTTTTAAACTTGAAACTATATTTTATCTGAATAATATTATCTTAATCCTATTATTTCTCATAATGACTTATCTTGTTTTTAAAAAATATAAAGAAAACAGATACCTCATTGAAAACCTACAAACAGAAGTAAAAAAACAAGTACTAAAGAACAAAGAACTCCTCTATAAAGACAACATTACAACAGCTTACAGTCGTATCAAACTATTAGAAGACATTCAAAAACCTACTAAAAAATATATCATTATGCTAAATATAAAGAATTTTAGTAAAATCAATGAAGAGTATGGATTTGATGTAGGAGATGGGATTTTAAAAAGTGTTGTAAGGGTAATACAACAAGAACTTTTTAAAAAAATATATAGAATGGACATTGATGAGTTTATCATTTTTAGTGATGACCCACAAAAAGAGATCAAAAACATCAAACAGACATTTTTAGAAAAACCTATTCATCTTCAAAAACATGATGTAAAACTTCGTTTATCCTTTAGTTATGCTGTAGCTCCATCAAATACCAATGAGGTTCTCCAAAAACTTTCCATTACGATGAAAATAGCAAAAAAAGAACCTTATAAACTCTATGTCATGTATAAACCAGTTAAAACAAATCATGAGTTCTCTCACTTCAATACTCTTTTATACGATGCTCTTTTCTTTCAAGAACAGGCAAACATAGTTCCATATGCACAAAAAATAATCAACAATAAAACACAAGAAGTTCAAAAGTATGAAATACTTGCTCGACTTGAAACAAAAGACACAACCTACACTCCATATCATTTTTTACGTATAGCAAAAAGTAGTGGATTTTTATATGACCTCACTAAAAAAATGATAGAAGAGACATTTCAAATAATACATACACATAAAAAATCTATAAATATATCTTTAAACATCACAGAAGATGACCTTCTTGTTGATGAATTTGAAGATTTTTTAATCACAAAATATAAACAATACAATATAGATCCTTCCACAATTACGCTTGAGATATTAGAAGGAATCACTTCAACTGGTGCCAAAAATAACATAGATAAGCTCAATCGTTTAAAAAAACATGGATTTTTAATTGCCATAGATGATTTTGGTGTTGAATACTCAAACTTTGAGCGCATCAAAGATCTTGATATCGATTTTATAAAGATTGATGGAAAATATACAAAAGAGATCACTACAAATAAAAAAAGCCTCACTATTGTAAAAGCGATCACTTCTTTTGCACATTCGATGAATATTAAAGTTATAGCAGAGTTTGTAGAAAATGAAACTATTTTTAATACACTTAAAGAGATGGAAGTAGATGCATCTCAAGGATACTATTTTCATAAACCAGAAAAGTTAAATGATATACTCCGTAATTTGCTTTAACTGAGTATAATTTTTATATGAAAAAAAGAAATTCGATTTTTTCTTTACCATTTTGGAAATCTCTTTTATTTGTTCAGAACAAATACCATCAACACGGAGTTTTACTTCATACACTTCGTGTCGTATGGGAAGTGCTCAAAGCAGGGGAGTTTCAAATGCTACCAGCTGCTTTTTTACATGATATAGGGAAACCATTTGTTGCCTATGTAAAAGATGAAGAAGATAAAGAATACAACGAATATAGTTTTACAGACCATGAAGAGCTTAGTTACCAGATCATTAAGAACTGGCCATTTCTGAGTCAATATACAAAAGATCTCGTTCGATATCACTATCTCATACGAGATATGCAAAAAAGTAAAAAAGAGGATCTTCCTAGATATGCAAAAAAAGTAGAGATCTGGGAGAAGCTCGACGATGAATTTAAAAAAGATCTTGAACTTTTTTTAAAGTTCGATGATCTTGGAAAAGGAAAAAGAAGACGATGAAAAAAATTGCTCCATTTTTAGTAGTTGCAGTTATTCTTGTGATCATTGTATCTGTTTTTCTCTCTTTAGGGAAACAAAAACAGATGATAGTAACAATGCAAAACCCAACAAAAAAACCTCTACCACAGCTACAAATAAACAAATACCAAGATGCTTTTTGTGGAATGGTAATAGAAGAGACAAAATACGCATCTCAAGCGATACGTGATGATGGCAAAAGCTGGTTTTTCCATGACCATGGTGATTTTATAGAATGGCTAAAAGATAAACCATTTGCGTCAGAGGTAATCGTTTATGTGCATACGATCGATACAAATAAATGGATAGATGCAACGAAAGCTTTTTATACTTCTACGGAAAATACACCAATGGGGTATGGATTTGGAGCGTATGAACATAAAAAAGAGGGGATGATAGACTATAAAACAATGAAAGAGCGAGTACTCCACGGAGAAACAATGAATAATCCAAAATATAAACAAATACTTCTACAAAAGAGCCTTGATGGAAACAGTTAACCTTCTTACTATCATTACCATTGCGTTTTTAGGGTCTTTTGGACACTGCATAGGGATGTGTGGTGGTATCGTTGTAGCATACAGCAGCATAAAGCTTGGAAATGAGCCATCAAAAATGTATCAAAGTATCGCACATTTACTTTATTCGCTTGGAAGAGTTACAACCTATACAACACTTGGAGCAATCTTTGGATACCTAGGTGGTGTTATCACTTTTAACAACACTGCAAATGCCATACTTCTTTTTATCGCTGGTTTTGCAATGGTTCTCGCTGGACTTTCACTTCTTGGTAAGATAAAGTTCCTAACAGTTATAGAACACTCTTTTAGTAGTTCAAATTTTTATAAAAACACCTTTAAAAAAGTACTCAATTCCAAGTCGTTCTTTAGCTTTTACCTCCTTGGAATGCTTAACGGTTTACTTCCATGTGGGTTTGTGTACTTTTTTGCTATAGCAGCAGCAAGTACAGCAAATCCACTGGATGGAGCTATAGTGATGTTTGTTTTTGGTATAGCGACCATTCCGGCGATGTTTGGTCTTGGTTTCTTAACAAGCCTCGTTTCAGCATCGAACTTTAGAAATATGATGGTATCGCTTTCTTCAATAGCAGTTATTATCTATGGAATCTTTACGATCTACAATGGCTATACATATTTAGCAAATCCAAACAAAACTGTTCAACAGTGTCATAGTAATTAAATAAGGGAGAAAATATGAGAGAATCAATTATAGAAAGTGTTAAATCATTGCCACCACTTTCAAAAACGATTAATGAGATAAATAGAATATATAATGATCAAGAAGCAGGTGTAATTGAAATGGCAAAAGTAATAGAAGAAGATCCTATGGTTGTAGCGAATCTTCTAAAAGCCGCGAATTCACCACTATATGGTTTTGCCAAAGAGATCAAAAATGTAACACAAGCAGTATCACTTTTTGGTTTAAGTACAACTAGATCTATTGCGATAGGGAATGCTATAAGAAAACTCTTAAATGTTGATATGGAACCATATGGTATTACCAGTAGTAAGTATGCAGAGATCTCTTCACTACAAGCGACATTAGCACAAAAATGGTTTTTAAAACTTTCTAAAGAAAAAGCTGAAAAGATCCACCTGATGGCTTTTTTGCAAGAAACTGGGAAGATCATCATTGCTAGTGAGATCATTAAAGAGGATGAAACAATACAGTTCCAAAGTGAGATAGAGATGACAAACTCGATCGCACAGGTTGAAAAAAGCTATGTCGATACAACAACCTCAGTTGTTTCAGCACTTATTTTTAAACACTGGAAGTTTGATAATGAATTTGTCAATATTATCAAGTATGCAGATTATCCAACACAAGCTCCAGAAGAGTTTGCCGAATATTCTCAAGCACTCCATATCATAAAAACGATCATCCCTGTCAACAAACCACTTACAGAGCAATCAATCATCCTTGGTCTTCAAAAAGCTGATAAATTTGGATTTAACCACGAGCTTCTTGAAGACAGTGTTGATGAGATCTTAGAGGTACTTTAATGGCTAAAACCGTAACTGTCATAGATACCTTTGGATTTTTCTTTCGAAGTTTTTATGCACTTCCACAATATCTTAAAACAAAAGATGGTTTTCCAACTGGTTTACTTACTGGTTTTTTAAACTTCATCACTTCACTAGAAAAAAAACACGATAGTGACTACTTGATCTTTGCCATAGATACGAAAGGGGATACCTTTAGAAACGAACTCGATTCCAACTATAAAGCAAATAGAAGTGAAGTTCCAGAAGATCTACTCAAACAACTTCCTATAGCGATAGAATGGATCAATAAGATGGGGTATAAAACCCTTGGAAAAGAGGGATTTGAAGCAGATGACATTATCGCAACCGTTGTGAAGTTTGCAAAAGAAAAAGAGTATCTTGTTCGTGTAGTCTCACATGATAAAGACCTTTATCAACTTATAGATGACTCTAAGGTAGTTTTAGTAGATGCTATAAAGAACTCTATCATCGATGAAGAGTACTGTATCAATAAATATGGTGTCACACCAAAACAATTTACTGATTTTCAAGCTCTTCTTGGTGATAGTGCCGACAATGTTCCAGGAGTTAAAGGGATAGGGAAGGTAACTGCCGCAAAGCTACTCCAACAATGGGAAAGTTTAGATAATATCTATGCTCATATAGATGAGATAAAACCACCAGGAGTGCAAAAAAAACTTATAGCAGATAAAGAAAATGCTTACCTTTCAAAAGAGCTTGTTACCCTTCGTGATGATGCTCTAAAAAGCATTGACTTTGAAGAGTTCAAGATGGATATCAAAAATCCATTTCTTAATATTTACGATGAACTGGTCAAATATGAACAAAACGGTATCTTAAGAATGCTTCATGCAAAGAACCTTGTTTCACAAGAAAAACAGGAAAAAACACAAAATGATATCCAAGAGCAAATCCAACAAGAAAACCTTTCATATACTCCAAAACTCCTGACAGATGCAAAAGAGCTTGAAACAGTTTTAAATAATCTTACTCCTGAGAGTCTTGTTGCTTTTGATGTAGAAACAACTGGACTTGATAAACACAATGATGAGATGGTAGGATTTAGTTTTTGCTTTGATGAAAAAACAGCATATTATGTTCCTTTTAAACATTTTTACCTTGGAATAGAAGAACAGATAAGTATAGAAGATGTCAAAAAAGCGATCCAAAAGATCTTTACATGTAAAGTAGTAGGGCACAATATCAAATTTGATCTTCACTTTGTTTCCAAGCTTTTAGGCAAGAACGATCTTGATATCTACGCAGATACTATCGTTTTGGCTTGGCTGTATGATCCACAGATGCCACTTGCTTTGGATAAACTCTCACAAAAGTTCTTTAACCATACAATGGTAAGTTTCAAAGATACTGTCAAAAAAGGGGAGAACTTCTCCAATGTAGCCCTTGAAGAAGCATGTAACTATGCGGCTGAAGATGCCTATATCACTTTTTTACTTTATAAAAAACTTTATAACGATGTCAAGCTTCAAAGTACAGAACTCATCAAAGAGTTTTTCGATATAGAAGTTCCTTTTGTTATCACACTTTTGGAGATGGAGCAAAAAGGGATCAAACTCGATATAGCATTTATGCAAGAGTTTAGAGAAAAGGTTTCTCTGAGGATAGAAGAACTCACAAAAGAGATCTATGCTCAAGCTGGAAGAGAGTTTAATATCAACTCCACAAAACAACTCGGTGTGATCCTTTTTGAAGAGTTAGGGCTTGAAGCAAAGAAAAAAACAAAAACAGGTTATTCAACAGATGAGAAAGTACTTAATGACCTTAAAGATAAACATCCTATCATCCCTTTCATCCTTGAGTATCGTGAAGTACATAAACTTTTCTCAACCTATGTTGAACCACTGTTAAAACTTGCACAAAAAGATCCAAACAACCGTATCTACACTTCATTTGTCCAAACTGGAACTGCAACTGGAAGACTTAGTTCAAAAGATCCAAACCTCCAAAACATCCCTGTCAAAACAGAACTTGGAGCAAATATCCGCCGTGCATTTGTTGCAAAAGAGGGATACAAGCTTATAGGGATAGACTACTCTCAGATAGAGCTTCGTTTATTGGCTCATTTTAGCCAAGACCCAAACCTCGTTTCAGCATTTAAAGAAGATAAAGATATCCACCTCCAAACTGCGATCGTTCTTTTTGGAGAAGAAGAAGCGGCTCAAAAACGATTTATCGCCAAAACGGTAAACTTTGGACTTTTATATGGGATGGGGCAAAAAAAACTCTCAGATACACTGGGAATCACAACCAAAGAAGCAAAAAGCATTATTGAAAAATATTTTGAGAACTTTCCGACAGTCAAGAGCTATTTTCAAGAGATCGTGGAGTTCTCCAAAGAAAAAGGGTATGTAGAAACACTCCTCAAACGCAGACGCTACTTTGACTACGAAAACGCCCGTCCTATGTTTAAAGCCGCATATGAAAGAGAAGCGGTCAATACCGTCTTTCAAGGAAGTGCAAGTGATCTGATAAAACTCAGTATGAACAAGATCAAAGATACTATCAAAAAAGAACAGCTTGAAGCTTCTATGTTACTTCAGATCCACGATGAACTGATATTTGAAGCCAAAGCCGATCAAGCTGAAACTCTTGGAAAAAAGTTTCAAACAATTATGGAAAACATCATGCAACTCAATGTTCCACTCAAAGCAAGTCTCAATATAGGAGATAATTGGCAGGAGCTTAAATAATGAAAAAATACCTCATCACATCACGTCAATTTTACACAGACACTCCAGCAGTATTTCGTAAGATCTTACATGAACGTATCAAAATGTATCTGCCAGAGTTTGTACTTTATAGAGATAAGAACAATCCAGATTATGCTTTACAAGCTGAACATACTGTTGAAACATGTCGTCAATTCGAAGGGGTAAAAAGCTTTATACATCAAGATCCTAAACTTGCACACAGCCTTGGAGCCAATGGAGTACATCTTACTTCAAAACAATTTGATAAGATTAAAATGGCAAAGGATCTTGATCTTGAAGTATGTGTCAGTACCCATACCATAGAAGAGTTACAAATGGTAGAAGAACTCTGTGCAGACTATGCAACATTTAGCCCTATATTTCCAACACCGGCAAAAGGGGAGGCAAAAGGGGTAGAAGGGTTAAAAAAAGCACTTACATCAGTTGAAAAACTCAAAATATTTGCTCTAGGAGGGATCATTAGTGATTTACATGTAAAACAACTTCAAGAAGCCAATCCTTATGGCTTTGCATCGATTCGATACTTCTATGAGGATATTATATAGTGGATAAAGCTTTACTATTTATTGTTTTGGCACTAGGGGTTTCAACGGTAGTGAACCTAATCCTTAAACGGTTTAATCTTTCTTTGATCATTGGATATATTCTTACTGGTACACTCCTTGTATATCTTTTTAATCTACATGAGTTTGCTCATTCAAAAGCCTTGGAACATATAGGAGAGTTTGGAATCGTTTTTTTAATGTTTACTATAGGGCTAGAGATATCACTAGATAAGATGTCTAAAATGAAGGAGATCATTTTCTTTAACGGCTTTTTGCAAGTAGGGATCAATAGTATTGTTTTTTATCTCATAAGCCACTTTGGTTTTGGTATAGAAAATACCAGTGCGATCATCATTGCTTTGGCATTTGCTCTTTCCTCTACAGCTATAGTACTTTCTTATCTGAAAAGTTCCAAAGAGATCTATACTCCATATGGGCAAAGAGCAACAGGGATACTGATCTTCCAAGATCTCGCTGTAATACCTATACTTATCTTTCTTGGAGTATTGGTTAATGATAGTGGAGAAAGTGTCCAAACGATCCTTTTACATACGCTTGAAAGTGCAGCTGTTGTTTTACTCCTTCTTTTTACAGTAGGAAAGCCTCTTTTTACATGGTTGCTTCACTTTTCTGCTACAGCTGAAAATGATGAGCTCTTTATGAGTTCTGTTTTATTTATCGTTATCGCTGTTTCTTATTTTGCTCATTTGATGGGCTTTACATACTCTCTTGGTGCATTTATAGCTGGAATGATCATTGCTGAAACGAAGTACTATCATAAAGTTGAAGCAGATATAGCACCATTTAAAGATATCCTTTTAGGTACTTTTTTTATCCTTATAGGGATGAAAATCGATCTTCATATCTTTATGGATCATCTTTTTGAGATTATTGCTATTTTTATAGCGATCATTATCTTAAAAAGCTTTTTAAACTATATCGTTTTAATTATTCGTACAAAAAAGGATATTGCTTTAAAGACCGCTATATCTATCTCACAGATAGGGGAGTTTGCACTTGTTATCTTTGCTATAGCTACAGCAACAAATATAATAGACAATGAACTTGCAGACATACTTGTTCTAATAGTTATCTTTTCAATGATGATCTCTCCTTTTTTAGTTCCCTATTCACAAAAAATTGTCAAATACTTCTTTAAAGATACATACATTTTAAATGAAGTTGAAGATATAGGGGATAAAAAGAACCATATCATTATTTGTGGATACGATGAAGTAGGGCAACATGTAGAAGAATATCTCAGCTTTTATGGGTATAACTATGTTATAGTAGACAACAATCCAAAACTGATAAGACAAGCTCTTAATAAAGGATTAAAAGCTTATCTTGGAGATATGAGTAAAACTGCCATCATAGAAGCTTTACATGTAAAAGATGCTGCAGCTATTATTATCACTCTTGAGAATCCTGACCTAAAACATCTCATATGCCAAAAGATCCTTTTAGTCGATCCAGATGCGAATATTATAGTTCTAATCGCATCAAAAGAGGAACGTACTAAACTCAAAGATGAACTTCAAGTCTTAAATGCAGTTGATGGCGAAGTTGAAGTAGCAAAAATACTAGTAGATAGAGTTATGAGGTGTCAACTGAAAAAAGAATAAAATGAACAGAAAACTTTTCTGTTCATAGAAAAAACTATTGTCTGCCTTTCCCTTGGCCGTTTCCACCACCTTGGTTCTCATTTTGAGGGTATTCAGGATGGCAATAAGCATCACCTAAAGAACAACATCCATCTTCAATCCCCATATTTTTCAATCCTCTATCAAATGACCAATAGTGATTATAACTTCCATCTCTTAAAAATTCAAATGCAGTCACAATATCGGTTGCTCCAGAGTTTTGAGCTACAGCAATATCATGTAAAAGATCATTAATATCTGTTACTTCAACCATACAACCAACCTCAAGTGCATCTTTAGCGGATTGAATACCTTTTGCATATAAAGTATCATATAATGATTGAATATGACTGATATCATATTTTCCCATTTCCATGTCATTTAAATCAGTATCTTTATAATTAAGTTCAGTCATGTCAACATTTGTAAACTCATCTGGAGAAGTAATATACTTACGTACTAATAACTGAACAGTTTGAATATGTTGCGTTTCTGAATTGATAGCTATATTTCCAAGTTGTTGGATAGTAGTACCATTTGCTAAATGATAATTATAAAGATTCAAATAAACATCATGTGCAAGTCTTTCTTCATTTCCCATATATGAAAGTGTATTTTTCGTCTCTTGATCTAAATCCACTTTTGGAGTCGTATTGATCGTATCAGTTACAGATTCGAATGTATTTACAGATGATGTTGTATCACTACTACTAGATGAACTACTTCCACATCCAGTAAAAACTAAACCAGCAGTTATGACAGCTAAAGATAATTTTTTTATCATTTTCATAGATCTTCCTTTATTTCAAATTTTCTAAAAGGAAGTATAGAAAAAAAGTGTTAGTTTTATGTTAGTTTTTCCCAACATAGGGAAAATTATGTTCTAAATTTATTCAAAACCTCATTCAACTCTTTTGTTAAAGTATAAAGATGATTCGCCGCTTCAGATATTTGTTCGATATTTTTAGTATTATCTGAAGTATTTTCATTGATGATATTTATTTTAGCAACAATCTGATCTATTTTTTCACTTGTTTGTATATAGTCTTCAACTGTTCTATCACTTGCTTTTGTAGCATGATTCATAACTATAGATGTTTCATTGATATCTTCACCAGCTTGATTTGCACTTTCTACTAAAGATTCCATATCTTTTGAATTTTTATTCATTTGATCACTTACATTGACTATAGATTGAACAACTATATTTATAGTTGCATCTATCTCACTTAAACTTCTTTGTGTTCTCTCAGCTAACTTTCTTACTTCATCAGCAACAACTGCAAATCCTCTTCCATGTTCACCAGCACGTGCTGCTTCTATAGCAGCATTTAGTGCTAATAGATTTGTTTGATCTGCTATATCATTGATCACTATTAAAACTTCACGAATTTGGTCTGTATCACGACTAAGTTGATTGATCTGATCTGCAAGTTCGATCTCTATCGAAGCACTATATGAAACTTTTTGTGACATCTCTAAGATCATATCTTTCGCATTTTCAAGTTTTTCATTTGCCCCTAAAATTTCATCTTTTGATTTTTTTGCTTCCTCTAATGAAACTTGTAGTTCATTTTTTATCTGTTGTGACATAGAATTTGTATCTTCGATCAGTTGTGCAGTTTCTTCAGCTTTTGTACGAACTTTTTTAGAGATATCTGAAAGCTGATTAGCAACTGAAGCATTTTCATTACTTGATAATTTTGCCAGATTAATAATTTCTCGCACTTTTGCTATAAAACGGTTAAAAGCCAAAGCTGTTTTTCCAACTTCATCTTTAGAGTCAATATTAAGTGTTCGAGTAAGATCACCTTCTCCACTTGCAAGTTCATCAGCTTTTTGTTGTAATTCTTCAAGTGAAGAACTTACATATACTCTAATTATATAGATAAGTACAGCAATAATAAGTAAATTTACGATAGAAATAATGACGATCTGATTGATCATTCCTGATTTTGCTTCTTCTACAGCATGTTTTACCTCTACCAAAGTATTTGCTATTAAGATCTCACCAACTTTTTTTCCTTCAAAATCTTTTAGATCTTTTCTAACAATAAAAAAGTTCTTCGTTTCAAAACTTTCAGGCATAGATGCTAGATCAAGCGTTTTTATTTCTTGAAACAATTGCATATTTGTAAGTTCCTTTTTTTGTGAAAGAACCATACTATTTGTTTTTGGTGCATCTTTTAATGCTGTACCAATATTCAATAAAGACTTATCCATTAAAACCAATACATCAGCATCAAGATCTTTTTTCGCTGCACGTAAAATAGAGTTAAATCCCTGTATAAATTCAACAGAACCAAGATACCGACCATCTTTCATAACAGGAGAGATACCACGTATTACCATCCCAGCACGTCCAACTTCTATAGCAGACAAAGGTTTCTTTGTCTCTTTTACTTTCACGATAGTATGACGAAATGAAGAAAGAGTATCCCCATGTTTTGTTGGTTTCCATTGACGTAAAAAACTTTTAATATCTGCTGTATGAATATGAATTTTTATATGCTTATAGGGAGTATTTTCCTTATAGATATTAACTAGTTTAGAGAGTCCTTTTATTGCAAGTGCTCTATCATTATTTTCTAATGCACCTATTACATAGTAGTTTGATGAAATATTAATGGCATTTGTCAGACCAATATTATATTTTGATTTTAATTGATTGTTGATATAGATATCTAAAGAAGTCTTTTTAGCTTTATAAACATCATCTTCAATCTTATTCAAACTTTTATATGAAGAAACAAAGATTGCCACCATCCCTACTGTTACTAATGACACAAGAGGTATAATAACTTTATTTGATATAGATAAATTTTTCATTTTTATTCTTTCTACAGGGGATTTATAACCTTATAGAAACATTATATTTCAATTTATCTTAATTTATCATTTACCAATCTCTTCTTGTATTAAACTCGTTATCTCAGATATCTCTTTTGTTGCATCTATTTCTATCAGTTCTATACCAAGTAAAACACTTGCTTCTATAATGGCATCTTGTATCTTTAAAAGATATTCTATCCCTCTTTTTTCGATTCCGTCAAGCTCTTTTTGAGAAAGTCTGTAAGTGAGTTCTTCAGAAGTAAGTTTAAGTAAGAACGCTTTTTGAGGATAAAATGAATCTGTAGCAAAATTATTGAGTAAAACTAGTTCTTCTTTAGAGATATCACCCTGAACTAATGCATATGCAACTCCACTGATAGCACTTCGATCAGAGATGATGAGTTTATCTTTGTTTGGTTTTATAACCTCTTGTATATGTTCTGCTCGATCTGCCAAAAAAAGTAAGAACTCCGCTTTTTTTGAACTCAGCTCCCCACTTAAAACGATCTTGCGTATCTGCATACCTGCTTTTGTAGCACCTGGTTCTTTTGTAAAGATTGCATCAGTATATATCTTTTTCAAGTTTTCTATTTGAGTACTTTTCCCAGCAGTATCGATCCCTTCTAACGCTATATACATTGTTTTGCCTTTATCATCTTATATACTTTTTTAGGTACCAAATGTTTATATTCGCCATTATATTTCAACAATGCTCTCACACTAGAAGAACTGATAAAAGCATTTTGAAGTCTTGGCATCAAATAGATCGTTTCTATCTCGTGTGAAAGAGACTGATTCAAATAACCAAGTTGGAGTTCATACTCAAAATCACTCACTGCTCGAAGCCCTCGTATAAGTATGTGACTTTTATACTCTTTAGCAAGATCTACAGTTAGATTTGAAAAACTTACAACCTCTACATTGTCATATTTTTTGATCACCTCTTTTACCATTGCTTTTCGACATTCTATACTAAAATAGGGTTTTTTTTCAGCATTATTCGCTACAGCTACGATCACTTTGTCAAAAAGTTTTCTTGAACGTTTAATGATATCAAGATGCCCTTTTGTAATAGGATCAAATGTTCCTGGATAGAGTGCTACTTTCATCCTTCCCACCTTTTATAAAGATCATTTTCTATCCCTAAGAGATCAAACCATTTCCCTATGATAAAATCTTCCATCTCATCTAAACTCTGTTGCTTCGAATAATATCCAAGCACAGGAGGAGCTATAAATACACCCAAAGATGAAAGCTTATGCATATTTTCAAGAGCTATAGGGGAAAAAGGCAGTTCTCTTGGTGCTAAGAGAAGCTTTTTTTGCTCTTTGATCATAACGCTTGCCGCTCTTGTTACGAGATTGTCTGCTATTCCACATGCTATCTTTGCCAATGTATTCATCGAACATGGAACGATCATCATCGCATCAACTCCAAAACTTCCAGAGGCTATTGAGGCAGCTATATTTTCATTTACATGTAAAGTGATATTTTGTTCTTTTTGAAGAACTGTTTGTGTATGTTGGGTTTGGATATAATGTACTTCTATAGAGGAGGGGAGGTGAGTTAAAACCTTTTGAGCCAAAGAAGCTCCACTAGCTCCACTACTTGCAACTACTATCTTTTTCATTGTATGATATCCACTTCCACTCTATTTTTCCCTATTACTTTTGCATGCAACTTTATACCTTTTTCATTTTGAATCTCGATTTTCTCACCAATACTGCCTGATTGTAACGCTTTTGCACCCATTATAATCTCCATATTGTTATTTTTAACTATCACAGTAACATATTGACCCCGTTTTACAAGTGCAAGTTTTTCAATATCTCTTCTTGTAACTATACGCCCTTTGTTTATATGATGCTTTGCCTGGTATGAACCAACTTGTTGTACTGGTAATGCTTGAAACTTATCAAGTTTTAAACGAACTTTTTTTATATTTCTTCCATCAAGTAATTCTCCTCGAAGAACCTTTCTTTTTGTCTTAAAAACATACAAGTCTGCATCTATAAAATATTCAAAAAAGATTTGTTTTGCATGATCTTTAATGCTAAAGTTACCATGGGAATGAAGTGCATTACGAGGCTGGATCTTAAAAACATAACTTTTTGGAAGTTTCTCTAAATGGTTTCTTGGAACAATCTGTATATCATTTATCTGGATATATTGATAACTTTCTTCATAGAAGTTTTTGAGTTTTTCTTTTAAAGATGACAAATCTACATTTGACTTTTTATAGAATGTAACATATCCTCCATGAGCTTTAAATCTTCTATACCCTTTATTTTGTAAAATCTGCAAAAGACGTTTAGCACTTACCCGTTTGAGATAACGATCTCTTTCTATACTAAAAAGATACATATCATTCTTTGTATCATGAGTAATAGTAGAAAGATATATATCATTTGATGAAACAAAATACTCTTTTTTAAGATATTCTGCACTAAAGAGATTTACTGCTAATAATAGGAAAAAAAGAGTTTTTTTCATTATCTTAGTGAGGGAAAAGTATAGATCCTAAACGAACCATATTTGAGCCACATTGTATAGCCAATTCAAAATCTCCACTCATTCCCATAGAACAGATAGTTGCATCTTGAAGCTGTTCATAGATCTTATAAGTAGTTTCAAAAGATCGTTTTATAATCTCCTTATCTTCAGTATGAGCACCTATACTCATAACCCCTTTAAGATTAATATTTGGACATTCCTCTTTTATACGTACATAAGCCTCTTGTGCAACTTCAGGCATAAATCCATGTTTTGATTCCTCTTTGGCTGAATTGATCTGGAGTAGGGTATCAAGACTCACCTGTTTTTTTTCTAACCTCTTTTGCAACTCATATGCGAGTTCAAAACTATCCAATGACTGAAATAAAAATGGATCGATATCCAAAAGATTGTTGATCTTGTTCTTTTGTAAGCTTCCTATAAAATGCCATTCTAAAGGTAGATCTTCAAGTTCTTGTGTCTTTTGTCTTAAGTCTTGTACCTTATTCTCTCCAAAAGCTCTTTGACCGATCTCATAGAGTCTTTTTACCGCTTCAGTATCGACATACTTACTTACAGCAACAACTTTTACTATATGATGTGCCGAAACACTTAATCTTGCTGTTTCTATACGTCTTATAACCGAATCTACATGTAACTTATATTCTGTTTGTGTCATTATCTCAACTCCCCATCAATCTGTTTATATCGTTATATATTCCAAGCCCCATCAGTCCAAAAAGTATCACCCAACCAACAACAGTCAGTCTGTAAAGTACCTCTTGACTTGGTTCTTTCCCTGTTAACATCTCAAAAAGATTAAACATGATATGCCCACCATCGAGTGCCGGGATAGGTAAAAGGTTCAAAACACCGAGATTTACCGAGATCAGTGCTGCAAAGAAAAATACACTCATCCAACCAGCTTCAGCTGCATCACTAGTGATCTTAACTATCGAGATCACACCACCTAGATCTTTAGCAGGTACATCACCAGTTATAAGTTTTTGTACTCCTTTGAAGATCATTGTACTTGCCCATATCGTTTTATCCCAAGCATATACTATTGCTTCACCAAAACTTAGATCAAGGTTTTTAAACACACCAGCACTTGATATCCCGATCATCTTTCTTTTGATCTTTTCATTGAACTCATTTGTTGCATCACGAAGCTCTGGAGTGATCGTTTTGAACTCTATATATCCACCACGCTGGATCTTAAACTCCAAAGCACCTTTTGCAGTAGAAACGATATGAGCCATTTCACCCCATGTATCAACCTTATGGTTGTTTATAGCTAAAACTTTATCGTTTTTTTCTATCCCTGCTTTTTGAGCTGGAGAATCCTTTACTACATCACCGATAACAGGTTCAAGTGCAACTGGACCACCAAGAGCAATGGCAAAAAAGAAAAAGTACGCTATAACGAAGTTTGCCAACGGACCAGCAACTAAAATAAATATACGTTGAAGCGGTGTTTTTGAATTATAGCTGTCTGGATCGAAGTTCTTCTTTGTCGGGTCACTGTCATCTTGACCCTTCATCTTGACATAGCCACCTAAAAAGATAGCTGAAAATCTCCATTCATTTCCAAAGGCTCTAAATGAAGCGAGTCTTGGACCAAAACCTATACTAAAGACCTCTACATATACACCAACAGCACGTGCTGCAAGGTAATGTCCAAGCTCATGAAAAAAGATCAAAACTGATAAAACTAAAAAAGCAACTAACCAACTCATTTTTGATTATCCTTACTCAAAGCGTTTTTAAATCCCCAAAGATATTCCAATCCACTATAAACAGTAAGTGCCACAGCGATCCACAATAAGATATCTCCACCTTTCCAATGCATAAGTAAAAAACCTATCGCAAACATCTGTGATACTGTTTTTACTTTTCCTGCCCATGAAGCTTTGACACTGATCCCTTCACTTACTGCAACTGTTCTTAGACCAGTAATGAAAAGCTCCCGAACGATGATGATATAGATAGCCCAAGGGGAAGCACTACCCTCTATCATCAAACCTAAAAATGCCGCTAAAGTAAGCATCTTATCTGCCAATGGGTCAAGTATCGCACCAAGCAGAGTTGATTGGTTCCACTCTCTGGCTATATACCCATCAAAAAAATCTGTTGCACTAGCAAGAACAAAAAGTAATGAAGCAAAATAATAGTTCCATGAGATATCCCAACCATTATCTGTAAAAACTTGGGGGTTGAGTATAACCCAAAACATAAGTGGTGCGAGTAATATACGAATAGAAGCTAAGATATTTGGAAGATTTAACAAAAAATACCTTTTAATTTTTTAGGAGATTGTATCTAAAAAATGCTTAAATTATAAGGGATACAGGCAAGGTATATGCCTGTATGAAAGTTAAAATTTATTTTTCTCGATCTCTTTAAGAGCTTGTTGAGCCATCTCTTTAACCGTTTGAGCGATCAATTTTACCTCATTCGCTATATCAGCATTGACTTGTGTAGCACTGTCAACCTCATTAATAGCTTCATTTACTTGAGATGTTGCACTACTTAGACGTTCTATAGAAGAACCTATATCCACAATAGATTGAGAAAGAATATTGATATTTGCATTGATCTCTGCAAGAGATTTCTGTGTTTTTTCTGCAAGTTTTCTTACCTCGTCTGCTACAACAGCAAAACCACGTCCATGTTCCCCGGCACGCGCTGCTTCAATAGCTGCATTTAATGCTAAAAGGTTCGTTTGTTCTGCTATATCACTAATGATCTCTACTACATTTTTAATATCATTTGACTGTGCAATAACCTCTTGTGATTTTTGTGCCGTATCTTCTATAGATACTGTGATCTCATTCACTGAAACAGCCGTCTCTTGAAGCTTTTGTGCTTGTGTTTGAGAAGAATTATTCAATGTTTCTACTTGTTCATTCAGGTTATTTGATTTATCAAGCAATTGATTAGAATTATCCAATGTTTCATTTAAGAGCTTCGTAATAGCATCACCAAGTACATTAATACCATCAACAACAGCTCTTGTTTCCCCTTTTATCTTATTATCAAGATGGATTCTATCTCTATAATCATAGTTAGAATATTTATCTAAACCACTTAAGATATCATCCATTACTTTTGATTGAGAATCTAACATTTTATTGATAGTATTTGCCAATGTTTGGATCTGAGAATTTGATGCCTGTGTCTGAACACGACATTTAAAGAAACCTTGTTCAACTTTATTAAGCACTAAGATCGATTCTCCAACACACAGCATGTCATTTTCAATATCATTGTTAATCTGTTTGATTTGATTATTTACCATTTGAGCAACACGTGCCATTTCATCTTTTCCATCAAGATCGATATCTTCTATAACATTATGTCTATGATTTAAAAATTCTAAGAACTGTTTGATACCAATGCTAACTTTTTCTATCGAATATGAAATATTCTTACTTATTAGATAAGAGATGATCCATGTTAATAAGATTACAACAAACATAACACCTAAATATATGTAAAGATCCCTTTGTTGTCTTGTCAACTGTTCATGAGCATCTACTAACAGTTTATGACTCAGATGATCATCTACTTTTTTTAGTAAATTGATCTTTTTAGTGATCATTTCAAACCAATACTTTGGATCAATACCAAATCCACCGACTGTATCTGTTGCCAAGGCAATATTTCTCATATTTTGTACTTCATTCACACTTTTACCTTGAACAACACTCTCATAATATTTTTTAAACTTTGGATTTGCTATAGATAAAAATGCTTTTATAAAACTTTCTTGTTCAGTGATCAAACGAACGAATTTCTCTTTATCACCTGCATTAAAACGATTTCTTGCAAAAGCATTTGCAAGTACTGCTCGCTCAACACCCGCTCTTTCTTTTGCCATTAAAAAATTATAAAAAGCAATCATATTTTTTGTATTTTGTACTGTTTTTGTAACTTTAATAATCTCCATGACGTTATTGAGCAAATATGCATTGGTTTGAGTATAAAAACTTATCGCTTTTTTTGCAGATATTTTCATATCATCAACTGCTTTTCTAATTGAAGCAAGCTTATTTAACTGATTTTGAACATTTTGAATACTTTGTCTCAACCCTTGCTTATATTGTTGAAGATTTAAACTATGGAGATAATTTTCATATATTTTTCTCTTTTTATCTGTTATTTGACGTTGTTGATGAAGTTTTTCTACAAACTTCTTTCCATTTGAACCTATAAACCCAGCAGTAAAACCTCTCTCTTTTTGTGTTTCATGAAGCAATTCAGAAGAAAGTCTAGCCAGCTTTATACCATTAGCAATATATGGATCATTCGAATGGATACTCTTAATTATATAATCTTCAACTTTCTTCAATAGATTGATCTTTTGTGTCATCATATCGAACCAATATGTCGATTCTACTCCAAAACCACCTATCTCATGTGCATCAAAGATCTTTTTTCTAATATTATTTACTTCATTGACAGCGGTATCTTCTAATATCTTTTCTAAAAAAGCAATATCTTCTTTATCTGCTAATGTTTTAAATATATCCAAATATGCATCCTGTTCATTTATCAGTGCACTTAATCGTTCTCTAGAACCATTAAAAAACTTATCTTTTGTTAATGTTGCACTTCCTATTGCTCGTTCAATACCAGCTCTTTCTTTAGACATTAAAAAATTAAAATAAGCCAATGTCTCTAATGAAAGTTTGGAATCAGGTGCCATTGATGATGTTTTGGCTATAAAGTTAAGCATCTTAGCATTCATTTGTGTATAATAATTGATAGCTATAGGTGCTGCTATTTTTAAAGCATCAATATCTGATCTCACTTTATCAAGCTTTTTTAGTTCTACTAATGCTTTATCAAGATGTTGTTTGACTTCTGGTTCTAAAAGTTCTTCACCATTATCTTTTAAAAATTGAAACAGTATAGCTCTTTGTTTATCAGTAACCCTTCGTTGATCTTGAAGCTCTATTGAAAACTTCTTCCCATTTGAAGAGAGCCATCCTGCAGTAAAACCTCTCTCTTTTTGTGTTTCATGAACAAGTTTTGAAACTGTTATATCAAGTTGTAATATTTTTTCATATCTACTGTAGTTATTTTCATTTTCTAACTTTTCAATGATCACTAAACTTGCCATTATAATAACTGTTACAATAGGGATAACAACATTTAACAATAGTTTATTTTTGATCGATATCTCTTTAAGCCACTGTTGCATTTATCTTTCCTCTTCCCGCATTTTTTTATATAACGCTTCATATTTTTCTTTTTCCATATCTGAAATCGTTCTTCTACAAGATATATACCCTTGTTTTCCTTCACATGTTCTAAATGGAAAAACCGTTGCATATACCCAATAGTAACGACCATCCTTTGCTTTGTTCTTTACAAAACCTCTCCATTTATTACCACTTTTGATCGTATCCCATAGATCTTTAAAAGCAGCACGAGGCATATCAGGATGACGAACAATACTATGAGGCTTGCCTATAAGCTCATCAATACCAAACCCTGAAGCTTTACAAAAGTCGTCATTCGCAAAAGTAATGACCCCTTTTTCATCAGTTTCAGAGACCAAAAACGCCTTTGTATCCAAAACTATTTCATTTGAATTTGCATTCATTAGGACCCTTTTTTATTATGTTTTATTATGATAGAAAATTTGAAAATGAATTTTACAGAAAAAGTATTATAATTGTGTTAAATTTATGATCAATTTATAATCAATGAAAGAAAGTATGAAATGTATGACTTATATTAAAAAGTCATACATAGAAGTTCGCCCAAACTTTTGAGCAAGCATTGGTGCTGTTGCACCACGTTCATTAGCTATACTAAGATCCGCACCTTTTTCTACAAGATATTTTGCTATCTCGGCATAATCATCCATGATAGCTTCCATTAAAGGAGTCCAGCCAGCTTTATCTTGGATATTGATATCAGCATCTCTTTCTTCTATAAGAAACTTTACCATCTCCATTCTGCCACGACGGATAGCAAGATGAAGTGGTGTCCAACCATACTTTTCTTGAATATTTACATCTTCTAACGTGTTTATGAACTCTTTAAACCCTTCAAGATCATTTTGATATATAAGTTCTTCAACTTTTTTTAGTATTTCATTATTTTCCAAAATCATCCCTTATTGAAAAGTTGTTCCACCATCAACGATAAGTGTATGTCCTGTTACCCAACTTGCTTCATCACTACATAAGAACTTACATGCACCACTAAGATCAGTAGGTTGTCCCATACGATTTAGTGGACTTCTTCTTTCTGTCTCAGCTCTTACCTCATCATAATTTGGAAATGCTCGAAGTGCATCCGTATCGATAGGTCCACCACTTACTGCATTAACACGGATATTCTTTTCACCAAGTTCAGCCGCAGCATAACGTACCATCGCTTCAACTGCTGCTTTGTTCGCTCCATGACCTGCATAATTTGGTGTATAGATAAGATTTCCAGTACTACTCATAGAGATAATACTTCCGCCACCATTTTGCTCCATACGTTTTGCTGCTTCTTGTGCTCCAACAACAAAAGCATCTACCGTAGCAGTCCAGATATTGTTCAAACCTCTTGGTTTAAGCCTCATAAATGGACCAAAACCACCAACAACAGCACGACCTGAGATAATAGCATTTGAGATGAAGAAATCAAGTCTATCAAAATCTGCATCAAAAGCAGTAAAGACATCTTTATAAGTTAAAGGCTCTAAAATATCTAGTCTGTATGCACGTGCTTTTACACCATATTTTTCTTCTACATCTGCAATTATTTCATCAGCTGTTTCACTTCTTGAAGCATATGTAAAAGCAACATTTGCTCCCTCTTTCGCAAATGCATAAACGATCGCTTTTCCGATCCCTCGCGTACCACCACTGATAAAGAGTGTTTTTCCTTCAAATTGTTTACATTCCATTTTAGAGTCCTTTGATTTCATAGTTTTTCATAACAAGTTCTATCTTTTTCATATTTTCTGCACTTGGCGGAACAAGTGGAAGACGATACTCAAGAGTATCCAAAAGACCTGCTATATACATAGCAGCCTTAATAGGGATAGGGTTTGATTCACAAAAAAGCACTTTATTGATAGGGAAAAGCTTATCATTGATCTCTTTTGAGGTTTTAAAATCTCCACTAAGAGCTGAAGAGACGAGTTGAGACTTAAGATCTGGAAGTAAATTCGATGTCACAGAAGTGACTCCTGCCCCTCCATTAGCAAGTATAGGATAGTCTATAGCATCATCTCCACTAAAAACTTTAAGTTCAGGTCTACGTGAGAGAAGCTCTATCGTTCGCTCCAAACTTCCTGTTGCTTCTTTAATACCAAAGATATTTGGTAGTTCATCAAAAAGACGTACCACTGTATCTGGCAATATATCAACCCCTGTACGTCCAGGAACATTATAAAGCATAAATGGAAGTTCAGGAACTGCTGATGCTATCGCTTTGTAGTGTTGATAAAGACCTTCTTGAGAAGGCTTGTTATAATACGGACTCACTGAAAATATAGCATCAACACCACAAGACTGAGCATGTTTTGCTATCTCAATCGCTTCATGTGTTGCATTACTGCCTGCACCGGCAAGAACCTTTGTTGATGTATCTTTACATACTTCAACTGCAATTTCTATACATCTTTTGTGTTCATCATGAGTTAATGTTGCACTTTCACCTGTAGTTCCTACAGGGCAAACTGCGTCTATCCCGTTGTCTATTTGTCTTTGAATCAACTGAGCATATTTCGCTTCATCAAGCTTTCCGTTTTTAAACGGTGTTATAAGAGCTGTTGTTGAACCTGTAACTATTTCCATATATAACCTTCAATAAAAAAAGTGTCTAATTTTACCTAAAAATTGTTTAATGTATAATAATGTCAAATATGAAACAGATCTTTACAAGGAATACCTAATGGCAAAAGTAGTGATTTTAAGTGGAGCAGGACTAAGTGCCGAGAGTGGTATAAAAACATTTCGTGACAATGACGGTCTCTGGGAAGAATATGATGTGAGTGTCGTATGTAACTATGACTCTTTAGAAAAAAACGAATCTCTGACATTAGAATTTTATGACAAAAGAAGAGCCGATATCGCTCAAAAACAACCAAACAAAGCACATATAGAATATGCAAAACTGAAAAAGAAATATTCAAACGATATTGCTATCATCACACAAAATGTCGATGATCTGTTTGAAAAAGCAGGATTGGACAAAGAGGAAGTGATCCATCTTCACGGATACCTACCTGAAGTAAGATGTCAAAATCCTCTTTGTGAAAAGATCTATGATATAGGATATAAAAGTATCTACGACTTTCATAACGGATTTTGTCCTAAATGTGGTTCAAAACTTCGACCAAATATCGTTTTTTTCGGTGAAGCCGCACCACTGTATGCAAAACTTGATCAGGAGATACAAGAGTGTGAGTTTTTAGTTGTCATTGGAACAAGTGGTTATGTCATAGGGGTCAATACTATGGCAAATTTCATAGAACATTCTATCTTAAACAACCTAGAAGAGAGTCCCGCGATCGAGCATCAGCTTTTTTCCAAGGTACTTTTTCAACCAGCTACACAAGCAGTTGATGAAATCATTACAGATATAGAAAGTTTTTTTACAAAATAGATGACAATATGCCATCTTTTAGATGAAAAAAAATTTTTTAGTTATAATTTTGCAAAACTAAGATTGAGGTAGTAGTATGATCGAGCGATTTTATCTAAAAAACTATCTTACTTTCAAAGAAGCCGTATTGGAATTTCAAAAAGGGCTTATTGTCTTTAGTGGACCAAGTGGAAGTGGAAAATCGATCCTTATGAATGCTATACTCTCTTCATTTGGTTTTTCTAATTCTGAAGCTTCTTTAGCAGAATCAAGTGTTACCTGGCAAATAGATCCACGTTACGGTATAGAAAATGATGAGATCAATGTCTTCAAACAGGTTCGCAAAGAAAAAAGCCGTTACTTCATCAATAATCAAACGGTTTCTAAAAAAAATATTGCTATGATTGCATCATCTCATCTAAAACATCTTAGCCTTAAAGATTATAGTGATTTTGAAAATGATAATCTCCTAAATATACTGGACAATAAAATAGCCAACCATTCATCTAAAATAACTCATATAAAGAAAGAGTTACAACAAACATATCAAAACTTCATTCAAAAACAAAAAGAGTTACAAAATATCCTAGATGAACAAAAAAGAGTTGTTGACCTAAAAGAATTCACTGCTTTTGAGATCAATAAAATTGAAACCATAAATCCAAAAGTAGGTGAATATGAAGAACTAATGCAGATCAAAAAAGAGCTTTCAAAGAAAGAGAAAGTTCTTGAAGGGATAAAACAAGCAAGTGGAATCTTTGAATATGAATATGAAGTAACAAAAACACTTGAACTTCTTGGCGAAGAGAGTTCTTTTTTTGATGAACTTATCAATGAACTCCGTAGTAAATTCGATAATGCTACAGAACGCTTTAGTATGTTAGATGAAATAGATGTTGAAGAGGTACTCAATCGTCTAGAAGTTCTTAGTGAACTTAAACGTCAGCATGGTTCTATAGAAGAAGCTCTTGAATATCTTCAAAAGAAAAAGAAAGAACTTTTAAAATATGAGAACATAGCATTTGAGATACAATCTCTTCAAGAAGAGGTCACTACTCTTGAAAAAGGGTTAAGAGAACTTTGTAAACAACTTTCAAAACTTCGTCAAAAAGAGCTAAAATATCTTCAAAAAGAGTTAAGTTCATATGCGAAAGAACTTTATTTAGAAGATATCTCCTTACATATCTCTCAAAATGAACACTTTGGTGCAAATGGCTATGACATACTCCATATAACACTCAAAAATACTGCATTGGAAAAAATGAGTACAGGGGAATTCAATAGACTTCGACTTGCTGTCTTAGCAATAAAAGCAGAATTTTTAAGAGAAAATTCCGGTGTTTTACTCCTTGATGAAATCGATGCTAACCTTAGCGGTGAAGAATCAATGAGCGTTGCTAAAGTTCTTAAAACACTTGCTAAAAAGTTTCAAATATTTGTCATTTCACATCAGCCACAACTTACTTCAATGGGAGAACAACACTTTTATGTCTATAAAGACAAAAACAATACTTCACATGTAAAAGAACTTCATAAAAAGGAAAGAGTTGATGAGATAGCTCGTATCATTAGTGGAGACAATATCTCTAATGAAGCACTAGAGTTTGCAAAAAAACTTTTACAATAACCAATGTTTAAGTGCTAACATAATATAATACAATATGAATTTATGTTATCTTTATGAAAATAATATCAAGTTTCCAAATACTTCAGAACTCTTTACAATTTTTGATTCTGTTGAAAAACTAGATTATACAAACATCACTACACTCAATGATGCTTCAGTTTATATTATAGAGATAGACACCTTAACAAAAGAAACTACTAGTAAAATAAGAACACTCTGTAATAATATAAATGCCCCTCTTTATATTCTATCTGTTGGTTCTATGAATGCACTGATCTATCAACTAGCATATATTTTACAAGTAAAGGCAATTTTTACACAAAAGCAAGATATCCAAAAAATAATTCATAATATACGTACTACCTATACAACATATATTCAAGAGATTAAAAGCCTTTATATCGGTAAGTTTGTTTATGATACATTTGATTATATGGTAATAAAGGAAGAACAACCTGTTTATGCTAGTGAATCACTGATGAAAGATTTTACATGTAAATCTTTAGAAGATATTCAAAATAAGATAGTTTCAAAACTGGATAAACAAAAGCTCTTTACAAAAGAACACATAAACGTTCAAATAGGCCATCTATTTGACTCTTCTAAGCTTGATATTATTAAAAGTATTTACAAGGATGAAGAATATTTGATAACTATCGACAGGTATGAAAATGATCTTTTATCAAATGATTCCTCTAGAGAACTTGCCTCACGACTAAAGTTTATTGAATTACTCAAAGAAAGACTGACCTTAAAAAATGAAGATACCTATTCGATAATTACACTTCATATCACAAACTTGAAAAAAATCTCTAATATTATCTCGAAATCTGAATTTGAAAACTTTATACAACAATTTATTAAAGAAGCAAAGCGAATCTTACAGGGATTTCTTATCTTTGCCGAATATAGTCAAGACTTTTTTGTTCTTATGTATAAAAATAAAGCGTTTGAAGATCTAAGTTTTATTGCCCAAGAATTTTTTGATTTTATCCAAAAATTTCAAAAACAGTTTCAATTCAAAATAATTTTATCACTTTATGTCTTAGAACTCAAAGATACGGAACTAGGAGAAGCACTTACACTCCTTGACTCAATTAAAAACCAAAAAATCTCAAAAAAAGAGATACAAGATAAAAAATTCAAATATATTGGAAAATATCAAGACAATATGAGTGATAAAGAGATCATCGATCTGCTTTTCAATACATCGTTTATCAACGATACAGACCTGCAACTTCTCAATATCTATAAAGGTCTAGTAATCTCTTCGCCAACAAAGATTCTTAAAAAAGAACAACGAAGTATATATGTCATAGCAAAACAGATTCAAGGTGCTGCTATGGCACATGAAAAAAAAACACTTCTAGTTAGTGATGCCTTCGATAAGAACATTCAATGTAATGTTGCGTTTATTGATCGAAAAAGAAATATTGCAAAACTTGAAAGTTTTAAAGTGGTTGATAAAGATGAACAGGCTTCTAAAAGTAATCTTCAAGTTGATTTTGCAAAAAAGACAATGGCAAGACTTTCCTTTCCTGGGATGAAAGTTTCTGCACAAATTTTATATATTTCCTCTCGAAGTATTACACTTGAAGTCAATTATATGAAAACACTTCCCCAAATGTTGAACAAATATGTAGAAATTAGTTTTAATATACCATCAAAACGAACAAGAGAAAAAGAGATAACCATCAATGACACTGTAAAAGTTGCTTTTCTTCATTGTAATGAGGAAACAAAATTATGTACTATAAACTGTGAATTTGAAGCTAAAAGTAAATATAAAAATATTATTATCGAATATATCCATGCAAGACAAATGGAAATCGTTGAAGAACTTAAGAAAATGGTGTTTTAGATGTGTCTTTTTATAGCGATTTTTTCTATAGTCTTTGGTATTAAACTTTTCATAGACAACCAGATCCTTTATGCTCTTTTTTCATTTATTACAGGAATATTTTTTATCTATTTGATGATTAACAATATAATTTCAGTCAAAAAAAGAAAAGAAAAAGAGAAACAAAATGATAATTGATACACATATCCATTTAGACGATAACAGATATGAAGAAGACCTTCAAGAAGTATTACAAAGAGCAAAAGAGTGTGGTGTAGAAAAGTTCATTATCCCTGGAGCTGATCCTTCAACCCTTCAAAGAGCAATAGAAATAGCAGAAAAATATAATAATGTCTATTTTGCAATAGGAGTTCATCCATATGATATGGATAATTTTCAAGAAGATATCTTTCATACATATCTTACACATCCAAAATGTGTTGCTGTAGGGGAATGTGGACTTGATTATTTTCGACTGGAAGGTTCGCAAGAAGAAAAAGAAAAAATTAAGACCAAACAAAAAGAGGTATTTGTTGCACAGATAGAACTTGCAAAACAATATAAAAAACCTCTTATAGTACATATCCGAGATGCATCAAATGATGCAAAGGAGATTTTACTTCAATATGATGCATGTGAAGTAGGGGGAGTACTTCATTGTTTTAATGCAGATGAACAACTTTTGACTTTAAGCGAATGTGGTTTTTACTTTGGTATAGGGGGTGTCGTCACTTTTAAAAATGCAAGAAAACTGGTACAGATCTTACCAAAAATACCTCAAGACAAACTCATCATAGAAACAGATGGTCCTTATCTTACGCCGGAACCTTTTAGAGGAAAAAGAAATGAGCCTCTTTACACTACATATGTAGCACAAAAGATCGCTTCAATTCTTGAGATGCCCGTTGAAGAGATTGAAGTACTAACCACAAAAAATAGTAAAAAACTATTTCATATTTAAAAATATGAAATAGTTTTTTTTGCTAATCTTTTATACTTAATCTTTTTTGAATTGATTTTTTGCTAAAATAAAGAAAACAATCAAAAGAGCAAAATTTGAAAAAAATTTTTTTATTTTTACTACTTTTATCACCATATATACTTTTTGCGAATCTTAATTATCCATCAAATAGTTCAAAAAGAGATGTTGCGATACTCAACACTTTTGATGTAGATGATTCGTTTATCTATGATCCTATTCTTACTAAGATGAGAAATAGTTTAAAAGAAAGATACAAAAAAAAGCATTTTTTTCAGGCTATGGATGATGCCTATATATTTATCCCTGCCATCAAAAATATATTAGCCCAGTATAATATTCCTAAAACATTCCTTTACCTTGCGATGGCTGAATCAAACTTCCAAAATTCAGCATATTCCAATAAACGTGCTTCTGGATTATGGCAATTTATGCCTTCTACAGCAAGATTATATGGATTAAAAATTGATGACTATGTTGATGAAAGACGTGATCCCATTAAATCTACAAAAGCTGCTGCAAAACATCTTAAAAATCTTTATAAAAGATTTGGAAAATGGTATTTAGCCGCTATTGCTTATAATTGTGGAGGTGGAAGACTTTCAAGGGCCATTAAAAAAGCAAAAACAGATGAACTGCGTGTTTTACTAGATGAAAAAAAACACTATATTCCCAAAGAAAGCCGACTATATATTAGAAAAATCCTTTCCCTTGCACTCCTGGCGAATGATGAACAGTTTTTAGTTCAAAGCGAATATGCATATATACTTAACAGAGCCAATGCATATTCTTTAGCAACTGTACATCTTCCAAAAGGAGAATCATTACAATATGTTTCTTCTCAAACAGGAATTCCATTAAACACTATAAAGAAACTCAACCGTCAACTGAAATATAATTTTATACCACCTTATAGAAATGGTTATGATATCTATATTCCTTATGTAACACTCAGTGAATTCAAACAAAAATACAAACCTTCCCCTGCACGCAATGTTTATGTGGTATATAGGGTTAAAAGAGGAGACACCCTTTCAAGCATTGGTAGAAGATATGGTGTTAAATATAAAGTTATAATGGATTTCAACAACCTTCATTCTAGTAGACTTAAATTAAAACAAAAGCTGATCATCCCAGTCGAACGCTATAAAAAAAGAAGAAAGAACAAAAATTATCACAATTATTATATTGTCAAAAAAGGGGATACGTTGGAATCTATTTCTAAAAAATATAAAGTTAGTGTAGCTTATCTTAAAACCCATAATAATTTAAAAGGAAGTCTCATCAAAATAGGGGAGAAAATAAAAATACATGATTAAACTCTTATCTTTATCACTTTTTATCTTATTGTTCTATACTGGATGTAGTACTCGTGGTATAACAACATATGATAATAGTTACCATGTCTCAAAACATCCATCTTCAAAAACATATACATCGCCAACTATGCGTCCTTATACAGTACATGGTAAACGCTATTATCCAACGGTAGTACGGGTAGGAGAAACATTTGATGGTATTGCCAGCTGGTATGGACCAAACTTCCATGGAAAATTCACTTCTAATGGTGAACGCTATAACATGTATGATCTTACAGCAGCACATAAAACACTTCCAATGAACACAATACTAAAAGTAACTAATAAAAGAAATGGCAAAAGTGTTATTGTTCGAGTCAATGATAGGGGACCTTTTGTAAACAATCGTATCATCGATCTTTCAAAAACAGCTGCACAGCGTATAGGAATGATAGGTACTGGAACAGCTCCTGTTCACCTTCAAGTAATAGGTTTTGCAACAAAAAATCAAATTCCTACACAACAACAACTTAAGAAACTTCCTAAAAAATATATTCAACAAGGTGGTTTTGCATTACAAATCGCTTCTTTTTCAAGATTTGAAGGTGCTTTCAAAACACAACAAAAATATGATGGAATAGATGGGTATAATACAATCATAAAAGATGTTACCAATAATGGTGGACATATCTATAAAGTATGGCTTACTGGTTTTAAAAGTGAAAAAGAAGCACGGGATTATAAAGCTTTAGGAAAATTCAAATATGCATTTATCGTAAGAGAGGATTGAAAATGACAATAAAAACAAGAAAAACAAAAGAAACGGATATAACTGTAAAACTTAATCTTTATGGAACAGGGAAAAGTAAAATAGATAGCGGTGTTGGTTTTTTTGACCATATGTTAGAAAGTTTCTCCAAACATTCTCTTATTGATCTAGAGGTTACATGTAAAGGAGATACTCATATAGATGACCATCATTCTGTTGAAGATGTTGGGATTGTTCTAGGTCAGGCATTTGCGGAAGCTTTATATCCTGTACAAGGAATTGAACGCTTTGGAAATGCATCTATCGTTATGGATGAAGCATGTATAGAATGCGACTTGGATCTAAGTAATCGTCCATATCTTGTATATGAAATAGCACTTGATGGCACTGTTGGAAAATTTGATACAGAACTTGCAGAAGAATTTTTCAAGTCTTTTATTCAAAATGCACGTATTTCAGCACATATCATCCAAAAAAGAGGTAAAAATAAGCATCATATTATTGAAGCAAGCTTTAAAGCGCTTGCCGTTGCACTTCGTAGAGCTACAACAAAAAATGAACGTGTTGGAATTCCAAGTACGAAAGATGTCTTATGATAAAGCTAATAGTTTTAGATATCGATGGCTGTATGACAAACGGACAAATCACTTACGATGCTAATGGACTTGAGACAAAAAGCTTTAATGTCAAAGATGGTTTAGGTATTGTTACATGGTTGAAAATGGGTGGTGAAGCTGTTATTATAACAGGACGTTCATCAACAATTGTTGAAAATAGAGCAAAAGAACTTGGTATCAAATATCTTTTCCAAGGTATCAAAGAAAAGGGTAAGATTCTTTCAGAACTTATGCAACAACTTCATATATCAAAAGAAGAAGTAGCTGCTATAGGTGATGATCTCAATGACCTTCCTATGTTTGAACTTGCAGGTACTACATTTACACCAGCTGATGGTATGGAAATCATCCAAAACAAAGCTACTTATGTACTTAACAAGAAAGGTGGAGAAGGTGCTATTCGTGAGATGATAGATCTCATTGTACTTCAAAATGGTCAAAAAAAACAGTTTGAGAGTCTGTGGAAATGAATATAAATTATTTGATCTTGATCATTGCTTCATTGCTTGGTTCGATCTATGTTTTTTTCTCACCAAATACTCTTGAAAAAAAGAATACAAAACAACATATTCCATTAATAGAACTCCATAATTTTACAGTTTATAAGTTTGACACTCAAAGTTTAGTCAGTACTTTAGATGGAAAAATAGGAAAAAAGTTTCCTGCAAAATATGAACTTGAAAATTTTTTATTTACCGAAAAACAAGAAAATGAAATCGCTTCTATAAGTGCCGTTCATGGTTTATATGTAGGAGATCTTGCAACCTTTACAAAAAATGTTCATTACTTTAGAAGTGATGGGCTTACCTTTAAAAGTCAACAAGTTCTTTATGATACAGCCAAGCATTATATAAAAAGTCCTGTACATTATGTAGCATATTTAAATCAGAATGTTGCTAAAGGGAGTTACTTATATTACGATACAGAAAAAAAATGGATTTACTCAAAATATGTAAACTTTGAATATAATATCCCAGATGAAGAAAAAGGAACAACAAAATGAGATTTATACTATTTTTACTATTATTCATTTCACTTACTTATGCCCAAAAACTCCGTGTAAAAGCAGATTATTTTGAATCAGATGAAAAAAAAGGGGTATCTGTTTTTACTGGTCATGTTCATGTTACTAAAGGAGAAGATGATCTCAAAGCAAAAAAACTTACTATTTATACAGACAAAAATAGAGTTCCAATAAAATATGTTGCTGAGGGTAATGTAAAATTTAAACTCCAAGATGACAATAAAAAACGTTACAAAGGACGAGCACAAAAAGTTATTTATCTTCCAATAAAAAAAGAATACCATTTCTTTAAAGATGTACATTTGATCCAACTTGGCGAAGAAAAAGAGGTTCAAGGAGACAAAGTGATTTTTAGTGCAAAAACAGGTAAGTCCTATGCAAAAGGGGTTCATAACAACCCTGTCATTATGACATTTGATATCAATGAAAAGACAAAATAACATGATAGATATAGTAGAAGCAAAATTCATCACATCAGCACCTAATGTTAAGGCTGCACCTCCATCAATGGAACAAAACGAAGTAGTCTTTATGGCACGAAGTAATGCAGGAAAAAGTTCTCTTTTAAATGCTCTTACAAACCATAAGAACTTAGCCAAAGTCTCATCGACTCCAGGAAAGACAAAACTGATCAACTATTTTGATGTAACATTTATGGATCGAGAAACGAAAGAAAAATTAACTGCAAAATTTGTTGACCTTCCAGGATTTGGTTATGCAAAGGTCTCAAAAAGTCAAAAACATGATTGGGAAAAAAACCTTACAGATTATATTTCTAAGCGTAAACAGATCAAAATATTTGTTCATTTGATCGATTCTCGCCATCCAAATCTCGATATAGATAAAGATGTATTTGACTTCTTAGTTACCAATGCAAATGAGACACAAGTGATACTACAGGTCTTTACCAAGATAGATAAACTCAATCAAAAAGAACTAAGTGCCCTTAAAAGAGAATATCCTAATTCTCTAATGGTATCTAGCAGTAAAAAAAGAGGAATAAAACAACTTATAGAAGTTATCTACGATATATTAACTGAGGATAAAGATGCAAATACGCTATGAAAAGGCAAAACTCTCTCACATTCCACAGATGCAAATACTTGTAGAACCAGAAGTAGAAAGTGGTATTATCTTACCAAGAACAGATAATGAGATTGCAACAAATATTCGCTCTTATACATTAGTGTTTGCAGATGAAGAACTAGTAGGATTTAGTGCATTACATATCCATACTGCATATCTAGGAGAGATACGTTCTTTAATTGTTAAAGACTCTTTTAGAGGGAAAAAAATTGGTGAAGGTCTTGTAAATGTCCTTTTAGAAGAAGCAAAAGATTTAACATTACAAAAAGTACTGGCATTAACATATAAACAATCTTTTTTTGAAAGACTTGGATTTATCGAAATTCCAAAAGAATCCCTTCCAGAACATAAAATTTGGGCAGATTGTATTAAATGCAAACATTTTCCAATATGCAACGAAATCTCACTTATCAAAACTTTATAAGTTATATCTTATGGACTTTGTTTTTTACAGGGTATATCTGTCTATCAAGTATATATACCTTATTACCTCCTATGGTAGGAGTTTTATTAGTTCTTTTTGATAAGGCACTGAAAAAAAACAATTCATTGCTCCTTTTTTTTATAGTAATTTCTATCATTATTCTAGAGACACAAAAAGGATTTTTAGCATTTAGTTTATTAGTCTTTTTTCTTCTTGCTCATAAATATATTATACCAAAGATAAATCAGGATATCAATGCACATAAAGTGCGAAATTTTTTATATGTTTTTATTGCTTACATAGGTTATATTGCCTTTACAAATCTGATATCACAAATATTTATTTTAGAAAATTTACATATAAATATCTTATATATCACATTCTATATAATCGTTGAATATTTTATAGTGAGTATCTTTTTATGAGAGTCAAATTAATTATCTCGTTTTTTCTTTTAGTAGCTTTTACATTGATCGTTCGTGTTTATTATCTTTCAGTCGAATCAAATACATATTATGAAAAACTTTCAGAAAATAATGCTATAAAAACAGAACTTATTGCTCCTATAAGAGGAGAAATACTTGATGAACAACAAAAACCTATTGCTATCAATAAACTCGGTTTTAAGATTCAGCTCAAACCCCATATGAGAAATAAAAAGAATATAGAACTATTTCATCAAGAACTTGATAAACTTATAGCTCTTTTTCCAGAACTTTCTAAAGAAAAAATGATAAAAAAATATAAGAAAAAAGATTCTTACTATAATAACACCTATATAGATATCGTAGATTTCATCCCTTATAAAGAGATGCTTCCAAAATATTCATTACTTCTTTTAGATGAAAATATTCATATACTTCCTGCTCCAAAAAGATACTATCCTTTTAACAGTATCGCTTCGCATGTGATCGGTTATGTTTCCAAAGCCAATGCAAAAGATATCCAAAAGGATAAACTTTTAGAGATCATTGGCTATACTGGAAAAAATGGTATAGAAAAATATTATAACAAATATCTTGAAGGGGAAGCCGGTAAAAAAGTTATACAAGTAAATGCCCATAACCAAATAATAAAAGAGATCTCTTATACTCCACCAATAGAAAATAGAAACCTTACTCTCAATATAAATATGGAGCTTCAGCAATATATTGCTGAACTTTTTAAAGGAAAAGCTGGTGCAGTGATCGTTATGAAAACAGATGGGTCTATTCTTTCAGCTGGTAGCTTTCCAGAATACGATCTAAATACTTTCGTTTCAGGAATATCCTTTCAAGAATGGCAAAGACTCACTACAAGTTTGGATAAACCTTTTACAAATAAACTTATCAATGGGCTTTATCCTCCAGGTTCAACAGTAAAACCTGGGCTTGGACTTATCTATACCACTACCAAACTGAATCCAACATGGACAGTGAATTGTACTGCACGAATGCCACTTGGTAGAAGAGTTTTTCGTTGTTGGAAACATGGTGGACATGGTGAAACAGGTATTGTAAAAGCCATTCGGGAAAGTTGTGATGACTACTTTTACAAAGGAAGTCTTCAAGTTGGTATTAAACTCATGAGTGATGGTCTTAAACGGATGGGACTTGGGAAAAAAACAGGAGTGGACTTACCAAATGAATTCATTGGCACAGTTCCTTCACGTGAATGGAAAATGAGAAAATATGCGCAACCGTGGTATATGGGAGAAACGGTCAACACATCTATAGGACAGGGCTACATGCTTGTCACACCAATACAAATAGCAACCTTTACAGCTCTTATGGCTACAGGGAAACTTCCAGTACCTCATTTTGCAAAGCTCATAGGTGATAAACCTTACAATCCTAAACCAAAAGATGTTCTTACTCAAAAAGAGAAATGGAGACTTCCTCTTATTCGAAAAGCAATGATGCAAGTATGTAACCATCCAAAAGGAACAGCTACACATTATGTTCATTCAAAAATAAAAATTGCAGGTAAAACAGGAACAGCACAAGTTATAGGAATCAAACAAGATATTAAAAAAAGAAAACTTGAACATGAACTTTCTTACTATTCAAGAAGTCATGCTTGGTTTACAACATATGGACCATACTATAACCCTCAATATATAGTCACTGTTTTAGTTGAACATGGTGGACATGGTGGAGCAGCAGCTGGTGGAATCGTATCAGATATATATGACTGGTTATTAGATCATAAATATATAAAAAGATAAATGCTCCTAAAGAGCATTTTGAACAAATAAAGCAAAGATTATCAGTAAGAAAATCGCTCCAGCTTTATTATACAGTTTATTTGCCAAAATAAATAAAAGGGCTATAGAAGCTGATGTCATGATAAAAAGGTCAAACTTTGAAGCATCAAGATCTATACTTAATGGATGAACCAAGGCAGCACTTCCAAGTACCATAGAAAAGTTTGCAACATTTGATCCTATGATGTTTCCTATACTCATCTCAGCATTTCCTTTTTTTGCAGCAACAACTGAGACAACAAGTTCTGGTAAACTTGTTCCAAAAGCAAGAAGGAAAAGCCCTATGATCCACTCACTCACACCAAAACCACGAGCTATAGCACTTCCACTCTCAACAGCATAGTTCGCACCACCAACAGTTAAAGTAAATCCTATAATTAAAAGTCCTATAGTTGGCAACCATGCAAAAGAACCATTATCTTCTAGTTCCCCAACTTCTTCAGTAAGTACATCTTTAGCACTTGTAAAAAGGAAAATAATGTAAGAAGTCATCAACGTAAGGAACAATATCCCATCAAAGCGTCCTATCTCTCCATCTTGGATCATTAAGAAGAAAATCACTACAGGGATCACGATCCATGCACTATCAAGGGAAAAAAGTTCCCTTTTTGGCATCAATTTCTTAGAAAGTAAAAAAACTATTCCCAGTACAAGAGTGATATTAAAAGTTACACTTCCTATCACATTTGCAACTGCCATATCACTCTTATGATGAAACGAAGCTACAATACTTGCTGCCATTTCCGGTAAACTCGTTCCAAAAGCAACTAGTGTCGCACCTATGACAAAATGTGAGATATTAAAATGAAGTGCGATCTTTTCTGATTCTTTGATAATAAAATCAGCTCCATAAATAAGTGCTGCCATTGAAATTATAAATATAACAAAATCCATTATCCATCATTCCTTACTATTAAACTTTTTGGTAATTGAAATCTTTTGATGATCTTTTCTTCTTCTTTTCGCATTTCTCCATTATCTACTTCATGGTCATATCCAAGAAGATGCAACATCCCATGGATAAAAAGAAGTATAAATTCTTCATACTCACTATGTCCAAGCTTTTTTGCAATATCTTGAACATAATCAATACTGATAATAATACTCCCCAGTGGATCTTTTTTCTTACCATGAAGTGGAAAGCTAAGTACATCGGTTGGTTTATCTATACCTCGATATGTTTTATTGATCTCTTGAATCTCATCATTAGTGGTAATAATAAGTTCTATATCTTTTTTTGTATATGAAGAAGCAATTTTTTCTAGAAGAGAAAGGTCTGGTAGAAAAGAAGTCTTATCTATAAGCTCTATCATTTCACCTCTACCAGACAAACAGTACTATGCAGTAATGTTAAGTCCAACACCAATACCTGTTTTTTGAGCTACAGCTTGTTGTTGCTGTTGTAATTGTTGTTGCTGTTGCATAGAGTCATCTAAAATTCTTGAAACACTGTTTTGATTTACATCCATTGCTTTTTTTAATGCAGATACACTCGTACTTGCATTATTTTGGTTTACATTGCTTGCCATTGATGAAACATCCATGATGGCCTCCTTCTTCTTTCTTAGAACAATTATAACATAGATATGGTAAAATTCATTTTATGAAAAATGTACAAATAAAAAAAGCAGTCTGTATCATTAGCGGAGGTATGGACTCTACTTTAACGGCTTATATACTTAAATCCCGTGGATATGAGATCATAGGTGTTCATTTTAACTATGGACAACGAACTGAACAAAAAGAGCTAGAATGTTTTGAAGCAATAGCTAAAAAACTTGAAATTTCAAATAAATACTCTTTAGATATTGGATTTTTCGAACAACTTGGAGCTTCAGCATTAACCGATACAACTATAGATGTTCCTACAAATGGTTTAGAAGAGGGGATACCTGTAACCTATGTACCATTTCGAAACGGTATCTTTTTATCTATGGCAGCAGCCATAGCTGAAAAAGAGGGTGCAGAAGTGATCGCTATAGGAGTAGTAGAAGAAGATAGTAGTGGCTATCCAGATTGTCGTGAAGAGTATATAAAAGCGATGCAAAGTGCTATCAATCTTGGAACAAAACCATCAACAAACATCACTATAGAAATGCCTCTTGTACATCTAAAGAAAAGCCAAATAGTCAAAGAGGCTTTAAAATATAATGTACCACTTGAACTTACTTGGAGTTGTTATAAAAACAGTGATAAAGCTTGTGGTATATGTGACAGTTGTCGTTTACGACTCAATGGTTTTAAAGAAGCAGGCATTGAAGACCCAATCCCATATGAAATATAAAGATATATCTCTAATCCATGAGATCAACCCTCGTCTTAAACACAGTTATATTCAAATAAATGAATATGGAGAAATAACTCTAAAAACTCCAAAAGTCTCTCAAAGATTCATAATAAAACTTTTGGAAGACAAATACCAATGGATCAAAAAAACACTCAAAAAAAACACGAAACATAAACCGATCCTTTACAAAGAGGTAGAGTTTTTTGGACAAATATTACCAATTGAAAAAGTTCCTCAACTAAGCATAATACTAAATAATATTAATACAAAAAATGAACAAAACATTCAAAAAGGATATGATAGATTTTACCTTCAAGAAGCAAAGGATTACATCTTACCAAAAGTTGAATTTTATTCAAAGAAAATGCAACTTTTTCCAAAAGAGATTAAGTTTCGTAAAATGAAAAGAAAATGGGGAAGTTGTAGAAGTGATGGAACCATCACTTACAATACCTACCTTTTAAAAAAATCCCCTGATTTTATAGAAGAGGTAATAGTTCATGAACTTGCTCATCTTAAACACTTTAACCATTCAAAAGTATTTTATGAACTTATTGACAAAACGCTTCAGAGGTAATATTTCTATCGAAATATTCTTGTTTATATTTGCTTCTTGGTGACCACATCATCCAACCGTTTGTACCAAGTTCATCTTCAACACGAAGCTGTTCTTGTATCTCAAAAGCTCCATAATGTTTTTTTCTTCTTGTATAATCTTTAAAAGCTTGGATCCAAGGTCTTATACGCTTTGGTTCTATTCTATCTGTAATATGAGCTATACTTTTATAAACTACCTCATGAGGAAATTCGGAAGGATATTTATGTCCAAATGATCCACTTCCAAAACTTGAAGGATACACCATTGGACAAAGATAATCAGCATGCTTGGCAAAAACTTCAACTGTTTGCCCTATATTACTATCTCCTTTAACCCAACAGATATTTCCAAAGGTATCAACAGATAAAAACACACCATAAGGACGAAGCCTTTTTTTAGCATATTCTAAAAAATCTGCTATGTTTTTAGTTCTGTTTTGCATTGTATTTTCTTTTGATAAGACGATCCCTTCTTTAGCTGGAAAACGGATATAATCAAAATTGATCTCATCAAATCCTTTTTTAGCAGCATCTACAGCAATATCTACAGTATATTCCCAAACTCGTCTATCAAAAGGATCAACCCATGCAAGATTGTCATGGTTTCTCCAAAGTTTTCCATCTTTCTTTATCGCATAATCAACATTATATGAAGCTTGAAGTTCATCTTTAAAAACAACGATACGTGCTATAAGATATGCATCTTTTGCTTTTAATTGTGAAATAAATTGTTTGATATCCTTTATCTGTACTTTTTTATAAGCTCCATATTCTTTTGCTTGGGGAAGATGGGAATTATAAACAAGATCTCCAAACTCATTTTTTATATCGATGACAACACTATTAATATTATGATGTTCTAAAAGATTTAAAGTACGTTGAAATGTTTTTGATTTAGGACATGCTCCCCAAAATGTAAGATAGAGGGCATGTACATTTATAGGATTGAGTTGGATAGATTGGTTTTGATCGATATTAAAACGAAAAGGTCTATATCCATACGCAAGTATATTGAGGATTTTATCATCTGTTTTAAAATGAAAAGAACCGTTTTTATCACTTTTGATACATCGCTTTGTATCACATATCTCTGCATTTTCAACTGTTTTTAAAGATATTTTATCAATTATCTTCCCATGAAAATCTGCTCCAAAGCAGATACTTATTAAACTTACATGTAAAAGGATTTTTTTCAAACTACTCCCTAATATTTAAAAAATATTTTAAACTAATATCTGCAAACTCTTTTGAAAGTTCAAGATGTTTTGCGATCGATTCATACACAAGTGCAAACTCTTTACTTTTTGCACTTTGTTCTGCTATAACCTCTTTGAGTGCTTTTTTACCAGAAGATGTTACTTCATCTGGAAATTTTCTAAGTTTTACCCCATCACTTTTTAGCTTTGGTAAAGCATGAATATTTTCATAATGGAACTTATAGGTCATATTAGAGTTCATCTCACTTGCACATACTTCTATCATCTGTTTTTGTTCATCTGCGAGTTTTTCCCAGAATGCCTTATTGAAAGTAAGTTCTAAAATACTTCCAGGTTCATGCCATCCACTATAATAATATGGTGCAACTTTATAAAATCCCATCTTAATATCCAGTGCTGGTCCTACCCATTCAGTTGCATCTATTACACCACGTTCTAAAGAAGTATAGATCTCTCCAGCAGGAAGTAAAACAGGATTTACTCCAAGTTTTGCCATCACTTCTCCACCAAGACCAGGGATACGCATCTTTAACCCTTGCATATCTTTTAAAGAGTTAATTTCTTTTCGAAACCATCCACCCATCTGGATGTTAGTATTGCCTCCTAGAAGAGGGTAAAGATTATATCGGCTATAAAGTTCTCTCCAAAGTTTCAGTCCCTCTCCATAGATCATCCATGAGTTAATCTCCTCAAAATCAAACCCAAATGGTAAACCACTAAAAAGAGCAAATGCAGGGTTTTTTCCTTTCCAGTAGTATGGTCCACTATGAAATGCGTCTATCTGTCCACTTGAACACGCATCAAAAACAGCAAGAGCAGGAACTAAAACATTTTTTGGATAAAGTTTGACTTCTAAACTCCCACCACTAATAGCTTCTAAGCGTTTTGCAAATTCCTCAACACCAGTTCCCATAATAGGGAAGTGTGCCGGCCATGAAGTAGCAAGTTTGATCTTTGTTTTTTTTCCGTGATTTACATGTACGGTCTTTTTTGTACTGTGCTTTGGATGTTTTGAATAATCTATGGCAACTCTATTACTATCATTACATCCACTGATTGCTAAGGCAGTTGTAGCAATACCAGCAGTAGTTAAAAAATCTCTTCTATCCATAATCTAGTTCCTTTTTTATAGATCAAATGTCAATTGTTTTAACGGTATATGATCAAAGTTCTTTTCTAAAATTGTCTTTTCAACACCATAAATTAATGCAAAGTGAAAATTTTGTTGTTGTAATATCTTTAGAACATCATCTTCTTTTTCATAAAAAAAACACTCATCTGAACAACCTTTAGGATCTTTTACATGTAAGGGCAAAAGATAGATCATTTTTGCCCATGGAGCATGATTTTGAATAAAATCAAGTTCCATTTCTATTAAAGAAAGATTTTGTTCAAAGATCAAGACCCGTTCACTACTTCCAAACTCTTGAGGCTGAAAATTTTTATTAGTAAATACAATCTCAAAATTTTCTAAATGCTCAAATTTTTTGATACGAAAATCTATATGTTGCAATACATAAAAATTAAGAAGATGTTCCAAAAAAGGGATAAAAAACGGTGACAACTGTACTCTTTCATAATAGATATTATAAAATATGAAAGATATTTCAAAAAGAGTTTTCTCTATAATCTCAATATGATATTTATGAATATGCGGAAGTTCTTTTACATCAGTAAAGAGATCTTTTTGAGTATATTTTTGACAAAATAAAAGTATCGAACCATTAGGGATATCCCATAATTGCTTCACTAGAGTCTGCATATCACCACGAAGAGGAATCACTTTCGAATCGGTATCGATCGCTTGTGCAAGTCCAAGTGTAATCTCGTCACATTCATAAACATCTAGCTCTTTTTCAACAAGACGAAAACGTAAAAGACGGAGGAGGGCATTATAAAGTGAACTTACCTGTAACCAAGCAACCTCATCATCACTGATATGTACACTATTTTCAAAAATAATAGCATATGCACCATTTACAAGAGCTTCTTCTATACTAGAAGTATCAAATGCTATAAAGATATCACCTCTTTTTACTTTAGAAGCATCAAAAACGATCTCTTCATATACACTTACAACCGGATCATTTAAGAGTTTGGCATTTGTAAGTGCTATGATATTTTCAAGTCTCATCCAATAGGTGTTCCCGCTGTTTTTGGTTTTTCTGGACGGATTAGACAAAGTCCATTTTCATCTTTTGCAGCAAGAAGCATTCCTTGAGAAACAATCCCCATTAGTTTTGCTGGTTTAAGGTTTGCTACAACACAAACTTGTGTATCTTTAAGATCTTCAGGAGAATAAAACTCTTTTATACCAGCAACGATCTGTCTTGGAGTTTCTTCTCCAAGATCAACTTGAAGTTTTAATAGTTTTTTACTTTTTGGAACTTCTTCAGCTTCTACAACTGTTCCTACTTTAAGTGATGTCTCAAAAAACTGTCCGATCTCAATAAGGTTGTCTTCTTCTTTTTGTGTTTCTTTTTCCACTTTTTTCTCTTCTTCTGGTTTATTTGGTTGTGCTTGAGGTGCTTCAGGCAATAATGGCTCTTCCACTTTAGGGAAAAGCGGTGGTACTTTTTTAATCGTAAATGTTTTAAGAAGTTTTTTATTAACGATAAGATCTTCATAAGAAGCAGTATCAATAGTGATACTAAGCGCATCTGCTACTTTTTGTGCTGTTTGAGGCATTACAGGAGAAAACATAAGTGCTGCTTTAGCCATAATATTTGCTACTAAAGCAACAGTAGCTAATGCTTCATCTGTTTTTCCCTCTTTCATTTTTACCCATGGTTCAGCCTCTTGGATGATCCCATTTCCTATAGCAAAAAGTTTCCACAATTCTTCAAGATATCTATGTGGTTGTACATTTTCTATAAAACTATCAAGATTATCAAGGACTGCATTAACTTTTTCGATCTCAGCTTTATGATACGCTAAAACATCCTTTGAATCGATCACAAAATCACTGTATTTTCCACTCATACCAATTATACGGTTAAGTAAATTTCCAAGATCATTTGAAAGATCTGAATTTATTCTGTCTATTAGCGCTCTTTGAGAAAAATCCCCATCTTGACCAAAAGGTACTTCACGAAGCATAAAATATCGAAAGTTCTCATACCCATACGCATCAGCTACTTCTTTAGGTAAAACGACATTCCCTTTGGACTTACTCATCTTTTCACCATCTCTTGTCCACCAACCATGTGCCGCTATATGTTTTGGAAGTGGCAGATCCAAGCTCATCAAGAATGCAGGCCAGTAAATAGCGTGAAAACGGAGAATATCTTTTCCTACAAGATGGATATCTGCAGGCCAAAATTTTTCCATAAGATTTTCTTCATCATTTCCATATCCAAGAGCAGTTACATAATTTAAAAGTGCATCAAGCCATACATACATCACATGCTTATCATCATTAAGCTCTTTTGGTAGTTTTACTCCCCAACTAAAAGAAGTACGAGTCACAGAAAGGTCTCTTAAGCCTCCCTTTACAAAGTTGATCACTTCATTGGCACGTGATTTTGGTAAGATAAACTCAGGATTTGCTTCATAGTATGCTAAAAGTTTTTCTTCATAGTTAGAAAGTTTAAAAAAGTAACTCTCTTCTTTTACTACTGTTGTACTTCTACCACAATCAGGACAAAACTCTCCATCTACAAGCTGAGTTTCCGGAAAAAATGCTTCACAACTAACACAATAATGTCCTTCATACTCACCTTTATAGATATCACCTTTTTCATACATCTTCAAAAAGGCATGTTGAACACCTTTTTTATGCGCTTCATCAGTTGTACGTATAAATTTGTCATAACTGATATCAAATTCATCCCAAAGGTTTTTGAATGTTGCACTAATCTCATCAGCAAAAGCTTGAGTATCTTTCCCAAACTTCTTTGCTGATTCTTCGATCTTTTGACCATGTTCATCTGTACCTGTAAGAAAGAAAGTCTCTTCCCCTTTGAGTCTTTCATATCTTGCTATCGTATCTGCTATAAATGTTGTATATGCATGACCTATATGTGCTTCACCGTTTACATAATAGATAGGAGTTGTTATATACTTTGCCAATGTTCTTTCCTATTTGATTTTTTGTTGTGTAATTTTATCGAATTTAACTTATAGTTTACATGTAAAAAAGAAATTAGAACTCAAATCCACCAGTATCACCTTTACTCATAGAATTGTAAACAGCATCTACATATTCTTTTCTGAGTTCACACTCTAAAAAAAACTCACATTTACTACATGTTATGAGATCTTTTTCTTTTTGACAAGCCTGAAGCTCTTTAAGTTTTTTCTTCAAATGGATTTCAAACTCATCGAACACTTTTTCTTCATGTGTTTCAGCCATTTTGAGCATATACCTCTAAAACTCTTTTGACTTCATATTCACTTCCAAAGAAACATGGACTGGTATCATGAACACCATTGTATCCAAGTGTTAAAAGCTCTTTTTTTCCATCAACAGCCATTCCACCGGCTTTGGTATATACAAATGCAAAAGGAAATACCTCAAACAGTCTTCTAAGTTTTCCTTCTGGCTTGTCACTTGTTGCAGGGTAACTAAAAAGTCCGCCACCTTTAAGAAGGATCTGATGGAGATCTGGTACCATACCACCGCTGTAACGAAGTCTATATCCTTCTTGAAAGAAACCATCTATCATCGCTTTATGATATTTTTCCCAGTTTTGTTGAGTTCCTCCTGGAGCCATCAGTTTCCCTTTTTCATTCAAACGGATCTCTTTGACAAACTCAAACTCATCCCCTTGAAGCAGATACATCTTCACTTTATTATGTGCAAAGACCATCTCAACACGAGGACCATATACAACATAACATGCCGCTACCATTTTATCTGTTCCAAAACCACCTTCGTAGATCCCAAAGATACTTCCAACACTTAGGTTTACATCTATAAGTGAACTTCCATCAAGTGGATCGTATGCTATATAGTACTTCCCATCTTGATGGAGTATATCAGCATGTTCTTTCTCTTCACTCGCTATAGTATGCACTTCAGGTAGTTTTGCAAGTTCTTCTTCTATGATCATATCACACTTGATATCAAGTTCCAACTGTGTTTCTCCAGAACTGTTAGCACTTTGAGAATACCCAATATCTTTTATATCTATCGCTTTTTTAATCCGTTTTGCACTTGTTTGTATCGCTTTAAAAATGTTATCCATTATATTTCCTTTCCATTTTTTAATATCCATTCTATCACTTCATTTGTGTTATTAAGATCAAGTATATCCAAGTCTGTTGGAATTTTTTCTACCTCTATACTTTCATCCACTGCTATGGCTTTCATGTAGTCAAAGTATTCTTCATCAAGCTCATTACGAAACACACCGATCTTTGGAAGAGGAAGGTTTTTTAATCCTTCAACCAAAAGTATATCAAAATGATCAAAAAGACGTACCATTTCCTGAAGATCTTTTTGACGATTTGAGAAATATGTCGTACGAGTAGGGGAGGTAACGATCACTTCTGCACCAGTATCATAGAACTTATAACTATCTTTTCCCTCAACATCAAACCATGCTTTATCTTTTGGATCATGTTTAATTATGGCAACTTCAAGTCCCTCTTTGTGGATCAACTTTCTTGCCACTTTCAATATTAATGTTGTTTTTCCACTATTTGATGGACCTGTAAAGCCAACTGCAACTCTTTTTTTCATAATTTTCATCTTTTTTCTTAAATTTTTTAAAATTATACAAAACTGTTCGTTATGAAACAATATAATAATGGTATAATTCCAAAAAAAATTCAAAGAGTTGTTAATGATAAAAAAAATACTTTTTGCGGCTATAGTTGTTTTACTCGTTACTGGTTGTGCAAAAAAAGATGCTTTTTCTCAATTTGAAATGACATCAGATCAAGAAAGAAGTGTTGATAATGCATTTTATGCAAGACTGACAAAAGTTGTTCATGATAACAATATTACTTCTCATACACAAGTTTCTGCTGTTACATCAGGGCTTTATCTTAATGAGCTCTATCCAAACAGATATGAAAATGTTGAGCAATTCTATATAGTTTTCTTTGCAAAGAACAAAGCGTTATTAGAATGGTTTGAATTCAAACTCAATGGTCAACATCCTATAAAAGTTGTGAAACTACCAGCTGAAAATGAATATGCTCACTTAATGCGAATGAATAATAAATGGAGTATCCATTATCTTGTTACTTTCCAAAAAGTAAAATCAAAGACACTTCGTCTCAAAGTACAGATCCTTGATGGTAGTAAAGCTACTTTAGTGTTTCATAAAACTCCAAGATAGAAAAGTTTTCTTTAAAGACCTTATGATACATTACATAATTGGAAAGCACATGCTTTCCATATTCTCTTGATTCACTGTTTTTCATCATTTCCATGCTCATAAATGGTTCATACATCTCTTTTTGAAATCTCTTTTGTGCTTTATAACGTTTAAAAAAACCATATCCACCATTATATGCATATGCAATATAAAGAGGATTATCTAAAAGTTTTTCAAGCCATTTTAAATGCAAAAGAGCATACTTGATATTTTTCTTTGCTTGAAAAAGCTCATCATAATTTTTGATTGTCTCATGTTGCTGCTTTGCCAAATGATCAACTAAAAAAGGCATTAATTGCATCAAACCAAGTGCAAAGGATCTCGATATAGCTGATGGAATATAATCACTTTCTTGACGCATAAGACTATAGACCAATATCTGTTTTTTTATAGGTAAACTTTGAAGATATTGCTGATATGGTGTTATATATCCATGTATCTTATAATCAAATGCTTTTTCTAAGATAAGACGCTGAACAGGCTGAAGATCTTGATATTGATATTTTTTAAGTAAACTAAAAAGCATTGGTTTTGCTGTTTTTTTAATCGTTTTCCTTATTTGCAACCAATCGAGAGGATCACTTAGATCATAAGATGATATTTTCTTTTGAGTATCTGTCATAAAAAAATAGTTATCAAATGCAACATTCATTTTTTCATGTGCATATAATGTATATATATTGATTTTCATACTTAATAAAAGATCTTGTAAATATCTATTATCTTTTGTTGTAAGATAAAGCCAAAAAAGTACTTTATCTTTTTGAGACTGTTTCTGTGCAATTTCTAGACTATATTGCAAAAACTCTTTTGCATTACGCTGGTGATACAAACGTAATGCATTTAATCCAAGATAAAATGCTGTTGGAAAAGTAAGATCCTTTTTTTCTATAGTCAATAAAGAACGTTGAAGCTTTGTTAAAGAATAATCTGTAACAACTTCCATAACAAAGCGATCAAAGTTTGAAGCTGATAAGAGAAAAGATATCTCTTTTTGAGTCCAAGATTTATTGAAATATTTTTTCAAGATAGATTTTGGTAATGATACAAGATAGGAAATAACTATACTTGGTTTATACTTTTGATAAGATAGAAAAGAGTAAGGCTCATTTTGAAGTTGTAAAAGAGTTTTATTATATGATGATAAAGGAAGTTGTAGAAGTTTTTTTCTTTCAAAAAAGGAAAGCTTTGCTGTTTTGTTAAGACTAAATGCCAAATTAAGGCATTTTGGATCTTTTATAGAAAAAAGATCTTTTTTCTTTTTACATGTAAACTCATAACGAACTGCATCATCTACTAGTTTCGCATAAAGTTTTTTGATTTTTAGGTTTTGTTTGTTTTGAACAAGGCTATAGACTTTTTGAACCTCTTCTTTGGAAATATCTTTATTTTGAAGATACTGCCATATATAAAAGTCTCTAGCACGAGAAGGTGGGTATTTTTCTATAAAAGCAAGAGAAGGACTCCCTTGCACTAAAGTAGTAAAAAAAAGAATCCCTAAAACAAAACGCACCATTTACTAAAAAGCTAAATGGTGGATCACAGATGAAAGTATCACAATCAATACTTGCAATGCGATGATAATTATAAATGGAGCAAAATCAAGTCCACCCATATTTGTAGGTATGTATCGTCTTACAAGTTCATATGCAGGATTTGTTACCCTGTATAAGAACTGTACTATTGGATTGAATGGATCAGGATTTACAAAACTTAGTAATGCTGAAATAATAATCACCCAAATATATACATTTATAAGGGATATTATGATCCCTCCTAATCCTATTATAATGTCAGTAATCATTTTATAATCTCCTTTATATAATTTTTTATAGCTTCATAAACACTTTGAAGTTCAAGAGCAGATTCTCTTCCGGTAAAAAGAAACTGAAGTATTTTTAAAAGTTCTTCTTCTTTGAAAGTAGATCGTTCTAAAAGATAAGTTTTAAAGGATTCAAAATCCTCAAAGTAGGGTGCATCATTGATAATTTTTCTTACTATCTGTGCATTTTCCTCTAATGCTTCAGGAAGTTTCTTTGGAGCAAATACTGGTGCTATCTTTTCCTTTAGCTGTTTTGTTGTACTTACCTCATCAAGATACAGTTTTGCTAGTTTTCCAATTTCACTATCAGCAAACCCAATATAACGACTTAATTCTTTATCATCAAGTCTTCTTAAATGCTCTTTATTGATCATTCGTAAACTTTCAAGATCAAAAACAACAACAGAAGATGAAACCTTTTCAAGATCAAACCATTCTATAGCTTCATCAATAGTAAAAATTGCTTGAGGAGTTGAAGTTCCTATTGATATTAAATAATTTGAAATCGCTTGAGGTAAAAATCCTTCTTCGAGCAACCATTTAAGATTTCCTATAGTATCATTTCCATCTATCTTTTTTCCTTCATTATTAACTAAAGAAGGTACATGTGCATATTCTATCTCTTTATCATATCCTATTTGTTGACGAATATATATCTGTTTTGGTGTATCCAAAACAGAATCTTCATCTCTAATGACTACAGATATATCATTAAGCATATCATCAACAGCAGATGCAAAAATATATGTAGGAGTTTTATCCTCTTTTAGTATCATAATACTATCAATCTCTTCAGGAGAGAATGTAAGTTTACCTTTGATTCTATCCATAAATGAAATAGGGGAGAGTGGTTTCTTCATACGAACACGAAAAGGGTTGGGATTGTCTATAACTTCTTCTGCAGGTAAATTTTCACATGTTCCATCATATTTTACATCAGGATCTTTGAGATCACAAAAACAATTAAATGCCTTCTTTCTATGTAAAAGATCGATTGCCATTGCCTGATGAAACCGAAAACCTTTACTAGAATAAAGAACTTCTCTATACTTTATATCAAAAAGGTCCAACAATGCGATAATTTCAGCATCTTTACCTTCTATATTTTTTTCTTGATCGATATCTTCTATACGAATTACAAAATCTTCATTTCGTTGCTTAGAAACTATATAGTTCATGAGTGCGATACGAAGAGTATTTATATCTACATCTTCAATAGGTCTTTGAGAAAAACGTAACATTAAAATCCTATATCTTTTTTTCTTTGGAATAATATCAAAACATAGTTAATTAAGAGGAGAATCGAAAAAAATGAAGTAAAAAAAGTGGTGACCCCACGGGGACTCGAACCCCGGTAACCAGGATGAAAACCTGGGATCCTAACCGCTAGACGATGGGGCCAAAAAGAAAAAAAAAAGAATCTCTTTCTTTTCGTGGCGAAATTATAAGAAAAAGATTCTTAACATTCTCTTAAATCTAATTTTTTTTGAACTGTTCTAACCATTCTTGATTGTTTTCTAAAAGGTTTTCTTTTTGTATCAATAAATCTTCTATAATTTTTTTTAAATCACTTTCATCCATATACTCTAATAATTTGGGATTTATATTGGTTACTGATTCTCCATCATAACTATTAAGAAGATTTTGTATATCTTGTATCAACTTTTCTTTTTCCTCCATAAAGAGTTTCCTTTCATATCATAAGTTTTTCTTGTAATTATAATATAATTTAAAAAGAAAATATCAATCTTACAAAGATATTACATATTGATGCTATTATCTTTTTTATGTTTAAGATAAAAAACTTATTTGATTTTGGTTTTAATGTCATTAATGAAAACTACAATATTATTCACCTTGCTTTAATAACAAATATCCTTATGCTTTTTATCTTGGGGCTATTTACTATACTCAATATCTTTTCCATCCATAACTATACTCTTGCATTTGTTGAATTTTTCTTTTGTATAACCACATTTTTAAACCTTTACTTCTTTCAAAAAAACAAAAAGAAAGAAAAATTTCTCCTTAACACAACAATAATACTTTTTGGAACCTCTATAGGATTTTATATCTATATTGATAAAACATTATTTTCAGCTGTATGGCTTTTTTTCTTTCCTTTGATCGTATTTTTACTAAATGGACTTGAAGTAGGGCGTAGATTTGCCTTACTTTATCTATTTATCATCATAATATACACCTATTTTGGTGTTGGAGTCTATACAGACTGGCTAGGTTTTCTACGTATTTCATTATCATTAATACTCTTTACCTATTTTGTTTATCTTTTTGAAAAAAGTAGAAAAGAAGCTTTTGGAAAAATCATAACACTTATGCAACACTTAGAACACCTTTCAAAAAGAGATGAACTAACATCCCTTTATAATAGACATTATATGAATGAGCATATTCTTAAAGAATATTCATCTTACACAAAACCTTTTATATTTTGTATTACGGATATAGATAATTTCAAATTATATAATGATATATATGGTCATCAAATGGGAGATAAGACATTAAGAACAATAGCTCAAATCAAACAAAATACTCTTCAAGAAAAAAATAAAGATTGCTTTGTTATAAGATTAGGGGGAGAGGAGTTTGGTGGATTTTTATTTGAATGTAATAATGACTCAAAATCGAAAATAAACGAATTTATACAAAAAGTATATAATGAACAAATTCCACATATAGGAAATGAACCATATAAGGTATGTACAGTTTCAGTAGGTGCAGTTATTTGTGATACAAATACTGAATTTTCAAAAATATACCAACTTGCAGACAAAGCACTTTATTTAGCTAAAAGAAACGGTAAAAACCGCGTTATATTTAAAAACTTAGTATAAAGAGCCAAATACAGAAATTCACTACAATAAAACTCCATAATATATATAGATCATCATGTTGGTTAACATAATGTAAATTCTCTTGAAATAATTTTTCTATTCTTTTTACTTAAATGTATATAAAAGAGGTATAAAGCATATAGGCATGACTATAAGCTGAGTTCTGTCTTGGACAGTTATTAATCTATTTCGTATTTCACAATACGACTATAGCGAAGTACTATAAATTTCTAAGAGTTTAACCATATACTTCTTGCTGCCATGTTGGGTTTACAAGCTCTCTATATTACTATAGAGACTGGTGGTCTCTTACACCACCGTTTCACCTTTACCACTATGAGTGGAAGTTTTGTTTCTGTTGCACTTTCCCTTGGGTTACCCCAGCCATCCTTTAGATGGAACATTCTCTTAGAGCAGCTCAGACTTTCCTCTTGAAGCTATATGCATCAAGCAACTGTCCGTCATGCCTATATAAACTGAATTATAACATATAATTGAAACAAGAACAGTTGTTCATAAAGAGAAAAAACAATATGAACAACTGTTCTTTTTAGATTAAGATTATATTAACAAGTGTTCATATATAATATGATAAATATTAACAAATGTTCACTCCTAAATTAGGGAGATTTTAGAGATTGATCATAAATAAATATTTGTATAAATTGATAAAAAAAAGAGCTAAAAAGGAGTAAAAATGACCACTAAACAAGCTATATTGAAAGAAGCAACCACCCTATTCTCAGAACTTGGCTATAAAGGTACAAGTGTACGCAAAATTGCTTCAAAAGTTGGTATAAGAGAGTCTGCTTTATATAACCATTTTAAGAATAAAGAAGAGATATTTTTAACGATAGCAGCAGATATATTTACTACTCCTCTAAATATCAACGAAGCCTCTATAAATGATGAAGCTAAACGTGGAAAAGCTTTCTTGAGCAAATATGCGATGCAATTTAAATTGATCACATTTGATAAAAAATCAGAGATGATGTTTCGCTTACTTCTAATAGAACTTTTTAGCAATGAAGCATTACGGAAAAAGTTTATATCAGAGTTTCATGATAAAAATATAAAGCTATTATCACAAGGTTTTTTTATTATGATGCAAGAGGGGCTCATATCATCAAACGATCCAATGCTTGTTGCATATGAATTTTTATCGACACTTTTTTATATACGTTTTCAAGTTACCCTACTTCGCTTTGATACACTTTCAACAGATCATATAAGCACACAAATAGAAAAACATGTTGATTTTTTTTGGGAGTCTATCAAAATATAGTAAAAGAAAAATATTAATATTATGAAGTATTAATACTATCTAATATTAATATAGTGAATAAAAAAAGGGAAGATGCGAACAAAAAGCACCCTCCCTTTTCAAGTGATATAATACTTACTATTTACCCATAGCTTCTAAAGCATATTTTTTACCTAGTTCATAAGCCTTTCTATTTGCTTCATGAACCTTTGGTGGAACTTTTGAAAGCATAGTGTCTATAAGAGCTTGTTCATCAAGTACACCAGTCATTGTGTTTGCAATTGCAAGTGCAACAACAGACTGAGTAATAACATTTCCAACTTCTTCTTTTGCAATAGTAATGATAGGAATATCATATACCTTATATGTTTGTCTATCTTCATCAGTTGGGTGTACCAAATTTGGATCAACAACAATGATACCACCTGGTTTTACACCTTTTTTAAATGATTGATAAGAAACATCTGCAACTGAAAGCATGAAATCTATCTCACCTTCATTTGCGTATGGATAACGGATCTCATCATCATCAAGTGTGATATCAACAACTGTTGGACCACCACGAACTTGAGATGTATATGTAGCAGTTTTTAAACCATAACCACCTTCTTTGATTTTACATGCAGCCATAATCTCACCTGCAAGTAAAACCCCTTGACCACCAACACCTGTAAATCTTAATGTATGTCTTGCCATCTACTTATCCTTGTTTCTTATTTCTCAAAATCAGCTGGAGTAATTTTACCACGCTTACCTTGAGCAGCTTCTATAACCATGTCATATAGTTCACAGTATTCCGGTTGCTCAACTTGTCTAAGAACACCTGTAGGGAATTTTTGTTCTTTTTCTTCATCAGATAATGCTTCCCATTTTTTCAGTGGCAATGTAATACTATCGATCCAGTCAAGGTTTTCCATAGCGTTTTTCATACCATTTTTTCTACCAAGGTTAATATGGCAGTTTGACATAATGTCGAAGAAACTAAAACCTTTATGTTGGAACCCTTTTACAAGGATCTTTTCAAGTTTTTTAGGATCTAACATAGTTTCTCTTGCAACAAAAGAAGCCCCTGCACCAATTGCTAATTTACAAGCATCAAAAGTTGGATCGATATTTCCTCTTTTTGCACTTACACACCACATACCTTGTGGAGTTGTAGGAGAGATTTGAGAATTTGTCAATCCATAGATGAAGTTGTTAATTAGGATGAAGTTAAGATCGATATTTCTTCTACATCCGTGAATAGTATGGTTACCACCAATTGCAAGTCCATCACCATCCCCTGCAACAACGATAACATGCTTATCTGGGTTAGCAAGCTTAATACCTGTAGCATAAGCAACAGTTCTACCATGAGTTGTATGAACAGTATTACAGTCTATATAAGAAGAAAATCTTCCTGAACAACCAATTCCAGAAACAACACATACATCGTTCATATCCCATCCAAGCTTATCTATAGCACGGATTACAGATTTAAGGATAACACCATCACCACATCCCCAACACCATAGTGTTGGCATCTTCTCTACTCTTAAATATTTGTCGTAATTAAATGCCATTACATCATCTCCTTAACTTTTGCTACCATTTCAGCCGGTGCTATTGGACGACCATTTGCTTTAAGTAGTCTTGTAAAGTCATTTCTTTTAATAATTCTTTCGATTTCATCAGAATATTGACCCATATTAAGCTCAGTAACCATAATCTTATCACCGAACTTCTCACCGATCTCTTTGATCTTTTTCGCTGGACTTGGCCATAACATGATTGGTCTAAAAAGTCCTGCTTTGATCCCTTCACTTCTTAGTTTATGTACTGCTTCATATGCACCAAGTGCTATCGAACCATAAGCGATGATACAAACTTCTGCATCATCCATAAGTACTTCTTCGTAATCTGGAAGATCATCTAAACCATCATTTTGTTCAGCAACACGATTGATCTTACCAACAAGTCTTTCAATGTTGAACTCACATTGTTCAGCATCTTCAGTTGGGAAACCAGTAGGTCCATGGTGAAGTCCAGTTACATGGTACTTGTACCCTTTGAAGAAAGGATTAAGAACTGCTGGCTTATCCATTGGTACATCATATGGTTTATAATCAGCTGGATCACCAGTGAACTCTTCACGATTTACAATACTTGCTTCAACCTCTTCAAGATCTGGAAGTACAGCTTTACCGTGCATATGCCCGATAGTTTCATCAAGAAGAACGAAAACTGGAGTCATATACTTTTCAGCAAGATTAAATCCACGAACAGTTTGAGTATAACATTCAGTTAAACTACCAGCACATAATGTAATAGACGCATAATCTCCATGAGTTGGGTATTTTGCTTGACCAATATCCGCTTGTGAAACACGAGTTGGAAGACCAGTTGATGGACCACCACGCATAACATTTACAATTACAAGTGGAATCTCAGCGATAAATGCCAAACCGATTTGCTCTGACTTTAGTGAGATACCAGGACCTGAAGTAGCAGTAAAAGATTTCACACCACTCATAGAAGCACCAAGTGCTACAGAGATACCAGCGATCTCATCTTCCATCTGGATAAATTTACCACCAACTTTTGGTAACATATCAGAGGCACCATGCATTACTTCTGAAGATGGAGTAATAGGGTATCCACCAAAAAATCTAGCTCCCGCATCAACCGCAGCTTTTGCAGCGAGTTCATTTCCTGTTGAGATTACTTCTCTTGCCATTAGTTTGCTCCTTGCTCTAAAGACATGTAGTTATTCGCTACAATTGCCTCTTGTCTTTTCTTCGCTTCATCTGAAAGTTTTGCGAATTTATACTCTTTTCTATCTGCTACATATATAGCAAAATCAGGACATGAAAGTTCACATTCTTGACAACCAATACAGCTCTCAGGATGATCGATATGGATCATTGCACCAAGTGTTGAAGTTGGTTCATATCTCATTCCAAGTACGCCCGCAGGACATACTGCAACACAAATATCACATGCTTTACAATTGCTTGTATTTACCCATACAGGTTCATTCCCTGGATTCGGTGTTACAAAAGTTCCCATTTACTCTCCTCTTAAATAAAATGAAACTTACTTCATTTTTTATGTTCATTTTTCCTATTCAACAAAGGATAGACATCCTTTGCTTTTAGAGAAGCCTGTCGGCAAAACTAAAAGTTTTTCAGCTAAAGGATAGCCTATTTTTCTTAAATTTTCTTCAATTTGTGCTACAAGCGCCCTACTTTCTTTTAAAAGTGTTACTTTTCTGGCTCACACGATAAAAGACAAGTTTATTATTTTTTTCCTAAAACTTCTGCTACTTTTTTACCGATCTCTGCAGGAGATACAACTACATGTACACCAGCAGCTTCAAGAGCTTCCATTTTTTCTTTTGCTGTTCCTGCACTACCACTTACGATCGCACCAGCATGTCCCATACGTTTTCCTTTAGGAGCTGTTTGACCAGCTATAAATGCAACAACAGGTTTTGTAATATTTTCTTTAATGAACTGTGCAGCTTGAATTTCAAGATCTCCACCGATCTCACCGATCATTACGATCGCTTCAGTTTCTGGATCTGCTTCGAACATTGGAAGAAGTTGCTTGTATGAAAGACCAATAATAGGGTCCCCACCAATACCTACTGCAGTAGTGATACCATACCCTTCTTTTACAACTTGGTTTGCACCTTCATAAGTTAATGTACCTGATTTAGATATAAGTCCTACATTTCCTTTTTTGAAGATCATTCCAGGCATGATCCCGATCTTACACTCTTCAGCAGTAATGATACCAGGACAGTTTGGTCCAATAGTTTTCATCCCCTTCTTCGTAGCATACATTTTAGCAAACATCATATCTCTTACAGGTGCACCTTCAGTAATAATTACTGCAAGTTCGATCCCTGCATCAGCTGCTTCCATAACTGCATCTGCAACAAATGCTGGTGGAACAAAGATCATAGATACTGTAGCACCAGTTGTTTCAACTGCTTCTTTTACAGTATTGAAAACTGGTTTACCTAAATGCTCTTGTCCACCTTTGTTTGGTGTAACACCACCAACAATGTTAGTTCCATAGTCTATACATTGCTCAGCATGGAAACTACCCTCTTTTCCTGTAAAACCTTGAACGATTACTTTTGTATCTTTATTAACTAAAATTGACATTAAAGCTCTCCTTTTGCTGCTTTTACTGCTTTAGCTGCACCATCAGCCAAGTCAGTTGCTGAAATAACATTGTCTATATTTGCATTTTTAAGAATCTCTGCTGCTTCTGGAGCATTCGTTCCATCGAGCCTAACAACAACTGGAACATTTACATCTACCATTTTTGTAGCTTCTAAAATACCGTTTGCGATTCTATCACATCTAACAATACCACCAAAGATATTTACAAAGATCGCTTTTACTTTTGGGTTTTTGAGGATAATCTCAAAACCTTTTGCAACAGTTTCAGCATTTGCACTTCCACCAACATCAAGGAAGTTTGCAGGAGTTCCACCCATATAGTTGATCGTATCCATTGTACCCATAGCAAGTCCGGCACCATTTACCATACAACCGATCTCACCATCAAGTGCAACATAGCTTAGACCATATTGAGCAGCTTCTCTCTCATCTGGATCTTCTTCACTGATGTCTCTCATTGCTTCAATCTCTGGATGACGATATAGTGCCGAATCATCAAATCCCATTTTACCATCAAGTGCTAGGAAATCTCCTGATCCAGTTTTGATTAGTGGGTTGATCTCAATGAGTTCAACATCTTTATCCATATATATTTTGAAAAGTTTACTTGCAAAATCGATAAATTTCTTTTGCTCAGCTTTATCAGTGATACCAAGACCAAATACAAGTTCACGACCATGAAAACCTTGAAAACCGATCGTTGGATCAACTGCAACTTTTATGATCTTTTCAGGAGTCTCTTCAGCAACCTTCTCGATCTCCATACCACCTTCTGTAGAAGCCATGATCACAGGCATCTCTTTAGCACGATCAAGAACTATACCAAGATAAAGTTCATCTTTAATGTCTGCACCCTCTTCAATGTAAACCTTTTGTACAAGTTTACCCTCAGGACCAGTTTGATGAGTTACCAAAGTCATACCAATGATTTCATTTGCTAGTTGTTTTACTTCATCTAAACTCTTAGCAAGTTTAACACCACCACCAAGACCTCGACCACCTGCATGGATTTGAGCTTTTACAACCCAAATGTTCCCACCAAGTTCTTTAGCCGCTTCTACAGCTTCTTCAGGTGTAGTAGCAACTATACCTCTTGGTGTTGGAACACCATACTCTTTAAATATCTGTTTTGCTTGATATTCATGAACATTCATATAATTCTCTCCTTTTTAAGTTTAATCTCTTGCCCATTTTTTACGACCCTCTTCATAAAGGTCTCCACCGTAACTATCATTCACTACAGTTACAGGAAAATCTTCAACTTCAAGACGTCGTATAGCTTCAGGTCCAAGTTCTGGATATGCAATAACTTCAGCTGATTTGATACGTTGAGCAATTAATGCACCAGCGCCACCAGTTGCCCCAAAATAAACCGCTTTATATTCTTTACAAGCATCTTTTACAGCTTGATTTCTTTTTCCTTTTCCTATCATTGCTTTTTGACCATGCTTGATAAGGATTGGAGAATAACTATCCATTCTATATGATGTTGTAGGACCTGCACTTCCTATAGGATCACCTGGTTTTGGTGGAGTTGGTCCAACAAAATAGATAACACTTCCTTGAAGATCAAAAGGAAGTTCCTTCCCTTCTTCTATAAGATCTACAAGTCTTTTGTGAGCTGCATCTCTAGCTGTATATATAACACCTGTTAAATATACAATATCACCAATTTTTAATTTTACTATATCCTCATCAGTTAAAGGAGTAGTCATTTTGTATTCTGCCATTTTAATCCTTTAGAGTGTAATGTGAGAATGTCTTGAACTATGACATTGTACATTTACAGAAACTGGTAAACTTGCAATATGGCAAGGGTTCTTTTCAATATGCACAGCTAGTACTGTTTTTGTACCACCCATTCCCATAGCACCTATACCTAGTTTGTTAAGCTCTTCTAAGATCTCTTGCTCAAATTCATTAAGCTCAGGAACTGGATTTTGTGTACCAGCTTCACGGAAAAGTGCATGTTTAGAAGACTTTGCTGCTACTTCAAAAGTACCACCGATACCTACACCAACGATAATTGGAGGACATGGGTTTGGACCAGCATTAGAGATCACCTCTTTTACATATGCTTTAATCCCTTCTTTACCTTGAGCAGGTGCTAAAACAGTTGCACGAGACACATTCTCACTACCACCACCTTTTGCAGCATATTCTATATCGATCTTGTCACCAGGAACAATATCAAAGTGGATAACAGCTGGAAGGTTATACCCTACTTCATCTTTAAGGTTATGTCTGTCAAAACAATCGCACGTACTTGCTCGAAGATATCCATCTTTATAAGCTTGTTCAGTTGCTTCGTTTATAGCATCTCTAATACTTCCACCAACTACTCTTACATCTTCACCCATTTTTACAAAATAAACAGCCAAACCAGTATCTTGACAAAGTGGTTTTTCTTCTTTTGCAGCTAATTCAGCATTATCTAAAATCTGCTTTAAAACTGAACGAGCCACTTCACTTTCTTCTTCTTCATATGCTTTATTTAAAGCATCTAAAGCATCTTGAGGAAGATGAGTTGCTGTATGCATTACCATCGCTTTAACTGATTTTACAAGGTCTTCGTACTGTATCTCTCTCATTATTGATCCTCAAAAAAATTATTTTTGTTGAGTGTATCGATAAGCTTTTGTACTGAAGCACAAGATTGTCTAAACATCTCTTGTTCTTTTTCATTTAAAGTTACTTCAATCACTTTTTCAACACCACCTGCACCAAGCATAACAGGAACACCACTTACTACATCTTTATAACCATATTCACCATTGAGATAAACTGCACATGGATGGATCTGTTTTGTATCTTTCAGGATTGCTTCTACCATAATAGATGTTGATTTTGCAGGAGCATAATATGCTGATCCAGTTTTTAAATAACCAACAATCTCAGCACCACCATGACGAGTTCTTTCAACTACTTCATCGATCTCTTCTTGAGAAAGAAGATCACTCAAAGGAACACCAGCAACTGTTGAGTATCTTGGAAGTGGAACCATATCATCACCATGCCCACCCATAACAGAAGCACGAATCTGACCTCCACCATATCCAAGTTTTTCTTGAATAAAAGAAGCCATGCGTGAGCTGTCTAATATACCTGCCATTCCTATAACACGACTTGGATCAAAACCACTTTCACGAAGAGCAACATATGTCATCGCATCAAGAGGATTTGAAACCATGATGATAATAGCATTTGGAGAGTACTTGGCAATACCTTGAACAACTTCTTTTGTTATCTTAGCATTCCTCATAAGAAGATCATCTCTACTCATACCAGGAAGTCTAGGACTACCAGCTGTAACAACAACAACATCACAATCAGTAAGTTGACTCATATCTTCAGCAACACTTACAACTGTATGACTTCTAACAGCAGATGCTGCTTGAGACATATCGAGTGCTTTTCCCTTTGCAATATCTACCTTGTTGTCACGAAGAATAATCTCATGACAACTTCCTTGCATAGCAAGTGAATATGCAACAGTTGCTCCAACATTTCCAGCTCCAACAATTCCTACTCTTTTTCCGCCTTTTATACTCACTCTTTCTCCTTTTATCGTTGCTCATGGTGTATATACTTAAAACTTCTGTGCTTAAAAGCACAAAACAATTAAGTATATCACTCCACCATGGCTTTTCTTACAAATTAATCTTTTTCATTATATCTCTTTATATATTAAAAGAGTAAAAAAAATTTATATTTTCTACACACTTATATAAAAAGTGTGTAGAATCGTACTGATATTATATACTATCAATGATGTTATTTAATGTAGCAGATGGTCTCATCGCTTTTTCAGCTTTTGTATCATCTGGATGGAAGTAACCTCCAATATCTTGAGGTTTACCCTCTGCAGCTATAAGTTCAGAAAGGATTTGCTCTTCATTTTTAACAAGTGCTTCAGCTACTGGAGTGAATTTCTCAGCAAGTCCACTGTCTGCAGTTTGTGTGCTAAGAGCTTCTGCCCAATAACGAGCTACCCAGTAGTGAGAAGCTTTATTATCTGGCTCACCACATTTTCTTGAAGGTGCTTTATCATTATCAAGATAACCTTCATTTGCTTTATCTAAACCTTCAGTAAGTGCACCTACTTTAGAGTCTTCAGTTTTTTGATAGATCATTCTAAGTGACTCAGCAAGTGCTAAGAACTCACCAAGAGAATCCCATCTAAGGTGACCACACTCTAAGAATTGATCAACATGTTTTGGTGCACTTCCACCAGCACCAGTTTCAAAAAGACCACCACCAGCAAGAAGTGGAACAATAGAAAGCATTTTTGCAGATGTTCCAAGTTCTAAGATCGGATACATATCTGTTAAATAATCACGAAGAACATTTCCAGTTACAGAGATTGTGTCTTTACCAGCTCTTACTCTTTCATTTGTATAGCGTGTAGCAGATGTAACATCCATGATCTTAATATCAAGTCCAGTTGTATCATGATCTTTAAGATATTTTTCTACTTTTTTAATCATCTCAGCATCATGCGCACGGTTTTCATCTAACCAGAAAATAGCAGGACTACCTGTAAGTCTTGCACGCTCAACAGCTAAACGAACCCAGTCTTTGATCGGGATATCTTTAGCACGGCTCATTCTCCAGATATCACCTTTTTCACATTCAAAACTCATAAGAACAGTACCATCTTCAGCAGTTACAGTTACTGTACCAGCTTCTTCTAAGATAAATGTAGTTGGATGTGAACCATACTCTTCAGCTTTTTGTGCCATAAGACCAACGTTTGAGACATTCCCCATAGTAGTTACATCAAACTGTCCATTTTTTACACAATCATCAATCATTTCTTTATAAAAGAAAGCATAACTTCTATCAGGTATAACAGCAACACACTCATCAGCTGCACCAGTTCTGTCCCATTGTTTACCACCTTCACGTACAACTACAGGCATAGAAGCATCGATGATTACATCATTTGGAGCGTTGAAGTTTGTTGTTCCTTTATCAGAATCAACCATAGCGATTCTTGGAGCATCTGCATCTACAACTGCTTGGAATGCAGCTTTGATCTCAGCTTCTTTTTCATGACCAGCAATCTTTTTCTCTAAGTCACTCATACCAAGGTTAGGGTTAACACCGAGTTCTGCAAAAAGATCTGCATATTTATCAAATACTTCTTTAAAGAATACTTCAAAAGCATGACCAAACATTACAGGGTCACTAACTTTCATCATCGTAGCTTTAAGGTGAATAGACCAGATCACACCTTTTTCTTTTGCTTCATCAATAGATTTTTGAATAAATTGGCGTAATGCTTTTACAGACATAAAAGTACCATCTAAGATCTCACCCTCAAGAGCATCAATAGTTTTTAGCTCTTTACCATTTAGTGCGATAGTAACTTTTTGTGCTTTGTCTATAGTAACAGATTTTTCATTTTCAAAGAAATCACCATCAGTCATATGTGCAACATATGCTTTAGAGTTTTCAGCAAATGGCTTAAGTCTGTGTGGATGATTTTGCGCATACTTTTTAACAGCTTTTGCAGCACGTCTGTCAGAGTTCCCTTCTCTAAGAACAGGGTTAACAGCAGAACCTAGACATACACTGTACTTTGCTTGAATCTCTCTTTCTTCATCTGTTGTAGGGTTTTCAGGATAGTTAGGAATATCATACCCTTGAGATTGAAGCTCAGCGATACAGTCTTTAAGCTGTCCAACTGATGCAGAGATGTTTGGAAGCTTGATAATGTTTGCTTCAGGTTTTAAAACAAGCTCACCAAGTTTTGCAAGTTCATCTTCACCTTTACCCATAGCAGCAAGTACACGACCTGCTAGTGAGATATCACTTTGCTCAATCTCAACTCCAGCACTATTTAAAAACTTCTTAACGATTGGAAACAACGAATATGTAGCTAACGCCGGTGCTTCATCAATCTTAGACCAAATGATTTTTGACATGTATCATTCCTTATAATGTCCTTTTATTATGTTCGGACAGATTTTTTATTTACATCTTGTATAATATCAGTTAAACAATAATATTATGAAACAAACTCTACTGAAAAAACTCTTTTTTTCTTTTTGTTTCCATTTGTAACATACAACTTCCTTTTAACTCATTTTCATGTTACAAATCGAAACATTTCTATTTTCTTTGTTGAGACTTTCTTCTTCTTAATTTACGTATATATCTTTGATGACGTTTATAACTTGAAGTAAAGAAATGTTTTGTTTCATCAATCTTCACAAAGTAAAGATATCTTGTTTGGGCAGGAAAGATCGCGGCCTTTATAGCATCAAAACTAACATTACAAATAGGATAAGGAGGAAGACCTTTGAATTTATACGTATTGTAGTGAGTTTTATCTTCTTTCAGCCGTTTAGCGGTTACTTTTACATGTGAAAACTTTCCATAGTTCAAGGCTCCATCCATTTGAAGCTTCATCCCTTTTTTCAAACGATTATATATAACAGAAGCAACAAGGGGCATCTCTTTAACTGATGCTGCTTCTTTTTGAATAATAGAAGCCACTACTAAATATCTTAACCATTTTTTTTCATTAAAGCTTCCAAAAACTTTCAATGAAAATTCTTTCATTTTCTTTAATGAGTTTCCTAAAAGGATACGCATAATCATCTCTTCGGTTATACCATATGGAAGTTTATAAGTATTAGGGACAAAATTACCTTCAGGATATAAAGCATATTTTTCATAAAAATATTGAAGTTTTACTCTATCTAGATGAAAAAGATCGCTAAGTGTATTTAAAAAAATATACGTTGTTTCACCAGGGATCAATGTTACATCTTTCATAGCTGCTTTTGCTTTAGTGAGTTTATAAAGGAAATCTCCTCGTGTTAATTTATTTTTACCTATATATATCCAACCACTTTGAGGAGATCCCATAAAACGTAAAATAATCGAATCGAGTTTAGTCACTTCATAATTTTTCTCTTGAAGATGTGTTATAATGTTATTTATAGAACCTTTTGGTATATAGATCACTTCATTGGTTTTTACAATCATATTTAGGTAATAGATGAAAGAAAGTATAATTATTAAAATAATATCTACTGTATATTCCAAAATTACTTTCTTCTTCTTATCCATTTTTTTTTCCATTCTTCTAATCTTTAGTATTTTACTTTATGGGATCAAAATCGATCATTTTGAAACCAATATATTAAGTATAGAGAAATTATACATAAAGTGGGATGAAAAACTTCTAATCTCAGCTGATAAGATTGAAATTTTCAAACAAAACAGTAATACTACGAATGATCAAGTAAGAGAACCTTACAACCCTGCTTCATTTGTAAAAATACTATCTATAAGCTATAATATATTTCAATATATTAATCTAAAAAAAATCCAATATAAAGATATAAAAGCTTCAATCTTATATACAAAAGATAAACCTGGCTATATAACCATTGATTCAGCCTATGCTCATTTGCAAGGTGATCTTCTTTTAAATAAGGATGCTTTACATGTAAAGGTCAATTCACTAAAATATTTTCCTTTACAAATTCAAGCAAAAGGAGATATATTATTTGATAAATCAAATAAAATACTAAAAACAAATTTTGATATCAACCTTATAAATCAAGCTTTTTTTCATTTAAAAACAAAATTAAAAAACACAACACTCACTTATCAAGCACAGTTTGAAAAACCTATAAAAGAGAGTGCAAAAATACTAAAACTCCTAGAACTTCCAAAGGCAGTTCAGTATTGGGCTATAACCGCTATAGACGCAAAATCTATAACGATCAAAGAACTTCATGGAGAAATAGATCTAAATCATCCTGAAGAAGCAATAGAACAAATATATGTTAATGCTATTGCAGATAAGCTTAAATACACATATAATCCAAAACTTTCTCCTATAGATACACAATATACTGTATTAGAATTTATAAATGGAATATTATATATTCGTCCAAATAAGCCAACAACCTATGGATATGACCTAGAAAACAGTTATCTCAAAATAGATTTCACTCATCAACCTGAAGAACTTCTTACACTCTATTTAAAATTTAAAAATGGGAGATTGGATAAAAATATTATTCATATTCTTGCAACATATGGTATAGATGTACCTCTTATTCAAACTGCTGGAAAAACAAAAACAAACCTCACTATAAGCGTTTCATTACGTAATATCAATGTAAATGCAAAAGGTGATTTCTATGTCAAAAAAGGAAAGTTTCTTTACCTTGGAATGAATATCGATGTAAAAGATGTTCATGTAAAACTTGAAAATTCTCATATAATGGTTCCAAATATGTTCGCATCACTTGATAACTATATATCAAGTTATGTTGATATCGATCTTAAATTATCGAAGCATATAGGTAGAATAGATTTTCATCTTAAAAAACTTCATCTACCAACATATAATACATCACTTTTAACAGATAATATGCCAACAATAAGTTATATTATCAATCAAAAAGGAAGTGATACTATCAAAATACCTCAAACTCAATGGAGTATTGCAACAAAAAAGGCAACTATAGATCCTATAGAACTTAGTTTTGATTTTAACACCTATAGTATGAAAATTCCATTAACAAAAATAACTATAAAAAATACTGCTATAGGGTATTTTTCAGGAAAGTTAAATCTTAAAGAAAAAAAATACAATATCGATATTGATATTATAAAATATAAAGACAAAGATATTGAATTAGCTCAATCTAATTTATATATCAATATTAAAAAAGATAATGAAATCACTAAAATTTCTTTAAATCCAATACATCTATATATAGATAATCATGATATCCATTTAGATAAAATATTCTTTAAGATCATTAATAATAATCTATATACTGAAACAATAAATTTTAAATTTGATAATGAACTCTATACAAATTTTCAAATACAACATAATTTGCATACACAAAAAGGGTCTATAAAACTATTGAACTCCCAATATAAAATAAATAATATTGGTACTCTATTTTTACATTCAAAACCTCTTTTATTTAAGTATTCCATTGATAATAAGGGGAGTTTTAAAATTTCTAATTCAAAATTACAAATAGTTACTCGCTATACTCAAAATAAACTTACTATCAAATTCAATTCTATCAAAAAACTACTCCCATATTCTCCTTTATTGAAAAAATATAAAATTCAAAATGGTTATTTTCTTTATAATACTTCAAATGGTATAACTGGTGAAATAGTTTCTCAATACAGTCTCATAAGAATCAATGAAAAAGCTGTTAATAAATATAAATTTACTATGAAACCAACAAAGAAAAACACTCTTTCTATCAATAATCATATTTTTATAAATTTTGATCAAGGATTAAACATTAGATGTAATGAAATAGGTATAAATGTTGACGAACTTCAAAAAATAATTAAACTCATGGACACATCAAAAAACAATCAATCTTCTACAAATATTTTTATGAAACTTTCTAATGGCTATCTTTATATAACACAATCAAGAAGAATCCTTTATGATACACTGCATATCCAATCCATAAATGATATTCTTACTGCTCAAATGTTCTATAAGCAAGGAAAAGCAGGCTTTAGATACCATAAAGATCATTTCTATCTTTACGGATCTAATTTCAATGATACTTTTATGTCAAATCTTTTTTTACAATCTAAGTTTAAAAAAGGAAGTTTAAACTTTAATATAGTAGGAAGTTTTGATGATTACAAAGGAATTTTTGAAATTACAGAAACAACCGTACTTGATTATAAAATACTTACTAATATACTTGCATTTATAGATACTGTTCCATCTTTAATGACATTTTCTCTTCCAAAATATTCCAAAGAAGGTTTACTTATCCATAAAGCATATGCTTCTTTTCATTATCAAAAAGGGATATTTACTTTTGATAATGTTCATCTAGATTCTGATCAGATAGATATAGTAGGAGCTGGAACAGCAAGTTATATCTATAATAATATAGATTTTGTTTTTCAATTAAAAACAAATATAGGAAGTAAGGCTTCAAAAATACCTTTAGTTGGATATATTTTGTTTGATGGAAAGACTATTTCAACAACACTAAAAGTAGAAGGAAAACTTACAAATCCAAAAGTATCTACAATGATAGCACAATCTATCATTGTAGCTCCTATTAATATACTAAAAAGAACGATCTTACTTCCAGTTCACCTTTTGGGACTAGATAAACAAGAAGAAAAAAAGAAATAAAAAACTATTCATTCCTTAAAACAGTAAGAATATCAACTTCACTTGCTTTTTTAGCAGGATAATAAGAAGAAATAACCACAATAATAAATGCACCTATGATAATTGAAAAGAAATCAATCACACTTAGATCAAGAGGTAATGTTGAAGTTGGATAGACATCTTTTGGTAGATGAACGATATCAAATGTACCAAGAATCCATATACCAAAAAGACCTAAAATAGCACCGGAAATGATCCCACTTATCCCTATAACAATCCCAAGCTTTAAAAATACCTTTTTGATCTCTTGAGTAGTTGCTCCTAAAGAAAGTAAAAGTGCAATTTCACTTCTACGATTCATTACTGTCATTAATAATGATGAAATGATATTGATCGAAGCTATCAGAATAATAAGCATAAGTACTATAAATAAAGAGGTTTTTTCAAGCTCTAACGCAGCAAAAAAGTTTACATTATCTTGCCACCACCCTTTTATAACCACTGTTTCGGGCAAGTAAAGAGCAAGTTTTTTTATATCATCTTGAGGGTCAGCAGAAAAAATATGTATTCCACTATATTGATACCGTGGATAAGAAAGTATTTTCTGAAGAGATTCTATCGTCGTATAATTATATGCTTTATCATATGCTGTAAGACCAGAATCAAATACCCCCTTAACCTGAAAACGTTTTATAAGGGGTGTAACAGAAAACCCTGTAGGATTAACTCGTGTAAATATATACATCAACTTATCATTTGTAATGATATTAAACTCTTCTTGTAAACTTTTTCCTATAAGAACATCAAATTTCCCAATTTCTTTATCTCGAAGTGCTTTAGCTATAATCTTATTGACAATTTTTTCTTTTTCAAAATCAACACCAAAGATATATCCACCTTCAAGTTTATCTTTTTTTCGTGTGATTACAGAAGAAACAACATATGGACTAAATGAAAGATTTGGAAACTGATCTTCAAGATCATGTAAAAGTTCTCTATCAACTGCTCCATAAAACTTTGGTAAGATGGTCAATGGATAGTTCATAACAGTCAGTTTTTTCTTAAACTCATTATCAAAACCATTCATAAGTGCCATAGCAATTATAAGAACCATAACACCAAGTAAAATACCGAGATACGCTAAAAGAGCAGAGAGAAAGATAAAAGGTTGTTCTTTGTCAAAGCGTAAAAAACGCTTGACGAGATAGTTGACTATATTTGACTTCAAGAGGCAAGTACACCTTTTTTAGGTCCACTTTTACCACAACACTGTTTATACTTTTTTCCACTTCCACATGGGCAAGGATCATTTCGTGCCGGTTTTTTCTTTGCTGTAGCTCCTTCATCCTCTTCAAGGTTCAAGCTACGAGCAAGCTCTTCTTGTTTACGCTCTATTTCAAGGCGTTCTGCAAGTCTTCTTGCTTCTTCTTCTGGATCTTCGATCTGAAAACGGATCATATGGAGTGTTTTGATGATATTCGCTTTTAGATCATTGATAAGTTCCGTAAAAAGATTAAATGATTCTTTTTTATACTCAACAAGCGGATCTTTTTGGTTATATGCACGAAGTCTTATCCCTGTTTTCATATTATCCATTTGATATAGATGTTCTCTCCACGCTTCATCAAGTTCTTTAAGGTAAAGTTCTCTTTCTATATCACTTCGAACTTCAGCATCCACGACACTCATCTTTTCTTCATAAGCCTCTTTTGCTTTGTTAAGTACATATTCAAAAAGTTCATCATACTCTTTTCCTTGTAACTCTCCAACACTGAGTTCAAGTGTTAGCTCTTCTTTAAGAAGTTTTACCAGTTTTTCAAGATTAAACTCTTCTTGAGCCATCCCTTCAAATATCTCACATCGTGCAAAAAGTGCTTGAAGATACTCTTCTCTGTTTTGCTCTATCTTTGCAGATATATCAAATTCTGGATCCAATATCTCGTTTCTAAACTTATAAACGATCTTTCTTTGCTCATTTGCCACATCATCATACTCAACGATATGTTTTCTTCCTTCAAAGTGCATCGTTTCAACTTTTTTCTGTGCTTTTTCAACTGCGCGTGAAACCATCTTAGACTCTATAAACTCACCATCTTCTACACCAAGACGTTCCATGATACTTTTGATCTTGTCACTTCCAAAGATACGAAGAAGATTATCTTCTAAAGAAAGATAGAACTGGCTTATTCCCGGATCTCCCTGACGCCCACTACGCCCTCTAAGTTGGTTGTCTATACGACGGTTCTCATGGCGTTCTGTTCCTATGATATAAAGGCCACCAAGAGCTTTAACTTCATCATCTACCTTGATATCAACTCCACGACCTGCCATATTTGTAGCAATTGTTACTGCACCTTTTTCACCAGCATGCTTAATGATCTCACCCTCTTGCTCATGGTTCTTTGCATTTAAAACTGTATGAGGTATCTTTTCTTTTTTAAGAAGTTCATGCAACGCTTCAGATTTTTCGATACTTGCAGTCCCTATAAGGATAGGTTGTCCTTTTTTATGTAACTCTTTTACCTTCTCTATAACAGCTTGGAACTTCTCCATCTCTGTTTTATAGATAAGGTCATTAAGATCTTCTCTAATAACAGGCACATTAGTAGGGATAGAGATAACATCAAGACCATATATCTGAGCAAACTCTGTTGCTTCCGTTTGTGCTGTTCCTGTCATACCTGCTAATTTATCATACATTCTAAAATAGTTTTGGAAGGTGATGTCAGCTAAGGTTTGAGTTTCTTCTTTGATCTCAACACCTTCTTTTGCTTCAAGTGCCTGATGAAGTCCTTCACTAAAACGACGCCCTTCACTGAGTCTTCCAGTAAACTCGTCAACAATCACAACTTCACCATCTTTTACAACATAATCAACGTCTTTTTCAAATAAATAATTCGCTTTTAAAGCATTATCAAGTAAATGTGGAAGTTGAGCATTTTCTGGGCTATAGAGGTTCTCAACACCAAAAAGCTCTTCTGCTTTGGTAATTCCCTCTTCTGTTATAAGAACGACTCTATCTTTTTCATCAACAGTGAAATCTTTATCTTTTTCCATCTTTAATGCTACAGCATTGGCATTTGCATAATCTTGCATACTACGGTTTGTAGGACCTGAGATGATAAGTGGAGTTCTTGCTTCATCGATCAAAATAGAGTCAACTTCATCAACGATCACATAATTGTGCCCGCGTTGCACCATTTGATCCTTTGAGTAACTCATATTATCTCTTAGATAATCAAAACCAAACTCATTGTTGGTTCCATAAGTTATATCTGCATTATATGCTTTTTTCTTTTCATTAAAATCATGGATACTTTCTAAGATCACACCTGTTTCATAGCCCAAGAAGCTATAAAGAACGCCCATCTCTGTCGCATCACGCTTTGCAAGATAGTCATTGACCGTTACTAGATGTACCCCTTTTCCAGTCATCGCATTTAAAACGATTGGAAGTGTAGCAACAAGGGTTTTTCCCTCCCCTGTTTTCATTTCAGCGATCTTGCCTTCATGCAATACCATACCACCTATAAGTTGAACATCATAGTGTCTCATTCCAAGAACGCGTTTACTCGCCTCTCTTGTAATTGCAAATGAATCTTCTAATACATCATCTAATGATTTATTATTTTCATTCACTTCTTTTTTGAGTTCTTCAAATGCTGCTTTGAGTTCATCATCACTCATCGCCTCATATTTTGGCTCAAGAGCATTGATCTTTTTCACTCTTTTTGTATATTTTTTTAATTCTCTGTCGTTTTTAGTTCCAAAAACTTTACCAAGCATTGTTTGTAGCATATAGCGCCTTTAGCTTAAAATTCATGCCATTTTAACATACTAAATATAACAATTAGCATAATTAAAGTATAATCCAAAAAATAGCAATTAAGGAACAAAAATGAGAAAACTCTTTTTATTTACATCAATAGTTGTAATATACTCTTATGGAAGTGTTCTAGATACACTTAAAACTTTCAGTGCTGATTTTATACAACAAATAGATGACAAAGAAAACAAAATAGTCAAGTATGAAGGACATATCTATGCAAAAAGACCACAAACAGCAAAATGGGTCTATCTAAAACCTATTAGAAAAGATGTATATATCAACGATCATTCTGTCGTTATCATTGAACCTGAACTAGAGCAAGTTATTATGAGAAATATCAAAGATGATTTCAATCTCTTTGAATTATTACAAAATGCTAAAAAGATAAGTGAAAACAAATATATTGCTCATTATAATGATTTTGAGTTTACTTTAATATTTGATGGAAAGGATATAAAAGAACTTTCATACATAGATAATTTCGAAAATCTTGTAACTATAATATTTTCCCATCAACAGTATAACAAAACTATAGATCAATCAATATTTGAACCTGAAATACCAAAAGGGTTTGATGTTATTTCCCAATAATTAAACTTATAAAGAATCTTCAATATACTCTTGCATATTCTTTGATAGTTCTATATGAAAAGCTTGAAGATTCTTGGATAAAAAAAGTAAATTCGGTCTTCCTTTTTGCCAATAAAATCCACCTATAGCTCTATCTTTATATTTATTTAAAAGATTATAATCACTTACAAATACCAAAGCTGATGTTTTTGGAAGATGTGTTGATTTTACAATAATAAGATCTGCAGATTCAGGATCATTTACAATTTGAATATTTTTTACATGTAAAAGAATCTCTTTTTTTCTTGGTTCATCTGTCCAAATTTTTATCATTGTTTTTTGAGGGAAAATAGAAAACACTATCAAAGTATATAATTTCTTTTCTATCTCAAATGATGAAGAAAACACTAAAGAGGTAAAAATAAAAAAGGTGATAAATAATCTCAAAATATATACTCCATATCTATCCATAACTTTCTATCTATGGTTTGAATAGGCTTATCTAACCCTTTATATAGAACTTGATAGGAATCATCTAAAAGGTTTTCCCCTTTTATACCAAAAGAAATATCTTTAGTATGGTGATACTTTAAAGCTACACTCCAGTCTAAAGACGCTTCTATATCTATAGGTGTTCCATAATCAGCAACATAAGAGCTTTTATATAAAAGTTCATTGTACAGATCAAATTGCTTATAGGAATTAAATATTTGTATATTCACACCAAAGTCTGGAGACATATCTCTATTAGTACTATTTTCACCATAAAACAAATCAATAAAAAGTTTATTATAGAGATCATATTTATATGAATACTTTAACTGATACGTTGTAAAATCCATCTTTTTTGGATTATTGATATATCCTTGTGATGTCATTATAATATTTCCATCTACACTATTATAAGCACTTTCGAATTCTATTTCATGCTTATCGATTTTATAACGAACACTTGCCATATAAAGCTTAGACTTTGGATAATCAAGATGAGGATCTGTTGTATAAGGTATTTGATTATTATAGAGCTGAAAGGGTGCAACTGTTATATACGAATCTGTATAAAATAGTTTGATCTGAAAGTCAGAAATATTTTTTATACCACCTATTCGAAAAATATATTTATCCTGAGAATCAACGGTTGTATCAAATCTGTAAAAATCTCCTTTGATCGATGCTATAATCTTTGTATCTAGATCATAATCATATACATCTTCTATATAAGCAGAATAAAGATGATTTACATTCTCATAACTGTCTACTACACTATAGTGTGTTAAATCATTAAAAAATTTCCCATCTTCTTGAAAACTTTTATATTTATAAAAACCTCCAAATAAAAGATGATGGTTTTGAACATCTATCGTTTTTTCTAAAATAACTGAAAAAATATTATCATGAAACTCAGTGAAATAATCTTGAACAATCTGCTTTTTTAAATACATAGGATCATTGATACTGATTCCATTTTCATCTATAAAATCTCTATCATAAACGATATCATCAGCTGAAATTTGAAGTTTTAAATTATTTTTGAAACTTTTAGTTACATGAAGATAACTATGTCTTGATTCAAAATCACCTCCACTTGGTGTTTGATGAATACCCATCCCAATAAAATTACCACTATTTTTATTGTAATTTCCTATTTCAACTATCCAATCTTCATATGAAAGGTTTGTATAAAATGTAAATTCATCCCAATCACTATCAAAATCGTATTCTTTACCATTGTAATAATTATGATAAGTTTCTCTGTTAATATTACTTTTTTCTAAAAACGTCAAAAAAGAAAATCCATTTTCTAAAACTTTCGCATAATATCCATTCACACCAAAACTATTATAATTGTCTCCTAATAGCTTTATCTTTCCCCCATTTTCCCTGTTTGGCTGTTTTGTATAGATTTTAATAACTAAAGAAGCGTTTTCATTTCCAAATTCAATAGAAGATGTTCCTCGATATACCTCAATATGATCTATATATTCTAAAGGCATATTACCCCATATCATAAAAGCACTGCCAAAAGAACTTGAACTCATATCATGATCGTTTATATAAAATCGTATAGCAGGTAAAGGCATATTTGCAGTTGATGGTTTTGCATATCGAGTATAATTTTTTTTACTTCGTGTAAAATACAATCCTGGAATAGTTTTAAGAACATCCATTAAATAATTGGCTTGCATTTTTTCAAGTTCATCTCTTGTATAAAGATCTAAAAAGCCGGCAGATTCCCTTTTGGTTATATTTGAAAGATCAGATTCTTGTTTGCAAAGTTCTAGTAAAGTAGGAATACTATCATTATCTTGAGAAAAAAGAGAAAGAGGAAATAAGAAGAATAATATCTTCAGTAAAGACTTCATAAGAGGTTCTCCAAGTTGTCAACATCCTCAATTATATTTTAATAATTATTAATTCTATATAAAGTTAATCTTTTTCAAACTTTAATTCATTTTCAAAATAAATACTCTGTGATGGATATGCAAAATCACTTCCATGCTTTTGAACTATATTAATAATCTTAAAATTAATATCTTCTCTTATCTTGAGATACTCTTCCCAGTTTGCTGTTGTCGTAAAAAGATAAAAAAACAGATCCAAACTACTAGCACCAAATTCATCAAAATACACAAACATCGGTTCTTTATGAATCATTGGGTGGTCTTGCAACATATCTCTTATCTCTTGAAGTATCTTTTGCATTGTTTGTGGAGTTGTTGCATAAGTAAGTCCTATACGCATCTTGATACGACGACGATCACGGCGTGAAAAATTATCTACTGCAGAATTTGCTATAGTTGCATTAGGAACAACTACTAACCGCTTATCAAATGCTCTAATTTTTGTTGTTCTCATCCCTATATCTTCTACAACCCCTTCAACACCACCAACTTTTATCCAATCCCCTATCTTAAAAATATTATCTGTAAGTATTGCAAATCCCCCAAAAAGATTTGCTGCTGTATCTTTTGCAGCTAATGCAAATGCCAAACCACCAAGCCCGAGCGAAGCAATAAATGCACTAACATTGATACCAAGGGTTTGTAAAACAGCTACTGCTCCTAACGAGATCACAAATACCCTCATTGCTTTAATCAGGAAAAGCCCTATTTCATAAGAAAGTTTTTTCCCAAATAGATTCATAATATTTTTTTCAAACACTTTTATAAGATTATATAAGATCCAAAAAAGTGTAAATGTCAATAAACTTTTTATCAATAAAGCGATATGTTGCTCTAAATGTAAAACAGTTGCTGAAATATATAATGCAAAAATAATAAAAACAAAGTTCAATGGTTTTGTCAAAGCATCTAATATCTTATCATCTTTATCTGTTTTGGTCTTACCAACAAACGCTTCAATACTTTTTACTATAGTTAAGATAAATATTTTTCGCAATAATAAAATAAATATAAATACTAAAAAAGCCAATGCTATTTTATAAAGAGGAATATTAAGAAATGTATAGTTAAGAGCATCTATAAATTGAGGGGGAATATTTTTTAAAAATTCTTTTGATAAATCAAATTTTTCCACATATTTTCCTTTATTTTTAAAGGAAATATACCATAAAAAAGATTAAAAAGAAGAAGAAAAACAAAGTGCTTGTTGCACTTTGTTTTGTTTATTAGTTAAGTTTATAGTCAGGAATTTCGTTAAAGTTAAGATATTTATAGATCTCGTCTTCTTTTCCTTGGATTTTCTTAACGATGTTAAGATATTCTTCTTTTGTTGGAAGGTATCCAAGCATAGCACATACTGCTGCAAGTTCAGCAGAACCAAGATACACCTGTGCACCTTTTCCAAGACGATTGTCAAAGTTTCTTGTTGAAGTTGAGAAAACAACTGCATTATCAGCAACACGTGCTTGGTTCCCCATACATAGTGAACATCCAGGGATCTCAGTTCTCGCTCCTGCTGCTCCATAGATAGCGTAATAACCCTCTTCAGTAAGTTGTTTTTCATCCATTTTTGTTGGAGGACAAACCCAAAGACGAGTAGGAACTGCACCTTCACCTTTAAGTACTTCACCAAGTGCACGATAATGACCAATGTTTGTCATACAAGAACCAACGAATACTTCATTGATTATATGTGGACGTTTAGGGTCTGCAAGTACTTCAGTAAGTGTTGCAACATCATCTGGATCGTTTGGACAAGCTAAGATTGGCTCTTTGATCTCGTTAAGATCGATCTCGATTACTGCTGCGTACTCTGCATCTTCATCTCGCTCCATAAGTTCTGGATTAGCAAGCCACTCTTCCATTCTTTTGATTCTTCTCTCTAATGTTCTGTGGTCTTCATAACCAGCATCGATCATAGATTGAAGAAGAACGATATTTGATTTTAGGTACTCAATAACTGGCTCTTTGTTAAGTTTAACAGTACATGCTGCCGCACTTCTCTCAGCTGATGCATCAGAAAGCTCAAATGCTTGTTCAACTTTAAGATCTGGTAAACCTTCGATCTCTAAGATACGTCCAGCAAAGATGTTTTTCTTTCCTTTTTTCTCAACTGTAAGTAAACCTTCTTTAATCGCTTGATGAGGGATCGCATTTACAAGGTCACGAAGTGTGATACCAGGTTGTAATTCCCCTTTAAATTTCACTAAAACAGACTCTGGCATAGTAAGTGGCATAGAACCAGTTACTGCAGCAAACGCAACGATACCAGAACCACCAGGGAAGCTGATACCAATAGGGAATCTTGTATGACTATCTGCACCAGTACCTACTGTATCTGGAAGAGTCATTCTGTTAAGCCAAGAGTGGATAACTCCATCACCAGGACGAAGAGCAACACCGCTTCTTGAAGAGATAAATTCAGGTAATGTATGGTGCATCTTTACATCTGTAGGCTTTGGATATGCTGCAGTATGACAGAAAGATTGAAGAACAAGATCAGCATTAAAACCTAGTGCTGCAAGTTCTTTGATCTCATCTCTAGTCATTGGACCAGTTGTATCTTGACTTCCTACAGTAGTCATTACAGGTTCACAATACATTCCAGGTCTAACACCTTCCATACCGCAAGCTTTACCTACCATTTTTTGAGCAAGTGTGTACCCTTTACCAGTATCTGCTGGTTGTTCAGGTCTTAAGAAGATATCATCTTCACCCATTCCAAGAACTTGTCTTGCTTTTGTAGTAAGACCACGACCGATGATAAGTGGGATACGTCCTCCTGCTCTTACTTCATCTGTGATAGTATTTGGTTTAAGCTTAAATGTAGCAATACACTCACCATTTTTATGAGCTTCACCTTTGTATGGATAGATATCGATCACATCACCCATCTCCATTTTTGTAACATCAAGCTCGATTGGAAGTGCACCAGAATCTTCAGCAGTAGCAAAGAAGATAGGAGCAATGATACCACCAAGGATATAACCACCCGTTCTTTTATTTGGTACACCTGGGATATCTTCACCAAGATGCCATTGAACAGAGTTGATCCCTGATTTTCTCGAACTACCAGTACCAACAACATCTCCAACATAAGCAACTGGGTGTCCTTTTTCTTTTAGTTTTTTGATCGTACCGATTGGATCATCCATCTTAGCTGCAAGCATAGAGTTTGCATGAAGTGGAATATCTGAACGTGTAAATGCTTCAGATGCCGGTGAAAGGTCATCAGTATTTGTTTCACCAGGTACTTTGAAAACTGTTACAGTGATCTTTTCTGGAAGCTCTTTTTTAGATGTAAACCATTCTGCATTAGCCCATGATTCTAGAACTCTTTTTGCTGCTTCATTCCCTTTTTTATACAACTCTTCAACATCATTAAACGCGTCATAAACAAGAAGTGTATGGCTAAGAGCTTTTACTGCTGCTTCAACAACTGCGGGGTTACTTGATTCTAATGCATCGATCATTGGTTTAACATTATAACCACCTAACATCATACCAAGCATCTCTACTGCTTTTTCAGGACTAATAGCGTCAACTTTAATTTTTTCTAACGCTACATCGTTTAAAAATGCTGCTTTTACATATGCTGCATCATCAACACCTGGTGGTACTCTGTTTGCAAGAAGGTAAAGATTCTCTTCCATATCACCTTCATTGTTCTTGATCATTTCGATCAGTTCAACAGTCCACTCTGCTGAAAGTGGAAGTGGTGGTACACCAAGCTTCGCTCTTTCTTCTACATGTGCTTTATATTCATCCATAAATGCCATAGTCATTCCTATAATTTGAATTTATCGGATAGATTATAGCCAAGAAAGGAAACAGAAATTGCACTATGTTACAAAATGTAACATAGTTTTTAAGATATTTTGATTTATTGTTTAGTATAGTAACACTATACAATAAACATAAGCTGAGAAAGAAAGATTATTGTTATAACAAGTACGAATGGAAAAAGATGGCTTTTAAACACTAAAGGCTGAATACCAAAAAAGACTTGCAATACTCCACGAATACCAAGCCATAACCCTAAAGATGCTTTTATTAACAATACTATTTGAAAATTTGAAAGTCCCTCATCACTAATAGAGCCAAAGTTATATGTAAAAAGGATTATTCCTGATATCACTGCTACAATTAATGCTTTTGGAACAACTACTCTTACATACTTCATAAACTGTTCACGCGCTTTTGGGTATTCATCACCTAAGTCTTTTTGCATACGCGAACAAAAAAGGTTATCTGTAAACAAAAACCCACCATATATGAAAACTGAAAATATATGTACTAAATGAACTAAAAAATAGATCAAATGAAATCCTTTATGCTAATATTTCTCGAATCCCTTTTGCATTTGGAGCAGAAAGAATTCCTTCTTGTTCAAGTTGTTCAACAATACGTGCAGAACGGTTATAACCTACTTGAAGTTTTCTTTGCAGATACGAAATCGAAGTTTTTCGCTCAGTTAAAACAATCTTCTTTGCTTCATCAAAAAGTGGATCAAGTTCTTCAAATACTTCTCTTGATCCTGCTTCAGCTTCTTCTGTTTCTTCAACCAAAAAGCTTTTATCATAATTTGGTTCTCTTTGACTTTTAAGAAAATCAACAATCTTTTCTATCTCTTCTTCTGTCGCCCATGGAGCATGAAGGCGAACTAAACCTGTAGCACCCGGAGGAGTAAAAAGCATGTCTCCACGACCTAAGAGTGACTCGGCTCCTTGTTGATCTAAGATGATCTTACTATCAACCTTTTGTCCTACCCTATAACTAATGCGGCTAGGAAGGTTTGCCTTTATAAGACCAGTTACAACATCAACACTTGGACGTTGAGTTGCAACTATCAAATGGATACCACATGCACGAGATTTTTGTGCAAGTCTAGCAATAGACATCTCTACATCTTTTCCGCTAGTCATCATAAGATCAGAAAGCTCATCAATAATAACAACTATATATGGAAAATGTTCTCCACCGATTTTTTTGATCTTTTCATTGTAATTTTCAATATTTTTTGTTCTTTTCTCAGCCATAAGCTCATAACGGCGTTCCATCTCTGCCACCATATTATTAAGTGCGACTACTGCTTGTTTAGGTTTTGTGATAACAGGAGTCAAAAGATGTGGAATATCATTATAGATAGAAAATTCCAACATCTTTGGATCGATCATCATCAACCGGAGATTATCAGGAGAGTTTTTATAAAGTAGTGAAAGTATCATTGCATTGATACCAACACTTTTACCACTTCCTGTTGTTCCTGCTATAAGTAAGTGAGGAAGTTTTTTAAGATCTGTTACAAACGGTTTTCCAACGATGTCTTTTCCTAAAGCCATCGTAAGAGGCGATGCCGAATTTTGAAATATCTTACTCTCTAAAATCTCACGTAAATAGATCGTTTCTCTTGTTTCATTTGGTATCTCTATCCCTACTACATCTTTCCCAGGAATAGGTGCTTGGATACGAATAGTCTCAGCTGAAAGAGCCATAGCAAGATCATCTTGAAGATTTAAAATCTTACTAACTTTAACATTTGCTGCTGGTTTGAATTCAAAAGTAGAAACAATAGGTCCTGTATAGGTACGAACGACATCTCCATCTATCTTAAAATGAGCTAATTTTTCTATAAGCTGTTTAATCTTATCATCGATCTCACTCTCATCTATAACTTGTTTTTTCTTATTTGGTTTTTCAAGGAAATCAAGCTTAGGAAGTTTAAAGTTCTTTGGTTTTTCAGTTTTTCCTTTTTCTATTGTTTCTAATAGTTTTTTATTCTCTTCTAGTTCATCAACTATTACTGCTGTTTTTTGTTCTTTGATCTTTGATGCCAGTTCAACAATATCATGAGAGTTTCCTTGATCTTTTTCTTCATCTTTTTTTATGAACTCAACAGAAGAATTTTTATCTTTCTCATCTTTTTTAATTTTTTTAATCAATGATGAACTCTCTTTCTCTTCATCGACGATCGGTTCTTCCTCTATTTCAAACGGGACATCATCTAAAGTTGGTGTCTCTTCAACACTTATCTCTTCATAAGTTATATTAGATGGTGTTTGCTCATTATAGAACTCTTCTTGATCTTTTCCTTTCATCTTTTTGGGTCTTGCAAAAGCATCTAGAAGATAATTTTTCACAATTTCTAAAAGCTCATTCGTTGTTTTATCCATCAATAAAACAATAGATATCATAAAAATTACAAACCAAAATATCCATAATCCAAAAAGACCAATATATGGTTCTAATATAGCAATAAAATCAGCAGCAAGTTTTCCTTGAAGCTCCCCTTCTACAATAAGTGCTTGTGCAAGAAGTAACGAAAAAAACAATAACAAAGATGCGATAGCAACTTCAAATGTTCTTATATCAAACTTGACACTTTTATAGAGTTTATATAGCGGATAGATCAAAACAAATATATAAATATAAGCAAAATATCCAAAATATAAATGATTATATGCTGCAAATGTTGCACCAAATGTACCAAATACACCTGTTGAACCAAGAATATTCGCAAATCCTAAGTAAATAAACAATCCAAATAAAATAATATATAAAGTATCTTTCAAATACACACCTTATGAACTTTTAAGTACGGAAGTATAGCGAAAAACAGTTCCTATCTCCAAAAAATTGCATAATGCAATTTAGAGATAGTTCACTAAAGAAAGTTGAGAAACCTTACCAACAGTTGAAAGCATAGCTTGATAGTTTAATGTAAGTTGGTTTAATCGTAGTGATGCTTCAGCAATATCTGTATCGATAACAGATGAACGAAGTGTTTTTGTACTGACTGCTAGAAGATCACTTCTTTGATTTGCATTTTGCAAACTATTTGAAAGTGCTCCTATTTTTGAATGTACCTTTGTTACATGTAAACTAAGGTCATCAATGAGTTGAATACCATTTTGTATACCTACATTTCGAGGATCATCCAAATTATCCCCATCTGCTCTATATCTTCCAAGTTTAACAGACTCTATCGCCTTATCAATCGAATCAAAAAAATCTGTTTTTGGATCTGTTATAGTAATTGCATTATTAGATTGAAATGTTAACGTAGAATCAGGTGAATTCGTATCATATAACATCATTTGTGCTTGTGTTACAGTAGCATCATATTCTTTAAAATTAATACGCCCTTTTTCATCAAGGGAAGTTTGACCTATCACATCTGCACTTTTTATTGCTTCATTATATTCATCTGCAGTATTATTTGTATTTGATGGAAGTCTATCAGTCAAGCTCATATTAATAACATCCATAAATTGTCTATAGGTCATTTCATCTGCTTTTGTCTCAGAACCATCAACATTATATATATTATATGACTGAAGCGTCTCGTCACTTAAATCACCATCATTGTCTGTATCTTTTAACACCTCAAATGTTGATCCATTATCATCAAGCTTTATCGTAGTAGAGATTTTCATTCCATTAATATTATAACCATCTAATTGATACACAGTTCCATTAAGTGTTCCTGCATTCAGTTTTGAGATATCAGCAACTTCACTTAACTTTGTAGAATCAACCGCATAAGAGTTGTTTTCTTTGACTATTTGAGAAACATTACTAAAAAGTTCATCATTTGATCTTATAAAGTCAATTTTATCGTATGATAAGAAACTATCGCTATCAAAACCTTTTACATTAGCATTATCATTTTCATTTCTTGCTTCAAGCTGAATATCAATATTATTTGATGCATTCTCATCATTACTAGAGAATTTTATCTTCCCATTTTCAAGATAAAAAGAAAGATAATCATTTCCATTTGCTTCATCATCATAAAGATCATTCAATTCATTCATAAGATCCCTAACTGTCTTACCATCAATATCGAAATCACTATCAACACTATTACCATTAGCATCTACACCACCTAGATGTATATGATCAACATCTTTATCAAAAATATCTGTTAGTTTTGTTCCTGCTGTTGCTTTTTTTAAAGAAGGTTTTTCTATAAATTCACCATTAATACTAAAATTATTTGTATCTATATGATCTCTCACAGAACGAACCTGTGCAGTATTACCAGTAAATTCACTTTTAGTAAATCCTTTTAGATAAACACCACTATTTTCCAATTCTTCTAAAGAATTAATTCCTGCAACAGTATCACTTCCATCTCCATCGATATCAAAATCAGTTGCTCCTACCATATGAAAATCAAGTTTTGATGACCCTTGAATCTTATCTTCTATCTCTATTTGTCCATGCTGATTTAAAGTAACATTGACAGTATCATGCCCATAGAGTTCAGCAATGGAATTTGTTAATTCACTTATAGTTTGATTGGCATCTAATTGTAATTTTTTACTAAAACTTTCTCCATCATGATTAACGCCACTTACAAAGAAGTAATACGGATTATTATTTGTTGTATCTGTATCAGTATCCCCCATGAGATCTCGTATCGTATCACTTTCGGTAATATATACTTCTTTCGCACTACTTCGAGGAACAGAAGTATCTTTCATAACATCAGGATAAAGCTCTGTTTGATTAAGGTTTTTAACGTTTGTTGTTATTTTTCTATGTCTTTGAGATTCTTCTCCTAAAAACAGCTCAGAACCTGTTATATTATACTGTATCTGAATATCAGACCCACCAAAAGCTTTTAACTCTTTATCATTTCCATGGTAATTACCAAAATCATCTATAGGTTTAGTATCTAATGCAGAGCCAGAAAAAATAAACTGTCCATTTATGGAGGTATTTGCAAGATTCTTTAAATGTTCTTCTAAACCATTTAGTTCATTATATATTGCATCTAAGGATTCATCACTATGCGTTCCGTTAGCTGCATTTGTCATTAAGACTTTCATACGGTCAAGTGTTGTTTGAAACTCATTCAATGTTGTATCAGTTTGAGTTGCCATTTTTAAAGCATTATTTGTACTTTTACTTGCTTGTTCCAAAGTATTTATCTCATTATCAAGACGCATCGTATTACTAAAAATACTAACATCATCTTTAGCATATTCTATTTTTAGGCCAGAAGAAATTTGTTTATTTACATCATAAAGCTCATTGCTTAATTTATTTTTGTTAGGTGAAAACAAATTATTATAATATAGACTACTTGCAATTCTCATAACTTACCTCCTTGTAAAGCTTTTCGAGACTCTTTATAAAACTCTAGCAATTTTAATTCCATTGTTTCAAAAAGTTTTACCTCGTTTTTCATATATCGACTTTTTTCTATTTTTCATTATCATCATCTGATGCAAGCTTTAAACGTAAAACATGTCGTTCAGTGATGACCGTCATAAATTCTCCTTCAAAAACCTTAATATCATGAACATATGCTTTTACACGTACGTTCCGTTTTCTTCCTTCTTGATGCCTAAGTTGTGCTTTAAATAAAACAAGATCACCAAGCTTTACAGGTGAAAGGAATTGACAATCACTAGCAACTAAAACAACATTTTTTTCATTAACAGCTGCCATTGCAGCAAAATCTGCTGCACTGAAAATGAAGCCCCCATGAATAAGTCCAAGTTTATCTACTACCATTTCATCTTCAGTCTGTAGTTCAACTTCAACATACCCTTTTTCCATTTTTTTCAATTCACCACAAAGATAACGATTGATTAAAGTATGCGTTTGTAGTTCTATTTGCTTGCTTTTATTTATATAACTAAGATCATCTTCACTGATTTCATCTTGATTTTGCTTTTGGCTACTCATTTTTTTACCTTTTTCAATTTTACATAAACTCTTTTTGGTGCCGGATACCCTTCAACTGTTTTGGTTGGGTCTTGTGGATCTAAAAAGTTTTCTAAAGATTCTCCATGGATCCATTTTGTTTTTCTTTGTTCATCTGGTGTTGTTGTTGAAGTAAGAAGTACTTCAAATTCACTAAAACCGGCTCGTAAACACCAATGTTGTAACGCTTTGATAGTTGGAACAAAATAAATATTTGGTATTTTCGAATAACTTGAAAGAGGACATAAAGCATACTCTTCTTCCCCATCTATATAAAAAGTATCTAGAAGTACTTCACCCTCTTTATCTAAAGCACGATAAAGCTGTTTTAACATCACAACAGGATCACTACGATGATACAATACTCCTAAACAAAAAATAAAATCAAATTTATGTTCATAAAATTCAGCGTGTTCTACACCTAATAATTCATAAATAATATCAGTATTGGCAAAATGGTTAATAAAATCAAACTGTGTTTTATAAAGTGGTGAAGGATCAAACCCCACTAGTTTTTTAGGATTATCTTCTTGCATACGAAACATATAATATCCATTATTACACCCTATATCTGCTACTCTTTTATCTTTTAAATCAAAATAGGGACGAATCAGATTATACTTTATATAACTTTTCCATTCACTATCTATAAAAGTATCAAATATTTTAAAAGGACCTTTACGCCAAGGCATCATCATTTTTGCAGTTTCTTCTATTTGTTCTTTAGAAGGATATTCGCCATCAATAGTAATAATATCTCCATAAGATACTTTACATGTAACCTCTTCTAAAGATTTAAGTGCTTGACGTAGTGGAGCAATATTTTTCCATGTTAACCACTTTTCTCGTTCTTTTCGTAACTCTTCTAAATTCATTCTTCTACTATCTTCATTTTTTTCACAAAAAAAGCAAAAAGCGTACCTAAAGCTATCTATGTAACATTTCATTTATATACTTTTTAATATAATGTCAAAAAAGTTTTAAAGAGGTATTATGCGCTTAGAAAAAAAAGCTACGGTTGTTTCCACATCAGTTGCGACAGTTTTAGTACTTATTAAACTTACTGTCGGAATATTAAGTGGTAGTGTTGCTATCTTAGCATCTGCTATCGACTCACTTTTGGACTTTACCGTTTCTATATTTAACTATTTCGCTCTTCATAAAGCAGAACAGGATCCTGATGACAAGTTTCACTTCGGAAAAAGCAAGCTAGAACCACTTGCTGCAGTGATAGAGGGAACGATCATCTCTATGTCTGCACTTTTCATACTCTATCAAGCGATCCAAAAGATCACACATTCACAACCTATTCTTATGCTTCAAGAAAGTATAGGTGTTATGGTCGTTTCTATCGTTATAACAGCTGGTTTAGTATGGTTCTTAAACTATGTTGCTGATAAAACGAACAATATGGTCATAAAAGCAGATGCCCTGCACTACAAAACAGACCTTTATACAAACTCAGCAGTTCTTATCGCTATAGCTGTTGTGTATTTTACAGGATTTGAACTTGTTGATCCTATTCTTGGTATCTTGATATCTATATATATGATCTACTCTGCATACCCTATCGTTAAAGAAGGGGTATTGATGCTTTTAGATGTCACTATAGAAGAAGATGAGATCAAGATGATCAAAGAGATCTTAGATAATGAAAAAGAGATCAATGGATATCATTACCTTAAAACAAGAGCAGCTGGTTCTAATGTTTTTATTTCAGTACATATCGTTCTTACACCGGATATAAAACTTTATGATGCACACCTTATAGGAGATAAAATAGAAGCTAAAATCCGTGAAGCCTTTGAAAAAATAGAGAAAAAAGCACATATACTTATCCATCTCGATCCATACGATGATGCAGAGATGAATAAACAAGAAGACTTTTTTTAAACTACCTTAAAAGCCACTATAAGTGTGGCTACCCACACTAACACAGTAAATATCAAACTTATAAGTACTATAGCAGCACCTGCATCTTTCGCATTTTTAGCCAATATATGATAATCTTGTGTTACAAGATCAACTACCCTCTCTATAGCACTGTTAATGATTTCAGCCAAAAGAGGTACAAAAAGTACTAGTGAAAGAATAGCACTGTATCCAAATGAAATAGGTAATACCCATGCAACTATACCACCAGCTATAAAAAGCAATATTTGCCACTTAAAACTTGTCTCGTTTTTAATAATATCTGCTAACCCTTCTATAGCATAATAACCATTTTTAAAAAGGTTGTGTTTAGGTTTATTAAGCATTTTTCTCCTTTAAAAATTGTTGTAGTTCCTCTGCTTTTATATCTTTTTTTAACGGTTTATAAAAAGTAACTTTTACTTCTCTTCTTAAAAAAGATTTTTTCCTTCCATCATTACATTTGGCAAAGATACTTCCTTGCATACCATCTATATAAAAAGGAACGATCACTCCATCCCAATCAGATGCTTCTATAAGTTCAAATCCTCGATGAAACTTTCCAAGCTTACAATCCTTTGTTATCTGACCTTCAGGAAAAAGTGCAACGATATTTTTATTTTGAAGTCGTTGTATCGCTTCTTTCATAGCATCTTTAAAACCTCGTGGACTCAATGGAATTATCTCTCCTTTTTTTAAAACAGTATGAAAGATTTTCCAATTATATATCTCTTTATCCATCATGTAGTTTATACGTCGTTCTAATGGATACTGTAAAAAAAGCCAATCTAACCAACTCACATGATTTCCAAGTAAAAGTACTGCTTTGTTTTTTGGAATATTTTCAAGTCCTTCATAGACTACTTTATAACGTAAACTCATCATAATCTCTACGAATGCCCAAAAACTCATAACAAGATAATACTTAAAAAGTCTCCAACTCATATATAAACTTACAAATCCCATAAGGATAAAAAGCATATGAGCATTCATACCAAAATATGCAAAAATAGTAGTAAGAAGCAAGAAAAATATCATAAAAATATTTTGGATAAAGTTATTTCCTGCAAGAATAGTTCCTAAGTGTACATTTGGAGAAAGATGCTGAATATTTGCATTTAGCGGTACCAAAACAAATCCACTAAAGACACCAAAAAGTAAGAACAAAATTGCAATAACAGATAAAACCGTTATATAAGGTATAATAAATACAACAAGAGTTATACCAATCGCACCAACAGTCGCTATACCAAGATTGATATAATATTTTGAAAGTTTTGCCGCTATGATAGAACCAAAAACAATCCCAAATCCAGCCAATGCCATCACTCCTTGAACATAGATAGCATTGGTTATCCCCATATTTGATTTTGCATACTCACCAAAGATAGCTAGTACCACCTGAGATATAGACCAAAAAAGACTAAGAATTAAAATATTATCAAATATTTCTTTTTTTCGCGTAAGCATTTTTAAATTTTTAAAGAGATAATACCCTTTTATATAGCGAGAAAAACGAAAAACCTTTTGAGTAGATTGCATCCCTTTATCTGGTAGTTTTGAAGCAAGTAAGAACTCGATGACAGAACCTAAAACCAAAAGCCATCCAAGTGGTGCTATATGCTGTAATACATCACTTTTTGTCACAAAATCATCATGAAGTAAATATTCAAAAAGTACTGTATAAAAGATAATACCACTAAGTATAGAAACAGTAGTAACAGCCTGAACAGCACCATTTCCAGCACTAATAAATCTTTCACCAACAAGTTCTTTGATATAACCATACTTTGCAGGTGAATAAATTGCACTTTGAAGTGCCAATAAAAAGGTCATAAAAAATGCTGCATAAAACCAACCAAGATAGTAAAATAAAGTAATTAAAAGTGTGATTATAACTGCAAGAAGTGCAGCATACTTCATAATTACATTTTTTTTAAATCTATCAGATAAAAAACCAGACGGAGAAAATACCAAAACAAATGGTAAAAGGATCAAGGCATTTACAATAGCAGTCAATATGATCTGCTCTGAACCATCATATACTTTAAAAACAGTATTTTGTATAATGATCTTATGACCAAGATCCGTAAAAGCATTTAAAAAAACAACTATGAGATAATTTATAAAACCTGTGATGGCAAAAACATTTTCTTTTTTCATTGAACGACCGTTGAACTCCATAGCTCATATTTTCCATGATCTTTTTTAACAAGATCAAGCAAAAGTTGAATATTTTTTCGTAAGCTATCTTGATCAAGGGCATGTTCTTTCGTAACAGCAACAGCGTGAGCTAACTCTTTATTATCTATATCATCTTTATACTCAAATCCTATCTCTTTTATATTTTCTAAAAATCGCTTCTTTTGACTTGCTGTATCAAAACTAACATAATGTTCCACCTCTCTTGGTGTTGCTAATGTATCTCCTTCACCCATCATTTGAAGTACAATCTTTTTACTATAGATGAGATACATTTCTAGATCATTAGGAAAAAGATTTTTATAATAAAAATCCCATTTTGCATCTCGGACTATACTTGTTTCATATACATATCCACTTCCACTAAAGATCTTACTGACCTTTTGCTCTATCCCTTTTGAATCTTTTGTATAAAAGTAAAATTCACTCCATCCATCTACAATTCGCATCCCAATATATTCAGCATCAGGTTTCAAAGAGTCTATAAGAGTTTCTTTAAACTCCAAAAACTCTTCAACATCATTAATATCTTCATGCATCGCATCAAATTTAACAAAAACACTTACAAGATACTCATAATCTTTTTCAAAGCGAATATCACCAAGATTTACTTCTATAAATATGTTATCTTTTATATATTTTTCTATCATTTTATAGTCTTTATTTTACTTTTAACAAATTATACACTAATATCGGCAAAAATTAATTATCTAAAAAGTTAGCAAGAAGTATAATATAAAAAAAGTCCAAAAGGAAGTTCATGCAAAAGTTTTTTAGAAAGTTTAAACTTGCCACAACTGCCGGTATTATCGTTTCGATAACACTCATAATAGTAACAACAGCAGCTTATTACAAGCTTTATACTTCCAACCAAGAAGCTATGCTGAACAACCTTAAATCACAAGGAGAATCCATACTGAACTTTGCGGATGTTTTATTTGAAAGTAGAAACGAAAAATTTTATAGTGGAGAAAGTCCAGAGATTCCTCAAGTGATCCAAAATGATATTTTTAAACGTTTTACAGATAGAAGTGGTGGAAAAGTATTTTTTAAACAAGCATCTAAACATCCTATGCTAAAAAGAAATCAAGCTCTCCCATATGAAGAACGTCTCATAGAGTTTTTCAATCAACATCGAGAAGAAAAACAAACAGAAGTTTTTGCAAAAGAAGGGGAAAAAGAACTTTATGTAGTTGCACGTCCTATCGTAGCGGAAGAAAGATGTAAATCGTGCCATCCTACATGGACATCTGGTATTGTTATAGCAACTGAAAATGCCAAAATTGATACTGTTGATTATAAAAATGCGCTTGATTCAAACCTTTACATCATGACTATAAACTGGTTTTTAAATATTTTTCTTGTTGTATTAGTGATCCAACTTTATTTCTACTTTGAAGTATCTAAACGAGTCAAAAAAATCTTAGATATTACATTTAGAATAGAAAATGGCAAATTTGTACTTGATGATCTTTTAGAAGGAGAGAACACTAATCCAGGTTCTACAAATAATGAAATTGATCGCATTATAAGACACCTTACACGAGTTGCTAAGAACCTTCAACCAGTTATTTTCAAAGTAGTAAGTCAATCAAAACAAATGACATTTGATGCTTCTTTTGCTACAATAAAAGTTTCTAAAACACAAGAAAGTATCAATAAACAAAAAGAAACAATTGAATCTTCTATAGATTATATAGATTATGTTAATAAAAACAGTGAATTACTTACACAAGATCTTCAACATATAAAAGAAGCATCAAAGGATTCGATCAATAGTCTTGATGAGGGAAAAAATGTACTTACCAATAATGTTTCAAAAGCTGATGAAGCCTTTGAAGCTATAGGACAAACCGTTAATTCCATTAATGAACTAAGTTCTCTTTCAAGTGAGATTTCCAATACAGTCGAAGTGATCTCTGATATAGCTGAACAAACAAATCTTCTAGCACTTAATGCAGCCATAGAAGCAGCACGTGCAGGAGAACATGGACGAGGTTTTGCTGTAGTAGCAGAAGAAGTAAGGAAACTAGCAGAAAAATCTGCTCAAAGTACAAATAGTATTAAAGGGGTTATCCAAAACATCACTCAAAGTATTCATCATGTTACAGAAGATGCTACAAGTACACAATCTATTTTTACAGAATTAAAAGAAACAACTTTACAACTCAAAGAAAAGTTCAACGATATTGAAAAAACATTAAACCTTACTATAGAAGAGATCGATAAATTTCAAGAAAAGTATCAAGATCAAAATAAAAAACTTCAACATGTTAACCATGAGCTTAGTCATGTGAATCAACAATCACTTCTTACATTAAAAGATTCGGAAAATCTTTATTCTATCATTAATGAGATTATGAATGAAAGTGCTGAACTCAAAACGCTTAGTGATAGTTTTGAAGTAATACTCAACAAAAGAAAAGCAACAAGAACCATTATAACACCACCACTACAATGCCACATTCGACTTAATAATCAAAAATCATTTGATGCATACATTTTTGATATTAGTGATGAGGGTATCTCTTTTTATTTTTCCGGTGAAGAGATCCCATCTAAAACATATGTCGAAGCACATACCCAAATCATAATAGATTCACAAGATGGAAAAATACAAAATGGAAAATACAAAATACTCTATATCAGTCAAGCAAGTAATGATCGATATTTTTGTGGAGCGAAAAAGGTATAAAGATTATACCTTTATAGTTTGGACAATTTCAAGTCCAAACCCACTTAAACCTACAAAATCTGTCTTACTAGAAGAAGTTAATAGATCCATTTTAGATATTCCAAGTTCTTTGAGTATCTGAGCACCTATACCAAACTCTTTCATAGTAGAATCATCATGATGTTTTGGCTTGTTTATAAAAAGAAGTACTCCACCATTTTGTTTGAGATACTCTATAGAGTTTATAAGTTCATTATATTTCTTTTGATTAAGAAGAAGCTCTCTATCTGGGATGACATTATGAACCTTCACATTTGCATGTTCTTTGACATTATAGAAGATTATAGCAGTATGTTCGATATCTTCATGATCAACAAACGTCTTTTTTATCACTTTTACATTAAAAAACTCTATCTCTTCTTCCTCTTTACATGTAAGCAATTTTTCATTTAAGAGTCTATACTCAACTATATCAGAGATATATACAGTTTTAAGATTATGTTTTTTAGCAAATATATCCAAATCATCTCTACGAGCCATCTCTCCATCATCTTTAATGATCTCACATATAACAGCACTTGGAGCAAGACCTGAGAGTAAACAAAGATCGACACTTCCCTCAGTATGACCTGTTCGCACAAGTGTTCCACCCTCTTTTGCTATAAGTGGAAAGATATGTCCGGGTTTAACAAGTTCGTTCGCTTTACTTATAGGATTTGCAAGTATCTTTATGGTCATATCCCTTTCATACGCAGAGATACCGGTTTTTGCATCCTTTGCATCAACTGAAACAGTAAATGCTGTTTCATGCATAGAGGTATTTGAACTCACCATTGGATTAAGTTCAAGTCTATTTGCTATATCTTTAGTAACTGCAACACAAATAAGCCCTCTTGCTTCTTTTGCCATAAAGTTTACATGTTCAGGTGTAGAAAATGCGGAAGCATACACAAGATCGCCCTCATTCTCACGATCTTCATCATCGACCATGATAACCATATTTCCTTTTTTGATCTCTTCTATCGCTTCTTTTACTCTTTGTATAGGTGTCATATTTTCCCATTTATAAAAATTTTTGAAATTATATCAAAAAAGAACTATTTTTTTCTCAAAAACTCTTGACAATTAAAAAAAAATTACATATAATTCCACTCCATTAATTGATGGACGCAAGAAAAGCACTTGCAAAAGCGAAACATCGCGGAATAGAGCAGTTCGGTAGCTCGTCGGGCTCATAACCCGAAGGTCGCTGGTTCAAATCCAGCTTCCGCAACCAAATGCTCTTATATTGGGGTATAGCCAAGTGGTAAGGCAACTGGTTTTGGTCCAGTCATTCGGGGGTTCGAGTCCCTCTACCCCATCCACCCATCAATTATTGTTCTTAAATATCGCGGAGTAGAGCAGTTCGGTAGCTCGTCGGGCTCATAACCCGAAGGTCACAGGTTCAAATCCTGTCTCCGCAACCAATTCTTCAAACATTGGGGTATAGCCAAGTGGTAAGGCAACTGGTTTTGGTCCAGTCATTCGGGGGTTCGAGTCCCTCTACCCCATCCACAAAATCTAAATATAAAGTAACATCATGGAAGATAATTTAGATGCTTCGACAATCATTGTAAGAACAGCTATATTTATTGTTATTGCAATAGTCTTTTTCTTTGTTTTAAAAAGCGATAAGAAAAAAGATTAATAAAATTCTGCAATTATATTATTCTGAACATATAGTAATATCAATGTAATAACTGCACCTAATAAAAAACTAAAGAACTTTCTACTCATTTTATAACCAAAGATAGAAAACTCATATTTTTTTGTTTTATTTTGTATAGAATTATTTTTTTGATATTCAAGACTTTGTATAAAAATATCTACTTGAGCTTTCTCTTCCACATTAATTACATCAGTTGATTTTGGTTTTCGTACCTTAGCAATCTCTTTTAACAGATCATTTGCTTCACGGATAATCTTCATTCGAGGATACTTCATATGTGCAGTACGTATAGCATTATTTATAAGTTTTTTTTCTTCTTCTGAAAACTCAAACCTATTTAAAACATTTTTTGCTCCAGAACCTTTGTAAAACTCTATATCAGTTTCTTCATCAACTGTCATGTTTTTACCCTATAATGATTTAATCTCTTGTGATATTATACAAGGAAAGTTATAAAATAAAAAAAGGATTTTTAACAATGAAAATAAAACTTTCTCCAAAAAGCAGTGCAGAAGCACAAATCAAATTTATAACACCAAAAGAGCTTGAAAAAAATAGATATAAAAAAGCACTTAATAACGCAGGTTTTGAAGCCAAGAGTGAAACAACATGTTTTTTATATGAAAAGAAGATCCTTTTTGTTGGTATAGAAGAAAAAACTCCAGATGAATATAGAACAGCATCTGCAACAGCTATAAGAACACTTAAAAAAACAAATTTTTTAAATGCTAGTATTGCTGTTGAGAAAAAAACTCTCCACGCAATTGTAGAGGGTCTTGTTCTTGGTGGATATGAATTTAATAAGTATAAAAGTGAAAGCAAAAACAAAAAACTCACTATAGAACTTATAAGTTCAAAGGCAAAAGAGCTTCAATCCCTCTTAGAAGAAGCACTTATTGTTGCAAACGCAACCAACTTCACACGCGATATTGTCAACACCATCCCGCAAGATATCAACCCAAAAACATTTGCCGAGTTAGCAAAAAAGCTCGCAAAACAAAACAAGCTTACATGTAATATCCTTGAAAAAGAACAACTCCAAAAAGAAAACTGCAACGCAATGCTTGCTGTAGGACGAGCTTCAACCTACTCCCCTCGCCTTATCCACCTTGCTTACAAGCCAAAAAATGCAAAAAAGAAAGTAACATTAGTTGGTAAAGGTCTGACATATGACAGTGGAGGACTCAGCCTAAAACCTGCTACAAGTATGGTAACAATGAAGATGGATAAAGCAGGAGCGTGCGCGACACTTGGGATCATCAAAGCTGTAAGTGAGCTTCAACTCCCTATAGAGGTGCATGTTTTCATCGGTGCGGTAGAAAATATGATAGGTGGTAATGCATATAAACCAGATGATATACTCAAAAGCCGAAGTGGGAAGACCATAGAAGTAAGAAACACCGATGCAGAGGGGCGTTTAGTGTTAGCGGACGTACTTGACTATGCACAAGATAAGGTTAAAGACAGTGACTATCTCTTTGACTTTGCAACGCTAACTGGAGCATGTATGGTAGCTCTTGGACAGTACACTACTGGTGTTATGGGACACTCAAGTACTCTCAAACACCAAATAGGAAAAGCCGCTTCCAAAGCGGGAGAGCTTACTGGAAGCCTACCGTTTAACAAACACTTACGCAAACTTCTCAAAAGTGAGATAGCCGACATCTGTAACATCGCTTCTAAACCTTATGGCGGTGCTATCACGGCGGGACTGTTTTTAGATAGCTTCATCAAAGATGAGAACAAAGAAAAGTGGCTTCACTTTGACATAGCAGGAAGTGCCTACACCGAAAGCCCGTGGGATGTGAACAACTACGGCGGAACCGGTGCAGGTGTTAGAATGATGAGCCAATTTATCAAAACATTAGGAGAAAAATAATGGAAATCACAAAAAGAGTAACATTTATAGCAAAAGAGGGTCACGAAGAAAAACTCAAAAAGCTTCTTGAAGCGATGGTAAAGCCAAGCAAAGCAGAAAAAGGGTGTCTGAACTACAACATCTATCAGTACAAAACAAACCCAAGAAAATTTATGGCGGTAGAAACATGGGAGAATGAGGAAGCGTTAGAAGGACATAAAAACTCACCACACTATAAGGTATACAAATCAAGCTACGAACCACATACAGAGCACAAATACACCGATGAACTTGACTATCTTGTAACAGTGAGCTAAGATGCAAAACCGTTTCGATACAACAAAAACATTTGCAGATGATCTTGAACTGCGTGTCTATACATCCAACCTCCTTGGTATAGATCAAGATTTGGTGCTTCACGGTGGAGGAAACACCTCTTTAAAAACTGAAGATACCTTATATGTCAAAGGAAGTGGATGGGATCTCTCAACGATCAAAAAAGAGGGGTTTTCCCCAGTTGATCTTGATGTTTTGCAAAAGATGGCGATACTTGATTCCTTAAGCGATAGCGATATGGTCGCCAAACAAAGAGCAGCCCTTCGTGATACAAGTGCTCCTAATCCTTCCATCGAAGCGATCTTACATGCGATCATCCCTTACAAGTTCGTCGATCACACCCATGCCGATGCAGTAGTAACGATCTCTAACAGCATAAACGGTGAAGAGATCATCAAAGAGCTTTACAAAGACTACCTTATAGTCCCTTACATTATGCCCGGATTTATCTTAGCAAAAAAAGTGTATGAGATGACAAAAGGAAACTTCGATTGGGAGAGATGCAAAGGGATTATCTTGCATCATCACGGGATCTTTACTTTTGACGATGATGGAAAAAAATCATACGATAAGATGATAGATTCCGTAGCGATCGCAGAGGAGTATCTTAACCAAAACGCACCTTTAGATGTAAAAACATATACACCAAAAAATTATGATATAACAAAACTCCAAAAGCTTATTGAAGAAAAAAAAGAACACCCGGTTGTACTAAAACCTATCCAAACCCCTTTGGCACTTACCTATGCTTCTGGAGAGGATCTTTTTCAAAAGGTTACACGCGGAGTACTTACCCCTGAGCATATCATCCGTACAAAGCGTGAACCACTTGTGATAGAAGACGAGAACTTTGAAGCAGCACTTCAAAACTTTGAAGATCGTTATAGAAGCTACTTTGAGCGTTATGCCAAAGATGAAGTGATGCTCTCCCCTACTCCAAACTACATTGTGCTAAAAGATTTTGGACTTATCGCAATCGGTAAAAACGAAAAAGAGGCCTCTATCATCGCTGATATCATCACCCATACCGCTAAAGCGGTACTTCAAGCAGACAAGCTTGGAGGATACCGCTCCATCAACGAAGAAGAAAGCTTTAAGATGGAGTACTGGGAACTTGAACAGGCAAAACTCAAAGGAAAATAATATGAAAAACTACCTCTTAGCTATAGATGCAGGAACGGGAAGCATACGAGCCGTGTTGTTTGATACCAAGGGAAAACAAATCGCAATGGCACAAAGAGAATGGATCCACCTTGAAGAAAAAGGGGTAAAAAACTCTATGAGCTTTGATTTTGCAACCAACTGGGAGCTTACCAAAACCGTCATCCAAGAAGCTATAGAGGGGATTAACCCTACACAGATCTTAGCTCTAAGTGCAACAAGTATGCGTGAGGGGATCGTTGTGTACGATAAGAAGGGAAATCCTTTATGGGGCGTAGCAAATGTCGATGCAAGAGCTTCCAAAGAGGTAAAAGAGCTTAAAAAACTCTCCAAAAATATCGAAACGAAGTTTTATAAAACAAGTGGGCAAACCTTTGCTCTTGGTGCCTTGCCACGCCTTTTATGGCTAAAGAAAAACCGCCCTCAAATCTATAAAAAGGTAGCTTCTATCTCTATGATAGGAGACTTTATCTTAGCAAAACTTAGCGGTAAGATAGCTGTAGATCCGAGTAATGCAGGAACAACAGGGATCTTTGATCTAAAACGCCGAACATGGGATAAAAAGATGGCTAAAGAGATGGGGATCAAACCAGAGATCTTCCCTCCTGTGCTTGAAAGTGGTGAGATCCTTGGAAATGTAACACTTCAAGCTGCAAAAGAGACAGGTCTTAGTACTACAACAAAAGTTGTAATGGGTGGCGGTGATGTTCAGCTTGGCTCAGCAGGGCTTGGTGTTGTCAATGTTGGTGATGGAGCGATACTTGGCGGGAGTTTTTGGCAACAAGTCGTTAATATCCCACACACTATAAGACCCCCAAAAGACATGAGTATCCGCGTCAATCCTCATGTAGTTCTTAATCAATCCCAAGCAGAAGGGATCACCTTTTTTAGTGGCCTTATCATTCGATGGTTTCGTGATGCTTTTTGTAATGATATCGTCAAAAAAGCGAAAAAAAAGGGGATAGATCCTTATATACTTCTAGAGAAAAAAGCAAAAAAAGTCCCTGTGGGATCATATGAGATATTACCTATATTTTCCGATGCTATGCACTATGGCAAATGGTACCATGCGAGTGCTTCACTGTTAAATCTCTCCATAGATCCGACAAAGACCAACCGCTACAGCATCTATAGAGCATTACTTGAAAATACCGCTATCGTTTCGGCACTTAACCTCAAACAGATAGAAAAAACAACTGATGTACATTTTAAGAAGATTGTCTTTGCTGGTGGAGCAAGTAACAGTGACCTATGGTGCCAGATCGTCGCTGATGCAACAGGTAAAACGATCAAAGTTCCTCGAGTAACTGAAGCCACCGCTTTGGGAGCGGCGATGAGTGCTGGTATAGGAGTTGGAATATATAAGAACTTTCAAGATGCTGCCAAGAAGCTTGTCCGATTTGAAAAAACATATAAACCGAAAAAACAAAATTACAAGATTTATAAACAACTTACCAAAAAATGGCAAAAAGCTTATAAAAAACAACTCCAACTTGTTGATGAAAATATCACAACTTCTATGTGGAGTGCACCAGGAATTTAGATTAGTTTACTTTATGTTTTTTATAACTCAGTACAATACTCTTTCAAATTTATATATTAGGAGTATTGTTTTATGCAAGCAGTTAATTTTAAAGACAAGTTTCCACTTTATACTACAACAGTATCAAAAGAACGTTCAATGGATGAACTTATAGAATATTTTAAAGCAAAAATCGAAGCACATCCAGTAGCTGGTTTTATCACTCTTTTTGATCATTATGCATATACAACAGCAAAAGAGGTTCATGAAGTTGCAGAAGATATCATAGATGTAAAAAATGTGGTATTTTGTTTTGGTAAAGAGATCCAAAATCCACTAGTGCCTGCTGTACGCCCAAGAAGTATTGCTATTGTTGAAACAAAAGAAAACTTCACAATCAGCTTTTTAGAGGCTCCAAATGAAACATTGAATCAAGTTATGATTGACTGGGTAAAAGCACTCTAAGTTTATCTTAGAGTTGCTTTGATCTGATTTGGCATATAATACTGAAACTGCTTTGGAAATATAAAAAAATCCACTTTTCCTTTTTTGACCTCTAACTTACTCCAAGAATCTATATTAAACTTAATAGCAACTACACCCATACTAGGTACTTTTGAAATATGTTCATCTGTTAAGGTATTTACTAATTCTGTAATATCAGGATGGTGTCCTATAACAAATAAAGTATCATACCTATCATCTTGGATCTCTATAATATCCAATATATCTTTTGATGAAGAACCTCTATAAAGCTGATTTAAATAATCAATCTTGCCATTATACTCCAATGTATCACACAAACCAATAGCCGTTTGTTGTGCTCTTAAGGCACAACTAGAGAGGATTAAATCAGGTAAAATACCACGCAATTTAAGATACGAAGAAATAGTTCTTATCTGTTTTTTTCCTTTATTTGATATCTCTCTTTCAAAATCACTTTCATCTTGATGGAAGTTCTTTGCTTTTGCATGTCGAAAAAAATAGATAGTTTTCATCTGTTATATATGTTCCAACTCTTCTGAGATCGCTTTTGCTGATTTTTGTAAAACCATTTTAGCTAAAGCAATATTCCCATCATCTCTTAAAATACAAAAAATATCTATTTTTGAAAAGTTATCTTCATCTTGTGTTCCAGCACTCTGCATTAAAAATACATGACCATCTTCTGTTTTGGTCTCAAGTGATGAAATATCGCTAAAACCTATATCTAATGAAGCTTCGTTTATAGAACGAAAAGAATCATTAAATATCGCTGCTGCAAATCCTATATCTGTTCCTGTATTTTCTTCATCGATATAAAGTGTTTCACCGCTATAATTTAAAACTGCCGAACCAATATATCCATGTACACTACGAAGTTTTTTCATTTTTGTATCAAAATCAATCATTTTTTCTCCTATTTATTTAAATTTTTCATATATCTATTAAATGATTCAACATCCATAAGATTATTTTTTGCTAAAAAAGATTCAAAAGCATCTTGAGAAGCTTTTTCCCCTTCTGTTTTTTCTATCATTAACCATTGATCATAAAGTTTTTGTATTGTTTCTTTTGCATTCTCTGTTACTTTTCTACGTGTTGACATATAATTTCTAAAACTTCCATCAGGATTCTTTGCCATTTTTACACTTGCAAGTACCCAATAATACCCACCATCAGCACATAGATTCTTCACATATGAAACTACTTCTTGTCCCTCTTTGATATTTTTCCACAAATACCAAAATATCACTTTTGGCATATCCGGATGTCTAAGGATTGCATGCGGTTTTTCAAGTAAACTAGCTTGGGAATATCCAGATATTTTTACAAATATAGGGTTAACATAGGTAATATTTCCTTCAGCATCTGCTTTGGATACTATAAGGTCTATATCTCTTACTTCATGTTCAATATCTGTTGGTTTTGGTTTTAACATTTTATCTCCTTTGCAATGCTGATATAACATCTTCTTTTTTAAATGGTTTACCTATATAAAGATCATATAGCTGGTTTGTAAATTCATCTAACACTTCTCCTGTCGTAGAAATAGCATATACACCTCTCTCAATACCATTATCAAGCTCATATTCTCTAATATGACGCATAACATCCGAACCATTAATGATAGGCATTTTATTATCTATATAAATATAATCATACGGTTCACCTTGTATATATCCATTTAAAATCTTATCTAAAGCATCTTTTCCATTCAATACAGATTCAACCTCACAAAATTCACCTTCTAAAATTGTTTCAATAAGTTTAATACTTATAGCATCATCATCAGCTATTAACACTTTAGGAGGATTTGTATTACTTAAAAATTTATATACAGCATAAAGAGCAAAAGCATATTTTGAAATAACGATCAGAGATTTATCGTTACTTTCTTTTTCTATAGAAAAAACTTGATTTTCTATATATAGCACCTTCTTATCTTTTTGAATTCCACTTTTGACTTTTTCTAAACTTACTTTAGATTCAAAAACTACTATATGTGAAATATCATTTGGGATTGCATCTAAAGAATGGTATGTAAAAATATTTTCCTTATTGATACCTAAACGCATCATATATTTAGCGATATTCGTTGCACAAAAACTATCTTTTTTATCAAGAACTATCGCTATTTTTGTAAAATTATTATTAAAAGGCTGTAAAATTTTTTCCTTTTCAACACTATGTACCGGCATATCAAAACTAAATGTACTTCCAATATCCACTTCACTAACAACTCCAAGTGTACCACCTAGTTCTTTAACATATTTTGAAGATATAAAAAGCCCTAATCCATTACCACCAAATTCAAGAACTGTTTTTTCATCAGCCTGTTTAAATGATTGAAAAATCTCTTTTTGTTTCTCCTTTGGAATACCTACCCCAGTATCCTTAACATATATTACAATTCGATCCGTTTTTGCTACATAACGAACAGAAAACTCTACTTTTTTATATTTTGGCGTAAACTTATATGCATTTCCAAGCAAATTTAAGATCACACGTTTAAGTTTAAGAGCATCTACTTGAATACTTTTTGGTAAGAATGGATCTATAAAAATGTTATAACAAATATGCTTTTTATACATATTTGATGCGAATGTTTCTGCTATAGATGAGAAAAAATGGATCGTATCGATCGTTTTTATTTCACTTTCATCACACTCTTGATGTGCTGATACTGTGTTAAGGACTGAACTTGTTAGTTCATTGATGAAACTCGCACTTTCCTTAGCGTTTTTTATATAATTTTTTAGCTTTTCATCCGCTATTTGCTCTTCTAAAATATCTAAAAAACCATATAATGCATTTGCTGGTGTTCTTATATCATGAACAAAATTTGCAACAAATTTCAATGTTTCATCTGATGTTTTAATCTCTTTTTTAGGCTTTTGTTCAATAACATTAACCTCTTTTACGTTTTGTGGAGCATGCATTTTATAGATTGCATTAATAACATATGGTCTTAAGGATTCTAACTGTTTTAGTTTTTGACGATTAAACTTTTCGAACTTCTTAATAGAATTGTATGCTGTTACTATTCCTATAAATTTATCATTGTCAATCAAAGGAACCATGATCTTTGATTTTATTTTTATATTATCAGGATTATCTACATCAGCAACATAATCTTTATCACTTGCAAGATAATTATATAAAGAGCTCTCTTGAGTCATAAAACATTTATATAAAATACCTTTTTTTCCTTCAAAAGAGATCTCATTTTTATATGATCCTGATCGTAAACGGATCAACTTCATATTTTTCTTATCATAAAACCAAATAGAAGAAAATTCAGCATCCAAAAGTGTACAAACAAGCTCCTCCGTTATACGGTTGATCTCATAAGGATCTTGGGTATTATGCAGTTGTTGTGTAAATCTTTTGAGATAGTCTTTTTGTTCTTTCACTAAAACATGTCCTTGAATATATTTTTACTATGGAATTGTATACAATAAATCTATATTGACCTACTTCAAAATATGTACAATCTGTATTTATTTACTAACTAAGAGTACAATACAAAGAAAAAAAGGGTTTAAAATGCAAAAATCTCGTATTCTTCTCGTTGAAGATGATGAAACAGCTTCTGAAATAATTTTTCATTTTCTTCAAGATTGTGGGTTTGATGTTAATGCTGTTTTTACTGCAACAGACAGTATAGCTAAAAGTAACAACGAAGAATATGACATCGTTCTTCTTGATATTAATCTTCCCGATTATAATGGCTTTGAAGTTCTTAAAAAGTTAAGACAACATACTACGATCCCTATCATTGTTACAAGTGCATATAGCGATACAAAGTCCAAACTTACGGCATTTAAATATGGAGCAAATGATTATATGGTCAAACCACTTGACCTAGAAGAACTTGAAGCAAGAATATGGGTACAACTTAGTAATACAAGCAAAATCAAAACACCTTTAGAAAAGAACCTTTTTGAACTCAAAGAAAATGCAATCTACTTCAATGGAGAGATCTTAGAACTTACTTCAATCGAATTTGAAATACTTTCTATTTTAGTAACAAATAAAAATAAAGTTATCAAAAGAGAAGATTTGGTCAATGCTCTTTCATCACTAAGTTCTGAACGATCACTCGATAATCATATCAAGAATATACGTAAAAAAATAGGAGATAATGGAAGAAAATCGATGTATCTTAAAACAGAATATGGAGTTGGATATAAACTTCAGTTTTAATCCAAAAACTCCACAACTTCATTAAAATCTCTTCTAAGATGTTTTGTTTGTGGATAAATCCTATATCCAAACGGTAACAATAAAGAAACTTGATATTTTTTAATATCAATATTTAATAACTTTTCAACACTCTCTTTTTCGAATCCTTCTATAGGGCAACTATCTATCTGTATAGATGCAGCTGCTAACATCATCTGCATCGCCGCTAAATATGTTTGTTTTGAACTCCAAGCAAACATTGCTTCATCATCTTCTATCTCTTTTGCTAAAAATTCACTATAACGTTTAATATATGCTTCTTCTTGTTCCTTTGGCAATCTACGTCTTGCAAAACGTTTTTGTACTTCACCACTTTGAGGACGTAAATCCTCTATAGCAGCCAATATAACAACTAAATGGCTGCACATCTCTATTTGAGCCTGATTCCAACATAATGGTCTAAGCTTTTGTTTTAACTCTTGATTTGTTATGACCAAGAACTTCCATCCTTCTTGTCCAAAAGAACTAGGAGCCATTCTTCCAGCTTCAAGTATAAAACGCATATCTTCATCAGAAATGATCTTTTTCTTACAAAATGTTTTACATGCATGGCGAAACTCTATAGCATCTTGACAGACTTGTTTACTTTGCATTTTTCATCCTTTTGAGTCTTTCTTTGAATGTTTTTGGATCTACATACTTTGTATTTATACTCACAGGCTCAAGAGGTTCTTTAGAGATTTGTTTTGGTTTATTATAACTCTTTTTCTTTTCTATCTCTATATTTTCTATAAGACCTTCTTTAAGATTTTCTAAAATAGTAAGTAAAGTATCTAGTTTTTTATCATTTACATGTAAAGAAATCTTTGCCATATAACCTCCCTATTTATTGAGATAATAATTAAATTCATTCTCACCCATTATACGTATAACATTTGTTGTTCCTGCTACTCCTGTAGGATTTCCAGCTGTTAAGATATACCGTTTTGTCATATCAAGATTCTCAAGTGTTTTAGCACTTTGAACTAGACCAGTTAAGATTTTTTCTAAAGATGTCTTTGGTAAAACAAATTTACTCTCTATTCCCCAACTTAATGCAAGTTCTTTTGCTGTTTTATCATCATGTACTATTGCATAGATAGGCATCTTTGGCTTATAACGAGCCAATTTTCTAGCTGATCCTCCAGAGGTAGTTGCTGAAAGGATTGCTTCTACTTCTAAATCATCTGCCAATCTTACGGCACTTTCATCAATTAGATCCATTTCATCATATTTATCATAAAACTCAAACCTATTTCTATAATAAATTTTTTCAGCATCTTGGATCGTCTTAACCATTGTTTCAACAACAAGATCAGGATGTTCCCCTATCGCACTCTCTTCACTCAACATAACAGCATCTGTACCATCAAGTACTGCATTGGCAACATCACTGATCTCTGCTCTTGTTGCTCTTTCATTTTTTGTCATAGAAAGTAACATCTGTGTTGCAACTATTACTGGTTTACTAGCTTCATTTGCTTTATATATAAGCTCTTTTTGAATCACTGGCACTTCATGAAAAGGTACTTCTATCCCTAGATCTCCACGAGCAACCATCAAACCATCTGAAGCTTCCAAAATTTCATCTATATTCTCAACTGCATCAAGTTTTTCAATCTTTGCTATAAGTTTGACATCTCCTCCATAGCTCTTAACAAGTTCTCTTGCTTTAATCATATCCTTAGCATTTTGCACAAATGAGATTGCCATAAAATCTACTCCATTTTCAACACCCCATTTCATATCTTCTTTATCTTTTGGTGTTAATACCTCTATATCTATGCGACTGTATGGAAAATTCACCCCTTTTCGTGATGTAAGTAATCCCTCATTTTCTATACGTGCTGTTACACAATTCGCATCATTTGAGATCACTTCTGCACGGATCACTCCATCATAAAGATAAATATATTCTCCAACATTTATCTTAGGAAGGATCTCTTTTTGATTGATCGTAAGTCTATATTTTCCATCTTCTACTTTATATCCAACAACATCTTCTTTGACAAACTCTAAGATATCTCCATTTTTAAGCTCAAAAGGATATTCCAAGTCCCCTACTCTTATTTTTGGTCCACTGATATCTTGTAATATTGCTATATGTTTTCCTTTTTGTTTTGCTATTTTACGGATCTTTAAAAAGTTTTCTTTATGATACTGATGTGTCCCATGTGAAAAGTTCAGTCGAAAAACATTTACTCCTTCTTCAATAAGTTTTTCTAACATTTCCTCACTATCTGAAGCAGGTCCAACCGTTGCGACTATTTTTGTTCTTTTTTTCATTTTTACCCCTTTTTTTTTCTAGTATCTTTAATAATTATTATATTTTTGATTTTTAATATGATCTTCCTAATGAAAAGTAAACCGTTTGGTTACTTGAGTCACTATATCCATATGCTAGATACAATGGTCCTATAATCGTATCTATAGCTACATAAATACTACTCCCTACCAATGTTTTTGTATCTGCAAATGTTGAACGTTTTTTATACCATGTCTTTCCAACTTCGAACGAACACCCTAAATATGCTTCAGAAGTGATAGAACTTAAAAATTTATTGGACATGATTGAATAACGATAGTTTAAAGATCCATAAACAAGTTGATCTCCCGACATATAATATGTTGGACGACCAGATATATTGAACAATCCTCCAAGTTGAAAATATGATTCAACATCTTGTACCGCTATTGGTTTACTTGTTCCATCTTTACCAGCATCATCTAATCCACCAGAGTTTAAAGTACTACCTAATTTTATATTTGGAACC